>Ga0163147_10003965_pt1 | contig 19203 bp, 15 predicted proteins | sample OliLakLV19MP6G1_FD_148597 | JGI IMG/M metagenome (GOLD analysis project Ga0163147, IMG submission 148597) | Freshwater microbial mat bacterial communities from Lake Vanda, McMurdo Dry Valleys, Antarctica- Oligotrophic Lake LV.19.MP6.G1 | ecosystem: Environmental > Aquatic > Freshwater > Lake >...
AATATCAACAACTTGTGAAACGTTAGTCAGAACCCTAAAACGACCGACAATGCTGAAATCTAAATTCGTAACATTGACCCAACAGAAATAATATAAACATAACAGCTGACAGACAGCATAGACAAAAAATAAAAATGGCTACTTCAAGAAAAAATAAAAATAAACCTGAGCCTCCTACCACCGTCCAGAACTTTCCCATTATAGGTATTGGAGCATCTGCTGGAGGACTTGATGCTTTTAAGCGGTTGCTCACAGCAATACCCGAAGTTTCAGGAATGGCGTATGTGCTGGTGCAGCATCTCGACCCAACGCACGAAAGTATTTTGCCGGAAATTTTACAGCGGGTAACAACAATTCCGGTACTCGAAATTACGGATGATATACACCTTGCTCCCGACCATATTTATGTAATTCCCTCAAGTAAAATGCTTTTCTCAACCGATGGCGTGCTCAAACTTATCGAACGAGAGAAGAAAGTGCTCAACCTGTCCATTGATATTTTTTTTACTTCGCTTGCCGAAGTGCATAAAGAGTTTGCAGTAGGTGTCGTGCTATCCGGCACGGGAAGCGATGGCACATTAGGTTTGAAAGCCATTAAAGAACACGGAGGTATTAGCATGGTGCAGGATTCAGAATCGGCTGCTTACGATAGTATGCCTCAAAGTGCGGTAAATGCAGGCGTAGTAGATTTTATTTTAGCACCTGAAAAAATTCCACAACAGCTTTTAGAAATCAGAAGTACCTACAAAACGAGTCATTTTTTCAAAGAACCAGAAGAAATGCCAAAAGACGATGAAGGTATTTTCAAGCAAATTCTTTTGCTACTTCGTCAGAGAAGCGGAGTTGATTTTACTTACTACAAGCAGCCCACTTTTCACAGGCGAATAGCGCGGAGAATTGCCATTGTAAAAAAGAAAAACCTTGCCGATTATTTAAAATTTTTACGCACTGATAAAGCTGAACAAGATGCCCTCTTTCAGGATGTGCTTATTCCGGTGACGTCTTTTTTTCGCGACCCGAAAACTTTTCAGGCATTAACCGAAACCGTTTTTCCTGCTATCCTAAAAAATAAATCCGCTGATGAGGCCATTCGTATTTGGATTGCGGGATGCTCCACAGGAGAAGAAGCATTTTCAATTGCTATTTGCCTGCACGAATACCTTACCCTTAACTTCTCCAAAAGCGAAGGAACGAAAATTCAAATCTTTGCTTCCGATATTTCAGAGCAAGCAATTAAGAAAGCACGTAAAGCTATTTACATCAAAGCCGATGTAGAAAAACTTTCTGAAATTCAACTTAAGAATTATTTTGTAAAAAATAATGGCGGTTATGAGGTGAGCAAATTTATTCGTGATATGTGTGTGTTTGCTCCGCATAATTTTTTGAAAGATCCACCATTTGCAAAAATGGATTTAGTTACATGCCGCAATGTGCTCATATACATGGATACTTTTTTGCAAAAGAAAGCATTCACTACCTTTCATTACGCCCTCAAAGAAAATGGATTCCTTCTCTTGGGAAAATCTGAAACTACAGGCGCATCATCCGATTTGTTTACACAAGTAGAGAAACACGAAAAAATTTATTTACGCAAGCCAGTTCCAGGTCGGTTTATGCATGTTGTAACAGATCGGAGCGAAGAAGCGTTAATAATAAAAGATAAAACGGCAACCAAACAAGAAGCCATTCATACCGATTTCAGAAAAAGTGCAGAGGAAATAATGATTTCAAAATTTCCTGCTAGTGTAGTAGTTAATAAAGCAATGGACATTGTTCATATTCATGGAGACATTACTCCTTTTCTGCAAGCACCGCAAGGCAAACCCACGCACAACCTTACCAAAATGGCACGTGAAGGATTGGCGTTTGAATTGAGAAACGCAATTCACAAAGCAACAAGGGAACAGGCAACAGTCACTAAAGAAAATATACCAGTCAAAGCAAACGAAAAGCAAACTGAAGTTACGATTGAAATTATTCCGCTTACCGATACCATAGAACCGCATTATTTAATTCGTTTTGAGAAAAAAATAACTGCTGTTGTTCAGGATGAAAAAAAATCTTCATCAGGAAAAATAATTGAAACACAAAAGCAAAACAAACAATTAGAAAAAGAACTTTCGCAAACCCGCGAAGATATGCGTTCCATCAGCGAAGATATTGAAGCCTCGAATGAAGAACTGCAAAGCGCCAACGAAGAATTGCAAAGCAGCAATGAGGAAATGCAAAGTTTGAATGAAGAATTAGAAACCTCAAAAGAAGAACTGCAATCAACCAACGAAGAACTCATAATTGTAAATCAGGAGTTGCTTGATAAGCAGGAGCAACTCAACGCTTCTCACGCATTGCAGTTGGAAGCCCATAAACGGGTTGAGGAAAGCGAGAAAGAACAAAAAAAATTGGCAAGCCTATTGAAATTAGCAACTGATTCTGCTAAAGTAGGAATTGGGTCATTAAACGTTAAGACAGAAAAATTAGAATGGAATGGTCTGATGAAAAAAATGTGGGGTTATAGCGAACACCTTGATAACTTGACTTTAGAAGAATGGGCTAAATCAATTTTGCCTGAAGATAAAGCATTGACCTTTCAAAAATTAGAAGAATCAAAAAATAATCGCAGCATTTATGATGCCGAATATCGTATAAAACGTGCCAATGATGGCGCTATTGTGTGGATGAAATCTACTGGTCAATATCAATATGATGAATTTGGTGAAGCCATTACCCTTACAGGAATTAACCTTGATATTACCCACCAAAAAGAAACCGAGGAAAAAATTCGCCAAAGCGAAGAAATGTTTAAATCAATTTTTGACAATAGCCTTGCAGCAGTGCTGGTTGCCGATGATCAAGGCAATTATTTATCTGCTAACAAAGCAGCAGGCGAACTTTTGGGTTATTCTGTTAATGAGTTATTGCAAATGAATGTGAGCGGTTTAAAAACAACTGAAAAAAATGGAGCAATGGAGCGTTTTGAGCAATATATGAGCAAGGGTGAAGAAACTGGCGAATTTGACTTTACGACAAAAAACGATGAACATAAATTTGTACAATACCAAGCAATTCGCATTAAGGCTGATTTCCATTTAAGTATCATGATGGATATTACCAAGCAAAAAGAAGCTTCTAAGTATGCACGAAGTTTAATTGAAGCATCACTCGACCCATTGGTTACAATTTCTGCCGAAGGAAAAATTACAGATGTAAATGAAGCATCAGTGAAAGTAACAGGAGAAACAAGGGAAAAATTGATTGGAACTGACTTCTCTGACTATTTTACAGAGCCAGAAAAAGCACGAGAAGGATATAAGCAGGTTTTTGAAAAAGGGTTTGTTTCCGATTATCCACTTACTATCCACCACGCAACTGGAAAGTTGACTGATGTATTATACAACGCATCAGTTTATAAAGACGATAAAGGAAGCGTGCATGGTGTGTTTGCGGCAGCAAGAGATGTTACAGCTCAAAAAAAATTAGAAAGGGATGTGGCAGATCGGGAAAAGGAATTAGGGCGATTAATAGAATTGGAACGATTCAGAAAATTAACAGTTGGCAGAGAGTTGAAAATGATAGAACTGAAAAAAGAAAATGAAGAATTAAGAGGAAAACTCGGGATAGCTAAAGATGAAAATAGTTAATTATGGAAAATGGTTCTGTTGAAGTAGAAAGCAAATTAAAGTCCCTTGAGGAGGCTCAACGGGCTATCATTAATATTCTAAAAGATGTGGAGGACGAAAAAAAATTTGCTGAAGACACACAAAAAGCGCTGATAAATATTCTGGAAGATTACAGTATAGAAAAAGCCATCGTTGAGAAAATGAATATCAAACTCATGAGTTCAAATAAAGAAATGGAACAATTTGCATTCATCGCTTCACACGATATGCAGGAACCATTGAGAACCATTTCCAATTATATAGGTTTATTGCAAAACCAATACAAGGGGAAGTTGGATAAAGATGCCGATCGATATCTGACATCTATTAGTGGGGCAACCGTTCGTATGCAATCACTCATCAGAGATCTATTGGAGTATTCAAAAATAGGAAATGATGAAAAAAATGTAGTAATAGATTGCAATTTGCTTTTGAAAGATGTATTAAATGATATGGACGAATCTATTGAAGAAAGTGGTGCAAAAATACATTCAGAACAATTGCCAATTATAAATGGATATCTTTCAGCAATAAAATCTATTTTTCAAAACCTTATCAGTAATGCTGTCAAATTCAGGAAAAAAGATGTGCATCCGATTATCAATATTTCCGCAAAAATAAAAGATAACGAATGGTTTTTCACAATAAAAGATAATGGAATCGGAATAGACAAAAAATATTATGATAAAATTTTTGTGATTTTTCAGCGGCTACATACTAAAACGGAATATGCGGGCACAGGCATAGGGCTGGCTCACGTAAAAAAGATTATTGAATTGCACGGAGGAAAAATTTGGTTTGAATCAGAACCCGGAAAAGAAACCACTTTTTATTTCACCATACCTAAAACAATTCTATTATGAAAAAAAAATTAAATTGCATTATGCTAATAGATGACGATGATGATGATAATTATTTTCATCAGCTCGTTAATAATAAAATGAATATTACGGAACATATTGAAGTTGCTTTAAATGGCGAGGAAGCTTTAATTTTTCTTAAAAATGAAAACCAAACCCAGCCTGACATTATATTTTTGGACATCAACATGCCAAAAATGAACGGATGGGAATTTATGGAAGCCTATAAGGAATTAAGAGCAGACCAAAAAGCAAAAGTAGTTGTTATGATGCTTACGACATCAGAAAATCCGGAAGACAAGAGAAGAGCCGCACTGTATCCTGAAATTATCAGTTTTAATAGCAAGCCGCTTACCGAAGAAATGCTTGCCGCGACTTTAGAGAAACACTTTTCAGATACTAAACATGAATCAAAATAGAGTGCAAGCAACTTTACCGAAGTAGATAAGATCCTACATACAGAACCTTCATTGTGGTCTGTTTCCCCACAGACCTTCCGCCATACAGCACCATGATACGATATGCACCAACAGAAAAGCAGGTACTGAAACTCACGAATGATGTTCGACAATGTGTGCTTCTGGTCAGACACAATCAAGGACTCGCAGACAAATTAATTGGAAATTTATAATTTCACTTTGCTTGTTTGGCGTTGTACTCTATTGTTTCAAGGACTACAGAATATCAAGTAAGGACAGACTTGAGAGTATATCTGTTATGAAACTACCGAAAGATTTCAGAGTACTTAAGGACGAATATCAAGATATGTGGCAGGACTACTGCATATTTTACGACATTCAATTTGACAATAATGCAACGACAGAATTGATTAAAAACATTCAGACATCTAAGTTTTACAATGCAGATGTAAATCCTAAATCAATGCGTTACGACAGTTTATTTATTACCATTAACAAAGAGAAAGCAATTTGGTGTAAATCTGACAGCGGTTATCGTTTTAGTTATCAAGACGGACTTACATCATATTCAATCGAAATGGCTAACAACACCTACAAGAAATTGGCGGTTCAGTGCTTCGTATGACAGTTTTGTGGTTCAACAAACATTGGTTCTCCGCATCAACATTTGTGGTGAAAATCGCCACCTTCGCCAAGCCGCAAAACGTTATGCACAAGGCGGTGGGCAGATTCAGCTTCGGGACAAGTGAACGGTTTAACAACAAAGTTTTAGTTTCAAGTCATATGCGGGTTGACTCTCCTTGGCAGAGAATTGAGCATAGTCTCGTTGACAATGTTTATAACTTAGCCAACGATATAAAAGGAATGAACTATACTAAGTTATTAATATTGATAAGTAAATAGATGACAAATGAATATTCCAAAGCTTAATGAGAAAATTTACGGAGTATTAGCATTGATATCTTGCTTAATTCTCATTCCGTCCTTATTATCAACGATAGTATTTGACTATAAAATTATCGACTTAAATAAGGGCGGACTTTTTATTTTGTGGACTATTATATCTGTCATTCAATACTATAGATACAAATTAAGGGCTTATCTAAAAACTCCGCTTACCCTTCTCTTTTGGAGGAGGGGCAGGGGTTGAGGTAATGAAAGCAAGGGTTTTTAGAGATGCCCTTAAGTAATATTTAAGGTGCACAGCGAGATTCCTAGTAAATTACCTACTGTTGACAACTGTTAATTTACGATTGACAGTTTCAGTTTGACCTTAATCTTGCCGACATAAGTTTACTTGTTAGCGGACGAAGATTTGATTCCCCATGAACACGTAACGTACGGGTCTCGTACTACGCGGTTCATTAAGCACAATGCAATCACTCTTTAAACCAATTGCATCTTAATTCTAACAATATTGATATCTCACATCCCAAATTCAGCTTTCAAATCCCGATTAACCTCCCTATACTTGATAGTCAAACAAATCCGCATGCAAAAAAACCAATTGATGCAATCCCTTTGGCTGCTTCTGCTGATAGTAACTCTGCTTATAATATCTACCCTGCTTCCCGCATTTCAGATTGGCTCAGTTTCATTTAAAAAAATAAACTTGTTAGCAGACATCCAATCGGATGTTCATAAGCCACTCGCAGCAGATACATTAATAAAAGAGGATACCCTTGCAATTGCTATTGAAAAGGTAGAACCAAAGCCCGAGGAAGTTGTTGCGCCTGTGAATCCCCGCCCTACAGGTTTTACATGTTTGGAAGATTTTAGTCCAGGTAAAAATGCACTTCGTTTTTTCTTCCAAGCCCTAAAAAATACAAAACATAAACCCTTGCGCGTTGCGTTCTTTGGCGATTCGTTTATTGAAGGCGATATTCTTTGTGCAAGCTTTCGCGATACTTTGCAAGCACTTTATGGCGGTAGTGGTGTTGGCTATGTACCCATTACCTCCGAAGCCCCACAATTTCGAACTACTATTAAACACGAATTCGAAAATTGGGAAACCTATTCATTAGTCGGCAAGAAAGATCAAAATATTCCTTTGGGAATTTCCGGGTACGCCTTTGTCCCTCTCGATCAAAACGAAGTGACCTACAAACCTGCACGAAAACAAAACCCCAAAAGATTTGACAACGTTCGGCTGTTCTATAGAAACAGAAAAAACGCTGACCTCACCTATACGCTAAACGATACGATTGAACATGCGTCCTCGTTGACAGTCTCTGATAGCTTGAATCAACTGGTGATTAAAGGCGATAATATTAAATCTGTAAAATTTCAATTCAATAATCCCGATAGCTTAATTGTTTATGGCGCCAGCTTTGAAGGTAACTCGGGTATTTACGTTGATAACTTTGCCTTGCGGGGAAATTCGGGTATAGCCTTATATGGCATCGATCCAAAACTTCTTTCGCAATTCAACCAGCTTCAGGATTATAAATTGATACTGCTACAATACGGATTGAATATTGTTACCGAAACAGATTCGATGGACTACTCGTGGTATAAAACCAAAATGGTTAAGGTGATCAGACGATTTAAGGAAATATTCCCGGAAGCCAGCATCATACTCATTGGCATCAGTGACCGTGCCGGCAACATAGATGGAAAAATCCAAACCATACCGGCCATTGTCACTATGCGAAACACTCAACGTGAGATTGCCGAAAAAACTCAAATTGCCTTTTGGGATTTATACGAAGCCATGGGTGGTGAAAATAGTATCGTCAAATTTGTAGAGGCAAAAACCCCATTGGCTGCCAAGGACTACACGCACCTAACCTTTAAAGGCGGACAAAAGATTTCCAAGAAATTGACAGATGCAATTCTGTATGAACGAAATCGGTATGAAAAGAAGAATCAGGTTCCCTGACTCTAACCAGAAGTGAGATAACATAAACGCTAAATCAGGACAGTTGAAACTCATTTAATTTGTTAGATGCGCTTATTTTAGAAGCCTGTATTGTGAGTTCCATCGATAGAAATAAGGTAATGACTGAAGGGAAAATTGTCATAATTACTAAGGTAATAAGATTAATTGCTAGTAATTGATATCTTAATGGAAGTCCATTTTTTTTAAACTTAGCATTTAAAATAATGTGGTTTAAATCACTCAAGCAACCAAAAATTAAAAGAGTAATTTGATGTTAGGTCCAAATTTACATTTAAGGGCATCTCTAAAAACTCCGCTTACCCTTCTCTTTGGTAGAAGGGGCAGGGGTTGAGGTAATGAAAGCAAGGGTTTTTAGAGATGCCCTTAATAGAGACTGAGTTTAATTTGCAGGAAGACCAAACCTTATTACCTTAGTAAGATTGAATTTAAAATTCTTTTCAACCTTATTACCTTATCTTCAATTCCATGAAAATAGAGTACAACAATCTTTATACCCACTTCATTTTAATAACCAGTAATCGCCTACCACTTATTGAAGATATCAATAGAATTAGAATTGAAAAATATGTGACTGGTATTGTTAACAACAACGAATCAAAGCTATACGCAATCTATGCCAATCCAGATCACGTGCACTTTTTGGTTTCTCGTTCTCCGAAATTATCAGAAGAAAACTTAGCGACCATCGTGGCACAAAGTACAGAACGATTTATAAATGAAAATAAGTTATGCAAAGGTCTCTTTTCATGGCAGTTATCGGCTTCCGTTTTTTCTGTTTCCAAATCGGAGGTAGATAAAGTTTGCAAGTACATATTAAATCAACCTGAACACCATAGAAAAGTGAGTTTTACAGAGGAATACGAATCGTTCATAAAGTTTTATCAAAAAAGTATTCGATGGGAAATAAGGTAATAAGGTTGTGAGAAAACAAATCTTACTATTACTAAGGTAATAAGGTTAGTTTAAGCCTGATTTAAATACTTGGCGATACGTAAATCTTTAAAAGTCTAATTTATATGAAGAGTCGTGACCGCCTGCCTTTGCCGAAGCTTCCCGCAGGTAGTCTCTAGGTGGCTTAACCCCTACTAGCTGCGTAAGTCCAGTTAAATACTTGATCTTAAAGTTTCTTTAAAATAAAAAATCTTAGTCTGGTTAATCTTCTAATACCAAAATTCTATCAAAAGCCAGGGCGTTGAAAGTTCAACTTGTTACAGCCTAAGAACCTTATTAAATTAGTAACTATATTGAAAAAAGTTAAGTAATCTTATTACCTCTTATGCATGCCATGTCGTTTCAATTTAAAATAGCACCGAAGTCAACAGCACACTATTATCTATGAACGAAATCGGTATGAAAAGAAGAATCAGGTTCCTTAGCATTTGTCTGCTTATGACAGGCGCTGCTGTTGCACAGGATACCGTTTCGTATTCTGTTACCCCTACCTATGCCTTTATTATCCCTGACACTAATATTATTCATAACTCCATTGCCCTTTCTGCTTTTTATGAAAAACTTTATCAAACCAAAAAAATAAAGCAAAGCACGGTAAATGTTTTGCAGATTGGAGATTCGCACACGCAAGCAGATTTTGCCAGCTCAACAACGCGCCTACTCTTGCAACAGCAATTTGGAAATGCGGGGCGTGGCCTGGTGTTCCCGGGCCGGGTTGGTCGCACAAATGAATCACCCACGCTGTATTCATCTTCAAAAGGTCTTTGGGAAAATAAACGGATGATCTATGTCAATCAACAATTACCCATTGGAATTGGCGCGATGACCCTCTTCACAAATGAACCCGAAGCTTCCATTTCCTTAAAGACAAAACCGTTCGAATCCATTTCTTATGCCTTCAAAAAAGTGACGTTTTTCTTCCAAAAAGATTTTAGCAGCTACAACCTGGTGGTGAAAGATTCGGCTGGGCAATACTTAGCCTATGTAGGTCCTTATACGGTTGAAAACCCTAACATCTCAAAAATTCAATTGCCAACTAGCACTAATCAAATTGAATTTCAAACCTTAAAATCAACGGCTACCCAAAGTCAATTTACACTTTACGGAATCAATCTCGAGAATGATCAGCCGGGTGTCCTCTATCATGCTGTGGGCGGCAATGGCGCGAAGGTCAGGCATTACCTTGAAGCAGCGTATTTTACAGAACAAAGTAAAGAACTGAAACCCGATTTAATTATTATTTCTTTGGGCACCAATGAAGCAGTTGATTATCCTTACGTAGATGCAAAATTTGATACCCAATTAGACACATTTGTTAACCAACTCAAAACAAAAAACCCGAATGCGCTCTTTCTATTTACAACTCCTGCCGATTTCTATAAAAAGAAAACCCGAAGAAATCCTGGCATTGAAGTAATTCGAACTAAACTTACCAACTATGCTGATGAGCATAATCACGCCTATTGGGATTTATATACCATTGGTGGTGGAAATCATTCAGCCGACTTATGGAAAAAAAATAATCTCATGCAAAATGATGGTATTCATTTTACCAAGGCCGGGTATCAATTGCAGGGTAGTCTTTTATACGAAGCGTTAATAAAGGGATTCAATGAGTATGTTCGATATCGATATCCGTAAACTCATTAGTCAATTTCAATATAACCCGCAGGAGCCGTTGATCTTCAATAGCGGATTCTTCCTATTTCTATTTTTAGGATTCCTTATCATCTATAACCTCCTCAGCAAAACCCATCGCGCCAAACTTGTTTTTGTAACGCTATTTTCCCTTTACTTCTATTACAAGTCTAGCGGAATGTATTTTCTATTGTTGATTAGTACAACATGTATTGACTTTTCGCTTGCTCAATTTATTTATCGAAGCGTTTCGCCCTGGAAGCGAAGCTCCATCCTTGCATTAAGCTTAGTTGCCAACCTTGGGTTGTTGGGATATTTTAAATACACCAACTTTCTCCATGAAATTTTCAGTCAGGCGGCAGGAATACCGTATCAACCTTTCGATATTTTTTTACCCGTTGGGATTTCCTTCTTCACTTTCCAATCACTGAGCTATACAATTGATGTTTATAGAAAAACATTGAAGCCAGTGAATAATATTTTAGACTATGCATTCTTTGTTTCCTTTTTCCCGCAGTTAGTAGCGGGCCCCATTGTACGGGCAGCCGATTTTCTTCCGCAGCTTAAAATGCCAACCTTTGTTAGTAAAGAAATGTTTGGCCGTGGTGTTTACCTAATTTGCACTGGACTTTTCAAGAAAGCTATTATCTCAAACTACATCAGTTTGAATTTCGTTGATCGAATTTTTGACTCCCCTACTCTTTACTCAGGGCTAGAAAACTTAGTGGGTGTGTATGGATATGCGTTACAAATCTATTGCGACTTCTCGGGGTATTCCGATATGGCTATTGGCATAGCGTTGCTGTTAGGTTTTAAGTTTAATATCAACTTCGATTCACCGTATCAATCTAAAAACATTACTGAGTTTTGGAGACGATGGCACATTTCTCTTTCTACCTGGTTGAAAGATTACTTGTACATCTCGTTAGGTGGAAATCGAAAAGGTAAAGTCCGGACTTACATCAATCTTCTTATCACCATGCTGCTAGGTGGCTTATGGCACGGAGCAGCTTTTCGATTTATTTTATGGGGCGGGCTACATGGGCTTGCTTTGGCGATTCACAAATTCTATTCCTCTTTAAATCTATCAAAGCCAAGCAGTCCATTTCTGAAATCATTAGCATCCGTTGGTAGTGTTTTATTAACATTTCACTTTGTATGTTTCAGTTGGATCTTCTTTCGGGCGGGTAACATGGAAACTGCCGGCCAAATGATTAGTCAAATAACCAGTCACTTCAACGGGCAAATACTTTTTGATTTTATCTCAGGATACAAAGGAGTTGTCTTTCTGATGGTTCTCGGATATATCCTACACTTTATTCCGGCAACGACAGAAAAGCGAGCCGAGGATTGGGTTACTCAAATACCTTTGGCAGGAAAGGCAGCACTTGTAGTATCAATTATTATGCTGGTTGTTCAAACCAAGTCGGCAGGGATACAGCCGTTTATTTATTTTCAATTTTGAAAGGATAGCCACAGATTCACAGATTTTTTTCAATGCATTTTAATCAGTGAATCAGTGGCAAAAATCACTTAATCACCTGCACCCAACCCTTACACGCAGCTTCGCCCTGTACCTCAATGTCATAGTAATAAACGCCTGCCTCTACATTTTCACCAGCCCAATCGTCTTTGTAATCTTTGCTTTCAAAAACTTTTCCGCCCCAGCGATTGTAGATTACAACGCGCGCAGTGAGCGTTGAACTTGAAAGTTTTTTTCCACCATAAGAAATAACAAACGTGTTGTTCTCAGGAAATTCATCCGGGGTAATTACATTGGGTACTTTCAATTCAAAAACCGGAACCTCAATTCTATTTTCATAAATACATGATTCCTTAATACCCAATAAACGAACCGGGTACAAACCATCAGCATTGTAGGTATGTGTGGTTGCCTCCAAATCAGAAGTATTACCATCCCCAAAATCAAAAAATACTTCTTCAACAGGATCAGTCAGGTTAATAACCTGTATTGTTGGGCGGTTAAGGCAATCATACAGTTTCTGAAAATCAAATTTTAAGTCGACTCCCGGAACGACCCTGATGTTAACGGTATCTTTCTTTATACAGCCGATAGCGTCAGCTATTGATACAACATAACCATCATCTTCGATAGGATTTATAAGTGGTGATGCCAATGTTGATGTAAAGGTCTTGTCCCAATTCACCCACTTATACGTTACCCCACCCGTGGCGATTAAGCGTGCGCCTGCATCAAAGCACATTACCTGATCGGGGCCAGCAAAACCTTGAGGTCTTGAAACCATAACAGTTGTAGAAGTCGAGTCTTTACCAACACAAGTTCCTACATCAAAAGCAATCAATTTAACTTTATATGTACCGGGTTCTTTATAAGCATGCGTGATAAACGTGGTATCTTGTTTGAACAACTGACCACCATCACCAAAATCCCACTCATAATATTTACCGCCTGTACTCCGATTTTGAAAAGCAATGGCGTCTGGCAGACACACACGATTTAATCCAGGCATATCCAACTTAACGGAGTTGGTTTGGATACGAGCCTTTAATGAAGACAAATCAAACTTAAACGCTGCGTTATTGCAATTAAAGCTGTTGTTTGTTCTGCTCCATGCACCAACTGTTGTAGGAAAATCAGAAGTCGGACCTTCAGAGGGGTTGAGAGCCCTACATCCAGAACATACTGCATGATATACAATCCCACTCTTATCAAATCGGCTGGTGCCACCATCTACGTGTGTTCTCGATTGATTGCCTCCTAAAAACGATGCGTACAAAAGCTCTGAGGCATCACCAGTCAATACAATAAAATAAAAATCTGACCCGCTAGTAGTTTTTTGAAAACCGTCAGCGGTAGTTGGCATTCCCAAGGTTGAGCTTTGCCAAAATCCTAATGCAGAATTAAGTATGCCACCCCACCCTGACATATAAATGTTATTGCAATTACTTACCAAAAAAGCTGTTGGCGAAATATCCGGAAATCCTCTGCCTGCTCCAAAAACTGTCGAAAATTGAAGACTAGAAAGGTCGTTGTTAAACTTCTGCAAAAACTGACCACTGCCTGGATTTTTATAAACACCCGATGTTGTAGGAAATGATGGACTTGCCGTTTGTCCATACACATAAACGTTTTCATTCGGATCTAAATCCAAAAAGTAAACCTGATCATAGGCTGTGGTTCCAGTCAATGTAGCGGCAAGAATTTCCGAACCGTCATTTTTTATTTTCGCAAACCATCCATCTACTACGCCTCCAAAGTTACTTTGATATACTCCAGCGGTTGTCAAAAAATCTGAACTCGCAGTACCTCCACCTACAAATAAATTATTTTCATAATCCAATTTAATTGTGTGCGAAGCGTCTACCGATGATCCTCCGATAAAAGCTCCCCACATTAACTGACTAAGATTAGAATTCAGTTTTAAGATAAGCGCATCCGATCCGCCATCATTATATGTTAGCCCAAAACTATTTACAGCCGGAAAATCTTGGGATTGAGTAACGGTACTGACATAAATATTTCCATCCTTATCTGATATTATGTCGCCTCGCAGCTGATCGCCATAGTTTCTTACCAATAAACTGCTATTTGGATTCATGCCATCGTTGGCTGAGCCACCCAAATAAGTACTAGCTAACAATTGAGTGCCGTTAGCACTTATTTTTGCCACGAAAATATCAGAGCCATTATCATAATTAATTACGTTAGATTCATTTGTCCCGCCATTAAAAGAATTATCAAATGCTCCTGTCGTTGTTGGGAAATTTAGTGAACTGGTGGTACCCAGAACTAACAAGTCATTTTGAGAATTAATTACTAAACTATGCGCAGATTCACTGCTACTTCCGCCCAAATAGGAGGCATAGATTAGCTGCTTACCAATTGAGTCATATTTTAAAACAGCGATATCATACGCACCACCGTAGTTAACCTGAAAAGCACCTGGTGTTGCAGGAAACGTGCCACCCAGGTTATGATTCGTTACGCCAGATGAATATAGTGTGCCATGTTCACCAGGCGTAGCCGTGCTTCCCCAGTTGTCGGCTGTTGATCCCGAATAAGTTGAGAATATTAATAATGGATCTATCACTAAAGGATAACAAGCATCATACGCTTCAGGGAATTCAAAACTCACCTGATTACCGTTTAGCACATAGTTGCACTGTATATAAATCTTTTCACCGTTTATAATCTGATACGCAATGGGTTTCTTTTCATAGAAAGTAAATTTGGATGCAGTAACTACCAGATCACCTTTGATCAGATCTACCTGATCAATGCCTGCGTATTTAAATTTTATTTGAGATGGATCAGCTCCTGCGGCAAGGTTAAAATCATACTTAATATTTGCACCAAATCCATAAACTTTCAAATCGATATCCTTATAATAATTGGCATACAAAACTCCTTCATAAGCAGCAACATTTGCACTCCAAGTTGATTTATCGGACCCAATAAAATAGTTGTAGTACTCAGGCTGTTTATTAAAAGGTTGTGGAATGGCTTGTTTATTAGATCCAAGAAAAGAAATCTGAACCCGATGTCCTTGAATCTGAATCTCAGATGCTAGTGAAGATTCATTTTCATTGCGATGCCCAAAGTCATGCAACTCGTCCATTCGTTGCTGATCGATAAACGTGTAAGAAAAACCACCCGACAACAAGTGCATACTACCTCCGGAAATGTGCGCTAAGAATTGAATCTCATCGTTCCATTGGCATTTATTTTCAATAAATTTCGTGCTAGGCGGATTTGCCAACGTCCACAATGAACTTGACAGCATTATGGATAGAAGGACAATCCGGATCACCGTTCGAGCGCGCATCCTCAAAGTTAACCCTCCTTTCGCAATACTTGCAAGGGCGGTGTTGAAATGACTTCCCGCGAATTCCACCAGCCAATTAAAACGGTTAGAAAAATGACACTACCCGTAATAATAGCGAGTTCAACCAAGTTGACAGAAAATTGAACTTCGAAGAAAAATTTTGTTAGCAGCCACCCGCCTCCTAATGAAAGCACCAATCCCGTTATGGCAGAAAAAATACCTACATAACTATATTCAATAAGTGTAATTTTCATAATCTGGCCTGTGCGAGCGCCAAGGGTTCGTAGCAAAACATTTTCTTTTATACGTGCAAATTTACTGTTCATCACTGCGCCAGCCAGCACAACTAATCCGGTAACAATGCTGAACAAAGCAAGAAAGCGAACCACTAAGCCAATCTTGCTGAATAATTCATCCACCGTGCTAAGAATTAATTTGAGATCAATAAGCGAAACGTTCGGAAATCCAAAAACGAGTTCTTGCTGAAATTGAATGGCCTCTGACGGATTATCAACACGGGTTGTTGCCACCCAAATCTGTGGTGCATTTTCTAACACCCCGTTGGGGAAAACAAAAATAAAATTTGGTGGATCATTTGGCCATTCTACTTTGCGAATTCCGCTTATAAACGTTTTGATTGGCACGCCTTGAATATCAAACATGAGCGTGTCGCCCACTTTTACTTTTAAGGTCTCATGCATGCCTTCTGAGATAGTAACACCTACAGAGTCCTGAGCGCCTGCTTTATATAAGTGCATCTCGCCTTCAATTAACTCTTCCGAACTATGCAGACTATCCCGATAGGTTACCCGATATTCGCGGGTGAGCGCCCAGTTTGGAATTTTTACCGAGTCGCTGTCCTGAAGTTTTTCCACCGTAAATCCATTGATCCCGCTTAAGCGGCAAGTAACAATAGGCACAACCTGATTAACGGGAAGGTTATGTTTACTTATTAATTTGACAACATCATCTTTTTGGCTGGATTGAATATCAAATAAAATGGTATTCGATTGATTTTCGTTGCCCCGGAATTCTACCTGGTTCAATAAACTACTTTGAATAATATTTAGTGTAGAGATAATAAAAGCTCCCAACCCAATCGTAACCAATAGCACTTGCGTCTGATTGTTAGGTCTAAATAAATTTGACAAGGCATGCCGAAAAATAAATGACCCATTTTTAGGGAAATATCTTCGCACCAAATAAAGTAATCCCATCGCCACAAGTGCGAGACTACCGAGTGCTAACGCGAGACCAATAGTAAAAAGTCCGCCTGAAATAAAACTTGAGGTTTGATACGCTGCGGCCAACAATGGGAACAAGCCTATTAGAACAATGGCCGTCCATTTAGTTTTTGAAACAACTTTTGTTGAACCAAAATCGGAACGAAGCACAGCCAAGGGTGGAACAAACCGAACTGCAACTAATGGAAGAATGGAAAATAAAACTGAAACCAGTGCACCAATAAAAATGCCTTCACCAAAGGCTCGCCATGAAATTCCTAATTGTAACTCAAGCGGAAGGTAATCACCAAACGCGTATGGAATAAGTTGTTGAATGCCTACACCCAATAATGCACCGACTATGCTGCCCACAACACCTAATACAAAAATCTGGATGAAGTAAATGTTAAATGCTTGCCAACCGGATGAACCTACACAGCGAAGTATTGCTACTTCTTCACGCTTTTCGCGAGCATAAATATGCACAGAGCTTGCCACACCAATGCAACCTAAAATCAGTGCTATAAATGCAAGCAAGGAAAAGAACCGATAGACAGATTGAAACCCTTCACCTAATCCTTTCTTTCTGCCTTCTATAGTTTCATACGAATAACCCAAGTCTTCAACCAACGGCTTAATTAAGTTAATCGCGTTTTCCGTTTGCTTTTCAGAAGTTGTTTTAACAAACAGACTATAATTAATACGACTACCAAACTGAACAAGGCCAGTAGAGTCTAGTGCTGAAAAAGAAATATACACTGCCGGAGCAAGCGTAGCTGTTAACTCGCCCCCACCCGGAAATTTTTCAACAACTCCGGCAACAATAAAATTCTTTGTACCCAGCCTGATAGTATCATTCGAGCTTACTTCATATTGTCTAGCCAACGATTCATCAAGCAAGGCATACCTACCGGTTTTCATTAACTCATACGCATTGGCCGGTTGCGTTACTATCTTTCCATAAAAAGGAAATGCACCTTCCAGTGCAGTCAATTTTATCAGGCGGCTTTGTTTGGTGTTCAAGAACATCACCATCGATGGCATATCAGCATCTTTGGCAAGCTCACGTTTCGCGGTATCTAATTTTTTAATGAATCCCTTATCAAAAGGTTTGCTGCTGTTGATTACCAAATCTGCGCCAAGCAATTCTTTAGCATTGTTATCCAACTCGCCTTGCAAGGCATAGTTCAATGAGCCAATCGCGACAACGGCAGCTATGCCCGTGATAAGCGAGGCCACAAAAAGAAATAAGCGTGAAAAATTATGGCGACCATCGCGCCAGGCCATCAACCAAACCCATCGATCTTTAAAGATAGATCGAACCTCGCGTTTTATCTTAATTATGTATTCAATCATGCAAGATTCAGAATCCGTTCGCTCACTAATTTACCGCCTTTCATCTGCAAGATTCGTTCTGTCTTTTGTGCCAACTCAAGATTATGGGTTACTAAAATCAAGGTTGTTTTTTCTTCGCGATTCATTCCAAAAAGTAAATCGGTTATCTGTGTTGCATTCTCTTCATCTAAGTTTCCGGTAGGTTCATCGGCAAATAAAATACGGGGCGAGGTAATAAAAGCACGCGCCAATGCCACACGTTGCTGTTCGCCACCCGACAGCTGGGTTGGGTAATGACTGAATCGCTCACTCAACCCAACTCGCGCCAGTAAGTCTTTTGCTTTTGGTGCTACATTCTTTTCGCCACGAAGTTCGAGGGGTACCATAACATTTTCGAGCGCAGTGAGTGTAGGCAGCAACTGGAAATTCTGAAATACAAATCCCACAAACTGATTCCGGATATAGGCTCGGTCATCTTCATCCATGGCATTCAACTTGAAACCCATGAGCGAGATAATGCCGGAGGTTGGCACATCTAACCCGGCACAAAGACCTAACAACGTTGTTTTGCCGCTACCCGATGGTCCGATGATGGTGAGACTTGTACCTTGAACAGCTTCAAACGATACATTATCGAGGACGGTCAAATTATTTTCGGCTGATTTATAAATCTTGGTAAGCCCCTCGGCCTTCAAAACGGTTTCTGGCATGATTATTTGGATTAACAGATCAGGATTTAAATGGTTTATTCAGTAAAATTGTTTCAAGTTAAATACCAACCCACGTAATATTATGGTAGTCGGCAAAAAAGTATTATTTATTGTAAGCTTTCTGTTTATTCAAGCCGTTCAAACTCCTAAAGTAATTCTTTTTTTTGGGGACAGCCTGACAGCCGGCTATGGTTTATCAACCGAAGAAGCATTTCCTGCACTGATTGAAAAAGAGTTAAACAAGTCGGACAAAAAAGTAAAAGTTGTCAATGCCGGATTGAGTGGCGAGACTACAGCGGGCGGCTTGAGTCGCATTGATTGGATACTGCGGCAACCTGTTGATGTTTTTGTTCTGGAACTAGGTGCCAATGACGGACTACGCGGCCTGCCCTTGGAGCAAACACGCAAGAATCTTCAAAGCATTATTGATAAGGTAAAAGCAAAATATCCGGATTGTAAGATAGTGCTGGCGGGCATGATGGTGCCACCAAATATGGGCAAGCAATACACCGAAGAGTTTAGAAATATTTATCCCTATCTAGCCAAAGCAAATAAGGCAACATTGATTCCATTTATTTTACAAGATGTTGGTGGCATCGAAAAACTAAATCAAGCCGATGGCATACACCCCAATGTTGAAGGCCATAAAATAATTGCCAATAACCTGAAGAAGGTTTTTGAAAAGCTTATCTAAATAGTTG
>Ga0163147_10003981_pt1 | contig 19134 bp, 14 predicted proteins | sample OliLakLV19MP6G1_FD_148597 | JGI IMG/M metagenome (GOLD analysis project Ga0163147, IMG submission 148597) | Freshwater microbial mat bacterial communities from Lake Vanda, McMurdo Dry Valleys, Antarctica- Oligotrophic Lake LV.19.MP6.G1 | ecosystem: Environmental > Aquatic > Freshwater > Lake >...
TGGGGCTGCCGCCAGGTTGTGGACATGGGTGTGGTGGCGTAAACTGGGTATGCAGACTTGCGTAGAGTTAAAGAAAAATAGCCCAAACCTCAACCCCGAAAACAGCCCCTGTCTTTGCCACATGCTTAAAGACACGGGTTTCTTCCTACATTTGTCCATCATCAAACACCAAGCCCAACCCACTCCGATTCAGACCCAATACCACCCATGGCAATCAAAAAATCCGAACTCTACTCCTCCCTCTGGGCCAGTTGCGACGAGCTACGCGGCGGAATGGATGCCTCCCAGTACAAAGACTATGTGCTGGTAATGCTCTTCGTCAAGTACATCAGCGACCGATACGCCGGACAAGCTTACGCGCCCATCAAGATACCCGAAGGAGCCAGTTTTCAGGATATGGTCGCCCTGAAAGGCAATCCTGACATTGGAGATTTGATCAACAAACGGGTGATTGGGCCGCTGGCAGAGGCAAATAAGTTGTCAGAGATGCCGGATTTCAACAACCCGGACAAGTTGGGCAGCGGGGCAGACATGGTGAAGAAGCTTACCAACCTGATCGCCATTTTTGAAAACTCGGCCTTGGATTTCAGAAGCAACCGCGCTGAAGGAGATGATATTCTGGGCGATGCATACGAATACCTGATGCGGCACTTTGCTACGGAGAGCGGAAAAAGCAAAGGCCAGTTTTACACCCCTGCCGAAGTGAGTCGGGTGATGGCAAAAATCATCGGCATACACCCTCAAAATACTACTTCCGAAACTTCAGTTTATGACCCTACCTGTGGTAGCGGCTCCTTGTTGCTGAAAGTGGCCGAAGCATCCGAAAAGCTCATTTCCGTGTTCGGGCAGGAAAACGAGACTGCAACAGCAGGTTTGGCTCGAATGAATATGATCCTGCACAACAACCCAACCGCTGTAGTCAAGCAAGGCAATACCCTTTCCAATCCGTTGTTTCGGGATGATACCGGACGGCTGAAAACCTTTGATTATGTGGTGGCCAATCCGCCATTCAGTTACAAGAGTTGGAGCAATGGCGTGAACATCCCGGAAGAGCAGCAGGCTGGCGGAAGGTTTTACGGCTACGGAGTACCTCCCGCCAAAAATGGCGACTATGCCTTTTTGATGCATATCCTGAAATCATTGAAGAACAAAGGCAAAGGGGCGGTGATCCTGCCACATGGAGTCTTGTTTCGTGGAAATGCAGAAGCAGAAATCCGCCAGAACCTCATTCGCAGAGGGGTGATTAAGGGCATCATTGGCTTGCCTGCCAACTTGTTTTACGGCACCGGTATTCCAGCCTGCCTCATTGTGCTGGACAAAGAGAACGCCGACAACCGCAAAGGCATTTTTATGATGGATGCCGGAAAAGGTTTTATGAAGGATGGCAACAAAAACCGACTCCGGGAGCAGGACATTCACAAGATGGTGGATGTGTTCAACAAGCAACTTGAAATACCCAAATACAGTCGCATGGTGCCTGTGGCCGAGATTGTAGAAAAGGAATTCAACCTGAACCTCCCCAGGTACATTGACAGCACCGAACCCGAAGACATTCAGAACATTGAAGCCCACCTGCAAGGCGATATTCCCAATGCAGATGTGGATGCCCTGCAACGCTACTGGGACGTGTATCCTTCCCTGAAAAGCCATTTGTTCGAAAAAAGCAAACGCCCTGATTTCAGCAAACTGCGCATCGGGCAGGACGAAATCAAACAAAGCATTTTTGCCCATCCTGAATTTACCGCCTACGGACAAAAGACCGATATTGTCTTCAACACCTGGAAAAACAAGGTAGTACCCCTTTGCCTTGCGATCAACGCCGATACCAAGCCCAAAAAGTTCATCCACACCATCAGCGAAGACCTGTTGCAGACCTTCAGCAACCTCCAACTGATTGACCCTTATGATGTGTACCAGCACCTGATGAGCTACTGGATGGAAATCATGCAAGATGATGCCTATCTGATCGTGACGGACGGCTGGAAATCAGGCAATGAAGTGGAATGGATGAAAAAGGAATTTGAAGGCAAACTTATCCCCAAGCCATTACTGATTCACCGCTATTTCGATGCCGAGCAAAAAGCCCTGGAGCAGTTGGAAGCAAAACGCGATGCCCTTGCTGCCCAGTTAGAAGAGCTGGAAGAAGAACACAGTGGCGAAGAAGGCCTGTTTGCCGCGCTGGACAAAGTGAACAAAGCCAATGTCAATACCGAACTGAAAACGCTGAACACTGATCTGAAAAAACTCAAAAAAGGCGAGGCTGATTTTGAAGAACTGACCCAAAAGAAATCGGTCTTTGAGCAATATGTTGAATTGGCAGATGCCCAAGCCGAAGCCAACAAAATGGGCAAAGAAGCCAAATCTGCATTAGACCAAAAACTACTGGACCAATACAAAACACTCACCGAAGCAGACATCAAAACGCTGGTGATAGAAGACAAATGGATGGCTACCATCGAAGCCACGGTAAAAGGCGAGATGCAACGGATCAGCCAGCGATTGACGCAGCGCATCAAGGAACTGGCAGAACGCTACGAATCGACATTACCTGCACTTTTGGAAGAAGTAAAGGATTGGGAAGGAAAAGTAAACGCTCACCTTGCTAAAATGGGATTTGTATGAAACTATCAATCCAATTTCCAAAGTGCTGAAACTAATAATTGAAAAAATCGAAATAAAAAAATGCTACCTTTAGACACTTTTTATGGCAAAATTGGACAAAACAGGCATATATCGTATGATGCACATTGACAATGTTCCACATGTGCTTCAAGCTGGTATTACGCATACTTCATCGCCTAATGCCAATGCTTCTTATGTGCCCATTGGCGATAGTAGCCTAATCAATAGCCGAAGCCAATTCGTTCTGCCCAATGACAAAACCTTGGGTTCGTACATCCCCTTTTATTTTGGCGTGCGTATGCCCATGCTCTACGTTATACAAAAGGGCTTCAATATGGTACAATCTGTGCCTGCGGAGAAAATAGTTTATTGTGTAAGCACGGTGCAGAAGATGATAGACCTTGATTTGCCATTTATATTTTCGAATGGCCATGCTGTAGACGGATTTACGGAGTTTTTTGACAAAAAGGATGTCGAAAACATTGACAACCTGATAGATAAGGCCGCAATTCAAGCAAAGTACTGGAAACAGGAAAGTGACAATGATTTAAAACGCAGAAAAGAAGCAGAGTTTTTAGTAGAATCTGACATTCCAACCGAAGCTATTGAGCGTTGGATTGTTTACAACGAATCTGCCAAAGAAGAACTAAAGAACAAGGGAGTTCCCGAAAATCAGATTCATGTTAAACCCGACTATTACTTCTAAGCCATGATTCAATTTATTGAAGGTAATCTGCTCGAAAGTCAGGCCGAAGCGCTTGTCAACACGGTCAATACTGTGGGTGTCATGGGTAAGGGCATTGCATTGCAATTCAAAAAAGCATATCCCGAAAATTATAGAAAGTATAACCAAGCCTGTAAGGACAACACAATAGGCATAGGCAACCTATTTGTAACGGACGAGCAAAATTTAATTGGAGGGAAAAAGATTATCATCAATTTTCCTACTAAAACTGACTGGCGCAAACCTTCAGAATACAGTTATATTGAAAAGGGCTTGACTGCCCTTGTTCAAATCATTGAGACGCGAAAAATAAAATCCATAGCGTTACCCCCCTTGGGCGCGGGAAACGGTGGTTTGGAATGGAGCCGAGTCAAGGCCATTATCGAGAAATATCTTTCGGCGGTTGATTGTCAGGTTCTGGTTTATCAACCTAATTATGTTGTGCAAGAAGTGCTGCGCAAAGAGCGCGTTGCACTTACGCCGGCGAGGGCAATGCTTTTGGCTGTGTTGTATGATTTGGTGCGCAATGGAGAATTTGTTTCTGAATTCGCCGCAGAAAAAGTTGCCTATTTTTTACAGCGTTTCGGAGCAAAGGATGTATTCAAACTAGAATTCCAGCCCAATTTTTATGGCCCTTACTCAGGCAAGGTAAAACACGTATTGTATTATCTCAATGGAAGTTATTTGTCAGGATATATCTCGAAAGACAAAAAGCCCTTTGATGAATTGAGTTTGGTTATGGACGCGGAAGAAGATGTTTTGGCCTTTTTATCTCAAAAAACCGAAACTAATTATGCCGAAATCGTTGACAAAACAAAACATTTTTTGCAGGGATTTTACTCCTCTTTTGGGTTAGAACTTTTATCTACAATTGATTTTATTGCCCAAAAAAACTCCACCAACGATAGCAACTTAATCACGGATCTTCTATCAAATTGGAGTGATCGGAAGAAAACGATGTTCTCTAACTCAAAGTTTCTTTCCATTGCCTTAAAAAGATTGGAACAGAGCGCATTGCTTCCATAATTTCGGTATTGACATGCTCTCCTGATTGCTATACGATGCAAACAATTGGGAAGGAAAAGTAAACGCTCACCTTGCTAAAATGGGCTTCGTATGGAAATAGAAAAAACTACAGAAGAATATAAAGCCTTAATAGAGAGCCTAAGCGAAGCCGCGTCTTCACTTCGTTCCTTGGCTCAGCAAGCAGTTGTCATTTATGAAAATGAGGTTTCCAATATCATTCAGTCCAAATGTACGGATACGAAGGAAATTGAGCAGACCCTTGAAAAAATGCTTGATTTTTGCTTTGACCCTTCTGTGTTGCTGGTTTTCAAAAAATTATGCCGATACTATTTTGAGATAGACCGCCACGCAACCGCAACATACATCATGCGTTACCGGGAACTTTGGGATACTGAAGACAAGGAATTATCTGACGCAGACAATCTAATTAGCCATGAATAATAAATACAAAATGACGGATGTTGGGTTGATTCCAAGTGATTGGGAGGTGTGGAATGTCGGCGATTTTTCATTAAAAGTTGGCAGTGGAATTACCCCAATTGGAGGACAACGTATCTATAAAGAAGAAGGAAGGCCATTTGTTAGGAGTCAAAATGTTGGATGGGGAATATTATTGCTTGATGACATTGCTTTTATTGACGATGTTACGCATGACTCTTTTGCATCAACCGAAATCTACAAGAACGATGTGTTATTAAACATTACTGGGGCATCAATCGGTAGAAGTGCCATTGCAGATAAAAGAGTATTGAGAGGAAATGTAAACCAGCACGTTTGTATTATAAGAGTTGATAAAATCAAGGTTGAGTCCATGTATTTAAACTCCTTTTTATTATCAAGTTTAGGACAAAATCAAATAAGTAATTTTCAAGCAGGTGGCAATAGGCAAGGATTGAACTTTAGCCAAATTAGATCAATCCAAATCCCTCTCCCTCCCACCCTCGCCGAACAAACCGCCATAGCCACAGCCCTTTCCGATGCCGATGGCCTCATCACTTCCTTAGAAAAACTCATTGCCAAAAAACGGAACATCAAACAAGGAGCGATGCAGGAGTTGTTGAGGCCGAAGGAGGGATGGGTGGTGAAGAGGTTGGGGGAGATTGGAGAAGTTATTATTGGATTGACATATAAGCCAGAAAATGTCAGCAATGATGGTGTTTTGGTTTTACGCTCTTCAAATATTCAATATGATCAATTAGAATTCATTGATAATGTTTATGTTAATATAAATGTGTCTGAAAAACTACGCTTAAAAGAAAATGACATACTAATCTGTGTACGAAATGGCAGTAGGGATTTGATAGGTAAGTGCGCCTTAATCACGAGTAAGGTAAAAGGGGAATCATTTGGAGCATTTATGTCAGTGTTCAGGTCGCCTTTAAATAGGTATGTAATACATGTATTCCGGTCTGATATTGTTAAAAAGCAAATTGAAGAATATTTGGGGGCAACTATAAACCAAATTACCAACAAAAGTCTTAATTCATTTGAAATTCCTTTCCCTCCCCCAAATGAGCAATTAGCCATCGCCACCATCCTCTCCGACATGGACACCGAAATATCCACCCTCGAAAAGAAACTGGAAAAAGCCAAGCAGCTGAAGCAAGGCATGATGCAGCAATTGCTCACGGGTAAAATACGCTTGGTATGAGTGAGACTATCATATACAGTACGGCAGACCATCAGGCGCAGGTGGAAGTGCGCTTTGATGCAGAAACGGTGTGGTTAAACCGTCACCAGATGGCCTATCTCTTCGGAAGAGATATTAAGACCATTGGAAAACACATTAACAACGTATTTCAAGAGGATAAACAGACTGAAACTGCAGTTGTCGCAAAATTTGCGACAACTGCCGATGATGGTAAAACCTATCAGGTTGAGCATTACAACCTCGACGTCATGATCTCTATCGGCTACCGGGTTAAATCCCAGATGGGCACGCATTTCCGCATCTGGGCCACGCAGCGCCTCCGCGAATACATCATCAAAGGCTTTGCGCTCGACGATGAACGCCTCAAAAAGGCACGAAACTACTACTTCTACGAACTGCTCGCCCGTATCCGCGACATACGGAGCAGCGAGCGCGTATTTTACCTGAAAGTCTGCGACATCTTTGCCACCAGCATGGACTATAATAATCAGGCAGAACCCGCCTAAAAAATGAACACTATGGAAAAACAACCTTCATCAACCCATATCCCTGTTTTTGAGCAAATAAAACAGACCGACGAAAACGGCACTGAATTCTGGTCGGCCAGAGACTTGAGCAAGGTGTTGGAGTATGCTGAGTACCGCAACTTTCTACCCGTCATGGAGCGCGCAAAAGAAGCCTGCCAAAAATAGCGGTCAGCAAACCACTGACCATTTCGTGGGCATCCACGAAATGGTTGATATCGGCTCTGGGGCATCACGAGCAATTGAAAACATTCACCTCTCCCGCTACGCTTGCTACCTGATCGTTCAAAATGCTGACCCGGCAAAAGAAGTTGTCGCACTCGGACAGACCTATTTTGCGGTACAAACCCGCTTGCAGGAAATCCAGCAAATGGATGAATACAACCAGCTCGATTCAGATGAGCAAAAACGTGTTTTCCTGCGAAAGCAACTCCGCCAACACAATACCCAATTGGCCGATGCCGCAAAGAATGCAGGTGTTATTGACCTCATCGACTACGCCATCTTTCAAAATTTCGGCTATCAGGGCCTGTATGGAGGCTTAAGCGCCAAAGATATCCACGCACGCAAGGGTTTGAAAAAAAGCCAGCACATACTCGACCACATGGGCAGCACCGAACTGGCCGCCAACCTCTTCCGCGCCACCCAAACCGAAGACAAACTCCGCCGGTAAAACATAAAGGGCAAACAAAAAGCCAATCAGACCCACTTAGAAGTCGGTAAAAAAGTGCGACAAACCATCCAGGAAATCGGCGGCACCATGCCCGAAAATCTGCCTACAGAACACAATATCCAAAAAATAGAAAAAAAGGGCACCAACCTGCCTGAAAAATGAACTCTATGATAGGCCAACCTGAACGTATCACCCAAAACCGCATCGTCCAATTGTTTAAGGGGCAAGTGAAGAAAGGGATGATGCCGCAATTGCTGACTGGTAAAACAAGGCTCGTATGAGACTCTAAATCAATTATTTATACCAAATTTCTGGTATTTCTTTAATTTTATCTGGAGGCAATTCTAAAATGGCATGTTCGATCAAAAAAGTTCGTACCAAGCCCAGCAAAGCACGACGTTCATTTTTATTAAGTGTAGTTTCAATATCATCGGAACCGATTTTCCAGCGCACGGAGAAATGCCAGAAATTTGCTCTTACAGGCGTATGACAGACATAACATTTCGCTTGGGTATGCGGCTGTATACGAGCAATATTGATAGGTTGTGGGTATTGGTGAAGCATATCAATAGCGTAGAAAAAATAGCCAAGGTCTTCTCGAATATAAAAATCGGATGATTTAGGTGGTTCAACTATTTCAGCCTTTGTCCAAGTGCTTGTATAATAAGGCTTCCGCTCATTTTTTTCCCATTCAATAGCGGCATCATTTGGCCTGAAGATACCGATTAGATTCGTGGAATAATCAAGAAGATGTTCCCGGCCGTTGTCATTTACAAACCGGGCGCGTATCATACGCGTATCAGGATCAATTAGGTCAGCAGAAGGTGCTGAACGCAACACATAATGCTCGCAGAGTTCTTTTCGCCATTCTATTAAGCGGTACTCTACTTTTGGAAGCAAATGGTCGGGGTAAAGCATGTAAAAGATAACAAGTTAGTGATTTCTAAAGACTTTTTTGAACAAGGGAGTAATAATGGATTGAAAATCCTTTTGAATGGCTATAAAGTCACCTCCTTTACTAAAGTGTATCGTTTTATTATGTGTAACATTCAATGTAGCGTATGGTATGGGTTCGGAGGCATCAAAAAAGCACTCCCAATAGAAATGTAAATCGCCATAATGCGCTTGGTAGATAACAGACGCATCAGGTGTGACATCCACAGCAATTCGAGAAGGCAAAAAAATCAGCATTTGACGTGCAACAAGAGCACAAGATTGGCGAAGTACCGTTACGTTTATTTTGTCAAACAAAACGTGATCCACTTCCAACCTCTGCTGGAGGGTTGTTTCTAGTTTTTTGAATTTTTGATCTATTGTGCGTTGAATCTGGGCGATCAAAGTATTGGTTTTTTGCTCTATTTGATCAAGACTATGAACTTGCTGTGTGCTCAGATTGGAAGGGATGTTTCCTGTTTGTCCAGCAGGAGAATACCCCGTTCTATTGTTGAGCAACGATGAATTAGTCCATTGTCTTACATCCTGAACATTAACATACGCTGGAGGGGAAGGGGGAGGTGATAGCATGATTTTAATAGATTGGATTTAGAAGTTCCAAAAAAGCAGGCTTCATCAAACCAAAGAAAACAGTTTTTTCCTTGACATGGAGCCTTTCTATGTGCTCGAATAAGGTTTCAACGGGAGTAGAAGATTGCAATTCAATGGCATAATTTATGTCTATATCCATTAACGAATAAAAATCACTTTCTCGTTGCACATTATTGACAAGGTTGACGATTACATGGTCAGATTCATCAACCCATTCTGTTCTAAATGTGGTATTTATACTTTTGACACCCTGCCAGTCAAATTGAAAATCCCAAATCAATTTTTCAAAAATCTGTATTTTCTCAAATTCACTCACATAACGCAATCCAACCCAGTTAAATTCCCCCAATAAACCCTCTGAGAACAATTTTTTCACAATATTTTGAATGGATTGGCCAAAATCCTTCCATCCGCAATATCTGCCATTGGTGTTAAAGATCAAACGATCATCCGTGATTCTGAGCCGAATAGCATCATCTTCAAAAAGGTTCTTAGGATAATCAAGTGTAAAAAAGTTGGTTGGATCAAGTTCGATTGAATGTGCGTTGAAAGAAGGCATAGGAATCACACTCATTGATTTCAATACTTCATAGCAGAAGCCCAATCGGTATTCAAACGGGACTTCCGATTTGAAACGAATCTCAACAATTGTATCTTTGAGCCGTTCAGGATCTATTTTTTTGGGAATATTCATGTGATTGATATGGCAAAGGTATTGACGGGGAGCTGAAATAGCGCAACCTGTCAACGAAAACATCCAAAATTTGTTCTAAATCCTCTTCTCCAAAGTCAAAAATAACATAATGCATTCCTTTTCAACCATCGGCCAAGCCGAAAGGCATACCCAAAACCGCATCGTCCAATTGTTCAAGGAGCAATTGCACTACGATTATTTAGGCCATTGGGGAGAACACCGCAATAACTACAATATTGAAGAAACATTTTTGAGGGCGTTTCTAATGGAGCAAGGTTACAATGGATCACTGATGACACGTGCGATTTCGGCCCTGCGAACTACCGCCAGCAACTTCAATCAGGATTTATACACCAACAACAAAAACACCTACCGACTGCTTCGTTACGGGGCAAAAGTCAAGGCAGATGCTGGAGATAATTATGAAACCGTCCATTTCATAGATTGGAAAAACCCGGAAGCCAATCATTTTGGCATTGCGGAGGAGGTGACCGTTTTGGGCAACCGCGAGAAACGGCCTGACATTGTGCTGTATATCAATGGGATCGCCATTGGAGTCATTGAACTCAAACGAAGCACCATTTCCATCGGCGATGGCATTACGCAAAGTATTACCAACCAAGGTAAAGAATGGATTCAGTCGTTTTTCACCACCGTGCAGTTTGTATTTGCAGGCAGCGACAGCGAGGGTCTGCGCTACGGCACCATTGGCACAGAGGCAAAATTCTTTTTGAAATGGAAGGAAGGCGACAGCGATGAGGGTATGTATCAGGTAGATAAGTATCTCCTGAAAATGTGCAACAAGCAACGGCTGCTGGAATTGATGTACGACTTTGTTTTGTTCGATGGTGGGCGAAAAAAACTGCCCCGTGTCCATCAATATTTCGGTCTAAAATCTGCACAGGAATTCATCCGTCGCCGGGAGGGCGGCATCATCTGGCACACCCAGGGCAGTGGTAAAAGTATTGTGATGGTGCTGCTAGCCAAGTGGATTTTGGAAAACAACGCCAACGCCAGAGTGGCTATCATCACTGACCGGGATGAACTGGACAAACAGATAAAACGTGTTTTTGATGATGTCGGCGAGGACATTTACCGCAGCACCAGCGGAAAGGATTTAATGCAGCAATTGGGTCAGGCAAAGCCAAGGTTGTTGTGTTCGCTCGTACATAAGTTTGGCAAGCGCGATGTCGAGAACTTTGATGATTTTGTGGAAGAACTGAAAAACAACCCAACCAAAACGGTCGGGGAGTTATTTGTGTTCGTAGATGAATGCCACCGCACCCAAAGCGGGAAACTGAACAAGGTGATGAAAGCCCTTTTGCCCAATGCTTTGTTCATTGGTTTCACCGGAACGCCCTTGTTGAAGCAGGATAAGCAAACAAGTTTGGAGGTGTTTGGACAGTATATCCATACCTATAAGTTCAATGAAGCGGTGGAGGATGAAGTAGTGCTGGATTTGATGTACGAGGCCCGTGACATCGAGCAGCGCATTACCTCACAGGAAAAAATTGACGCTTGGTTTGCCAGTAAAACGGCAGGATTGAACGATTTTCAACGCTCGGAACTCAAGAAAAAGTGGGGAACCATGCAGCAGGTTTTGAGTTCCAAAAACCGGATGCAGCAGATCGCCAATGATATTGTGCTGGATTTTTCAGTAAAACCAAGGTTGAGCAATGGCAAAGGCAATGCCATTTTGGTGGCCGGCAGCATTTATGAGGCTTGTAAGTATTTCGAACTGTTTCAAGGCACCGAGTTCAAGGGCAAATGTGCTGTAATTACCTCCTACAATCCCTCCCACCGGGACGTGGTAACAGAAGACACCGGAGCCAATACCGAGACGGAAAAACAATACATTTATAACATTTACACCGATAAATTGAAGGATGTGGTAGCAGAACCGCAAAAATCAAAGTCGGAGACATACGAGGACAAGGCGAAGTTGAAATTCACGAAAGAGCCTGCCCAAATGAAATTGCTGGTGGTGGTTGACAAGCTGTTGACGGGCTTTGATGTCCCGTCTTGCACCTACCTCTATATTGACAAAAGTATGCGCGACCACGGCTTGTTTCAGGCCATTTGTCGGGTAAACAGATTGGATTCTGATGACAAAGACTTTGGGTATATCGTGGACTACAAAGACTTGTTCAACAATCTGGTCAATGAAGATGGAACGGGGGCCATTCAAGTTTATACCTCGGAACTGGATTACGACCATTTCACGAAAGAAGATTGTGATGTAATGCTCAAGGATCGTGTTGCAAAGGCGAAAGAACGGCTTGACAATGCACTCGAGGAAATCGCCTTGGTATGTGAGCATGTGGCGCCACCCAAGACCGATCTCGATTACATCCGCTACTTCTGCGGAAATCCAGAAAACCCGGAAGACCTAAAGGCCAATGAGGTAAAGCGGACATCCCTTTACAAGCAAATGGTCGTTCTCATTCGAGCTTATGCCAATATTGCGGCTGACATCCAAGAGGCGGGTTACACCCAACAAGAGATTGATGGTATCAAGAGAGCCTTAGATAACTATTTGCGGCTGCGTGATATCATCCGTAATGCCAGCTTTGAAACACTGGATATGAAGCCTTATGAGGCCGATATGCGTTTCTTAATTGACACCTTCATACAGGCCGATGACAGCCAAAGGATTGACCCATTTGAAAACCAGTCCTTGCTTGACCTAATTATCAATTCCGGCATGGCAGAGGCCATCAGTAAATTGCCAGCAGGCATACGAAACAGTCAAGAAGCGGTGGCAGAAACCATTCAGAACAATGTTCGGCAGAAAATCATCCGGGAACATTTGATTGACCCTGCTTACTTCGAGGAAATGAGCCAACTGCTCACTACCATCATAGTTGAACTACGGGAGAAGAAAATCAGCTATGAACAGTTTCTCCAAAGGATGGCTGATTTGGCAAAGCGGGTGAGTAATCTGGTGCGGGACGACCTGCCCAAATCCATTCAAACCTCGGCGCAACGGGCGTTGTACAACAACCTTTCCCACAATGAGAGCCTCGCCATGGAATGTGATGAAGCGGTTCGCTACAACAAACAGGCCGATTGGAAAGGGGATGAGAAAAAGGAGGCCATCATTCAAGGAGCCTTGTTTAAGTTGCTAAAAAGCGAGGATGAAGTAGAACGGATTTTTGCTATCATAAAAGAGCAACGAGATTATTAGGATGCAGCAAATTGACTTGGGAAATATCATCATTGATGTAGAGATTAAAGACATCAAAAACATTCACTTGAGTGTCTATCCACCCGCAGGCAGGGTGCGGATTGCGGCACCGTTACGAATGGACTTAGAAACCATTCGCATGTATGCCATTTCAAAATTGAGTTGGATCAAAAAGCAGCAGGCCAAACTGCGCGGGCAGAAACGGGAAGCACCCAGAGAGTACCTTACGAGGGAGAGCCATTATTTCTTGGGCAAAAGGTATTTGTTGAAAGTGGTGGAAACGGAAAGCAAACCCAGCGTTTCCATCAAGCATCAAACGCTTCTGATGCAAGTCCGGCCAGCCATGGATACCAAACAGAAAGAAATGATTCTGCACGAATGGTACCGGGATCAATTGAAGGCCCTCGTTCCCAAGTTCATCGCCAAGTGGGAAGGAAAAATGGGGGTTCAGGTCGCTGAATTTGGCATCAAGAAAATGAAGACCAAATGGGGGACTTGCAGTCGGGAAGCAGGGCGGATTTGGATAAACCTTGAATTGGCGAAAAAGCCGCGGGAGTGCTTGGAATACATTGTGGTGCATGAGATGGTTCATCTGCTGGAGCGCAACCACAACAGCCGATTTGTGGCGTATATGGATGCCTTTTTGCCGAATTGGCGGCATTTGAAGGACTTGCTCAATCAGTTGCCGGTTAGTCATGTGGAATGGGGGTATTAAGTTTGAGTTTTGGGGAGTCAACACCCTGGGCTGGTTATCTAAGCCTTAGCAAATGCACGGTGGATATGTCACTAAATTTGTAATATCTTTTGTTCCATAAACATATTGCATCATGGATAAAGTTGAAAAGTCAGTTTGGATTGCAGTAGATGATAATTTGGAACTAAGCGAACACGTTTCAATTTCTTCTGCTTTGGAGGCCGCAACCTTGTCGGTATTTTTTGAAAAAGAAGGGCGCAGGCTTAACAACGGCTACAGTAACTATGCCTATGGTGTTGAGTTTTACAATAAATCAGGACTAAAGGTTGATGGGATTATAATTAACGATTGGAGGCTTTTTAATGTAAGAGTTTATAGCTTTAGTGACTATGTTCAGGAAAAAATTGAATGCAGCGTAATGGATCCTTATGGAGAGATGTCACCACCTTTAGCTTGTCCAACCTTGCATATATGTATGCTTGATTTAACCAAGCATTGGTCAGAAATCGAACTGGACTTGTTAGGTTTTTTAGAGCTTTGCTAGGATTAGGTCTGATAATGTCCCAAAAAGTATACCCGTAAAACAAAAAAGGCCTTCATCCTAATAGTCGCTAAACAGCTCTAAAAAAGAAGTCCCTACGTAGTCAAGAAGGGCACAAATCTCAGTACTTTTGATGGTCTTTGTGAATCAGACACCCTTTTTGAAACACTAACAAGGATGCAGACGTTATTGAAGAAATATTCAACAATCCCGATCCACAGCATGCCAAAAAGCTGGAGAAGATCCTCCTTAAGAGTTTGTTCAAGATGAAAATAGCCTACTTCGATACCGAAATTGATCCAACAAGTCATAAGGTGCTTGACATCGGCTGCATCTTAGAGGGTGGAAGAACTTTTCATAGCCATTCGATTCCTGGGTTTGTTGATATATTAAAGGGTGTGACGTTTATATGTGGCCACAATATTCTCCTTCATGATTTAAAATTCATCCACCAGTCCGTAACAGCAGCAGGCATTCAACTTTCCAATGCCATTGATACCTTGTATTGGTCGCCGCTTCTGTTCCCGAATGAACCTTATCATGCCCTGCTCAAGGATGATAAACTTCAAACGGAAGACAATAACAATCCGCTCAATGATGCGATGAAGGCTCGTGACCTTTTCCATGACGAAGTGGCGAGTTTTCTGCGTTTAAAAGAAGATTTTAAAAGGATCTTCTGGCTATTATTACACGATCAAAAAGAGTTTGCTGCTTTCTTTAGTTGTATTGGATACAATTGTGCTAAAACGGAGACCGAGGCTATCATCCGTCAAAATTTTCACCCCTATATTTGTCAAAATGCTGATTTGCAAAGAATCATTGGTGCATACCCCATCGAATTAGCTTATTCGCTTGCGCTGATTGCCTGCAACAACCGAAATTCGATCACGCCGCCTTGGGTTTCTAAAAATTTTCGTGCTGTGGAATCCATCCTATTTCAACTGCGCGGCAAACCCTGTCTGACAGGCTGCGCGTATTGTGATAGATCGCTGGATGCCGAACAAGGGCTAAAGGACTTTTTCAATTTTGACGCTTATAGGACTTATGAGGGGCAGCCTTTGCAAAAAAAGGCCGTCGAAGCAGCGCTTAGAAACAAATCTATATTGGCTGTATTCCCGACAGGCGGCGGCAAATCAATCACATTTCAAGTACCTGCCTTGATGTCCGGGCAGAATGTCAAAGGGCTTACCGTGGTTATTTCTCCTTTGCAATCACTCATGAAGGATCAGGTGGACAATCTGGAAAAGATTGGCATTACGCAAGCGGTTACCATCAACGGCTTGCTTGACCCCATTGAACGGAGCAAATCCTTTGAGCGGGTAGAAGACGGCTCTGCATCGCTACTTTACATTTCACCTGAATCACTGCGTTCTAAAACTATCGAACGGCTCCTATTGAGCAGGAATGTTGTGCGTTTTGTGATTGATGAAGCCCACTGTTTTTCCTCCTGGGGCCAGGATTTTAGGGTAGATTATCTTTATATCGCGGATTTTATCAAAAATCTGCAAGAGAAAAAGAACCTTGAATATCCTATTCCGGTATCCTGTTTCACGGCGACTGCCAAACAGAAAGTCATTGAAGATATTATTGCTTATTTTCAAGAAAAGTTGGGACTTCAAATGGAAGTTTTCAGCTCAAAGGCTACAAGAACAAACCTGCACTACAAAGTTTTTCAAAAAGGCGACGAAGAAGAGAAGTATAACACCGTTCGGGATTTGATAGAAGAAAAAAACTGCCCGACCATTATTTATGTCTCCAGAACTCGAAACGCCTATAAGTTGGCGGAGCGATTGGCTGCTGATGGATTCAATGCCAAGCCTTTTCATGGCAAAATGGAGGCCAAGGAAAAAACCGAGAATCAAAATGCCTTTATTGAGGGTCGGGTACAAATCATGGTGGCGACCTCTGCTTTTGGCATGGGCGTGGACAAAAAAGATGTGGGCATGGTCATTCATTTTGAAATATCAGACTCGCTTGAAAATTATGTTCAGGAAGCAGGGCGAGCGGGACGAGATGAAAAGATTAGTGCTGAATGTTTTGTGCTGTTCAACGAGGAGGATCTCAGTAAGCACTTCATTTTACTCAACCAGACTAAGCTGAACATCAATGAGATCAAAGAAATCTGGAAAGCCATCAAATTCATCACTCAGGTCAGAAGTAAGGTTTCCAATTCTCCCCTTGAAATTGCTCGCCAGGCAGGCTGGGATGATAGTATTGTTGAGATAGAAACCCGTGTTACCACTGCTATCGCAGCACTTGAGGATGCTGGCTACCTCAAGCGGGGGCAAAACATGCCACGCATTTTGGCCAACAGCATCCAGTCAAAAACGGCTCAAGAGGCTATTGAAAAAATAATGACTTCTACCAAATTTGACGATGAACGTCAAAAGGTGAATGCCATCCGAATCATCCGTAAGTTATTTTCCAGCAAGAGTAGAAAGGAGGCTTCGGGCGAAGAAGCCGAAACACGTATTGATTATATCAGCGACCATCTGGGGGTGGTAAAAGAGGAGGTAATCCAGATCATCAATTTGCTCCGGGAAGAAAAAATATTGGCCGACAGCAAAGACCTGACCGCATTTATCAGGAAGGGAGAACAGAAAAATCGCTCACTGCTTATTCTCCAAATATTCAGCAACCTTGAAGAATTCTTGCTCACCCAAGTGGAAGAAATCGAGAAACATCTTCATTTCAAGGAATTGAATGAATTGGCTGAGACAAAAGGCTACCAGGAGGTTACACCCAAGCGCATCAAAACCATCCTGAATTTTTGGGCCATCAAAAACTGGATAAAGCAGCACCAACAGGAATTTTCCAAAAATTTGGTTACCGTAATTGCCTGCCAACCCAAGGAGATTTTAATTCAAAAGTTGGAGAAGCGGCACGAAATGGCTAAATTCATAGTTGAGTTTCTGTATGCAAAAAGCAATGCCCTTCAAGCTGATGCCGAAAAAGAAGAAGTGCTGGTGGAGTTTTCTGTTCATGAACTGAAGGATGGCTATGAAAAAGAAATGAGCCTTTTCAAGATCACCGTCTCCATTTCAGATATTGAAGACGCGCTATTTTACCTTTCACGCATAGAGGCTATAAAGATCGAAGGTGGATTCATGGTGGTTTATAATCGGCTTTCAATTGAAAGATTAGAACAGAACAATAAAGTACAGTATAAAACAGAAGATTATCAGAAGCTCCACCAGTTTTATGAAAACAAGGTGCAACAGATCCACATAGTGGGCGAATATGCAAAAAAGATGACAGACGATTACTTGGGGGCGCTGCGATTTGTGGATGATTATTTTCAATTGAACTATTCATCCTTTTTGGGCAAGTATTTTCTTGGAAGTCGGTTGTCTGAAATCAAAAGAAACCTTACGCCTACCAAATTCAAACAGCTTTTTGGTTCACTTTCAACCATGCAGCGTCAAATCATTGATGACAAAACCAATCCATTTATTGTGGTTGCCGCAGGCCCGGGCAGTGGAAAAACAACGGTTTTAGTACACAAATTGGCCTCCTTACTCTTGATGGAAGATGTGAAGCACGAGCAATTGCTCATGCTTACATTTTCTAGGGCCGCGGCTACGGAATTTAAAAAGCGTCTCATTGAACTCATTGGAAATGCTGCACATTATTTGGAAATCAAAACATTTCACTCCTATTGCTTTGATCTCTTAGGCAGGGTCGGAAGCCTTGATAAGTCGGAGGGCATACTGAAAATAACCGTCGAGAAAATCAAGAACAATGAAGTAGAGGCCAGTCGGATCACCAAAACAGTGTTGGTCATTGATGAAGCCCAAGATATGGATGCTGCCGAATTTGCATTGATCAATGTATTGCTTGACAAAAACCCGGAAATGCGTGTAATCGCAGTGGGTGACGATGACCAAAACATTTACGGATTTCGAGGCGCCGACTCCAAGTACTTTCATTCATTCCTAACCGAAAGAAATGCGGTCAAATACGAACTGGTTACTAATTATAGAAGTAAATCCAATCTGGTAGAATTCTCCAACGACTTTGTGGGAGGTATCCGCAATCGATTGAAGGAAACACCTATTGCCGCCTTTCAACAAGATATTGGTGTTCTTAAATTATTCCGATATAGCGGCAAGCACTTGATTTCGGCAATAGTCAGAGATCTGATGGAGACTGACTTGTCTGGCACAACCTGTGTTTTGACTAAAACCAATGATGAAGCGGTTCAAGTGAGTGGCCTGTTGCGTAGAAACAAACTCCCCGTACGACTCATTCAGAATAGTGACGAAATTCAATTGTCAAATCTGCTGGAAATTAGGTTTTTCCTCAACGAATTGAAATTGGAGGAAGATGCCTTTATTATCCACGATGAAGTCTGGGGTAAGGCCAAAAGTGAATTGATCTCTAAATTTCAGACCAGCACTGTGCTCGAAATGGTACAGGGTCTGGTTAAGGAATTTGAATCCATACATCCAAAAAGAAAATATAAGTCTGATTTTCAAGAGTTTATCCGGGAATCAAAAATGGAAGATTTTTTCAAGGCTAGCGGCGAAACTATTTTTGTCTCCACCATTCATAAGGCTAAAGGGAAGGAGTTTGACAACGTGTTCATACTCTTAGAGGATTTTAAAGTGTCTTCTGATGAAGCAAAGCGCCAACTATATGTCGCACTGACGCGAGCCAAAAAGTCTATTTCCATTCATACCAATGTGGCTAGTTTAGACCATCTAACAAAAGCCGAAATCAACACTATAGAGGTGAAAGAAAATCAAATTCCACCTCAACAAATAACAAGACTATGTGGGCATGGAGATTTGTATTTGAGCTATTTCGCCTTTGTCCAACATCGCTTTGAAAACTTGAAGAGTGGCGATAAACTGATCATAAACGCTGAGGGGTTGGCTAACATTCACAACCAATTGATTTTAAAATTCTCAAAAAAGTTCAAACTTGAAATAGAAGATTATAAAGGCATGGGATACGTTCCATTAGAAGCAAAGGCGCATTTTATCGCTTTTTGGAAAAATGCTGAGATGAAAATCGAAACGAAAATCGTGTTGCCAGAAATAGTCTTTGAACGGATGGAGGAACCGGGAGATTCAAGTTTCAAAAGCAATTGATTTTAAACTTGATGAGAAAGCACGAACATTGCTCCTACCTGATGATTGATCCTGCCGGCCGGTTCTATGATAATGTGGGTGGGAGACATACATACAGTCGGCCAATACTCGAAGTCGGCATAGCTGAGGCGCTCCAGGGAATCAGATTTGACCATGA
>Ga0163147_10003992_pt1 | contig 19093 bp, 17 predicted proteins | sample OliLakLV19MP6G1_FD_148597 | JGI IMG/M metagenome (GOLD analysis project Ga0163147, IMG submission 148597) | Freshwater microbial mat bacterial communities from Lake Vanda, McMurdo Dry Valleys, Antarctica- Oligotrophic Lake LV.19.MP6.G1 | ecosystem: Environmental > Aquatic > Freshwater > Lake >...
TGGCCGCTCCCTCCTCCGGCCGTAGGCAGCGATTCCGCAACCAACTCTGAAAAGATGTCCAACTGCGTTAAAAGAAGGAGGATCCCCGATTTGCGGGCGGAAGAGCAGATTCGCGAAGGGTATTGTCGGGAGAGCGCCAGGAAGCCGGGGGTCAGTACACGAAGTGTATGATTTCCAAAAGGCCGAGATCCGTTGACCTCGGCTTTGCCCGATCAAAACATTGGGTTTCCGACGAAGGGGACTGTTCCGCAGCCGGGAACGACGTTGATTTCACAGGCCCATTCCGCGTCAGACCCCCGACTTCCTGGCGCTCTCGTGTTGAAATGCCGGGCATCGAAGTACATGCTATGGACATCGTTGCGGGTTGCGCCATAAACGATTCTGCCGATTTTGGCCCAAATACACGCCGCCGTACACATTGTGCAGGGCTGCAACGTGCAGTAGATTGTACATCCGTTGAATGCAACTTCCCGCAGCTTTTCCCCGAGCTTGCGAAGCGCGACGATTTCCGCATGGGCCGTTGGATCGCAACGAAGCTCGGCTTCATTGTATGCGGCACCCAGAACTTCACCGTCACGCACAATGACGCATCCCACCTCGCCCGCTCCGGGTTTCTGATCGCCAAGCCTGGCCTGTTCAATCGCGAGACGCATAAACCGCTCGTCCTCGGGTCGAACCCGCTCGCCCGCCAATGCGCGTACGTCGTTCTTTGTGTCGTACACTATCTTGGGCATTCGGGTTTTGCCGCCGCGGGTCTGGTCTGTTCCGCCCATGGAATCCGCCCCAGTTTCTTACGCGCACTGCGATTCAGAAACTCAAAGTACATGTCCATGTGCGCTTCGCGGGTCCATGTCCGCAGGAACGCATTGTAGCCGCGCTCGCCGAGTTCGTCCCGCAGCGCCGGAGAGGCCGCCAGTTGGTCCATGGCCCGCACCAATTCGTCGTCGTTGCGGTAAATGAAGCCGCCTTGGCTGTCCTCGACAACTTCCGGCAGCGCGCCCAGGTCGCGGACAATGACCGGGGTCTTGCGCGCGAACGCCTCGACGATGATGATGCCGAACGTCTCATACGTAATCGATGGCACCAGACACGCCAGCGAGTGGCGGTAAAGCGCGCCGAGTTCCCGCTGTGAGCGCGGGCCCAGAAAATGGATGCGGGGATTGGAGGCCGCCTGTTGCTTCAACACCTCGGCATGGGTGCCGCTGCCGGCCACGAGCAGATCATAGGGGATATTGCGTTCGTTCCAAAGCTGGATGAGCGTCTGCAAACCCTTGATAAGTTCCAGACGGCCGACGAAGAGAAAATACGGCGCCTGGTGGGAACGTGGTTCCGGCTGTTGCCAATCGATGTCGGCGCGGTCGATGAAATAGGGAAGATGCTCCACTTTCTGAGGGAATTGGCGCTCGGCGTGCATTTGAGCGGTGAAGCGGCTGGGAGAAACAAACTGATCCACGCTGGCCGAAGCTTTCTCGAGAAGACCGGTGTAGCGCCACAGTTGCGGCGGCCGGTGGCCTTGCACCACGCAGCGCAGGCACTCGGGCTTTTCGCACGGGCGGCTGTTGAACTTCCACAGCACGTGCATCGGGCAGACCAGCCAATGCTCGTGCGTTGTGTATAGCTTGACGGCATCGGGCGGCCCGATGTTGAGGATGGTGGGGCCTAGCAGGGAGATATTGTGAAAGTGGATGACGTCATACTTCCGGGACGCAAGTACGCGGTCGATCGTTGCCTGTTTGAGGTAAGGCCGGCCGGTCTGTTGCGTCAGCAGGGGAGACAGCCCTTTGAAGGGGCTGCGCAGTTCGTGACGAATGACACCCGGATGTTCGGCAAAACGAATTTCCGGCTCGCCCGGATGTTGCAGGTGATAGGAGTCGACGCAGTGAATGACGTCGACGTGGTGACCGGCATCGGCGAGGGCGTGGGAGAGCCGGTAAATGTACATGGCATCCCCGCCGAAACTATATGGCGGATAGAACGTCGTCAGGTGCAGGAAGTTCATGGGGCGGGATGTGGTCATGCACGCTCCGGAACGGTTTTGCGGATGATAGCGGTCATCTGCATAGCCGCGGCATCCCAGGTAAGGCGTCCCGCCGCGGCGATGCCGGCTTGCCGCATCGAGGCGCGGACGGACTCGGAACCGAGTATAGTTTCGAGCGCGCGTTCGATTTCCTGCTGGCTGGGATCGATGAACACGCCCGCTCCGGGCAGCAAATCCGGCAGCGGGCTGGCCGTGGTGGCGATCACTGGACAACCGCAGGCGGCCGCTTCCACGGCGGGCAGCCCGAAGCCTTCCATGAGCGATGGCAATACCAGCGTGGCCGAAAGATTGAGCAATTCGACCAGATCTTCGTCGGAAAGGTAACCCGTAAAGAAGGCCCTGCCCGTAAGTCCCAAACGCTCCACTTGGCTGGCGATGACGCCGTAGTAGCTGTGGAACACCTCTTTTTCGTACTCGCCGACCATTGCCAGTTGCGCCCCGGAGAAGGGTTCCCGCGCGGTGACGGCGGCGAATGCCGCTACCAGCGCCTCGAGGTTTTTGTGAGGACTGAAACCGCCTACATAAACGACGATGGGCCGTGACGGATCGAGGCCCATAGCCGCCAGCCGGTCCGGCATCCGCGGGTTCTCCAGGCGGCGAAAGATGGGGTCGCTGGCCTCACCGGCGACGTGGACATTGGCCGGAGGCATGGCGAAGTGATCGATGATGCAGCGCCGGGAGTAATCGGAAACAGTGATAATGGCGTCGGCCTGCCAGCGGCCCAAGGCCACTTTGGCGTTCCAGAACAGGCGCGCGGCGGTACGCGGGAGGGTCAGTTGCGGAAACGTTTCGGCGATGACGTCGTGAATCATCACCAGTTTACGGGCGGAGGTAAATGTCGGGACGAAGCTGTAGACGCTGGGGAACAGGAGCAGATCGAAGCTGGAATCGGATAAAGCGCGGCTCATCCGCCACATGTCGCCGAGCGAGCGGCGTCCGGCGGCGGATGCGGCCTCGGCGCCGGCCGCGTTGGATTCAAGGAGCCGTACTTCGGCGCCGGGCGGGAGAGGCTCGGACCGGGGCGGGGAATCGAGGCAGAAGATGTACTGGTTCGCGGTATCCAACGGGACCAAGGCCCGCAACAGAGCGCGGGCATGCCTGCCGTAACCGCGATTATTATGCCAGCACGTGGCGTCGACGGCGATACGCATGGCGTCAGGCTACAAAAGGAAGAAATCTCTTTGTGCGGCGGCAGTAGAGGTCGTAGCCGGGCAGATTCTGGATCAGTTTCCCCTCCTCACGGATGGCCTGACGGAGCACAATCGGCATCAGGGCCAGGGCGAGAACCACGCCCCAGGAATTCAGCGCCAACTCCAGTCCAATTAATAGCAGCAGGTCACCAGTGTAAATGGGGTGGCGAATAAGACCATAGATTCCTCCGGAAACGACGCTATGTTCTTTCAAAACGCCGGCCGCTTCAATATCGGACCAGTTCTTTCCCAACTCCAGCCGCGCGGCAATAGCTACGGCCAGACCGGCTGTGAACAGCACGGCGCCAACAATGCGAATAGTTTCCGGATTATCCAGGAGCGGCAGGAAGTTCGGCAGAACCGTCTGCGCCATGATACCCAGCAGAATGGCCACTTTCACCGCTTTGACCAATTTTGTGCGCAGGGAAACCGGAGGCTTGGTTTGCGCGGGCGCGCCGCGTTTGAGTACTTCCCACACTAACTTGTGAGCCACCAGCCCAAGTAATAGATAAATATGTAAAGGATCCACTTCGCCTCACTTCAGTTCGCTAGTTACTTTCTTTGCGGCTTCCAGTACCAGGATGTCCCGTCTCACGCCAACAACCGGATTCGGGGCCAGACGGCCAAGCCTGGTTACCACGGCATCGGCCAACATGCCGATCAATAGGATAAGCAGCGCGCTCATGAAAGCCAACATGGCCGACGCGGAGATGTTGGGATCGCGCGTCAGGTCGACACTCATCTTTACAACGCCATAAAGAAAGCACAGCCCCACCAGGGGCAGGAAGACCCGGAGCGGGCGGAATAGCATCGCCGTGCGAAGAATTAGAATGGCGAAACTGCCGGCATCCCAGGGGACGATTTTCGAGTGGCCGGTCCGCTGCAGGTAATCGATGGGCACATAGGCGACGGCATATTTGTCGCACAGCATGGCGAGAGTAATCGTGGTGGTGAAGCTGAACTGGTCGGGCAGGATGGCCACGTATTGCAGGGCGATATCGCGGCGGAAGGCGCGCAGACCGCTGTTGAGGTCGGGGATATCCACGTTGGTGATGTAGTTGGCGAGCTTGTTCAGCACTTTCTTGGCGGGGCGGCGAATCCAGGGGATGTGAACGTTTTTGCCGATACGGGCGCCCACCACCATGTCGGCATCGTTCAACTGTTCCAGTAACTCCGGGATGTAACGGCAGGGGTAAGTGCCATCGGCGTCGGTGATGACGATGACGTCGTGCGCGGCGGCGGCGATGCCCGTCTTGAGGGCGGCGCCATAACCGCGGTTACTGCGGTGCCGGGCAATGCGCGCGCCGGCGGCGTTGGCGGCCTGCGCGGTGTTGTCCGTCGAGCCGTCATCCACCACTAGAATCTCGCATTCGATCTGGTGTTGATTCAGCAGAGCCTGCACTTCGGCAACTACCTTGCCGACGGCTTGTTCCTCGTTGAAAGCCGGAATGATGACGCTAACAGTTTTAATTTTCGACAAGCGGTGTTCCTTGGACTAACCGTCCATTATCACAGGCCTTGTCCCGGATCCCGCTCGGCCATGCAAACGGTGACCGTTCCGCTTTGCAGCGTTCCCCGGAACTGCTTCACAATTTTGAACTCCCGGTCGAGCATGGAGGCGACCTCCGGGAACATCGAATCCAGAACTGGTTTCAGCGTGTAGACGACGAAAGTGCGGCGGGACTGGGATCGGATGGCGGACAGTTCGTTGGGCGACTCGACGGACTTCCAACCGGTTTGGTACAGGGTGCGATAGGTGAATGTGGTGAGGCCGGCGGTCACTACGGTGTCGCCGGGCCGCTGTTCCGTTTCCAGGTAGGACAGCGCGCCGCCGTAGTCCTGCTTGGGCCCGAACGCGAAGGGAACCGACGCGGCCGATACCAGCACCAGAAGGCCGCACAGAATGGATCCCAAGCTAAGCCTCGGACGCCAACCGGCCGCCGCCACCCACTCCTCCATAACCATCGCGCCGCGCACGACGACAAGTGCGCCGAAGCCGAAGGCGAAGAAGAAGAAGCGGGGCCAGATATGGTGGCCGGCATTCAGCACCACGGCCGCGCCAATCAACGGGGGCAGGAATAGGAGGGAAAGTAGCGCCGGCCGCTTGCGGGCATAGCTATACAGGCCTGCGCCAAACACGGTTAATGCCACGATGGCCACAAAGGTTCCGGCGAAGTTTTCGCCCAGGCCGCGGGCGATCTCAAACAGCGCCCAGAGCGGGCGTTTCCAGGCATCGACCACGCTGACGGTCCTCGCCATGCCACTGCGTATCTGGGGGAAAACCAAGGCGTGGAGCTGGAACGTCAGAAGCCCGCCGAGGCAGAAGCCGAAGATAAAACCGTCCCAGCGCCGCGGCCAGTCCTCCCGCCGTTTGGCGTAGAGAATCCAGGCGTAGGTCAATAGCTGGCCGATAATGACGAACGCCATGGTGATGTGCGTATAAACGCCGAGCGTCACGGCGATGGCGTAGGCGACCCACAAGCCTCGCCGGTCCTCTTCGAGGGCACGCAGAAAAAACAGGCTCGACAAGATGGTCCAGAACAGGAGGCCGGAGTAGCCGCGCGCATTCTGGCTGAACCAGACATGGTGATAAGAGAAAGCGAACAGCGCGGCGGCGAACAGCCCCTCGCGCGCGCTGGCGGCATATTTTCCCAGTAAAAAGAGCGCCCATATGCTGCCCACGCCGAATAAAACGGCGGGCAGACGCAGGGCCCAGGCGTTCTCGCCAAACAGCAGGAAGCAGGCATGGGCCATCAGGCTGTAGAGAAAGTGTTGGTTTTCATTCGAGTACGTGGTGACGTTCTCGCCAAAAGACAGGCGGGCGTAATTGACGTAGGTCAGAATTTCATCCAGCCATAACCCGGAACCCAACTGGTAGAGGCGAATGCCGAACGCGGCGGCGAGCAGCAGGCCGATGAGCCATCGCGTTGCCGGCGAGGTAGCCGGTTGGACGGGCGCCGCCGGCCGCGGCGGTCGCGGGGGCAACAGACTCAAAGCGGCGATAAACGAACCCAGCAGGAATAGCGCGATACGAAACAACAATCCGCCCTGAATCAGCTCGTTGGTAAGCGGAGGGGCGCTTCCACGCAACAGGGGTATCCACACCGCGGAGGGGACCAGGATTCCCGCCGCCAGGAGAACTCCTCCTGTTAGACGTAGCGTCAGTTTGGACATGTACCGGTCAAATCTGTTTCCGTTTAGAAGCGACGGTGGCCGAGACATACTTGCCGCGCCAAAGCATTAATCGCAAGCGGGCGAGGCCCTTGATATCATCCCAGCCCGTTTTCATAATCTTGACGCGGCTGTCGTCGTCCTCAACCCAGCGAACGGGAATGTCGCAAATGCGGAACCCTTGTTTTTCAGCCAAAACCAATAGTTCCGTATCGAAAAACCAGGACTGATCTTCCACTTGAGGAATAATGTGCTCGACCGCCCGGCGGCTCATCGCCTTGAAGCCGCATTGCGCATCGCTAAATTTGGTTAAAAGCGAGGCTTTGATCAGGATATTGTAGACGCGCGAGATGAATTCACGATTTGCCGAACGGGTGGTTTGGGATTGCTTTTGCAGGCGGGACCCGGTGGCCACGTCGTAGCCGCCGGTAGCGATGGAATCGATCAGGGGTTTGAGATGCCGCAGGTCCGTGGAGAGATCGACATCCATATAACACACGACGTCGGCCCGGCTTTGCAGCCAGGCGTGGCGGAGTGCGCGTCCGCGCCCCCGCTGGGTCAAATGAAGGCTCTGAACCTCAGGGTAGACTTTGCCCAACTCCCGGGCGCGTTCGATGGTTCCATCCGTGGAGCCGTTATCGACAATGAGAATCTGCCAGCGGTAGGGAAACGAGTTGTTGTGTAAGTAAGAACGCAGTTTTTCCACGCTCTGCCTGATCACATGCGCTTCGTTGAGAACCGGAATCACGATATCGACCATGACCGGGGGCTTCTGGCGGGGTTGGCTGCTCATAGGATAATCGCACCTTCTATTGTCTATTGTCTAAAACGTCGAATTACCTTCCCTCATTACTTACCGTGTGATCCCGCAACCGGTCAAGGTCCGCCAGTACCAGGACTCACAGACTTCTACGATGATTCGATCTGGTCCGCGGCCAAATCGAGAGACCACACGCAGTAAAGAATGGAGGCTATCAGGAAAAACAAAGGTAACGGGGAGACGCCTCGCGAAAAATAGTTTCCATACGAGGGTCCCATCCGCGAAAGAACAGTCAGGACGGGAAGCTGAAATCCGCCAAGAAAGACCTGGAGTACCGGTTCCAATACGCCAAGGCCGCGCTCGACATCCCGATACATCGCCATGCACCAAGCCAAGGCCACCGAAACAACTCCCAGCAGGTAGGCCAAGCGGAGCGGCAGACGCATCAGCGTGACGGCGGCAGGCACGAACAGGAAGGGCAACACCGGCGCCAGATAACGCAGACCGGTGCTGAACTGCAGTCTCGTGTAGCTGATACCGCCGCAGAACAGCCAGAGCGACAAGGGAATTCCGAGCAGAACGGCGAGTTCATAGACCGGGATGACCCGGCGGGCGCCCCGGTTCAGAAAAGGAGAGATCAGTGTCAGCAGGAAAAGCGGGCATGTGGCGAACAATCCATAGCGGTAATCGAACAGTAGGGAACCCAGCAGCTCCGCCTGCGGAGCCGTCATTCCCTGGTAACCGGATTCGATCCACTGCACCGGCGGCATCCAGTGCTGTCCCGGGTAGAACGGGTGGCCAAAACTGCTCCACTGATAAAACCACAGCAGGAATACCGGCCCCAGCGTGCCGAGGACATACCAGGCGCCGCTCCGGATAGCGATTCCCGTTCCGCCGCCGGTCCAGGCGCGGGCGATGGCATAGAAGAAGAGAACCAGCAGAACCGGCACGCCCGAATAATCGAGCAGCAGTGCGCCGCCGCCCGCCAATCCGCCCAGAAAGCAGCGCGTCGACTGCGTCCAGCGAGGGTTCTGGCCGGGATTCCACATGGCGAGAAACCCCATGAAGGCGAAGTGTCCCAGCAGCATGTTGTGATTAATGAACCCGGCGCGAAAGAAGATCGGAGTGCCGAAGGCGTACAGGAGGGCCAGCCAGCAGGCCGTTCTGTCGGATTGAAAAATACGCCGCAGCAGGAAAAACATGGCCACGACACCGGCCGCCGATAGCGGCGCCATGCATAGCGTTTGCATTATGACGGCCGCCAAGCCGAACTTCACATCGAATCCGCGCCGCCAGGATTCCTGAAAGAACGCGCGAGCCATCGGCCAGGGGGAATCGTATTGCGGGGGTTCTGTGCCAACCCGGGATTGATTCACCCGGTTGACGATGCGGTCGGTGACCGGACGGAGAAGGGCATACGGAATGGCGGCCAGCATGGAAGCGCCCGGGTTAGCGCCGATGTGCCAGCCATAGCCCGGCTTCTCGAAGAGGTCGGGATGTATTCGGGCATACTCGTCGACTTGAAAAGACAGACGATCGCCAATAGCGAGGGCGAGATAGATCTCCCGGACGGTATTTGTCGCCAGGTGCAGAGAAAAAATCAGCCAGCAGGTGAAGAAAATGCGCCAGGCGAGAGAGCGTGGGGTGTACCGCCACGGTACCGGTTCGGCGGATCCAGGCAGACTCCGGGCGGCTGAACTTTGTTGCGTGGAAGACATGCTGGGAGGCCTCTGCATTCTAACGGATCTGATTGTGTATAGACAACCGGACTAAAGTGCCGGAACCATGGCTGGGTGTGCCGGGCCGCTCTGCGAAAATGAGAGAGCGCGTCATGAAGGAGAGCAGCACGAGGTCGGGGTTGAGAGTTGTAAATCGTGATACGAAAAGACAACGTCCGCTCAACCTCGGCCCTTTCCTGATCGGAACATTGGGGGTTTTCCGTCTTGCCGGTTTAAGCCACCGAGGCCGACGTTGATTTCAAAGGCAGTTCTTCGACCGGGCCCCGAGCTTGTGCTGCACTCCCAAAAGCAAGGCGCAAAACGGCAAGTATGTCTTGCCGCAGAGGAGGTACCTGGGAAACCCTTCTCCCGTAATACGCTACTACGCATCATTCCAAAGAAGCCCGCAAGCCAGTTGCGTAGAGAGGCCCACTTCTTACTACACGGTGGGACAATCCAAATAGTTAACCTTCGGCCCGGTCAGCGTGCTGTCAATATCGATCGGGCCGAAACTTGTAAGGCGTGGGAACCCTCCCTTCCCGTGAATTTGGGTTTGCCAGTCGCGAATCATGCGCCCCGCTATCACCCTAGCGGAAATGGCAAGCGCCGCTGTGTGGCCCTCCTCGACCAAATTGGCTGGAACCCTTTTTTGCCAAGCGTCTTTTCGGTGGAATGACCCGGGGATGGTTTTCCGGGTTTGAGCTGAAATCGGAAGGCGGGGTCATGTAAAGCAAATGCCCATCGCTCCATGAGCGGTGCCGGGGCCGCGCCGTGCGGAAGCGCGAAAAAGGCAACACCTCATAGGTAATAGCCGGAACGGTTCATCGACGCCGGGGCCGGTGGCGTGCGAGTCTGAATGTTAGCTAATGACACGATCGCTGTTTGTTACCGGCGCCGGGGGATACCTTGGCCGGCGCGTGCTTGCACTGGCCAATTCAATGCACGATGGAAGAATTGTATGCCTGAGCCGGTCTGGCCAACCGGTCGCTAATGCCTCCGAGACAATCGGAGGCGATCTTCTCGATGGCGAATCCTACGCACGGGTCCTCAAAACCTGCGAAACGGTACTGCATCTGGCGGCGGCGACCGGTAACAATCCGCCCGCCGAATACTTCCGCGTCAACCGGGAAGGCACGCGTATCCTACTGGACCAATGCCATAAGGCCGGGGTGAAGCGAATTCTTCATGTCAGCACCATCGCCGTGAAATTTCCGGATATCGAACATTACTACTATGCGCAGTCCAAATTGCAGGCCGAAGCTTTGGTGCGGGAAAGCGGACTTGAGTATTGCATCGTCCGGCCCACCATGATTTTCGGCAAGGGCGCTCCGGTGCTGGAAGGCCTTTCGCGGCTGGCCGGCGCTCCGGTGGTTCCTCTATTCGGAGGCGGCCGCGCCATTGTTCAACCGGTATTCGTGGACGACCTGGCAAAGGGGCTGCTGTCGCTGCTGCGCGCCAGCCGATTCGACGGCCAAACCATCGATTTCGGCGGGCCGGACGTGATGACAATGAAAGATCTGCTGGTGGAAATCCGGCAAACTGTATATGGGAAACCGGCGCGACTGCTTCCCATTCCCGTTGGGCCACTTTCCGCGGTGCTGGCAATATTGGAAAAGTTCATGCTGCCTTTACTACCTGTTACGGCGGGTCAATTGACGTCGTTTACCAGCGACGGCACGGCCGGCACGCCGCATCCCGGCGCGGGCCGGATGACAACGGTGCGCGAGATCCTGCGAATGGCGGTCGCCCGCTAATGAGCGCCGTATGGGAACGGGAGTGCCGGGTCTATTCGCGTTTTCTGATCGGCCAGGATCCCGGCCCCTATATGGAGCGAAAATACAAAGAGTTTCATGAACAGCGCCCGGCGGCCGGCGCGGCGGAAGGCGCCTTTGACGGCTTTCTGCTAACCATCTCACGGTGGCATCCATGGATGACCAGGATCGCCGACACCTACGCCAGCCGGTTTGCCAGGGCCTCCGCGCTGCGGCGGAAACTGGTGCTGACCATGGCGCTGCTGGAGTGCGGTTCGCCTTCGTTTGAGCGGCTGGATACTCCGGATCCGGGCGGATTGGCGGGTACTCTCCTCAATGGCGTTTACCAGGGGACGCGGTATATCCTGCTGCTTGCCGTTTCGACGGCCGTGCTGGGCCCGGTGCATTTGCTGCTGCGCGGCGGCGCCGGTTCGAGGAGTCCGCGGTGAAAGCGCCGATCGTGGTAGTCGGCTCCGGGGCCAGCGGCGTACATTTTGCCCAGACGGCGCTGGAGATGGGCCGGAACGTCCTGATGGTGGATGTCGGGCGCGAAGGTCCCCAGCCGGAGCGGCCCGGCGACGACTTAAACTCCCTGAAGCGGAACCTTGCCGATCCGGCCGCCTACTTCCTGGGCAGCGGATTCGAATCGCTGATTCTGCCTTCAAACAAGGCCGAGTACTACGGGTTTCCGCCCAACAAGAAACACGTCTTTTCACCGCACCGGCAGTTCCGTTATCAAGCCCGGGGGTTTGCTCCGCTGGTATCGTTCGCCGCGGGCGGCTTGGCGGAGGCATGGACGGGCGGCTGTTATCCATTCCGGGAGGAGGAGTTGGCCGATTTCCCCTTCGGCTACCGGGAGCTTGGTCCTTATTACGGAGAGACCGCCCGGCGCATCGGGGTAACCGGAGCGAGCGACGATCTGGCCGCTTTTTTCCCTGTCCATGACGGGCTGCAGGAACCGCTCCGGCTGGACGAACACTCCGAACGGTTGCTTGGGGCTTATACGCAGCGGCGCGAAAAGCTGAACGGAGACCTCAGTTGCTTCATCGGCCGGTCGCGCAGCGCGGTTTTAAGCCGGGAACTGAATGGGCGGAAAGCGTGCGATTATTCCGGACGTTGCTTATGGGGGTGTCCCTCGCAGTCCCTCTATACCCCTGTAGTGACGTTGCAGGAGTGCCTCCGCCACCCGGGATTTCAATATCTGCGGGGCTATTATGCCAGCCACTTCCGGTTTACGACTGGCGGGATCGTTCGCAGCCTGATTGCATCCTCGCTCGATGGGACCGAGCGGGAAATTCCCGCCGATAATCTGGTCCTTGCCGCCGGCGCGCTTTCCTCGGCTGGAATCTTTCTGGAATCGATCTACCGGGACAGCGGGGAGCGGGTCCGGTTACGCGGGTTGATGGACAACCGCCAGGTTCTGATGCCCTTCGTCAACATATCCCTGCTGGGCCAGAAATTTAACCCTAAAAACTACCAGTACCACCAGTTGGCGATGGGCGTTACCGGTGCCGCCGCCGCCGACTACGTGCATGGGCTCGTGACGACCTTGAAAACGGCGCTGATCCATCCTATCGCGCAGAATCTTCCGTTCGATCTGGGAACTTCCACCTCTTTGTTCCGGAACCTGCATGCCGCCCTTGGACTGGTGAACATCAATTTCTCCGACTTTCGCCGGGAAGACAACTATGTGGAGCTGGAACCGGATAACGAAACCCGATTAGCCATTCAATACCAGCCGGATAAAGCGGAGCCGGAAAAAATAGCTTCGGCCAGGAAGCGGTTTCGGAAGGTACTTTGGGAGATGGGGTGCGTTGCGCCTCCGCCCATGACCCACATCCGTCCTATGGGGGCAAGCGTTCATTACGCGGGGATGATCCCGATGACCCGGCAGACGGCGCCGCTGCACTGCTCGCCTTCCTGCCGCAGCTATGATTTCAGTAATCTTTTCTTTGCCGATGGGATTACGTTCCCCTCGCTTCCAGCGAAAAATCTGACTTTTACGCTAATGGCGAATGCGATCCGCGTGGCCCGGGAGATAGGATCTTAGAGGGGCCTATCCGCGCCGTACTCACCCATAAGTCCTAGGAACTACATACTATTGACAACTGTCAATGAATCCCCGAACATGAAGGTGCGATGGCCTGAAAAGCTTCCATCAATGTTATTCGACCGTCACAATTTAAGACAAAAGCAGTAGAAAATTAGGTTCCTGGGGACCGACAGGGCGGTAGCGCGCTTTCAATTGCGGCACCCTCCGGTTCGGGTAGAGGAATAGGCAATCGTGTAAAGGGCTAGACAATGAACTGGTACGCGGTAAGAGTCAAATCGAATTTCGACCAGCCAGTCGCCCAAGCGCTTCGGGGAAAAGGGTACGAAGAGTTGTCGCCGGTCTACCGGACCCTGCGGCAATGGTCGGACCGGCGGAAAGTGGTACACCGGCCGTTGTTTCCGGGATATGTTTTCTGCCGTTTGGACGTGAACAACCGTCTGCCTGTCCTCACCACGCCTGGAGTCATCGGTATTGTTGGCTACGGAAATTCGCCGGGGCCGGTCAGTCCGGAGGAGATTGACGGTATCCGCATGATTTTGAACGCGAGACTACCCGTCTCCCAGTGGCCGTACTTGCCGGCCGGGGGGAAGGTCCAGATTATCCGCGGTCCGCTGGCCGGGCTCGAAGGAGTACTGGTCTGTTCGAAGAGCGATTACCGGCTGGTGGTTTCCATGCACTTGTTGCAACGGTCTGTGGCGGTTGAGATTGACGGCGGCTGGATCCGGCCGTCGCATCCGTCAATGGGAGTGGATGCCGTCGCCCCCGCCGCCGGCGGGTGCGTGATGGCCGTGATCGGGAAGGGTATCGATGCCAGTTGTAAGCCCTAAAAACCGCGTAGTCTATTTTCGGCTCTCGCATGAAGAGTTTCAAAAATTGTCGAGCCTGTGCCAGGATTTGGAGGGGGCGAGAAGCGTCTCGGAACTCTCCCGTTCGGCGGTGCAGAAGCTCATTCTTAACAATGAAAACGGCTATGATGGAGGACTGGCGCCGCTGAAAAATCTGAATCGCATGATTGCCGAGTTGGGTGAGCAGGTCGAACAGTTATTGCTGCAGATCCGCGATCGTTCCGTGAACTCTTCCGCTGTGGGGATCCCCAGTTCGGCTACGCAGGCTGAGACCGTACAAGACGACGCCGGAAAGGCTGAAGTATGCAACTGACAAGAGCGATTGCCATTCTGGCGGGGTGTTTGGTTTTGTCCGCCCAGCAGCAACCGCCGGGCGTACCCGCTGCAGGAACGCAGACAGCCGCACAGGGAGCGTTCCCGGCAGGCGCCGAAGGAGACCGGCTGCGGTTGAGTTATATTCTGGACGCCAACGATCAGATTATGATTCGTGTGCCCCAAGCCGAGGAATTGAATGAAAAGGCGTTCCGTATCGACAGCGATGGGAACCTCCAATTGCCGGTGGTGGGCCCTGTTAAAGCGAGTGGTCTGACGTTACAGCAATTGGAAGCGGAACTCACCAAACTGCTGGTGGTGTTCTATCGTTCGCCAAGGGTCAGTCTCACGGTCGTTCAGTATCGCGGCGATCCGGTCATTTTTCTGGGCGCTTTCGTCAAGCCTGGGATTTACCCGCTGCAGGGCCGCCGGACGCTGGTGGAGATGTTGATGACGGTGGGCGGACTGCAGCCCAACGCCAGCCGGCGTTTGCGTGTCACCCGGCGGGCCGAATGGGGCCGGATACCTCTTGCCGGCGCTCAGGAAGACCGGGAACGCAAAATCAGTTCGGCGAATGTCAGCATCAGCCGGCTGCTGGAAACCATGGAACCGGAAGAAGATATCGTGCTGATGCCCTACGATGTCATCCGGGTAGGCGCCGAGGAGATGGTGTATCTCAGCGGCGACGCGGGCAAGTCGGGAGGATTCCCGCTGAATGACCGGGACTCGTTGAGCGTTATGCAATTAATGGCGGTTTCCGGCGGAGTTCCCACCACGGCGGATCCGGAAAGAGCGAAAGTGCTGCGTCAGATTCTCGATACGAACCGCAGGGCCGAGATCCCTCTCAACGTAAAGAGCATCTTGGAGGGCAAGTCGCCGGACTTCCAGTTGATGCCGAACGATGTCCTCTTTATACCCCGGGCCAAGGGATCGTCGGTGGGTAAAACCGTGGGAAGGTATGCGGCGATCATGTTGCCGGGCTTAGCGACGTCACTACTCTTTATAACGTTGCGGCGGAACTAGATGTACGGAGGAAGCAATGAGGGATGATGGCTTTGAGGACCGCGGGGATAACTCGCGGTATCCGTTAGATAGGATGTTTCGCCAACCGCCGCCAGTCACAACCGCTTCCCAGACGTTCATGGAGGCGGAGCAGAGCGGCGAAGGACTGCACAACTTTTGGGAGATTTTCCGGCGGAAAAAAGGACTGATTCTGGGCGCGGCCGTGTTGGGCGCCGTCCTTGGTTTCTTAATCACGCTCCCGTCGCCGATCCTCTATCGAGCCAATGCCAAAGCCGAAGTTCCACTCACCGGCGGCATGGACAAATTTAGCATGGCATTCGATTCGCAATCGGGCGCCTATTCTCCCACGGACAGCAATATCCGGACGCAGTTGGAGATTCTGCGAAGTTCCACGGTGAAACGGGAAGTAGCGGCGAGACTGGAGCGGGAAATCGTTCCCTCGCTGCCGCCGGTGCCAACGGGCGGAGTCTACAGCCTGCGAAACTTCGTGAATTCCCGAATACTCAGGGAAGCCCCGCAAGACCCGGTTGAAGCCATGCGGCAGGCCATCGGGATGGCTGCCGGAACGCTGGAAGCCCGGAATGTCATGGGCACTCGTATTGTGGAATTGCAATGCACATCGACTCATCCGGAGATTGCGGCGGCGTACCTGAACACCCTGGTCCACGAGTTTGTCGAACAGACGCTTAGTACCCGGATGAAGGGGATCCAACGCACGACGCAATGGATGAATACACAGTCCCAGGAGCTGAAGGGCAAACTGGAGAAGTCCGAAGAAGCGTTTCAACGCTACGTGCGGACCAACGGCGGCGGCTTAACCGGCGGCATCATGGGACCGGCGGAGCAGAATCTTCTGGCGCAAAACCGGCTGACGCAGATGGAGAGGGATTCCGCAGTGCTGCAGGCCGATCGGGCAGTCAAACAGGCGGCGCTGGAAGCGGTGCAATCGGCGCCGATTGAGGCGCTGGTCCTCACGGCGGAAGGCGCCGTTCTGCGCGACGCGTTCACGAGGCTGCAGGCGCTGCGGTCGCAGTTGGCCGAACAAGGCGCGACGCTCACGCGCGAACACTATAAAATCAAAGCGCTGACTGCCCAGATTGCCGACGCCGAGGGCAATCTGGAAAGAGATAAGCAACTGCTGCTCAGCCGCTTTCGGCGCGACTACGAAGATTCCTTGCGGCGCGAGAAAGCTCAGTCCGCGACTCATGCGCGGGAAGCCAAGACCTTGGGGATTCGTACCGACAAGGCGGTTGAGTACGATGTGCTGAAGCGCCAGGTGGAAAACGACCGCCAACTCTACTTTGCCATCCAGCAGAATCTCAACCAGGCCGGTTTGGCGACGGCGCTGCCGGCGGAAAATCTACGAATGATCGACCCCGCGCAAGCGGACCTGCAGCCGGACAACGTTCGCCGGTGGACCCTGAACATTGGGCTGGGCTTTGCCGGCGGACTGACGCTCGCCGCGCTGCTGGCGCTTGTTCAGTACAAGACATCCGGGCGGCTGAAGCAGCCAGGCGACGTTGCCGCTCAACTGCGGGTGCCGGAGCTGGGCGTAATTCCTTCGCTCGCCAGTATGGAGCGGCGAACCGGTTTGCAGCGGCTGATAAGCGCATCACGGGGGCCAAAAACAGAGATCGCCGGCCCCGCCGGCATGGTGGAACTGGCGACCTGGGAGCAGAAGCCGTCATTTCTTGCCGAATCGTTCCGCAATACGCTCGCCTCCCTGGCCGGCCCGATGGCGGCCACCTCCCGGTCAAAGATATTTGTTATCACCAGTCCGGCGCCGCGGGAAGGGAAGTCGACGGTCGCCTGCAACCTGGCCATCGCGTTGACCGAAGCGAATCTGCGGGTATTGCTGATCGATGCCGACTTGCGGCTGCCGCGGCTGCATTCTGTCTTCAAGATCGAGCGGTCGCCCGGCCTTACCGATCTGGTGATGAATCACACACCCGTGGCCGACTATACACCGAACGAATTGGGATTCCCCACCGACGTACCCGGCTTGTATGTGCTGCCGGCCGGTTCGACTGTCGTCAATACGACATCGGTGTTCTACGCTCCCCGTTTCCGGGAACTGCTGGGCCGCCTGCGCCGCGAGTTCGATCACATTCTGATCGATACTCCCCCCATTCTGGCCTTCGCCGATGGGCGCATCGCGGCGGGTTTGGCCGATGGAACCATCCTGGTGGTGCGGTCCGGCGACACGGGCCGGGCCGACGGCCTCACCGCGTGCCAGCGTTTACAGGAAGACGGCGTTTATATTCTGGGCGCGATTCTGAATGACTGGGACGAACGCGACGGCCCAAGCGGCAAATACAAGTATTACGAGAAGTATTACAAGACGAGCTAACGTAATCCATGAGTCACTATCTAGTAACCGGGGCGGCCGGGTTTATCGCCGCGCGCGTTTGCGAGTTATTGCTGGCCGATGGGCACCGGATTACGGGCATGGATAACCTCAACGACGCCTATGATCCGCGGCTGAAGCACTGGCGGCTGGACCGGCTGAAGGCCCAGGCGAATTTTGTGTTCCATGAGGCCGATATCGCCCATGCCGAAGCCCTGGCGCCCCTGGAGGGCCAGGGCTTCGACGCCGTCGTCAATCTGGCGGCCCGCGCCGGCGTGCGGCAGAGTACGGAGAACCCGTGGATGTATGTCGACACCAATGTGACCGGCACGCTGAATCTGCTCGAGTTCTGCCGGCGGAATCGTACGGCCAAGTTCATTCTGGCGTCGACATCGAGCCTCTACGGGGCCGACAACCCTTTACCTTATAACGAAGCGGCCGATACGAACCGCCCGCTGTCGCCATACGCGGCGACCAAGAAGGGCGCCGAAGCCTTGTGCTACTCCTATCACCATCTCTACGGGATCGACGTTACCGTCTTCCGCTACTTTACCGTTTATGGACCGGCCGGCCGGCCGGATATGAGTGTGCTGCGTTTTGTGCAGTGGATCAGCGAAGACCGTCCGGTGGTAATTTATGGAGACGGCTCCCAGTCCCGCGACTTCACGTATGTCGACGACATCGCGCGGGGGACCATCGCCGGATTACGGCCCGTCGGCCACGGCATATTCAACCTGGGGTCGGATCGTCCCGTGCGGCTGATGGATCTGTTGCATACGGTGGAACGGCTCGTTGGAAAAGAGGCCCGGATCGAATTCCGGCCGGCCCATCCGGCCGATGTTCCCGCCACCTGGGCCGATATTACAAGGGCGCGCGAAGTACTGGGATGGGAACCGCGAACTTCTTACGAACAAGGCGTCGGCGCTGTCGTTGAGTGGTATCGAGCCAACCGCGACTGGCTTAGACTGATTCGCACGGAATAGTAAATTGCACCGCATGAGCACCATACTCCCTGTATTAGAACAGACAAAGGGCGGCGTTTCCGCTGTTCCCGTTATCAGGATCGAGCCTTCAACGGGCTGGGTCTCTCTCAAACTGCGTGAATTGTGGGAGTATCGCGAGCTGTTGTTTTTTTTGACGTGGCGGGACGTGAAGATCCGGTATAAGCAAACCGCGCTCGGAGTAGTTTGGGGTGTGTTGCAACCGCTGCTGACGATGCTTGTGTTCAGCATTTTCTTCGGGCGGCTGGCGCGCATTCCATCCGACGGCGTGCCGTACCCGGTGTTCGCTTTGGTCGGCCTGACGCCGTGGAATTTTTTCTCTAACGGATTGACGCAATCGTCGAACAGTCTCGTGGCCAGCGCGAACATGATCAAGAAAGTGTATTTTCCGCGGCTGATCATACCCATGTCCAGCGTGTTGTCGGGAACGGTGGACCTGCTCATCTCCCTGGTGCTGATTGCCGGGATGATGATGTACCACAACATGCATCTGACGGCGAACGTGTTGTGGCTGCCCGCCTTCATTCTTCTGGCGTTGATTACATCTCTCGGCGTGGGCTTATGGACGGCGGCCCTGAATGTCGAGTACCGGGATGTGCGCTTCATTATTCCGTTCCTCACGCAATTCTGGATGTATGCCACGCCGATCGCCTATCCCAGCAGTCTGTTAAGCGAACCATGGCGGACTGTTTATGGGTTGAATCCGATGGCAGGAGTGGTGGAAGGGTTCCGCTGGGCTTTGCTGGGGACGAAGACCCAGCCCGGGCCGCTGATTGCCGTGTCGGTGGTGGCCGCGCTGGTGGTTCTACTGTCGGGAGCCTACTATTTCCGGCGGATGGAAAAGACATTTGCCGATGTTGTTTAAGGCCGCGGTCACATGATCT
>Ga0163147_10003997_pt1 | contig 19085 bp, 16 predicted proteins | sample OliLakLV19MP6G1_FD_148597 | JGI IMG/M metagenome (GOLD analysis project Ga0163147, IMG submission 148597) | Freshwater microbial mat bacterial communities from Lake Vanda, McMurdo Dry Valleys, Antarctica- Oligotrophic Lake LV.19.MP6.G1 | ecosystem: Environmental > Aquatic > Freshwater > Lake >...
GTCTTGTCGGCGCGGTCGTGCTGCGGGCTCCTGCGTGGCCCAAGGCCAGGCTTCGCGCTCGCCCTGCGCGCGTCCGCGCCGTGGTTCTCGGCCGCGGGGTCCGTGGTGGGCCTCGGCGTTTCATTCCTGAAGCGCTCGCTCCGGGCAAGGCCCGCGCCAGCGGCCGTTTCGTTCGTCGTGGCCGCTGTCACGGCCCTTGCTTTTCTCCGCTCGCGACAAACGGCTCTCTGCTTTGCCGCGCCCGCCTCTTTGGGTGAGAGGCGGTCGCAGCAAAGCGCGGTCCAATCGAATGAGCGGTGGGAAGACCGACCGGAATCAGTTAAGGGAATGGCGCGGCCAGGGTGGGGTCAATCGACCTGGCCCTGGTGCGGGCAGCGCGAGCGCTCGTAGGCGCTCACGCAACGGATTCCGGCACCGCCAGCCACCGATTCCGGCGAGGCCAGCCAGGGTCAATTTTCGATGAGCGTTTTTCGCTCATCGGGGTCAGGCGGCGGCGCCTGCGCCTTTCAAGAACTCGTCCAACGTGGTGAGGAGCGCCTGGCGCTTGCGCTTGGGCAGAGCCTGAAGCTGCTGCATCTGGCGCAGGAGCCGACGGTCGTGAGGCGCGCTGCTCTTCTCCGCATCCTTCTCGCCGAGGACAGCATTCGGTGTGGTCTTGAGCACTCGGCAGATCTTGACGAGCTGCTGAATAGTGAGACCGCGGGCGCCGCGCTCGATGTCCGAGATGTTGGCCTGTTTCGTGTTGAGGGTGGCGGCGAGGGCGGCCTGGCTCAAGTCACGCTGGACTCTCAGGGCGCGCAGGCGCTCGCCGATCTTCACCGGCGAAAGGACGACATCTTTGGGTGGCCGAGGCATGGTGTTTGTGCCTGGGCAGTCTAGGGTCGGAATTTGGGGCGTGGTCATCTGGGATATCACATTCGATTTGACGTACATCACAATAAGGCTATAGTCCGGATCCTACGCGGAACCGTCGCGAAGTGAGAAGGAAATTTCAGAAGCCCTCTTGACAGGGTTTCCAGGAGGCCTGATGCACGTAACCAAGGAAGGGATCGACCGGCTGAAGGCGGCGAATCCACTGGAAGTCATCCTCGCCGATCGGGGCATTGAGCTTCGGAAGAAGGGCCGGGTGCTGGTGGCTCGGTGTCCGTTTCACGAAGAGAAGACGGCGTCATTCACCGTGACGGCATCGAAGGGACTCTTTCACTGCTTTGGCTGTGGCGCCCATGGCGATGTCTTCGGTTTCATCACCAAGCGGGACAAGGTGGGCTTTCCTCGGGCCATGGAGATCCTGGCCAGAAGGGCGGGTTTGGATTTGAAGGAGCTGATGAACGAGAAGCCGATACCACACGCCAACGGCGCCAACGGCCATGGCCATGAGGTCGAGCAGATCGAGACGGCGGCGGTTGATTCATCGGCGACGAGGCGACTGCTCGGCTCTGTTGTCGAGCACTATCACCGGACGTTCTGCGAGAGGCCGGACGCTCAGGACTACCTGAAAGGCCGCGGGCTCACTGATCCGGAACTCCTGCGCTCCTGGAAGGTCGGCTATGCGGACGGCTCTTTGCTCAAGACGATTCCGAAGAGCGGCGAAGTGAGAGATGGCCTCGTCGCCCTGGGCGTGATCACGGCGGAAGGACGCGAGCTCATGGGCGGCTGCGTGGTGTTTCCCATTCCCGATCCGATCTCGGCCGCGTGGATCAATCTCTACGGCCGCGGCGTGAAGAGTGATCGCCACTGCTACTTGCCGGGGCCGCTGCGAGGCGTCTTCAACTTTCAAGCGGCTCGAACCGGTGAAGAGGTGATCCTGACCGAGTCGGTCATCGACGCCTGTTCGTTCCATCAGGCCGGGGTGAGGAACTCCATTCCGCTCTATGGCATCAACGGATTCACAAGCGATCACCTGGACCTGTTGAAGCGCGAAGGCGTGAAGCGTGCAGTGCTTGCCCTGGACAACGACGAGGCGGGGCGCAGAGCCACGGACTCGATTAAGGAAAGACTGACGCTGGCCGGTATTGAGGCGCGGTCCGTCGAGTGGCCCGAGGGCGTGAAGGACGCCAACGAGGTGCTCGTCTCGTGGAGCGCAGATCTGCTGAGAGAGATTGCATCCGGTGTTCGCCAGGACGAGGGTGTGCCCCGCGGGCAGGCTGGCACGCTCGCCGCCTTTCCCTTAACTGATTCCGTAGACGTTTCGGATGCGGCCCCCGCTGCTTCTCCGGCGATGCCCATTCCGGCCAATAAAGACGGCTCAATACTGCTGTCTCGTCATGGGCTGGATTTCTCAGCTCGTGTTCAGTCGACTTTGCTCGGCCGACTGCGCGTCACCGTCAAGGTCTCCCGCGGCGATTCCTTCCACGTCGATTCGATCGACCTCTACGCGTCGCGGGCGCGGTCTGAGTTTGCGAAGAAGGTGGAGAAGGCGCTCTCGGCCGAAGCCGCTCAAATCGAATCCGCGCTGCTCGCGCTGATCGTGGAGTGCGAGCGTGGCTCAGAGGCCGACGCCGCCGACGTGGCCGCGGCTCCTGAGCCGATGAGCGATGCCGAGCGGCGCGAGGCGCTCGCTTTCCTGAAGCGTCCGGATCTCCTCGACGAGATCTCGCGGGACATCGACGCCCTCGGCTACGTGGGCGAGGACACCAACAAGCGCCTCGTCTACCTGGTCGCCGTCTCGCGCAAGCTGGACGATCCTTTGTCCGCCATCGTGATGTCTCAGTCGGGCGCTGGCAAGAGCGGCCTCACCGAGGTGATCGAGAAACTCACTCCTGCTGAAGACATGGTGCTCTTGACCAGGCTGACACCGCAGAGCCTCTACTACGTGGAGCCCGGCTTTCTCGACCGGAAGCTCATCATCGTGGAAGAACGATCCGGCTCCGTCGAAGCCGACTACTCGATTCGCGTTCTGCAGAGCCGGAAGAAGCTGATCGCGGCGGCGCCCATCAAGGATCCCACGACGGGGAACATGCGCACCAAGATTTTCACGGTGGAGGCTCGAGCCGCGTTCATCGAGGCCACCACGGCGGGCTCTGTGAATCACGAGAACGCGACTCGTTGCTTTGAGCTGTCGATGGACGAGAGCCCGGCACAGACGCAGCGGATCCAGAAGCGTCAGCAGATCGGCCGCATGAGGGCGGGCCTCACTCTGCGGAAGGAAGGTGAAGCGATTTCCCGAAAACACTGGAACGCTCAGCGCCTCCTGGAGCCCCTCCCGGTGGTGATCCCCTACGCAGACCAGATCACGTTTCCGTCGTCGTGGATGCGGACGCGACGGGATCACGCCCGCTTCCTCAATCTGATCGAGGTCTCAGCGTTTCTGCATCAGTACCAGCGAGAGCGCGACAGCGAAGCCATCGTCGCGTCTGTGGCTGACTACGCGACCGCCTACGCGCTCGCGGGCGAAGTATTGGCCGACACCCTCGGCGACCTGAGGAAGCCGCTCAGAGAGGCACTCGCGCGAATTCAAGCCATGGCCACGGCCGAGGGTGGCGTCTCGCGTCGCGACATCCGCGAGGCCCTGGGCCTGCCGGATTCAACGGTGAGGCGTTGGCTCGCCGATCTCGTCGAGCTTGAGTATCTCGAAGTTGAAGCCGGCAAGGGCGGGGCCGGGAACAAGTCGCGCTATCGCGCCGCCGATCGTGACGCGCGGCAGCCGGTGGTCCTGGGCCTGCTCACGCCCGAGGAACTCGCGCAGAAAAACATGCCAACCCGCCAAAACATGCCAAACGGGCAGTGGCGGGTTTTTCGGCCTGAGTTTTCAGTGACTTAAGCCCAAACATGCCAACCCGCCACGAAAACCAGCAGGGCACTATGTCCGCGGGAAGGATCCCGCCGAAGAACGAACGCTCGCTCCAGGTGTTTGAGGATCAAGCGCGAGTCCGCTACGCCGAGCGATCCGCCAAGGGCTACGTCTCCATGGTCCGCTCATTCCTGGAATGGCTCGGGCCGATCGTGCTCTCCGACGTGCGGCCTCAGGACGTGCAGGCGTATCAGATGCACGTCTACACGCTGCGGAAGAAGGACGGCACGCCGCTGTCACTGGGCAACCAATCCAACCGGCTCCTCGCCGTGAAGCTCTTCTTTCGCCATCTCGTGAAACGTGGCGATGTCTTGAGCGATCCGGCCGCCCGTGTCGAGTACCCGCGGCGCGAGCAGCGTCTCCCTCGCGGCATCCTCAGCCGTGAGGAAGTCCGAAAGCTCCTCGCGATGCCGGACACTTCCACGGCTCTGGGCCTGCGCGATCGCGCGGTGCTCGAGGTTTTCTACGCGACGGGAATCCGCGCCGGCGAACTCGCGAAGCTCAAGCTCTCAGATATCGACACCGAAGACCGCGTGCTCCGGGTCCTGCTGGGCAAGGGCAGCAAGGATCGCCACGTCCCGCTCACAAGGGCGTCGGTCGAGGCTCTGGAGGCCTACCTCGTGCATGGCCGGCCGCACTACCGAAAGGCGGCCTCGTCCTCGTGGCTCTTCCTGGCCGAGCGCGGCGGGAAGCCCTACGCGTCTTTGCTCAACGAGATCGTGCAGCGGTCCGCGATCGCCGCGGGCATTGAGAAGCACGTCACCTGCCACACGCTGCGTCACTCGATCGCGACGCATCTCCTCAAAGGCGGGGCCGACATCAGGCACATCCAGATTCTCCTCGGGCATGCCTCGCTCCACGCTACCGAGCGATACACGCACGTCGAGATCTCGGACCTCACGAAGGCTCTCAAACGTGCGCACCCGCGCGGGCGGTAGGGCCGTCGATGCCCGGGATTTCGCGGGCGCTCTCTCGGCGCACGCGCGGGAGCTCTCCGTCCGCTGGTACTCACCGCATCTCGTGAAGCAGAGCGAGAGCGTCGTCACGCGCTTCTTCGATCACCTCCGGAAGAAGCGTGTGCGTGATCTGCGAGCCGTTGTCGAAGAGCACGTCACGAGCTACGCCCGAGAGCTCACCACCATGAGCAACGCTCGCGACGCCTCCTACTCGGTCGCCACGCAGCGAACGTACCTCACCACCATCCAGCGCTTCTTCCGGTTTCTGTTTCGCCAGGGCGTGATCCTGACTGACCCAACCAAGGAACTCTCTCTCCCGAATTGGAAGAAGCTGCCGCGGGCCATCCTCAACCAGGCCCAGGGGCGGCGGCTCCTCGCATCGCCCGACGCCTCGACCGCACGAGGCAAGCGCGACCTGGCCATCCTCGAGCTGCTCTACGGCGCCGCCATCCGAGTCGGCGAGTGTGAGCGTCTCGACATCAACGACGTCGATCTCTCGAAGGAACTGGTGATGATCCGCAGCGGCAAGGGCCGCAAGGATCGAATGGTCCCGCTCATCGGCCGCGCGAAGGAAGCCCTCGACGGCTATCTGCGCGACGTGCGACCAGAGATCATGAAGAACCCGAAAGAGACGGCGGTTTTTCTATCTCGCTCGGGCGAGCGGCTCAGGGTGAAGATGATTCAAAGCCTCGTGCGTGCGCACGCGAAGGCGGCCGGGCTCGATATCCGGGTGACGCCTCACACGCTGAGACACGGGTGCGCGACACACCTCCTCGAGCGCGGCGCGTCGATTCTGGCCGTCCAGAAGCTGCTCGGCCATTCTCAGGTGGCCACGACTGCGCTCTATACCCAGGTCAGCACGAAAGGGCTCTCGGCCGCGATCTCGAAGGCTCATCCTCGCGAGCGCTGGCGGGGTCAAGGCGTACAATCGGCTCGAAGGAAATCATCATGAGCATTGTGATTGAGGCGGTATGGGAGAAAGGCGTTTTGACGCCCGAAACACGCCTTGATCTCCCTGAGAAGAGCAAGGTCCGCGTTACCGTGGAACCAGATACCGAAGACGCCACCGGTTGGAAAGCCATGAACGAATTCATCGGCCTGTGGAAGGACGCGCCCCGATCTGACTACTCCGAGAACCATGACGAGTACCTCTACTCGCGTCCATGATCTTTGTTGACACGGGCTTCTTCGTGGCCCTGCTGTGCGTGAACGATGCCCACCATGAACGCGCCAAGAAAGCCCTCCAGGGCTACCAAGGCCAGAACTTGCGCGAGGCGCTCCTGACTACGAACAACGTGGTGCTCGAAACGCTCACCGTCGCCCGCCGAGAGGCCGGGCACGCCGTCGCGGTCAAAGCTGGCGAGCTTCTCTTCTCCGGGAAACTCGCGAGCGTCCATCGGACGACCGAGGGCGATGAACTGGCGGCCTTTGAGTACATGAAGCAGCATGCCGACAAGCGTTACAGCGCGATCGACTGCCTGAGCTTTGTGGTGATGCTGAGCCTCGGCATTGGTGAAGCCCTCACGTTTGACCGTCGCGACTTCTCGCACCGATTCATCGTCAAGCCCGATATCGAGTAGCGCCTTGTGAACATCGCGCGCTCCTCCTCCTCGATCACCCTGGCCCATGTGCCGGTGGACATCCTCGGTGCGCCTTGGGTGGCTCCGTCGGGATCGGATCTAGCGAACATTTACCTACATGCCAGATATTACGATCCGGCGCTGGGGATCTTCTTGAGTCCGGATCCGATCGGCGCGGACCTGAATACGTACCGGTATAGCCTCGGTGATCCAGTGAATCTCTCAGACCCGAGCGGGCTTGATCCCCTGAACTGCGGCGGCCCGCAGCAGATCCCGTGCAATGAGGACGTGCTTGTAACGGCTTGGGGACCGCGCCGTCGCCCCACCTCAAGCTATTGGTTGTCCGGCCCTTCTCTGATCGTTGAAGGGTTTGAAGACACATTCTGGGAACGTCAACAGCAGAAAGTGGCGCTCAAGGAAGAGGCTCGGGAGAACTGGAGGACTCGGTTCGGCACCGGGAATGACAATCGAGATCCCAAATGCACGGCAAATTGCGATGGCAAGGGGACAGGAAACACAGATTCGGGCAACAGGGCTGCCGTAGAAGAAATGAGAAAGGCGCAGGACGAGGCGGTTGAGAAGGAGGCCTGGAAGCAAATCTATGAGACCCATTTGAACTGCTCCGTGCCGGGGGCCGGCGACTTCAACCAGCGATTCTCATCCAACATGAACGCGTGGTTCAACGAGCAGAAGGAGCAGTATTCAAGCCTCCGGGGTTTCGTAGAGAACACGACCCAGGACAGCCTGAAGGACCTTCTGTTCAACCCACTACTAGCGCGACCGTCGATCGGCGGCGAAGCCCGCAGCTGGGCGATGGGTGGCGCGCGGTTGTCGGGCACGGCGTTGGGAATAGCGAGGGTAGGAATCGGCTCCTTTACGTTCATGGCCACAAAGGCCGCCGAAGGAATTGGCTACACCATCGGCTCAATGGCCGACGCCCGCGGCCAGTCGTGGGCGTGTCAATGAGAGCCGCGAGGATCACATGGCGAAAGGCCCAGACCGTAATCTGGCTGGCCGCACTCGCACTAATGCCCTTCTTCACCGAGCCGCCTATTTTTCCCATCCTCGCCTTCGTAGCGATCTTCCTCTTTCCGTTTAATCTCGGTGCCTTTTGGTCGCATTCCTATCTTCCAGCTAGCGATGAGCCACCGCCGTCGGGTGATCCGGTGCAATTGCGATTGCGACCGTATGAGTCCGATCAGAGCGACCACGCCGCTTCGGGTTCGCCTACGCCCGTGGACGAAAAGAGAGAGGAGGGCCCGCTCCGCGAGCCGTTGTCGCCAAAGCCACGGCGGCGGCCGATGTGTTGATGATCGCGAAACGTGATCCGTTGTTGGGGTCGAGTCGTACGTGTCCGAGAACATGCACTTTACAAAGCTGGCCCTGATCGGTCACGGGCCTTGCTGATGTCGGTGGTTTGATTCTTCGCCCGCCGCCCCAGGCGGCGCGCGAAACGTCGCGTGGTGGGCCAAGGCCAGCGCCCGGGTCCGCCTTCAAGGTCATCGTTCTTTAGGCGAGGGGGCCAGACACGGACCCTGCCCCCTCGCGTTTCTCACCGCTGCGCGGCCTTCACGTCCCGCCCCCGCCTCGCGCACGCCTGCTGGTGCGAGTTCGAGCCCTCTCGCGGGTCCGCGTTTCGCGCAGGAGGGTACAATCGTCCGAAGGAGCCTCATCATGAGCATTGCGGTCGAAGCAGTTTGGGAGGCGGGAGTCTTAAAGCCCACGACGCCGCTGGATCTTCCTGAAAACACCCGGGTACGGATCACCGTGGAGACACCGACTAAATCGACGCTTGGGGAGGATCTGAGAGCCATTCGAGCTCGCATCGTGGCCTCGGGCATCCCGCTTCTCAACGATGATGAGGTTTTGGCAAAGGTCCACGCCAACCGCGGCGGCTATGACCATGAGGGCGCCTCGAGCCAGTGACGCTTACTTACGTGGACGCTGGCGTCCTCATCATCGCGGCCCGAGGTGGGGAGGCACGCTCCGAGCGGGCCTTGGCACTCCTCGTCGACTCAGAGCGAACATTTGCCGCCAGCGCCTTCCTGAAACTCGAGGTTATTCCTCAAGCCGCGTTCCATAAGCGAACGAACGAGGTCGCTTTCTACGAGCGCTTCTTTGAGAGCGTGAGTGTTTGGGCCGATGAGCAGGGGCTGACAGACGCCGCACTCCGTGAGGCCACGACGTATGGCCTCCAAGCCTTGGATTCTCTCCACGTCGTTGCCGCGAAACAGGTCGGTGCTCTTGAACTGTTCACTCTCGAGAAGCCTGGGCGCTCCATCTATCAGGCCCGCGCCGTCAGGGTCATCCACCTGGGGTAGTCATGTTCCGCCTGACCTCCGGGTCCTCCTCGCTCGCCGCCCCGGTGGACCTCTTGGGTGCGCCCTGGGTGGGCGACTCGGGACCGGATTTAGCGAACATTTACCTACATGCCAGATATTACGATCCGGCGCTGGGGATCTTCTTGAGCCCGGATCCGATCGGCGCGGACATGAACACCTATCGATACGGGCTTGGGAACCCCACCAACTTTAGAGATCCGAGTGGCTTGGTGGCGTCGAGCGCAAGCTCAGGCGGAATGTGTATCGATTCAACCTGCTACTTTTGGGGCGATGATGGAGTCATCGTAAACGGCAAGTGGAACTGGGAGGACGCTCCCGGGTTCGGCGGTTACGGATCTTCTAACGGATCTGGTTGCGGCGAGTATTGTGACGACGCATTTGGCAACACCGGCGGTGGCGCGGATCCAGAACCTCAGGGTCCCGCAACCACACCAACGCCCATCCCACCCCAACTCCCGTTCCCGGAGCACAACCCACAACGAACACGGGGGCTGTTGCGGGCATTCTGCAGGCCGTCATAGGCCGAAAACCAGTCACGATTGAGCTGAAAGTGGCAGCCCCGAACTTCAAGACAAACAGCATTACATTCAACGGTACCAAGTTTGAGAAGGCAGTCGTCGACCCGCTTCGGAAGCAAGGGCCAGGCTCATATCCAGTGAGCATGCTCGGCCAGACAGATCTCGGCGGAAGAATCGGGCGGACCAGCCTGAATATGGCGGGCACCCTAACGCTGACGTCGACTGGCTGGACCTTTGTGGGCGACATAAGCTCGTTCACAGGAAGCGACACCTACAATTTCAACTCGGGTAATCGCGGTTGGTTTAAGGAAACCTTGGTTACTTTTGGCCAGGGTTTGACCTACGTCGGCATCACCTCAAACTACGTCCAAGGCCTGACCGGCACCGCGCCGATTACTGGGACCGGACATTGAAGAGCGCCTCTTTTGCGGCGATCGTTCTCGCTTGTGCGGCTCTGAGTTGTGACGATCCCCAGCGCGATGCTAGCTACGCCTACTCAGAAGGCCTTGCCGTGGGCCACCAGGATGCGACTCGTGTCATCGTGTTCCGCCGAGTCACAGAAAGCGACGGTCTCTTTGATCGGACCAGATTCCGTGACCAAGTTCCCTTTTTAGAAGTCACTGGGGGAGACGCATCCCGCGTCGCCGCGGCTCTGAAGCGGTTGCAACCGATGGGAGCTTTTGAGGCGACGAACGATGTCTACGATATTTATGCAACGAACGCCACCGGACTCGAAGGCCATGTGTTTGTCCGTACCATGAAGGCTGTCCATGGCGGCGCTTTGTGCGCCCTTCTGTCTGGTCCCGACAACGGGGCTGGGACTTACCACTATGGTTTGAACTGCGAAATTCTTGAGGTTCTAAAGTCTCTCGCAAGGCAGGAGGGCTCGCTTCGCGAGCCGATATCTTGAGGCCACGGCGGCGGCCTGGATGTGTTGAAGCTGCGGTCGTGATGGTGCGTTGATGGAGGTCGAGGCGGTCCTGTCCGAGAACATGCACTTATGCAAAGGCGGCCCTGATCGGTCACGGGCCTTGCAGTTGCGGTGATTTAGGTTTTCGCCCGCCGCCCCAGGCGGCGCGCGAAACGTCGCGTGGTTTGGGCAAGGCCCGTGCCCGGGTCCAGGTTCAAGCTCGTCGCCGCTTTTGAAGGCCCGCTTCGCGGGCGTTGTCCTTTAGGGCTCCTCATACAGAAGTCACGTTCTCGGACACGCCCGCCTCGACCGTCGCGTTGTCTGTCGGTTTTCGCGGCCGTTTGATGGAGGCCGCCGCCGTGGCCAAGCGCCGCGCGCCTGTGGGGGCGCCGTCATGAAGCGCGCAGATCGGTTTGGTGTGTCTGCGGCCGTGCGCTGCGCGCCCGCCCGCTGGTTGCATGCGTCTGCGGCCCGCTTCGCGGCCCTGGCCGGTTTGGGTCGGCCTTGCGGCTCCGGGCCGCAGGGCCTCGTCGTTGGTCTTGCGCGCTTCACGCCGGCACCCCACCGTTCGCGCGCCTGGTCTCCGTAAGGAGGCCGAGGCCTTGCGTGGCTCGTGGTCCGTTTTGTCTTGTCGGCGCGGTCGTGCTGCGGGCTCCTGCGTGGCCCAAGGCCAGGCTTCGCGCTCGCCCTGCGCGCGTCCGCGCCGTGGTTCTCGGCCGCGGGGTCCGTGGTGGGCCTCGGCGTTTCATTCCTGAAGCGCTCGCTCCGGGCAAGGCCCGCGCCAGCGGCCGTTTCGTTCGTCGTGGCCGCTGTCACGGCCCTTGCTTTTCTCCGCTCGCGACAAACGGCTCTCTGCTTTGCCGCGCCCGCCTCTTTGGGTGAGAGGCGGTCGCAGCAAAGCGCGGTCCAATCGAATGAGCGGTGGGAAGACCGACCGGAATCAGTTAAGGGAATGGCGCGGCCAGGGTGGGGTCAATCGACCTGGCCCTGGTGCGGGCAGCGCGAGCGCTCGTAGGCGCTCACGCAACGGATTCCGGCACCGCCAGCCACCGATTCCGGCGAGGCCAGCCAGGGTCAATTTTCGATGAGCGTTTTTCGCTCATCGGGGTCAGGCGGCGGCGCCTGCGCCTTTCAAGAACTCGTCCAACGTGGTGAGGAGCGCCTGGCGCTTGCGCTTGGGCAGAGCCTGAAGCTGCTGCATCTGGCGCAGGAGCCGACGGTCGTGAGGCGCGCTGCTCTTCTCCGCATCCTTCTCGCCGAGGACAGCATTCGGTGTGGTCTTGAGCACTCGGCAGATCTTGACGAGCTGCTGAATAGTGAGACCGCGGGCGCCGCGCTCGATGTCCGAGATGTTGGCCTGTTTCGTGTTGAGGGTGGCGGCGAGGGCGGCCTGGCTCAAGTCACGCTGGACTCTCAGGGCGCGCAGGCGCTCGCCGATCTTCACCGGCGAAAGGACGACATCTTTGGGTGGCCGAGGCATGGTGTTTGTGCCTGGGCAGTCTAGGGTCGGAATTTGGGGCGTGGTCATCTGGGATATCACATTCGATTTGACGTACATCACAATAAGGCTATAGTCCGGATCCTACGCGGAACCGTCGCGAAGTGAGAAGGAAATTTCAGAAGCCCTCTTGACAGGGTTTCCAGGAGGCCTGATGCACGTAACCAAGGAAGGGATCGACCGGCTGAAGGCGGCGAATCCACTGGAAGTCATCCTCGCCGATCGGGGCATTGAGCTTCGGAAGAAGGGCCGGGTGCTGGTGGCTCGGTGTCCGTTTCACGAAGAGAAGACGGCGTCATTCACCGTGACGGCATCGAAGGGACTCTTTCACTGCTTTGGCTGTGGCGCCCATGGCGATGTCTTCGGTTTCATCACCAAGCGGGACAAGGTGGGCTTTCCTCGGGCCATGGAGATCCTGGCCAGAAGGGCGGGTTTGGATTTGAAGGAGCTGATGAACGAGAAGCCGATACCACACGCCAACGGCGCCAACGGCCATGGCCATGAGGTCGAGCAGATCGAGACGGCGGCGGTTGATTCATCGGCGACGAGGCGACTGCTCGGCTCTGTTGTCGAGCACTATCACCGGACGTTCTGCGAGAGGCCGGACGCTCAGGACTACCTGAAAGGCCGCGGGCTCACTGATCCGGAACTCCTGCGCTCCTGGAAGGTCGGCTATGCGGACGGCTCTTTGCTCAAGACGATTCCGAAGAGCGGCGAAGTGAGAGATGGCCTCGTCGCCCTGGGCGTGATCACGGCGGAAGGACGCGAGCTCATGGGCGGCTGCGTGGTGTTTCCCATTCCCGATCCGATCTCGGCCGCGTGGATCAATCTCTACGGCCGCGGCGTGAAGAGTGATCGCCACTGCTACTTGCCGGGGCCGCTGCGAGGCGTCTTCAACTTTCAAGCGGCTCGAACCGGTGAAGAGGTGATCCTGACCGAGTCGGTCATCGACGCCTGTTCGTTCCATCAGGCCGGGGTGAGGAACTCCATTCCGCTCTATGGCATCAACGGATTCACAAGCGATCACCTGGACCTGTTGAAGCGCGAAGGCGTGAAGCGTGCAGTGCTTGCCCTGGACAACGACGAGGCGGGGCGCAGAGCCACGGACTCGATTAAGGAAAGACTGACGCTGGCCGGTATTGAGGCGCGGTCCGTCGAGTGGCCCGAGGGCGTGAAGGACGCCAACGAGGTGCTCGTCTCGTGGAGCGCAGATCTGCTGAGAGAGATTGCATCCGGTGTTCGCCAGGACGAGGGTGTGCCCCGCGGGCAGGCTGGCACGCTCGCCGCCTTTCCCTTAACTGATTCCGTAGACGTTTCGGATGCGGCCCCCGCTGCTTCTCCGGCGATGCCCATTCCGGCCAATAAAGACGGCTCAATACTGCTGTCTCGTCATGGGCTGGATTTCTCAGCTCGTGTTCAGTCGACTTTGCTCGGCCGACTGCGCGTCACCGTCAAGGTCTCCCGCGGCGATTCCTTCCACGTCGATTCGATCGACCTCTACGCGTCGCGGGCGCGGTCTGAGTTTGCGAAGAAGGTGGAGAAGGCGCTCTCGGCCGAAGCCGCTCAAATCGAATCCGCGCTGCTCGCGCTGATCGTGGAGTGCGAGCGTGGCTCAGAGGCCGACGCCGCCGACGTGGCCGCGGCTCCTGAGCCGATGAGCGATGCCGAGCGGCGCGAGGCGCTCGCTTTCCTGAAGCGTCCGGATCTCCTCGACGAGATCTCGCGGGACATCGACGCCCTCGGCTACGTGGGCGAGGACACCAACAAGCGCCTCGTCTACCTGGTCGCCGTCTCGCGCAAGCTGGACGATCCTTTGTCCGCCATCGTGATGTCTCAGTCGGGCGCTGGCAAGAGCGGCCTCACCGAGGTGATCGAGAAACTCACTCCTGCTGAAGACATGGTGCTCTTGACCAGGCTGACACCGCAGAGCCTCTACTACGTGGAGCCCGGCTTTCTCGACCGGAAGCTCATCATCGTGGAAGAACGATCCGGCTCCGTCGAAGCCGACTACTCGATTCGCGTTCTGCAGAGCCGGAAGAAGCTGATCGCGGCGGCGCCCATCAAGGATCCCACGACGGGGAACATGCGCACCAAGATTTTCACGGTGGAGGCTCGAGCCGCGTTCATCGAGGCCACCACGGCGGGCTCTGTGAATCACGAGAACGCGACTCGTTGCTTTGAGCTGTCGATGGACGAGAGCCCGGCACAGACGCAGCGGATCCAGAAGCGTCAGCAGATCGGCCGCATGAGGGCGGGCCTCACTCTGCGGAAGGAAGGTGAAGCGATTTCCCGAAAACACTGGAACGCTCAGCGCCTCCTGGAGCCCCTCCCGGTGGTGATCCCCTACGCAGACCAGATCACGTTTCCGTCGTCGTGGATGCGGACGCGACGGGATCACGCCCGCTTCCTCAATCTGATCGAGGTCTCAGCGTTTCTGCATCAGTACCAGCGAGAGCGCGACAGCGAAGCCATCGTCGCGTCTGTGGCTGACTACGCGACCGCCTACGCGCTCGCGGGCGAAGTATTGGCCGACACCCTCGGCGACCTGAGGAAGCCGCTCAGAGAGGCACTCGCGCGAATTCAAGCCATGGCCACGGCCGAGGGTGGCGTCTCGCGTCGCGACATCCGCGAGGCCCTGGGCCTGCCGGATTCAACGGTGAGGCGTTGGCTCGCCGATCTCGTCGAGCTTGAGTATCTCGAAGTTGAAGCCGGCAAGGGCGGGGCCGGGAACAAGTCGCGCTATCGCGCCGCCGATCGTGACGCGCGGCAGCCGGTGGTCCTGGGCCTGCTCACGCCCGAGGAACTCGCGCAGAAAAACATGCCAACCCGCCAAAACATGCCAAACGGGCAGTGGCGGGTTTTTCGGCCTGAGTTTTCAGTGACTTAAGCCCAAACATGCCAACCCGCCACGAAAACCAGCAGGGCACTATGTCCGCGGGAAGGATCCCGCCGAAGAACGAACGCTCGCTCCAGGTGTTTGAGGATCAAGCGCGAGTCCGCTACGCCGAGCGATCCGCCAAGGGCTACGTCTCCATGGTCCGCTCATTCCTGGAATGGCTCGGGCCGATCGTGCTCTCCGACGTGCGGCCTCAGGACGTGCAGGCGTATCAGATGCACGTCTACACGCTGCGGAAGAAGGACGGCACGCCGCTGTCACTGGGCAACCAATCCAACCGGCTCCTCGCCGTGAAGCTCTTCTTTCGCCATCTCGTGAAACGTGGCGATGTCTTGAGCGATCCGGCCGCCCGTGTCGAGTACCCGCGGCGCGAGCAGCGTCTCCCTCGCGGCATCCTCAGCCGTGAGGAAGTCCGAAAGCTCCTCGCGATGCCGGACACTTCCACGGCTCTGGGCCTGCGCGATCGCGCGGTGCTCGAGGTTTTCTACGCGACGGGAATCCGCGCCGGCGAACTCGCGAAGCTCAAGCTCTCAGATATCGACACCGAAGACCGCGTGCTCCGGGTCCTGCTGGGCAAGGGCAGCAAGGATCGCCACGTCCCGCTCACAAGGGCGTCGGTCGAGGCTCTGGAGGCCTACCTCGTGCATGGCCGGCCGCACTACCGAAAGGCGGCCTCGTCCTCGTGGCTCTTCCTGGCCGAGCGCGGCGGGAAGCCCTACGCGTCTTTGCTCAACGAGATCGTGCAGCGGTCCGCGATCGCCGCGGGCATTGAGAAGCACGTCACCTGCCACACGCTGCGTCACTCGATCGCGACGCATCTCCTCAAAGGCGGGGCCGACATCAGGCACATCCAGATTCTCCTCGGGCATGCCTCGCTCCACGCTACCGAGCGATACACGCACGTCGAGATCTCGGACCTCACGAAGGCTCTCAAACGTGCGCACCCGCGCGGGCGGTAGGGCCGTCGATGCCCGGGATTTCGCGGGCGCTCTCTCGGCGCACGCGCGGGAGCTCTCCGTCCGCTGGTACTCACCGCATCTCGTGAAGCAGAGCGAGAGCGTCGTCACGCGCTTCTTCGATCACCTCCGGAAGAAGCGTGTGCGTGATCTGCGAGCCGTTGTCGAAGAGCACGTCACGAGCTACGCCCGAGAGCTCACCACCATGAGCAACGCTCGCGACGCCTCCTACTCGGTCGCCACGCAGCGAACGTACCTCACCACCATCCAGCGCTTCTTCCGGTTTCTGTTTCGCCAGGGCGTGATCCTGACTGACCCAACCAAGGAACTCTCTCTCCCGAATTGGAAGAAGCTGCCGCGGGCCATCCTCAACCAGGCCCAGGGGCGGCGGCTCCTCGCATCGCCCGACGCCTCGACCGCACGAGGCAAGCGCGACCTGGCCATCCTCGAGCTGCTCTACGGCGCCGCCATCCGAGTCGGCGAGTGTGAGCGTCTCGACATCAACGACGTCGATCTCTCGAAGGAACTGGTGATGATCCGCAGCGGCAAGGGCCGCAAGGATCGAATGGTCCCGCTCATCGGCCGCGCGAAGGAAGCCCTCGACGGCTATCTGCGCGACGTGCGACCAGAGATCATGAAGAACCCGAAAGAGACGGCGGTTTTTCTATCTCGCTCGGGCGAGCGGCTCAGGGTGAAGATGATTCAAAGCCTCGTGCGTGCGCACGCGAAGGCGGCCGGGCTCGATATCCGGGTGACGCCTCACACGCTGAGACACGGGTGCGCGACACACCTCCTCGAGCGCGGCGCGTCGATTCTGGCCGTCCAGAAGCTGCTCGGCCATTCTCAGGTGGCCACGACTGCGCTCTATACCCAGGTCAGCACGAAAGGGCTCTCGGCCGCGATCTCGAAGGCTCATCCTCGCGAGCGCTGGCGGGGTCAAGGCGTACAATCGGCTCGAAGGAAATCATCATGAGCATTGTGATTGAGGCGGTATGGGAGAAAGGCGTTTTGACGCCCGAAACACGCCTTGATCTCCCTGAGAAGAGCAAGGTCCGCGTTACCGTGGAACCAGATACCGAAGACGCCACCGGTTGGAAAGCCATGAACGAATTCATCGGCCTGTGGAAGGACGCGCCCCGATCTGACTACTCCGAGAACCATGACGAGTACCTCTACTCGCGTCCATGATCTTTGTTGACACGGGCTTCTTCGTGGCCCTGCTGTGCGTGAACGATGCCCACCATGAACGCGCCAAGAAAGCCCTCCAGGGCTACCAAGGCCAGAACTTGCGCGAGGCGCTCCTGACTACGAACAACGTGGTGCTCGAAACGCTCACCGTCGCCCGCCGAGAGGCCGGGCACGCCGTCGCGGTCAAAGCTGGCGAGCTTCTCTTCTCCGGGAAACTCGCGAGCGTCCATCGGACGACCGAGGGCGATGAACTGGCGGCCTTTGAGTACATGAAGCAGCATGCCGACAAGCGTTACAGCGCGATCGACTGCCTGAGCTTTGTGGTGATGCTGAGCCTCGGCATTGGTGAAGCCCTCACGTTTGACCGTCGCGACTTCTCGCACCGATTCATCGTCAAGCCCGATATCGAGTAGCGCCTTGTGAACATCGCGCGCTCCTCCTCCTCGATCACCCTGGCCCATGTGCCGGTGGACATCCTCGGTGCGCCTTGGGTGGCTCCGTCGGGATCGGATCTAGCGAACATTTACCTACATGCTCGGTACTACGATCCGGCGCTCGGGATCTTCCTGTCGACAGATCCCGCAGAAGCGGACATGAACACCTACGCGTATGGCTTCAATGACCCCGTAAACATGAGCGATCCAAGCGGCCTTACTCCGGGCTGCGTCTACTATGGGAACGGAAGTTTCTGGTGCGAGGCGCCAGGCGGCAACGGCGGAAATGGAGGGAATGGCGGAGGAGGATTCAATCTCGGGAACTTCAGCGTCGACCTGATGCCCGTCGCGAATGCGATCGGCCGCTTCTTCTCCAATGTCGGGCATGCGATCGGCTGTTTCTTCGGAACATGCGCTCCTGAAGGGCCGCTGACACCACAATCGTCGGTTGGGCACGAAGGGCCAGGAGGCGGAGTTATGGTCGACGAGCAACGGCAGCCTCGCCACCCGCGACCGACCACTCCCACCGGCCCCCTGACGCCACCAGCGGGGCCGGGGCCGGGACCAGGCCCCGGACCAGGACCAGGCCCTGGGCCAAGTGCGCCCGGCCCCGCGGGGCCGGGTGGGCCTCCTGGTGGCTGCGGTTACTGTGGCGGTGGCGCCTCTTCGATCGGGTACTCGGTCGCTTCTGTGTACAACAGCGGGGCCGGGATTCTGACGGGCAACTTTCAGAGGGTGTACAACGCTTACGAGTACGGGCCGCTCGGGCAAACGGCGGGCGCTAGCGGTTTCTACTACTATGGCACACGAATCTTCATTGGTGTCTCTGGATCGGCAGCGGTCGCCGCAGGGGGTCTAGGGGCGGCCGCTGAGCTCGGCTTGAGCAACGCTGGGCTCACGCAGATTGGTTGGCGCGGTGGAGAACTGACGCTCCGGTTTGTCGGCCGGCCGTCTCCAGACTGGCGATTCAATCCGAGCTTTAGGAATGACTTCGGGCTGCCGCACTATCACCGGCGGCCGGGTATTGGCAAGCACAGACCATGGGAGGGCGGATGGTAGCAGCCGACGTGACCTTCCCGCTTATTGTGTTTGAGCCAGATGACCGCTCCGTGCGACTCATTGCCTCGCGTACTGACGCCGAGGAACAGCTCGAAGAGATCGATGTTTCGAATGGCGAATTCCTTGCCTGGGACGCGACAGGACGAGCCTGCGTGATCGGCGTAGGTCCACGGCCTGATTGGTTCCTGGTTGAGCTGGACGATACCGGCCGTGCTGCGGACGTGTGGGCCGCCCTCGAAAGCGCTGCACGATTCTCATCCGTTCAACCTAGTGGAGTTGGACGAACGTCACCTCTTGTTGAGTGCGCACAGGAAATCGCCGCCGATCAACGGGCGAATGATTCGAAAGGTCTTATTGGTAAGGTTCGAGCGCTGGTGGCAGCTCGCAGGAGGCAAAGGTAGGAGGGCTCGCTTCGCGAGCCGTTATCTTGCGGCCACGGCGGCGGCCGACGTTTGGAGGTCGCGGTTGCGTGCTGGGTTGATGGGGTCGAGTCGTTCGTGTCCGAGAACCAATAGCGTTTATCGGAGCCGAGCCTGGGGACCTGACGGCGGCCCGGCAGATGACCGTGAGGCTCGGCTTCGATAAACCACGTTGGACTAAGCCGCTGGCGATGCACCAGAGGCGGCGCTATGGGGTTTGATGGGTCGAGACAGTCCTTGAATGGGGATGGACCTGGTCAAGAGTGACCGGGAGGTGCCGGCGGGTACGCCTGACGAGGTCTCCGTGAACGCGCGCGATGCACCGCCGGGCGCGGGGGAGGGGTGGATACTGCGGGACGACCGCGAAGTCGGGACAGAGGTTTCCTGTTCGATGCTGTTTTCGGTGTCGGTGCGGAACGTGTCAACACGGGTGAGACACCGAGGGTTGGAGTTTAGGGAGCAATTGGAAGAGAGCGGACCCGGTTTGGCCAGTTAGCCGCGAACTTTCGGTAGCCTGCGGTATGGGCAGGCTCGGCTGC
>Ga0163147_10003999_pt1 | contig 19083 bp, 16 predicted proteins | sample OliLakLV19MP6G1_FD_148597 | JGI IMG/M metagenome (GOLD analysis project Ga0163147, IMG submission 148597) | Freshwater microbial mat bacterial communities from Lake Vanda, McMurdo Dry Valleys, Antarctica- Oligotrophic Lake LV.19.MP6.G1 | ecosystem: Environmental > Aquatic > Freshwater > Lake >...
ACGAATCGACGGTGAACTGGGGCGTGTAAACCGGGCGGGACCATCGAGATTGAATACGACGTACCCGAAGAAGCCTGGTATTTCGATGAGAACGGCCAGCGCACGATGCCGTATTGCGTATTGCTTGAAGCCGTATTGCAACCCTGCGGCTGGCTCGCCAGTTTCGTCGGCAGCGCCCTGCTTGGCGAGGATGATCTCGCCTTCCGAAACCTGGATGGCAAGGGCGTCGTTTACGCAGACATCCGCCCCGGCTACGGAACCCTTCGCACCACCACCACCCTTACCAGTGTGTCTCGTTCGGGCGGCATGATCCTCGAGAACTTCGAGGTGAAGTGTTTCATGGGCGACACCCTTGTCTATGCATTGACCACCGGCTTCGGATTCTTCCCGAAGGCTGCACTTGAAAATCAGGTTGGCTTGCCGACAACGGTGGAGGAACGCGCGCTCTTGCAATCCCCGTCAACCTTCGCGGTGGATCTAACCCAACGACCCGCGCGGTACACCGAAGGCGAACTCAAGCTGCCGAACACCATGTTGCTGATGCTCGACCGCATCACGGCCTACGATCGCAACGGTGGTTCTGCCGGCCTCGGCTTTGCACGCGCAGAAAAATCCGTCAATCCTGCCGAGTGGTTCTTCAAGGCGCACTTCTTCCAGGATCCGGTTCAACCGGGATCGCTGGGCATTGAGGCGATGTTGCAACTGCTGCAATTCGTGATGCTTCACGAAGGTCTCGGCGAGGGCTTTCGAAAACCTCGTTTCGAGGCCATTGCACTCAATGAAGAAATGGTCTGGAAGTACCGCGGACAGGTGGTGCCAAACAACCGCATCATCACGACCACCCTCGAGATCACCTCGCGAACGACCGATGCCGCGGGTCATCCACTCGTTTGTGCCACGGCCAGCCTGTGGGTGGACGAAAAGCGAATCTATTCGGCGCACAATATTGGCATGCGCATCGTGGACGACCTTCCGGCAAAAGCGGAGCCACGCGGCAAGAACACCACGACGCTGTTGCCGCAGGCCATGTTGCCGCAGCTGCGGAGCTACTGGCAACGTGAGCTGGGCGTGTTGTCGCCCCCGGTCGACCAGATCTTCTCGGCACTGGTCACGCGCTTTCTCGCGAAGATCGAGATCGACGGCGCGAAAACGCAGCACATTATTGCCAGTGCCCCGCGGGGCGTTCTCTTCCTCGCCAACCATCAGATCTCGCTCGAGTCGACGGTCTTCGGCATTGTGGGATCGGCGCTCGTGCAGTGCCCCATTCTGACGCTCGCTCGAATCGAGAATCAGCACTACTGGCTTGAGTTATTGATGCAGCACTGTTTCCGCTATCCGGGCTCTTCTGCGCCGCCAATGGCGAAGGGATTCGATCGCAAGGACAGCGCATCTTTGCCCGGCATCATCGAGGAACTTTCCAGCGAGATGCGAACCAAGCGGCGCAGTGTGATGGTACACGTCGAGGGTACCCGCTCGTTGCACTGTGCCGATCCGGTTAGAACGTTGAGCGGCACTTTCATCGACATGGCACTCGCGCTCGACTGCCCGATTGTGCCATTGCGCTTCGTGGGTGGTCTTCCACGCGAACCTTTGCACGAAAAAGCCGAGTTCCCCGTCGGCATGGGCAAGCAGACATTCCACCTGGGCGAGCCGATCGCGCCCGAATCGCTTCGACCACTGAACTACGGCCAACGTCGAGCCGTGGTACTCGACGCCATCAACGGCCTGCCGCCGCATCACACCGTCGAAGAACCCTCCGCGCCCGATCTAGATTTCGAGGCCAAGGTGCAAGCGTGGCACAGAGAAACCGGCGCAGGAATAGGGCACGCAACGTTTTTCCGCCTCTTGCAGTCGATCTCGCCCTTGTGTACGGAACTGGAAGCAATCGCTTCGGCCAAACCCGGGGACACGGTGGTGTTTCCAGACACACCCGAAGGACAGTGGTTGGTCGAAATCGCACGGCGGCTTTTCGGCCCACGGGGCCCGACCGTTCGCTAAAACGCCGCGAACTGCCCCATCAACAAGTCGGCCACCTTGGTGAGCGCACCAAAGGCCGATTGTTCACGCGTGAAGCGAGGCAGCACCCAAAGCGGCGCCTTGCCCGCGAAACGCTGAATCAACGACAACGCGAGTGCCGCATCTCGCTCGACCGCAGCGTTCTCTACCTTGGCAAGCGTTTGCAGCTTCGACAGTGCCGAGCGTTCAACCGCCGACGCACCCGCCGTCACAAGTGACTCATCCGGGAACGGCAAACCAGCCGCTGTTGCCAGACTTTGATTCAAGATGTAACCGCCAATGCGAACGCCCAACGCCTTCGTGCGAACCTCGAAGTTCACTGCCTCGTCGACCGCAGCCTGAGCGGGAGACGTGACCAGCAGAAACGAAACATCGCGGCTGGCGAAAAACTTCTGCATGCTTTCTTGATTGCGATTGAGGTGACGCAAAATCACCTGAAAGAGCGTCAGAAACTCCTGCAGCTCGATACGGGATTCCTTGCCAAGGCCAAGATCGAGGATCTTGTTGACGAGCGCCGTCGTCGCACGCTGAAACAGGCTGGCTTGACCGGGCAAGAAGATGCTGATGATGCGGGGATCGAGAAAGGCGTTGGCGCGTTCGGGCGTATCCAGGAATCGTATCGCATCACGCGAAGGTGGCGTATCAAGAACCACCAGATCGTAGCGATCATCCCGGATGAATCCGTGTAACGCTTCGACCGCAGTGTACTCGTGCATGCCAACCACCAGCGTGCTGACGTTCTGGTAGAGGCGGTTTCGCTTCATTCGCGCCTGCGCGTCTGGATCGATGCTGACCTCGGCCACAACCCGATCGCAAACCAGTTGTGGATCAAGGAGCCACGCCGATAGCGATCCGGGCGGCTCGACCCCCACCGAACGCATCACTTCGGGTGACAAAACGGTGGGCTCTTCCTGGCTTTCCGAGACACCCAGTACCTCGGCCAGACGCTTGCTGGGATCGACGGTGATGGCCAGCACGCGCTTGCCCTGCCGAGCAGCGCTCAGCGCGAGTGAAGCCGATACCGTCGTCTTGCCGACCCCACCCGCCCCACAACACACGATCACCCGGTGCGTCGCAATCAGTTCGGAAACGGTGGGCGGAAGCGGAATGACGGATTTAGCCAAGTGAGCTCCCCGTGACGGCGTTTACGTCGGTGAACTGCGCAACCAAACCGGCACACGCGTCACCCGCGTCGCGCGCGACTTCGTGCAGGCGAATGACGGGCAGTCCTGTGGATTCGGTAAGCCGTGATACGGATTCACCTGCCATCACGATGCGTTCGAGTGCAAAGCGGCCACGCAACGGCTCGGCCGCCATCCAGCGATCCACCACACGGTGTTCTGCCTCGCTAAAGGGATCGGGTAAAAATCGGTTCAAAAGAATGCCGCCCACCGGCACCCGCGTTCGGCGCAAGCCGTCGACGAGTTCAATCGCTTCCGAAACCGGCAGCGTTTCGGGCAAAGTCACAACCCAGGCCGCAGTCACCTTTGCGTCGTGGATGAATCCCTGCCCGCGTCGCATCGCGCTTGCGAGGGGACCCTTTTCCACGACCCTCAAGGCCACATCCGGCAAGGAGGTCAAGGCAAGCGTATGACCGGTTGCCGGCATGTCCACCACAACGGCATCGTACCGTTTCCCGCCACCGCGCTCCTCAAGCTGTACGAGGTGCAAAAAGTGATACAAAATACCGAGCTCGTAGAACGACGGCGCGGCATTCATGAAACGGCGCAGCGGCTTTGAGCGGAGCGCCGCCGTCACCAGCGGTCCCGCCGGAATGACAGAGCGTGCGAAAAGCTCGTGGCCCGTGTTGGCCCACAACTGACATGCGTCCAGATGGGGACCCACATTGCGAGGCTCGTCGTCGAGATTCGCGCGTCCCAGATACTGACCAAGCGGCGAAAATCCCTCATCGGGTTGACCCGTCTCCACCAGCAACACGTTCCGGCCCGCCAGGGCGAGCGACTTTGCCAACGCAACCGCAACCACGGTGCGTCCGACACCGCCCTTCCCGGTGATTAAGTTTATGCGCTGGTGGAAACTCAACAGATCTTTCCATCGTAACGCGACGGCGGGCATCCACCAACTTTGCGCTCGCCTACGCCTCGTCAGACCAATCGGCCGCCAGACGGCGCAACCCCTCGTCGAACGAGACCGCGGGGAGGTATCCCAGATCGCGGGTCGCGGCACCAATGTCGAACCAGTGTGCGGACGTGAGCTGCCGCGCCACAAAACGGGTGAGGGGTGGTTCGCGATCCCATATCCCGCGCAGGCGAAACCAGGTTTCAGCGGCCGCACCGGCCATCAACAACAGCTTTGGCGCGACGGTGGGAAACGGCCCCCTGATTCCGACGGCGGCGAGCACGCGGGAGATGAGTTCGCCCTGCGGCATCGGCTCGCCCTGACTGATGAAGTAGGCCCGCCCGACACAGGCCGCCCCACGGACCAGTCGATCGAGAGCCAAAAGGTGGGCATCGACCGCGTTGTCGATGAAGGTGCAGTCGATCTTTTTGGGCGGACCGCCCGGCAACTTCAGCTTGCCCGCGCGCGCCAACGCGACGGCACGAGGCAACAACTGGGTATCCCCCGGTCCCCACATCAAATGAGGACGCAGGGCGAGAGTCAAAAGCGTATCACACGAAGCGGCGAGCACCCGTTGTTCCGCCATTGCCTTCGTGCGCGGATACTCCGCATCAAAGGACGGCGGGTATCCGTGGGATTCGTCAATCCCCTCGGCATCACCCGGTCCGTGGGCCACAGACGGTGAACTCGTATAAACCAAACGACCCACGCCGTGTTGTGCACAGGCGTCGAGCACATGCTGTGTACCCGTCACGTTCGTTCGATGGAAGTCCTCGGGCCGCCCCCAGCTGCCGACGCGGGCCGCGGTGTGAATGACGGCATCACAGCCCTGCACCGCCTGACCCACGAGGCCGCGATCCGCGACATCGCCCCGAAACACCTTCACGCCCCGCTTGACCAGCAAAGGCTGAGCCTGGCGACCGAGGCTAGCCACCGCATCCCCACGCGCCAACAAACGCAACACAATGGCTTTCCCAAGGAAACCACCCCCGCCCGTCACAAGCACCTTCATGCTTGCGGTACCCAGCGTTCTTGTGCCCAGGCCGCAAGTTGCTCGCGACCGATCTTGGCGTTGTGTCGGATATCCACCGGAAAGCCAGGATGAAACAGGAACTTTGAGATGACCGCTGTGTGTGGGTATCGCCGTCCGAGCGCTCTCAGTTCCGATACGACTTGCGCGGTTCCAGACCGGCCCGGCTCAAGCTCAACACAGAGCACCGGACGCATTCCGCGTTCGCCGCGCACACCCACGAGCGCCGTCCGCCGAACGGCAGGATGGACGTTGAATACGCCCTCGCACGGAATCGTGAACAAGCTGCGATCGCCATCGAGCACCACACGGTGGCTTTTTCTGCCGCAGAACCAAAGCGCACCCTGTGCGTCGAAATAGCCCACGTCACCCATGCGATGCCAGAAGCCATCACCGTCGGGAATCTTTGCAAGCCGCGTGGCCTCATCGCGACGCCAGTAAGAACGCGTGACCTGCGGACCCTTCACGGCGATCTCACCGGTCGTCCCTGTCGGCAGGACAAGACCGTCGTGCCAGACCGCAATCGCCTCGTCCAGAATCGGAATGATCCGAACCTGAACACCGTCCACCGGTCGACCCACACAAATACCCGCACCTTCATCGGTCCGGTGCGCTTGCTGCAAGATCACATCGCTTGTAGTGCCACTGACCGGCAATGCTTCGGTTGCGCCGTAGGGTGTAAAGACCTGCCCACCTGCGGGCATCATATCCACCATCTGTTGCACCACGCGAGGAGAAACCGGCGCACCGGCCGACACGATTCGCCGCAACGACGTTAGTCGTATTCGCTTCGGTGTTGCCCATCGTCCCAGCGTTGCCAGCAGTGCGGGTGACGCAAACATGTTCGTCACGCACTGACGTTCGATGGCCTGCAACAAACGACCAGGGTCGGCGCTCGCGGGTTTTGTAAAATCCATCTGTGGCACAACTGTCGTCATCCCGAGCGCCGGATCAAACAGTGCAAACAACGGAAAAGTTGGGAGATCCACCTCGCCCGGATTTACTCCCGACATCTGTTTGATCATCGCAATCTGTGCGGCAAACTGCGCATGGGTATAAACCACGCCCTTCGGAACGCCGGTGCTGCCGCTCGTGAACACGATCGCCGCCTGATCCTCGGCACGTGTCGATGCAAGCGCAGGACGGATACTTCTATTGCCTGCGTCCAACAACGCTTTCCAGTCGTATCCGCCGGGCCCGACCAACCAACCGGGGCCACCCACCACCAGCGACGTGCGCACATGGCCTCGCGCCCAGCCGAACAACAAGCGCGCGATGTGTGCCTTCGGAGAGCCAATGAAGGCCTCGGGTTCGGCCTCGGCCAGACACTGTTTCAGATGCGGCAAGGGCAAGCCCGGATCCACCATCACCGGCACGACCCCCGCCTTGGCCATGCCGAAGGCCAGCGCAAAAAAATGCGGACCCGGCGGCACCATCAATACAGCCCGAATCCCCCGCTCAATTCCCAACTCGCCCAACCCGCGCGCGACCACATCGCTTTGCGTATTCAGTTCACGATACGTCACACGCTGATACGCCACCGTCCCATCCGCCGACACACCCACTGGCTGACAGATCGCCACCGCATCGGGATGGGCCGCCGCCATCTCTGGCAAACACGCCGCGATATTCACGATTCCATTCGTGTTCACTGCTCTTTTCCGGTGGCAAGGGCGTGTCGTTGCAAAAAGCCATCCACCAGAGCACAGACTTCGGCGCTCGCGTCCTCCAGTACATAGTGACCGCAGTCATCAAAGCGATGCACCTCGGCCTGCGGCCAGCGCTGTTGCCAGTGCTCCAACACGCGCGGGGTAAAAACGAAATCCTTCATGCCCCAGGCGAACAACGTTGGCGTGCCCGAAAACTGCGACAAACCTGCTTCGACCTGCGTCACCGTTGCGTACGACGGATGCCGGGATTTCACGGGGATGTCTTCCACAAAACGATAGGTCGCGACGCGATTCTGCCAGCTGTCATAGGGTGCGCAATACGCGTCACGAAGCACCTTGGACAAATGGCTGCGTTTGGTCCCGACATGAGAAGCCACCCGGCTGAACGCGTTCAGCCCGCGTACCGCCAGGGAACCGAGCGGCGTGTCACGAATCGCCTGCAACACCCAGGGCAGTTGCATATCCGAGGGCAAATGAAAGGCCGCGGTGTTCATCAATACCAGTCGCCCGACGCGTTCGGGATGCCGAGCCGCATACCCCATTCCGATCATCCCGCCCCAGTCGTGCATGACGAGCGTGAGCTTCGCACCCGTTTCAAGACCCAGCGACGCCAGCAACGCCTCCAGATCGTCGATGCGATCGGCCAGCCGATAGTTATAACGTTCGATCCCGGGTTTGTCTGACAAGCCCATGCCGATGTGATCGGGCACGATCACGCGATGGCGCGGCGACAAGGTGCGCACGAGTTCGCGGTAGTAAAACGACCAGGTCGGGTTGCCGTGCACCATCACCACGGGGTCGCCCTGCCCTTCATCCAAATAGTGGTAGCGCAGGCCCCGTCGCAACAAGACGTGCGGCTCGAACGGAAACAGTGCACGGGGTACGGCGGCAGGTAATACGATTAAAGGAGTCATCGCGCCTACCAGAGAACCGCACCCGCAGTACAGTTTAGCCCGCTACCAATACCGGCCAGCACCACGCGATCTCCGGGCGAAAGCTTTTCCGCTTCTTGCGCTTTACTGAGCACCATGGGCACCGACGCGGGCCCGACGTTGCCAAGCTCGGGGTAGATCAAGTGCGCCTTGTCGAGGTTTACGCCGAGGGTCCGAGCAAGCCCCTGCGTGTGCATTTCGCTGACCTGGTGCAAGGCAAAGAGGTCAACCATCTCGCTCGTCCAACCGAACGCTTCCTGGGCGCGCGCCCAGGTGCGAGAGGCGACGGCCACACCATGGGCCATCAGGCTTCGGGTATCGGTCAGACCGAAATCAACCTGGCCGCGGCACAGTTGATTGTGCTGCGTTTGAGCCAAACTAACGCTACCCAAAAAGCGATGCCCCTCGGGCGCAACCCGGGCGCTGCCCAGCAACATCGCGGCCGCACCGGAGCCAACCGTCAACGTTGCGAGCTGCTGCTTCAACATGGTCTCGTCGCAACTTTCGTGGGAAAGACGCGCGAGGGTTTGTTCGACCACGTATCGGCTGCTCTCGGCGTCGACGACCAGACCGTAGTCGATCTGTCCACGCTCGATCATGTTGCCCACCACGCCCATGCCATCGAGAAAGCCAAGGCATGCGTTGCCGATGTCGAAGTTGAGGCAGGTCTCGGACAGGCCAAGGTTGTTGTGTACGAAACAGGCGACGGAGGGTTCGACCCAGTCGCGACAGACGGAGGTGTTGATGAGCACGCCGACGCGCGCGGGATCGACACCGGTTTGCTCCAGGGCGCGGCGTCCGGCCATCGTGGCGCCATCGCTTGGCTGCGTGCCGGGATCCCAAAACCGCCGGGCCCGAACGCCCGTCAGGTTCTCGAGCAAACGTGCGGGCAAGCCAAGGCGCGCATAGGTCGAAGCCATCGTGTTGTCGATTTCTTCGGTGCTGATGCGGTGGGGCGCGTCCACGTGGGACACGCCAACGATGTTGACGCCTTGGAAGCGCATACGGCCCCGCAATGTAGCAGACGGGCGCCCCGCGGCGCGCAGCGTTAAGCGAGACAGGTGGTACGGACTCGTCGACGGACACCGCTAGCCCCGGCGATCGGCGCGCAGCAAGATCCGGAACGCACCCGGCAGCACCAGCGTCGTCGTGAAGGCGCCGACCACAATCCCGAACACCACGGCGGTCGCAAGCGGCCGTTGCACCTCGGAGCCCGCGCCCGAAGACAACGCCATCGGCAAGAAACCACAGGCTGCAACCGCAGTCGTGGTTAGAACCGCGCGCAACACGGTTGTGCTGCCCTTCTGTATCGCGTCGTCCAGAGACTCGCCGATGCTGCGATATCGCATCACCTGTTGTCCCATGATGATGCCATTCAAGACCGCGACACCACCGAGGGCGATGAAACCGACCGCTGCCGAAAGGGAGAACGGCATACCGCGGGCCAACAAGCCCAGCATACCGCCCGTCAACGACAGCGGCACCGTCAAGAAGACCGCAATGGCCATGCCGATCTTTCGAAAGGTCAAAAGCAACATGCCGAGAATGATGACGACCACCAGAGGTAGAACAATTCGCAGGCGTTTGGTGGCACGGTCGAAGTTCTCGAATTGCCCGCCCCACTCCATGTGGTAGTTACTCGCAAGTGGTACGGAAGCTGATACCTTGATCTGTGCTTCTTTTACCCAGGAGAGCAGGTCACGGCCGCGAAGGTTCTCCTTGAGCGGTCGAAGGCGTACCAGCATGTCGGTATTGTCGTTCCCCACGACGTCAATTGCCACCTCGCCCCGCCCTGTCATGCCAAGGGTTGTTTTAACCTCGGGAAACTCGTGCAGGATCTTCTCGACTTCAAAATCCAGTTCGCGAGCCTTCGCCAACGAGATACTCGGCGGCCGGCGAATCGTTACCACCGCATCGCCCTCAAATATTCGTGGTACGAATTCAGCTCCGCCCTCCAGAAACCGATACCCAACCAGGAAAAACGATACGGCTGCCAGACAGAGCACGGCGATTCGATTTCGCATCGCCCATGGCACGATCCGTTCAGTGGTCCGGTATATCGATCTGTTGGTCGATCTCCTGCTGGTGCGTCGGCTCCCGCCCTTTCACAGCAAGTTGGGAATGCGAACGGTGAAATCTCCCAAGGTCTACGTACGCGACAGCGGGCTGGTCCACGCCCTCATTGGACTCGAAGGGTTGAACGCGCTTGCCGGCCATCCCGTGGTAGGCGCCAGTTAGGAGGGCTTTGTAGTCGAAAACCTTCTCGCTGTGGCACCCGCCCGCACAACCGCCAGATTCTACCGAACGTCAGCTGGTGCTGAGATCGATCTTGTTCTCGACATTCCCGGCCGCGGTCGCTGGGCGATCGAAATTAAGCGCAGTCTTTCAGCTCGACCGAAAAAGGGCTTCCACCTGGCTTGCCAGGACATCGAGCCGGATCAGCGCTTCCTCGTTTATCCGGGCGACGGAAACCACCCGGCCGGGGCAGACATCGAAATTATCGGGCTCAAGGAACTGCTTACAAGTTGGCGTCGGCTTGGTGCCCATTTCCTGGACGAGGTTGGCTGCCGCGCGAAACGCAACTCACCACGGCTGCGCCGGTTCTTCTTTACTCAATGGGGGTGCGGCCTGCGGGCACGTAGCCGCGCAGCATGACTTTGAGCAACCCAGGAAAGACGGTGAGGGTAATCATCGTGCCGAAAACGATGCCCACGATCACCACGGTGGCCAACGGCTTTTGCACTTCAGAGCCTGCAGTGCTGGAATAGGCCATCGGCAAAAATCCCAAGGCGGCCACCGCCGCGGTGGTCAACACCGCACGGAACACTTCGGAAGATCCGTGGATGATTGCCTCGTCCAAACTTAGGCCTTTTGCGAGGCCTTGCCGCACCTCAGTGGCTATCACCACGCCGTTGAGCACCGCGATGCCACCCAAGGCTATGAACCCCACGGCCGCGGGTAAGCTGAACGGAAAGTCGCGCATCATCAAGCCAATAAGGCCGCCTGTAAATGCAAACGGCACCGTAATGAATACGGCAAATGCGAAGCGCAAGTTCTGGAACATCAGCAGGAGCATTCCGAAGATCACCATGACGGCGGCCGGTACGACGATGGCTAGGCGTTTCTTGGCGCGTTCGAAATTCTCAAACTGGCCGCCCCATCCAATCGAATATCCGCCTTTCAAAGGGACGTCGGCGGCCACCGCGGCTTGAGCCTCGGCCACCCACGACACGAGATCGCGGCCACGCAAATTCACATCGACGCGCACTGTTCGTTTGCGGTCCCCGCGGCGTACGGCAGCCACACCGTCTTCTTCTGATAAGGCCACCACTTCCCGCAAAGGAATGGTGACGCCGTTGCTGCCTTCCACGAACAATTCGCCCAATCCAGCCGCCGTGGGTTCTGCTAGTGGCATGTGCACGCGTAAGTCGAAACGCCGCTCGTCCTCGTAGATCGTGCCCACTTTCACGCCTTCACGCGCGCCCTGAATGACGGCAAAGGCGTCCGCCACTTTGACTCCATAACGAGCCATTTGCGCGCGTTCGGCCTTCGCCGTGATGGTGGGTGCGCCAACGATGCGTTCGATGCGCACATCGCCCGAGCCCGTGATCTTTGCGACCCGTTTGCCCACCACGTTTGCGAGCACGGAAAGCTCGTCGAGATCATTGCCGCTAATGTTGATCTGCACATCGGCGCGCGAGCCACTGATGAGTTCGTTCGTTTTGTCCTCAATGGGCTGCGATACCGACACGAAGGTTCCGGGCACGTTCGATTCAATGCGGTCTTTGAACAACACAGACAGATCATCGAAATCGTGAGCGCTCTTCCAATCGTCTTGGGGTGCAAGGCGAATCAAAATGTCGGTGTTGTCGTTGCCCACGGGATCGGTGGCCACCTCGGCGCGGCCTGTCATGGCCAAAGAACTCACAACTTCGGGGAATGTGTGCAAAACCTTTTCCACCCGTAGATCTAAGTCTCGCGCTTCGTTCAGTGAGATGCTGGGTGCGCGCCGAATGGTCACCACCGCGTCGCCTTCAAAGATGCGCGGCACGAAATCGGCGCCGGATTTGGAAAACCGCCAGCCCGCCACCACCAATGCAAGGGAGACGCCGGCAAGCAAGGGCCACCGCCACTGGATGACGGACGGCACCACGCTGCGGTACTTGCGTGAAAGGTAGCCAACCCAGCGTGGCCCGTGGCCTTTGGGCACTGGCACCAGCAACGCCAAGATGGCCGGGAAGAAGAATACTGAGTAGATGAGCGCACCCAACAACGCCGACGCCATCGTGAGCGCCATCGGCCTGAACATTTTGCCTTCCACGCCCTGCAAACCAAGCAAAGGAATGTACACAAGCATGATGATGGCAACGGCAAAGGCCACCGGCCGCGCCACGCGCCCCGCGATGTTGGCGTATTCTGCATTGCGCGCTTCACCCAGCAGCGTACGCCCCGCGGCGCCCGCCACCACCGCTTCCAACATGACTATCGGGCCATCCACAAGGAAGCCAAAATCAATCGCCCCCAATGACATAAGATCGCCCGTTACGTTGAAAGCATGCATGCCCAAGAGCGCGACGGCCATCGAAGCAGGGATGCCCAGCACAACCGCAAGGGCGCCACGAATGGTACCCAGAAACAGCGTCAGTACCAAGGCTACGATCAACACGCCTTCGGTCAGGTTGTGCAAGACCGTGGAAATGGTTCGCCCCACGAAATCGGCGCGGTCGTAAACCACTTCGATCTTCACGCCCGCAGGCAGCTCGCTGCGCACTTCCTCCACTTTCTCGGCCACAGCACGTACAACGTCGCGGCTGTTAGAGCCAAGCAACATCAGTACTGTGCCCGTCACCGCTTCACCTTGGGCGTTGTACGTAATCACGCCATACCGCAAGGCCGCGCCCACTTTCACGTGGCCCAAGTGACGGACCAAAATCGGCGGACCATCGGCGTCGACACGCACAACCACGTCGCCAATCTCTTGTTCGTTAGATAACAGCCCTTGCCCGCGGATGGTGTACGACTCGCTTTTGCGTTCGATGTAACCACCGCCCACGTTCAGGTTCGCCGTGGATAGCGCTTCCACCACTTTTTCCAGTGTTAGATGGTAAGACTTGAGTCGTGCCGGATCGATCACCACTTGGTATTCTTTAAGTTCGCCGCCCTGCGTGTTCACTTCGATAACGCCGGGCACGCCGCGCAACTTCGGTACGATTTCCCAATCGAGCAGCGTGCGCAACTGCATTGGTGAGTGGAAATCAGAGCGAACCACAAACTGGTAGATCTCGCCCAAGCCCGTGCTCACGGGCGCAAGCTCCGGCGTTTCGGCGGTGGGAGGCAAATCGCCCGCCAAGCCGCGCAAACGCTCCAGTACCAATTGACGTGCAAACCACACATCGACGCTGTCCTCGAAGATGACGGTGACGGCCGAAAGCCCTGAGCGCGAAACGCTGCGAATCTCGACGTTTCTGGGCACGCCGTTAAGGCCGTTTTCAATCGGAACCGTGACGGTGCGTTCAACTTCTACGGGGGAGAGACCCGGTGCCTTTGTGAGCACCGAAACCTGTACTGTTGAAACATCTGGTAAGGCATCAATGGGCAGCGTGGCGGCCGCCCAAGCACCGGCGATCATCAAGAGCAAGAACAGCGCCAGAACGGCACCGCGGGCGCGTATCGAAAACTGAACGAGTGATGCGAGCATGGTAGGCCTCGTTAGCGGAACAGTTCGCTTTTGAGCGCGAACACGCCCTCAACCACCACCGACTGCCCTTCGACCAAGCCGTCCAGCACCTCTTGTTGCTCTCCGTCCGACTTCCCCAGTTGCACCGCCGTAGGCATCACCTTCGTGGGGTTGTGCGCCACAAATACGGTGGGCGCGCCATCGACGTAAGTGATCGCATCGAACGGGATTAGCAAAGACATTCCCGTTGGTGTGGCGGTGCGGATCACAGCGACCACAGACTGACCAGGGCGCAGCAGGCGGTTCCGGTTATCCACTTGCACCCGCACGGTGCCGCTGCGGGTGGTGAGATCCAAGATCTCGGAGACGTGAGCGACCTTTCCCTCAATGGTCTTTTTCACGTCAGCCATCGGCGTGACTTCAACGTGGTCGCCAACCTTCACCATGCCAATCGTGCGCTCGAACACAGACAGATCGATCCACAGATCATCAAGGTTGGCGACGCGAAAGGCGATGAGGTTTGCCTCGACCGACTGGCCGACCGAGATGTGGCTTTCAACGACGGTGCCATTCAAGGGAGAACGAAGGGTATAGGTTCCAAAGCCGCCTGCCGCCGCGCCGCCCAGCGCGAGCACGCGTTGCTTGGCGGCCTCCAGAGAGGCTTTATGCGAGGTCAGTGTGGCATTCGCCACCTCCGCCTCGCGAGCTGTTGTTAGACCTTGCTGCAGTAGTGCGTTCTCGCGTTGGGCATTCGCGTGTGCAGCCTGGTTGTGCGCGGACGTCGCCGATAAGTCTGCTTGCGCTTGCCCCAACGTGGCGCTCTCGATTTCGGCCAGCGCCTCGCCCGCTTTAACCACGTCGCCCGGCAACCGAAGCACGCGCCGAACGAAACCTTGGATGCGGGCTCCGACCGCCGCTACCTGCCTTGGGTTGAAATCTACAGTGCCCACTACCTTCACCACCGGCGTCAATGACGCTTGCTTTACAGCCGACAATTTGATGCCCGCCCTTTTTGCGAAGGCTTCCGAGAACACAACCGCCTTGCCTTCCATGCGAGGCACGTCGCGGCCCGTATCGGCCACGGGGGCCCCTCCGGGTGTTGGACCGGACGGACGCGCGAACGCCCACAAGGCCACAAGCGCAATCACCCCGGCGCCGCCGGCGATCGCCCACACCTTGCGCGAACGCAGCTTCGTCGTTGTTAAAGTGTCGCTGTGGGAACCGTCGCTGGCACTGTCTGCCTGTTCGCTTGTTATCATGGTGGTGGTGTCTTTCCAGTCAAAGCAACAAAATCTGCCAACAGATTCCACTCACGCAGAACGAGCAGCAACGCGCTGGCTTTCATGAGGGCAAGATCGCGACGTGCAGACAAGATGAACAGAAGATCACCTTTGCCCGCACGGTGAATGGCCAGTGAAGCGTCGAGCGCCGCTTGCGCTGAAGGCTCGCCATTTTGCTGCAGGTCGAGCAACGCTTTCTCCACTTCAGTATGCTCCTCCGCGATGCCTCGTAGAGTTGCGTAGGTGCGCACTTCGTTGACTTGGCGTTCTGCGAGCGCCCGGTTCTGATGGGCCGTGGCTTGTGCCTGTTCACCTTGGTTGCGCCTCAACGCGGGGAAGGTCCACGACAGGCCGCCGCCGATACGCGCGTCGCCCATTTCTCCTCGGCCCGCCGATAAGATGAAGTTGACTGGCGCGTGCGCCTCCACCGCTTGACGGCGCCGGAGTGTATCGAAATAGTTGGCTTCGCGCCCAGCCGCCAACACAGATGGAGACTTCAGTGCCAGCTCGGCTGCCATCTTTTCCGCGTCCGCCCACACATGGGAGGGCGGTGCTTCAATCGGCCCCGTGGGATCCGGCAGCCGAGGCACACCCAACAGTACTGCCAGTTGGGTCAGCGCCCGTGTTAAGTCGGCCCGCACTTCGTCAAGCGCCACCGAGTTGCGCGCCACCTCTAAGGCGGCAAGCTTCGCTTCACGCACGGTGGCGTCGCCCTGCTTGAAGCGCCCTTCGTAATAAGCGGCTTCCTCCTTCGCGGCCACCACGAGCGCCGAAAGGAAGCGCGCCCGCTCCATCGCGACCATAACGGCTCCGTAAGCGGCCAACGCCTTGCCCTCAGCGATCGCGACGCTGGCTTGCAGACCCGTGCGCTGCCACAATGTGAGCGCTTCGGATTCGGACACACGTCGGCCGCGTTGCCCAGATAGATCCACAGGCAGCCATAGGTTGGCTTGCAAAGCCAAGCCTGCGCCGCCCGAAGCGCGTCGATCGCTGAAGACTTCCAAGTAGGGGTTGCCTAGCTGAGAGAGGCGTGCGCCGACCATCGTGGCCTCGGCCACACGCAAGGCACCTTGTTGGCTGATGACCTCCGGCGCACGCATGCGCGCAGTCTCGAGCACCCATTGCAACGAAGGAAACGCCTGCGGAGCCGTCTGCGCCTGTACTTTCGGGGCAGTAAGAGCCAGGCCACCGGCCAAAGCCATAACTGGCAGCAAGGCCTTGAAAAGGTGGGGATAAGCGGTGGAGGAGATCATCAGCAATGTTTGGGTGGTGGGTGCTGCGGCCGGTGATCAAGGGGTGGCCCCCGAAAAAAGCAATCCGCCGAACGCCCGCCGCGAAGGCGTTCTGTCCGAGCGTCGCCGCGCCTGCCGCAATCGCCGCGACCACTGCAATGCGTGAAGAACCGCGTCGAATCACCCTCACTTATGTATCCGACATTGCGTAAAACAAGATGTTTCTTGTTTTGGGAGGTCAATCTCGCCATTCTTTGACGGTGAAGACCGTTTGCGCCTTCTCGGTGCTCTGCATTGGCCTCGCAGGCTGTCCCATCTCTTCGCAGTCAATCCCGACCACCGACAGCTGCACCAACCCGACACCGGCCGTGGGAGTGACCCGCGTCGAAATCGGAACCGACAACTCGCCGTGGACGCCGCTGCCGATCAACAACGGCATCCCGATTGACGAGGGGTTTCAGGGCGGGTCGATGTTGCTCGCACGCTTGCGTATCACGGCACCGTCGCTACCCAAATGTATTGCGCAACGGTCCGAGATCAATGTCACGACCACTCTCGCGAGCGATTCCCTTGCCGTTCCGGTTAAATCCAATGGCGACGGAACCTGGACCACCAACACGATTGTGATGCTGTTGGACCACGTCGATGAATCGGGTCCCGCCACGGTGACCGCCACGGTGGGCGGCGTGACGGCGAGCACGATTGGGCTATTGCACTACTCGTTCAACAAGGTCCGTCTGCTCGACGCGCTCGATTCAAAGGATCCCATCCCACCTGCTGCTCCGCCCGTCGGCACGCTATAGGCCGACGAGTGGTCCGGTTGCGGGATCCATATTGCCGAACTTGTTGATGTCCATTCCAAAGGCACGTCCAACCGAGGTCAGCACCCGTTGCGTTGCAGGCCACTGCTTGTCCGTCGCCATGCTGTCCGGTTTGGCTGGATGGCTTAGCTTTAAATAACGACCCGTCTTGAACGCAAAGTTGCTGCCGCCTGCCATCCACAGGGGAAAACGCCAGTGGCAGTGAGCACCAAGCCCAAGGGACTGACCGCTGGTCGTGTCGCTGCCAAACAAGATCAACGTGTTGTCGATCATGCTGGGGCCGTCTGCGTCTTTCAGTTCAGAAAGCTTGCCAAGCAAATACGCCCAGTGACCCGCGAACCAGGTATCAAATCGCCTGTGATTGGTGAGGGTCGTTTGATCGCCCGGCTTGTCACCCACATCGTGGGTGGTCGAGTGCTGGTTGAGTCCGCTAAACGGATCGAGACCACCGTCACAGTGCCCAAGTTGTATCGCAACCGAGCGCGTGTAATCGCAGGCCAAGGCTGCAACTGCCAAGTCCATGAACCCCCGAACGCGCTGATCCAGCTCGCCTCCCACCAGACGTGTCGGTGGTTTACAGGCTGCGTTCGCTCCGCCCCCACCACCGCCCGCGTCGATCTTCAAACGTTCCTCCAGGACCCGGATGCCATCCAGATGAGATTCACACTTGCGTTTGTCTTCGACTCCCACCGCGTCGCAAATGCGATCCAGATCGCCCTTGACGAGATCGAGTACGCTCTGCTTTTGCCGTCGCAGCCGGTCCGCTGCCGTCGTGTCGATCATCGCCGGCATAAAATCTTTGAACAGCATGTCGAACACAGCACCTGGGTTCAAATACGGCGTCGTCGGCGTCTGTGCGGCCGAAAAGAAGCATGATGCGTAATAAGACGGACTGCCCGAATTCACCCCAAGGGTCAATGACTTCATCTTGGTTTTGGTTTGCGCGTAAAGGTGACTCGCCACGGCCTGGTCGATCGACGGACCCGAGGCATAACCCTCTTTTTTTGCGCCTGTAAAGATCATCGACTGACCCGAGGCGTGCTCGTTGTCGTCATCGGGGTAGTACCATTGCGCACCGTAGAGCAAGAGCCCATCGGCGAAGATCAACTTGCTCTTGTAGGGTCCGGTTCCGCTGTCTTGCAAAAAGCCGCTGGTGTCGGCGTCGAACTTCAGCAGATCGTTCACTGCATTTTCGTACTGCACCCGCGACAGCCGTCGCCAGTTTCCCGGACCCACATTTGCGGGATCATCGCAGGAACTCAGGTCCACGGTGCCGTTCGTCCCGCCGACCACGCCGCCGCCCGAACCCGAGCCGCCCTGCCGTTGCCGCCTTTGCCGCCATCCCCACCGAGGTCGCCGACGGACCCCGAACAGGCCGCCAAGGACCCCAAGGCCAGGAAAACCAAAGATGCGCGCTTCATTCGGACCTCATTTGTTGACGCTGTATGCCGCACGTTAAGTCGGAGGGGAGACTCCGCCATTTCGGCTCATCTCAAGGTACGAAACGACCGAAAAGTGGATGCTCTTGAGGAAAACGGGCGGTTCGGGGGCTACCCCTCCGAAATAATGGCGCGGTCCCGCAAAAAGCCGACGATGCGCTCCACACTCTCACCCACCGTTTCGGCGTCGGTATGCAGAGTCAAAGCCGGAGAAACCGGTCGTTCATAAGGCGAGCTCACCCCCGTGAAGTCCTTGACCGTGCCGGCGCGTGCCTTGACGTAAAGGCCCTTGGGATCCCGCTCCTCGCAAACCGACATCGGCGTATCGAGAAACACCTCAAAAAAACGGTGATCTCCTGCAGCAAGTCGGGCCCGATCCCGATCTTGTTGATAAGGCGAAATGAAGCACGCCACCACCACCGTGCCCGCATCGGCCAACAATGCCGCGACCTCGCCCACGCGCCGGATGTTCTCTGAACGATCCGCCGGCGAAAAGCCCAAATCGCCGCACAAACCGTGGCGAACGTTGTCGCCGTCGAGCGCAAAGGCCAGCACCCCATGGCTCATCAACGTCTGTTCCAGCGCGAAACCCACGGTGGACTTGCCAGCGCCGGAAAAACCGGTCAGCCAAACGACGGCCCCCTTGTGCCCCAGCAGCTTTTCCCGAGAATCCCGGGACACCTTGCTCGGCTGCATGACAATGTTGGTTGACGGTGACATGACTCCAGAAGGTTCGCCGTCCTTCGGGGATCGGTCAAATTAAAGCGCGCAGCCCCCGGCTGCCACCAGCATGTTGTCGAAGTAGCTAGCCACCCGGACATTCAGCGAACTGGGTTCGATGCGGATATCGAGAGCCCTCCGTGCGGGCAGACTTGGCGATGAATCTGTTTGTGAGCATTTTCCCTTG
>Ga0163147_10004003_pt1 | contig 19063 bp, 13 predicted proteins | sample OliLakLV19MP6G1_FD_148597 | JGI IMG/M metagenome (GOLD analysis project Ga0163147, IMG submission 148597) | Freshwater microbial mat bacterial communities from Lake Vanda, McMurdo Dry Valleys, Antarctica- Oligotrophic Lake LV.19.MP6.G1 | ecosystem: Environmental > Aquatic > Freshwater > Lake >...
ATATCGCCCTCAATTTACTCAAACAGGAAACCTCCTCCAAACAGGGTCTGAAAGGCAAACGGCTCAAGGCTGGCTGGAGTGAGGCTTATCTCCTCAAAGTCCTTGGTGTTTAGATGCAATTGCCCTGTGGGGCTTGTGGGCATCTGTTGCTACTCCTTGTTCCCACTATCTTACCCGATTGTCTACCTTCAATTAGATGCAATTGCCCTGGGATGGTCAATATCCGGGGTGAGGGCTGGCGCGAGTTGAAAGTCGGCGCGGTGTTCGACATTGAGACCCGCTTGGAGGACAGCCCTTTGCGCTGGTCATGGTCAAAGCGCCCATCGGGTAATTTTACCCGCTCGACACGGACGTGTGCGCGTTGCTGTTCGACATAGGTTTGCAGATGTTGCCCGTGTCGCTGGCTTTGACGCCAAAGGCTGCTGGCAGGGATCAGTCATTCCCCAATTTCTTTGAAGACCGCACTACACTGTTCATAGGGCAAGAGACTGCTCATCCATGGGGGAAATATCCCCGTTTGCACTTTTCACACTGGTAGTAATCGCGTTCGACCTGCACTTCTCCCCGCAGGGTGACGACCTGCTTGGGCTTTTTGTTTTTGTGGCGCAGCTTGCCACCCCACGTTTCACATAAGCTCGGTCTCGTCTGCTGGGCATCAACAACCATTTCTTGCAGTAGGGATTGGCGAATCTCAATCTCAAACCCCCCAACTAAATCTTCCATCTCACTCATGCTCAGGTCACGGCGGCCCGCTTTCTGCTCAAGCAGTTTTTTGTGACTTCATACGCTCGCTCTTGTAACCGATTTTTCAATTCATTGGGTGCTGTGGACATCGCGGGAACGCCTCACTCTTCTTTTGGTGTTTCTCCTATTCTAACCTTTTGTCCCTAAAGTGAAATGCACCCCTGAGTTACGACGGGCTTTGAAGCATTCTGTGAAAGCCTTGTTCTCCGCCAAGACTCAAACCGCGCTTGCCAATCTGAAACAACGACCAGATGACTTCGACATCGAGATGCATGTCCGATTGCCATTGTATGGACTAGACTAGCTCAGCTAGGTAAACGACCTTGACTGGAGTGAGGGTGACAGAAACGCCACGTATAGAGTGATGCAAGCGTGTTCATTTGAGGATGGAATTGCCGCACCCTACGCCCTGATCGTTGGGTCAGGGGAGTATCGGTTCACGGTTCAGATCATATCTCAGGCTGACGAGTCCCATCACGTTGCTTAGCTGAATAACCGCAGATAGTTTTCAGGCGATTCGTTCGTTTGGGATCGCTTGACAACCGGCAAAAATTTATCTAGAATAGAATAATCGACACGTGTTATGTACCACGTGTCGATATAGCTAATCAGCACTCATTTCCAGGATGGCTGGCAGCGTCTTTACACCCCACTGACCGCCTGGATAGTGAACGGAAAGGGAACCTGTCCGATAAGAACTGCCATTCTGTATCTGTTTTCAGTTCGGGCAGCCGCCCCCGGCAAGCCGCTCGCCAGACTGAGGTTTCATGCTAGGTCGGCTGTGTCAAAAATACTTAGTCCCGTTCTTCGTCCGTAAATGGTTCTGGAAAAGGCAAAAATAAAATGAAGACGAATCGCTTTCTCCCTTTCATGCTCGTGATCATCGTCATGAGCTTGCTGCTCGTCGCGGCTCCACCTGCGACGGCGCAGGATGAGGTAGTCATCACCTATCTGTCGATCCTGCAAGATGATGTAGGGTTTAACAGGGTCATTGGCGAATTGTCGGCGCAGTGCCTAACCGATATGCCCAATGTGCGCTACGAGCGTGAAGGCATTAACCTCGACGCCCTGGGGCAGCGAATTGACCAGCTTGCGCTCAACAATAACCTGCCGACCCTGTTCAGCGCAGATTCGGGTCCACAGCTTATCGAACTGATCGACAACGGCTATGTGCTCAATGTCGAAGAACTCTTCACCGAACTGGGCATCTACGACAGCCTAAATCCTGCTGCCGCCGCCATCGCTGCCGCCGGGGTTCAAGGGCGGGGTCTATATGCGCTGCCGCTTGAGCTGAATATCGAAGGTTTCTGGTACAACAAGCAGATGTTTGCTGACCATGACTTGGATGTACCGACGACGTGGGATGAAATGCTCGCCGCAGCCGCTGTCTTCCACGAAAACGGGATCCAGGCGTTTGCGTTGGCGGGCAGAGAAAAGTGGCCGATTACGCGCTATCTTGCCGCTTATGCCAATCGTGTATACGGCGCGGATGCCATGGTGCGCGTTCGCGATGGCGAATTGATGTTGACCGATCCGGGTTTCATCGAGGCTGCCCAGGAACTCAAGGATATGGCGGAAAGCGGCTATTTCGGAGTCAGCCCGACCACGCTTGACTACGGCACTGCGCTCGACCTGTTTAATCAGGGTCGGGCGGCAATGTATTACATGGGCAGTTGGGAACTGCGAAGTTTTAATGATCCCGCCCAGGCGTTGATTGGGACTGAAAACATTGGCTATTTCAATGTACCTCTGGTCGAGGGCGGCGAAGGCACGTTGGAAGACTTCTCGATAAATGTGGGTACGACAACCATCATTTCTTCGGCGGGCTACAATGAGACTGTGGGAGAATGGATAAGATGTGTGTTTAGCCAATATGGCGACCACGCTATGAACACGTTAGGCATGATTACCGGCTTTAATGTCAACAACCCATCCGATGACTTACCGCAGCTCACGCAGATTGTGCTGGAAAATCTGGACACCGCAAACAATGCGTTCTTATGGTGGGAAGCGTACTTCAACCCGAGAGCGAGTGTCGTCGCCGGGGATAATGCACAGCTGCTCATCTCCGATCCCGGCTATACGGCGGAACAATACATGACTGACTTGCAAGCGGCCCTCGACGAAGGTGTTTAGCACTAACCTAGTTGTTTGATGTTCTGTCCCGGAATAAGGGGACGATGCTCCCTTATTCCGGGTACGACGGGGTAGCTCAGAAAGCGAGAGGCGTGAGATATGCAGAAAATACTCAGTGATCGTAAGGCAATCCTCTTGTTTGTCGGGCCGGCACTCCTTATCTATGTCGTAATTGTCCTGATACCCGTAGTATGGTCGGTGGTGTACAGTTTTCAGGAAGGTACTCTGCTCAGCGGGTTTCGCTTTGTCGGCCTTAATAACTTCGGAAAGTTGTGGGGCGACCGCGACTTTATCAACAGTCTGGTATTTGGTCTGCGTTATGCCGTGTTTGTGTCAACTGGCCAGATCGCCATAGGATTTCTGCTGGCGCTAGTGTACACATTTTACCTGAAGAAAGCATCGGCACTGGTTCGAACGATCCTCTTTTTTCCAGTGGTGCTGCCAACGGTGGCAGTCGCACAAATGTTCACCAAACTTTTTGAGATCACGCCACAGTATGGGCTTGTCAACGCGCTGCTCGATGCCGCTCATCTCAATGCATGGATTCAGCCCTGGCTGGGGCAGTCCAGCACCGCGTTTGTCGTCATAGTGATTATGGACATCTGGAGGGCGATCGGGTTTTACGGGATCATCCTCTACTCCGGGCTGCTCGACATTCCGGACGAAATCATCGAAGCGGCGCGGTTGGACGGGGCGCAGCAGTGGAAACTGGTTCGTTATATCGTGACACCCCTGCTCCGTCCGGTGCTGGTCACGGCGATCATATTCAGTCTGAACGGTACGCTGAAAGTGTTTGAATCGGTTCTCGCGCTGACCGGCGGCGGGCCGGGCAACACCACCATGCCTCTGACGCTGTACATGTATAAGACCGCGTTTACGGTCAACCAGTATGGCTACGGCAGCACCATCGCCATTTTTCTGACCCTAGAATGTCTGCTGGTTACGCTGTTTTTCTACCGATTTGCCAGACGGGATATTGCTTGAGTGAATAATGAGGAATGACCCCATGTCGTCAAAACGACCGACTCAGAGCCGCGCAGCCCAGGCGGTTTCCGTGACCGCTTGGTTCAAAAACCCTTCCAGATGGGTTGTTGCCGTCGGCATCGGACTCCTGCTGATACTCGCCCTGTATCCGATCATCTGGCTGCTGCTATCTTCCATAAAAGCACCGCACGAATTCAATCTGCGACCGATTTACGCGCTGCCGGAAGGGTTTTATGCTCAGAATTATGTCGATGCCTGGACATCAGGCAAGTTCAGCATCTATTTCGTCAACAGCGTCCTGGTGACGATACCCTCTCTGGCGCTCATCCTGTGTATGAGCGTTGCCGCTGCTTTTGGCATTGAGATCATGCGCTGGAAGCTCAAGAACAAAGTGCTGCTGCTGTTCCTGGCGGGAATTTTGATTCCGATCCAGATGGTGCTGCTGCCGTTATATACTATGTATTATCGGCTGCAACTGCTCGACAATCGCTGGGGACTAATTCTGGTCTATACTGCTTTTGGTTTCCCCTTGTCGGTGTTCCTGCTAACCGGCTACCTGAAATCGCTGTCCTATGAAATCCTGGAGGCGGCAGTGGTCGATGGGGCTAGCATTTATCAGGTTTTCTTCCGGATTGTGGTGCCAATGATGAAGAATTCGCTCTTGACAGTTGGTCTGATACAGTTTTTCTTTATCTGGAACGATCTGCTGCTCTCCCTGACCTTTGTCAGCACTACGCCACAGCGGACCATCCAGGCGGGATTGCTGGATTTCGTCGGACGTTTTGGGCAGCGCGAGTGGGGTCCGACTTTTGCGTCAATCACAATGTCCGTCTTGCCGACGCTGATTATTTACCTGATACTCAACAAGCTGGTGATCAGGGGTTTGACTGCTGGCGGTGTGAAGGGTTGAGCCTGACAGTCGGCTTAACGGTGAATTTCTCGGAGTGTGCAGCATGATGAAACGACCAACACAGAAAGACGTGGCACAGAGAGCGGGCGTCTCCCGATCTACAGTATCCTGCGTCCTGAACGGGCAAACCAATCAGAAAGTTCCGATTTCCCCGGAAACACGAGAAAAGGTCTTGCAGGCTATTGCTGAACTTGGCTACGAGCCGGACGTTCGCGCTCAATCGCTGCGTCGTGGCAGTTCCAAGACGATCGGCGTGCTGTTTCCAACCCTTCAGAATCCGCATTTTGTGCATGTTCTGTCTGGCATCCAGAGCGCGGCGCAGGAAGCCAATTACAGCCTGCATTTGTCGCAAAGCTCACTCACTCTAGAGCAGGAGCGCCTGAACCTCCGCGACTTGATCCAGCAGCAGGTGGATGGTTTTATCCTGTTGTCGCACTTCAAGCTGCTGCCCTCCACCATGCTGCGCCACCTTCAAGAATCCGGCTCTCCCATCGTCCAGATCACCACCACTGGTTCCGAATTCGATCATGTCCGTAACGGCTACAGCGCCGGAACCCATGCGTTGATGTCTCATCTTCTTGAATTAGGGCACAAGCGCATTGGTTTCGTGTATGGTGTCGTCGAAGCATCGCAGGCGTATGATCGACTGCTGCCCTACCGTGAAGCACTCCAACAGGCGGGACTCCCGGTCGATGAATCGCTGGTACAGGTCTGCGGCATTACGATGGAAGCAGGCTATGAAGCCGCACGATCCCTGCTCAGCCGCCCAGATCGCCCGACTGCGCTGCTGGTCGCCAGCGATCTGCTCGCCATAGCGACGATACGGGCAGCAACCGATCTGGGCATGACTGTTCCCCAGGATGTTTCGGTCGCCGGGTTCGATGACATCCCCTTCAGCAATTATATCGTCCCCCGGCTGACGACGGTTTCGGCATCTCCTGAACAAAACGGTCGGGATGCTGTGCATCTTCTCCTGAAACGGCTCGAAGACCCGACCAGACCGCGCGAGATTATCGTTGCAGAAACAGAACTGAAGATTCGAGAATCCACCAGCCCTGCTACCCTCTGGAGAACATGATGACTGATATTGCCGATCTCATCTGTGAATATCGTGCTAACCCACAAGGCATTGATGTGACCTCGCCCCGCTTGGGCTGGGCCATGAAGACAGAGCGGCACGGCGCACGGCAGGCGGCTTATCAGGTTTTTGCGGCGGCTGATCCAGACCGCCTGATTAGCGGTCAAAGTGATTTGTGGGACAGCGGGCGTGTTGAATCGGACGAGTCGCTGCACGTGGTCTACCGGGGCAAACCGCTGCAATCGCGTCAGCGAGTCTATTGGAAGGTCACGGTATGGGATGAGGAGGGCGCGGTAGCGCAGAGCGATCCGGCATGGTTTGAGATGGGACTGCTGTCAAAGGATGACTGGCAGGCACAGTGGATCGGCGCTGAACTGGCGGGCGGCGCTTACAGCATGATTCCAGCGCCCTACCTGCGGAAGACCTTCACGCTGCCCACAGCGTTCCAGTCTGCACGCCTGTACATCACGGCGCTCGGATTATACGAATGCTCGGTGAATGGGCAGCCGATCAGCGAAAACGTACTCACACCCGGATGGACAGACTTTACCCGGCGAATCCGATATCAGGTTTATGATGTCACTACCGCACTCAACATGGGCGAAAATGTGTTCGGCGCGATCTTGGGCGACGGCTGGGCGGTTGGTTTTCTCGGCTGGTCAGAACGCCAGCAGTATGCCGATCGTCCGCAGTTGTTGGCGCAGCTTGAAGTCCAGATGGACGATGGGAACACGTTCATCATGGCAACAGATGCGACCTGGCGCTATTGGTTTGGTCCTCTTTTGAACAATGATTTGCTCATGGGCGAAGAATATGACGCCCGCCGAGAAATACCCGGTTGGGATCAAGCGGGCTACGAAGACGGTGGGTGGCACCCGGTGGAGGTTTTCAATGAGCCTGGCATCGCCCTTGTGGCGACAAATCAGCCAATGATAGGACGCATCCAGGAAATCAGTCCGAGCTGTCAACCGTTCAATAACAGCCGCTTCCGTCGTCGCCGCTTTATCTTCGACATGCGGCAGAATATGGTTGGGCGCGTGCGCCTGGAAGGTAGTGCGCCCGCCGGAACAACAGTTACGCTGCGCTTCGCCGAAGTCCTGAACCCGGATGGTTCGCTGTACATCGCTAACCTGCGCGGCGCCCGGGCGACGGACTACTATACCTTCAAAGGGGATGGCGTCGAAGTATGGGAACCGAAATTCACTTTTCACGGTTTCCGTTACGTCGAATTAATCGACTATCCCGGCGAGGTCAGCGTGGATACCATCACTGGCATCGTTCTACATACTGACATGACGGCGACCGGCGAGTTTGAATGTTCCGATCCGCTCCTTAACCAACTGCATTCCAACATCGTCTGGGGACAAAAAGGCAACTTTGTCGATGTGCCAACCGACTGCCCACAGCGGGATGAACGTTTGGGCTGGACAGGCGATATCCAGGTGTATGCGCGCACTGCCGCCTTTAACTTCCAGGTCGCGGGATTCTTGACGAAGTGGGCACAGGATGTTGCCGACGCCCAGGATGAGCGCGGCTCTATTCCGATTATCGCCCCAACCTTTGATCGTGACTCGCCTGCCTACCGGAATGATGGCGGCCCGGCATGGTCGGATGCGGCGATTATTTGCCCGTGGACAGTTTATCTGTGCTACGGCGACACGCGCATCCTGGAAGAAAATTACGCCACTATGCGCCGTTTCATGGATTTTCTCATCCGTACCAGTCCAGATAATATCCGCTGCGCACCGGACTATGAGGACTGGCAGGGATTTGGCGACTGGCTTTCGGTCAATGCCACCACCCCGCGCGACCTGATTGGGACAGCTTTTTTCGCCTATGATGCTTGCCTGATGGCGCGGATCGCGGCTGCACTCGGTTATGCAGACGATGCAGCGCGGTATGGTGAACTATTCGACCAAATCAAAGCGGCTTTTGCCGACCGGTTTCTGATCGGCAGTGCAGCGGTCAGTACCGACATTCCAGCGCAGATCAGCAAGTTATTGGACGAGCAGGATGCGTTGTCGAGGGGAAAACTCCCCAGTATTGACTATGGGACGGTCACGTCACAGGTATTCAACACCAACTTATTCACGCCCAGTCAAACAGCGTATGTCCTGGCGCTGCATTTTGACCTGCTGCCAGACGCACTGATACCCCTAGCGGTTGATGAACTGGTCGCCGACATTGAACGACGCGACCTGCACCTGTCTACCGGCTTCGTGGGTTCACCCTATCTGCCGTTCGTGCTGAGCCAGAATGGTCGTCTCGACATAGCCTACGATCTCCTGAACCAGAAGACCTGGCCGTCTTGGCTCTATGCGGTCACCCGGGGAGCGACCACGGTTTGGGAACGGTGGGATGGATGGACAGAGGAGGTCGGTTTTCAGGATGCCTCTATGAACTCATTCAATCACTACGCTTATGGCGCGATCGGTGACTGGCTTTACAGAACAGTCGTGGGAATCGAGCTTGACCCGGCATATCCGGGTTACAAACATGCGATTCTGCATCCGCACGTCGGCGGTGGGTTGACTTATGCAAAAGGCAGGCTCAAAACCTTTTATGGGGACATTGTGTCGAACTGGCGAATTGACGATGGTCGATTCGAGTGGACAGTGATTGCCCCGCCCAATACGACGGCGACAGTGCATCTGCCTGCCATCGGATCGGACACGACGACCATGAATGGAACACCGGTTTCCGGTATCATGGTTGATGTCTGTGCAGGCAAGTATCATTTTGTAGCCAACTACTAGCGCTGACTTATAAGAAGGAAGCCATCCGCCTACTGGAAACCAGTGGCAAGCAACAGAGCGACATCGAGCGCGATCTGGGGTTGCCGTACAGATTAATCCGCAAGTGGCAGCGGCGTTTTCAGGTCAATGCTGCCACTACTGATGCGCTTGCTCTGGCGAAGTTTTCGTCAACCGTAGTCGGCTTCGGTTCCGTCCAACGCTGGGGCGAGATCATGAGCGCCGCAACCCTGACCTCTGCTCTGATGATTGTAGTATTCCTGATTTTACAGCGCCGTATCGTTGAATCGCTGACGATGACCGGCTTGAAATGAAAGGTTAAAACCTCATGCTTCATCTCGACCTGTCGCAAAACTGGCTGCTGCGTTACGAGGACTTGTGGATTGACGGGAACATGAACCGGGTCATCTCCAACCGACGAGAAGGTTGGTTGTCTACTGCGCTACCCTGTGACATCCATATGCCGCTGATTCAACATGAGATTATCCAGGAGCCGCTTATCGGCCTTAATTGTTTTGACTGCAAGTGGGTGGAAGACAAATCCTGGTGGTTTAAAAAGCTGTTCACCGTTGACGCCGCTTTTCTCGATGGTGACCGGATTGAACTCACGCTGGAGTCACTCGATGGCGATGCCGACGTTTTCCTGAATGGCGTTCATCTTGGCTGTCACCGCAGCGCCTTTTACCCCTTTGAACGAGACGTGAAAGCCTGGCTTGTTGAGGGCGAAAACGAACTGTTTGTCAGAATGACCACTGGTCTGGAGCGTGTTTGCCAGGCTGATGTTGCTCCTGTCCAGTGCGAGATGACCGTATGGCCGAGCGACCGACATGAAAAACGGCGCATGTTGGTGCGAAAGCCGCAGTATGCATTTGGCTGGGATCATGTACCGCGTGTTGCCACCTGTGGGATTACACGTGGAGCATGGCTGGAGTCGCGTAAAACGTTGAGTGTCCGCACTGTCCATGCTGTCACCACGCGGGTATCCCCAGATGCGGAAGTTAGCTTCAAAATCGAGATTGACAACCTGCATCCGTATGCCACAGTGGATGGCAAAGTGACCGTCAGTGTGTACAATGCTGGAGATGTTGTACTCGACCTTCAACATGACCTGCTGCTCAAGTCTGGACTCAACTTCGTACACTTGGCAGGTATCATCCAGGATGCTCGTCTTTGGTGGCCGCACGGTATGGGCGAGGCTCATCTCTACACTGTAAACGTGACAGTTACAGCCGGGGCTACCAGCGCCGTCTATCCGCCCTTTAAATTTGGCTTACGAACGATCAACATCAATATGGACAGAATCTCCCTGGATGAGCGGCGTTTCACCTTTGAAATCAACGGTGTCTCTGTATTTGCCAAAGGCGCTGACTGGGTTCCAGCCGATTCGATCTACGCCAGGGTTAGTGACAGCAAGTACGAGACACTGATCAGCGAGGCGAAAGAAGCCAACTTTAACATGATCCGTATCTGGGGCGGCGGTAATTTTGAGAAGGACATCTTCTACGAATTATGCGACCAAAACGGCATCATGATTTGGCACGATTTTATGTTCGCGTGCGCGGTTTATCCCGATAACCTCGTCTGGTTTAGCCAGGAGGTGGAAAACGAAACGAACTATCAGACACGCCGGTTGCGCAACCATCCCTGTATGACGCTTTGGTGCGGTAACAACGAAATTCCCTGGTTATACATAGGCAAGTGCAAAGGGGCAGATGGGCCACTGGATTTTGGTGGAGCAACCACTTTCAACTACCGCATTCCCGCCATCATCCACAACAATTGTCCTGAGATTCCGTATTGGAACAGTTCACCTTATGGTGGCGACAAACCCAACAGCGAATCCTGTGGCAATCGACACGTCTGGGAAGTCGCCATGAATAAGGATATTCGTGTTCGCGCTTCCCATGAGGCTTATCGTACTACCCACCCCAAGTTCGTCAGCGAGTATGGTTGTATTGGGCCAAGCCGCCGCTCCTCCATCGAAACGTTTCTCAATGGAGCGCCTTTTGACCGACATGATCGGGTATATCAGTATCATGTCAACCTTTTTGAAAAGGATACTACTGCCGCTCTCATTGCTCGCCACTATGCGGATTCCGAGGCGATGGGCATGGATGATTACATCCTCTATGGCGGATTATGTCAGGGATTGATGCTGGAACACACGCTCAGTTATTTCCGCTCCTACGAGCATTGTTGGGGCACGCTGTTCTGGGACTACTCTGATAGCTGGGGGGAAACCGGCTGGACCATTATTGACTACTACCTGAAACGGAAGATCGCATACTATTTTGTCAAACGAGCGTTTGCCCATGTTCGCCTCATCTTGGACGAGGCTGATGGGGGACGCATCCGTGTGATCGGCTACAATGATACCCCGTATGCTCACAGTTTCAGTGCGGAGTACGGATACATAACCTTTGACGGTCGAACGAGACAGTCCAGCGAGGCTCACCTGACTTTGCCCCCATTCTCGCGGGGAGTCGTGTTGGAATTCGGTGACGAGGGTTGTTCGAGAGCAGAAGGCTGTTTCTTTGTCTGGCCGTCAGCCACCACTGTGGTGCAGCCTGCTATTCTCCGGACGCCTGAGATTCGAAACCTCAGATTACCATCCGCAGAATTGGAAGTGAGCGATTTTGCACGACAAGATCAGGTGGTTTCCTTCACGGTACGAAGCAGTTCCTTTGCTCATGCCGTACATTTCGACCTGGACGATGCGCTGAAGCTGTCCGACGAGTTCTTTGACTTGCTGCCGGGGGAAGTGCGAAGGATTTCCGTTTACGGTATATCCTCAAACATCAACTTTGAGGACATCAAACCCAGCGCAATCGCATCAAAAGAGAGCATAAGGTGATAATTCACCAGTTTTTCACCGATCCCACACACTTGAGCGAACAACGCTTTATCTGAGGTGAGCGGCAAACAGGGGTAGCTGCCGAGTGCGAGCAATAGGTCGCGCTCGTCTAGTCGCTCGTCGGCATTGAGACGCAGAAGGTAAACGGTGACTCGCCCTGTCGAAGTGAGCGGTTGGATGCGTGCGCCGTCGAGTCGGAAGTGTTCAGTCCAAGTTTGCTGACGGGGGTTGAAAAGCGGGACGATTTGCCCACCTGCTGTCCAATCAACTGAACTGAGATCGCTGCCTTTATAGCTGTTGCACCAATAGCAGCTCAGGCAAAGGTTAGGTTCGGCGGTTTCTCCGCCGTGCTTTTCGGCGATGACATGATCGATTGCGAAGTCGATAGAGCGGTCGTCTTGACCCATCAAACAGTATTCACAACAGTTCTGAGCGCGCTCGATGACTTGACGACGAAGGGCAATGGGAATGTAGGTCTCGCTCAACTTGTTGTAGGAGTGCTTCAATCTTGCGAGACTTTCTCCTTTTTTTCAACTTCATTTCACATCAGGCGTTCCATATCATTGCGGTTTGGGTCGATGATTATGACGAGATCACTGTCCGCTGCAATTTCGCCCCGCACGATATACGAACGATCAATTCAGGCGTAAAGACCAACCGGCTGGGCTGCCATTTCTCCGGGTTATTCAGACGGTCAATCAGGAGCTGTGCAGCTTGAACGCCATAGGTACGGACGGGTTGGGCGATGACGGTCAAAAAAGGGTAAATGATGCTCGCCAGTTCAAAATCATCGAAGCCAACCAGGGCAATGTCTTCGGGAATGCGAAGGCGTGCGTCGCGCACGGCTTCGATAACACTCAATGCTAGGAAATTGTTTGAGGCGATGATGGCAGTTGGCCTGTGACTTGGAGGCAAGCCCAGAAGTCGCGCTGAGGGTTGATCACCGCCACCGCGCCAATAGGTGCCTTCAACGATCCATTCTGGCTCAGGGGTGATGTCGTGTTCCGCGAGTGTTTGCAGGTAGCCGCGTTCGCGCTGTATCGCCTCAGAATCATCTTTAGGGCCGTTAAGCAAAGCAATCCGCTGGTGTCCGAGATTCAAGAGGTGTTGAGTCAGCACTTGCACGCCATAAAAATTGTCCCCGGTCACAAAATCAGTCTGGATTCCCTTAAATTCGGGACCAATGATGACAACCGGATATTTGCGTTTCATCAACATTTTGAAAATGTCGCGCGGGCCGGCGTTAATGAGCAGTCCATCAACGCGATTTCTGACCAACGTCTCCACAAGCCGATTGGCTTTTTCGGCTGAGTTACCGATGTTACCCAAGACGAGCGAATAACCATTTCGATGTGCCACTTCCTCGGCACCGCTGGCGAGCGCTGTACAGTATGGATTGGTGATGTCACCCACGATCAATCCAAGCGTCTCCGTGCGCCCAGTCAGTAAACCGCGTGCAAGGGCGTTCGGAAAGTAGCCAAGTTCCTCAATGGTCTGCTCGATCCGTTTGCGGGTTTCGGGGGCGACTTGGCTGGGGTTATTCAGCACGCGCGAAACGGTCATCGCCGAAACACCAGCGTGTGCGGCAACATCTTGAATCGTTACTGCATTGTTACGCATAACATCCTTTATTCACCCCGAACCATGATAAGCCCCCATTTTATAGTTTTTCTCACGAAAAGGAAATAGGGTTCTTGGACAGGGGAAATGAAAAAGATTTCAGCCGTAAGCGACGGTACAATGAAGAACCGTTTAACTTGACAAGTTTTCGTTTTGGGTTAGACTATTGAATAGAGAATGTTATGCATAACATATCCACGTTTCGACATCCTATTGACAGGAGGGCATATCGCAACAATCGCGTTGGGAGTGGGAGCTTTTTTTGACCGCGAACTAGATCATCTGCTTTAGGGGGAATAGATGTTTTCACGAAATCGCGTTACTTTCATGGTAGGACTTGTCAGTGTACTACTACTCTTGATTATTCCAGCTTCGATCAGCGCTCAGGACAAGGTTCAAGTCACGGTATGGCTCAATGATGATGACTTGGGTCAATGTGTGAAGGACACCATAACGGATGGCTTTAACGCCTTTAGCGAGACGACTGAAGTCAATGTGGAACTCCAGCCCAATGTCGATGATACGCTCAGAACCGCCTTAGCTGGTGGAGCAGGCCCCGATATTATCCCGGTCGATAGTCCATCCTCTGGACAGGAGTTGGGGCGGGCAGGGCTGCTCGTGCCACTCAACGGTTATGTTACCCAATATGGTTGGGATGAACGGTTCGTACCCTGGGCGCTTGAGTTGGGTCGAGTTGAGGGTGAGCTTTACACGCTGCCAGATTCGTTAGAGACGCTGGTGATCTGGTACAACAAAACCCTGTTTGACGATAATGGCTGGGAAGTTCCCGCTACGCTGGCTGACTTGGTCACGCTGTCGCAGACCATCGCCGATGCTGGGGTTGTCCCTTTCAGCAATGGTTTTGGTGAATGCCTGAATTGTATGGGATCGCTTCCGGGCGCGTTCATCAATCATTACGCGGGTGGTGAAGTGATGTATCAAGCCCTGACGGGGGAAATCCCCTGGACAGACCCGGTGTTTCTCGAAGCCATCATCCTGCTAAACGACATGGTGCAGAATGGTTGGTTTAACGGAGGTACCGACCGTCTGTTCACCGACAGCTTCAATACGGCGCATGTGACGCTGGGCAGCGGTGAAGCCGCCATGTATCTGGATGGCTCGTGGTTTAACCCGGACTACGTTTTTGGGGAAGACGCTGGCAACACCAATGATTACGACTGGTTCCCGATCCCCACGCAGGATGGGGAGGAAATGTATGTGACGGGTGTGGGCGCGGCGTGGGGCATCAATGTTACGTCGGAGCATCCAGACGAAGCCGCAGAATATCTTGACTGGGCTTTCTCGGCGGATGCACAGGCAGAACGGTTTAACAACTGCAATTTTGCCTTAGCGCCGATTCGTATTAGTGAGGATGCCTTTGCCCAGGCAGATCCGCGCACTGCCCGAATTTATGCGGCTTATGGTGAAGCGGCTGCGAACGGGAATTACGGTTATGCCAATTGGGCATTTTTCCCCGCAGAAATGGGAACGGCTTTTGATGAAGATATACAGGAAGTCTTCCTGGGCAGCATGACGCCAGAAGACTTTCTGAGCCATATGCAGGAATTATTTACGGCGGCGCAGGCGGACGGTTTACTCCCCCCGCTGCCGGCTCGGTAAACTCGATAGAATAGGTGGGCTGAATAGGGGGCTACCCCCTATTCAGCAAAAGGATTGTTTATGACCCGTGATGTCTTATCGTCTAAAGAGGGTGTCGACACTCATGAGGTCGTGCCGTTTGTCAAAGATGATTTGCCGCCGAAGGTAGCTATCCCATGGTCGCGCTACCGTTTCATGCAAAAGGTTGTCATCCCGTGGGCGTTCATCCTGCCGATCCTGCTCCTGCACGCGCTGGTGGTGCTGCTTCCAGCCATTCAGGGGGTCTACTATTCCTTTACAGAGTGGTCAGGCTTTGGGGCGGCAGAGTTTATTGGACTAGAAAACTTTCGCCGGATTTTCTTTGAAGATACCGACTATGGCAGGGCGCTAGGCAACAATCTGCTCTGGATGGTCTTCTTCATGACGGTGCCATTTGCAATGGCGCTGTTTGCCGCCAGTTTGCTGTCGCGGGTGAAAACGGGTGGGCTTATCTATCGAATGCTGCTTTTCCTGCCCTACGTGATTCCCAGTGTGGTCGTCGCGTCAATCTGGCGTTACCTGCTCAGCCCACGTTTTGGCATTGGCGCACAGCTTTCGAATATCGGTATTCAGGGTCTTGATGTTGCCTTTCTTGGGCGTACCGATACGGCACTCCTGTCGATTGCCTTCGCCGACAACTGGCATTTTTGGGGTTTCCTGATGGTGCTGTTTCTGACGGCGATGCAAGCCATCCCCACCGATCTCTATGATGCTGCCAAAGTCGATGGCGCAAACCGCTGGCAGGAGTTCTGGAATGTGACGCTTCCGGGTATCCGTCCGACGGTATTTTTCATGCTGATGATGGTGATGATCTGGTCATTCTTGGTGTTCGAATATGTATGGCTGCTGACGCAGGGTGGTCCAGGCGGCTCGTCCGAGGTGTTAGGCGTCGTCATCTTCAAGAATGCGTTCCGGCGATTTGATGCGGGTTACGCTGCCGCGCAAGGGCTGACTATCAGCTTCTTCGCCAGCATTATTGTCTTGCTCTATGTTTATCTGCGGAAACGAGGTTGGGATATATGATTTCGATGCGACGCTGGCGTAAACGCGGGCAAAACACGTTTATCAATCACTTTATCCTGATCCTGTTGGTGTTATTCGCGCTCGGCCCGATTGTCGTGCTGCTGTTCAACGCTGTCAAAAACAACGCCGAAATAGGCCGAAATCCGCTGGGCTTTCCTGAAGTGATTCACCTAGAGAATTTTGGTGAAGCCTGGGAAAAAGGTCAGTTTGGGAAGACGGTAGGCAACAGCGTCTTCCTGGTGGTCAACACGGTCGTGCTGGAATTGGTGCTGGGCGGTCTGGCTGCCTACGGTCTGGCACGCAAGCAGCCGCCCGGTTCAAATATCGTCATGTTTTATATGCTTGTCGCGTCCACAATCCCGATCTGGTTGTATTTGGTGCCACTTTTCTTTACATGGCGAACGCTGAATTTGTTAAATACCCATTTGGGATTGATTTTGATCTATGTTGCACTGAATGCGCCGTTTTCAATATTTCTGCTGCGCTCCTATTTGCTAGGGTTATCTGTCGACTTTGAGGATGCGGCGCGTGTGGACGGGGCGAACGAGCTGCAAGTACTTACCCGGATCGTACTACCCCTGACCTGGCCGGGCTTCCTGACCGTTGGTCTGATCGTGGGATTGGGGGTATGGAGCGAGTTCCAGATTGCGCTGATTTTCGTCCAAGAACCAGATATGTTCCCGATGACGACCAGCTTCTTTAAATTTTCAGATCGTTTTAGCCGTGATTGGGCGCTGACGAGCGCGGGCGCGGTCATGATGATTATTCCGGTGTTGCTGCTGTTCCTCGCACTTCAAAGACGATTTATTGAGGGGTTGGCACAAGGCGGAGTCAAACTTTGAGGTTATACATTGGGGCATATCAGCGCCGCTAAGAAGGATTCATGATGAAAGAATTTGTTCTCGCTGGACCGTGCCAGATCGAATTTCGGGAGTACAGTGAGCTGCCGCTCCAGACCGATGAAGTGCGCCTTCGTTCGATCGTCAGCGGTATCAAACATGGCACCGAAATGACGATCTATCGAGGCAAAACACCTTTCCTGAACCGCGTTTTTGATACGGAATACCGGATGTTTATGCCACGCGATGGCGGCAGCCTGTTTCCGACCAACCTGGGTTCGTGGCTGGTGGGCGAGGTCATGGAAGTGGGGAGCGGAGTCACGCGCTTCAAAGTTGGCGATAAAGTGCATGGCGGCATGGCGCACCGTCCGACCAATGTTCGCCCGGAAAATACCTTGTTTCGGCTGGCGGACGATATGCAGCCTGAAACGGCGCTGTTCACCGACCCGGCGATATTCGCGCTCGGCGCGGTGCATGATGCCCAGATCAAACTTGGCGACCGGGTTGCGGTATTCGGGATGGGCGCGATTGGGCTGCTCGCCATACAGATTGCTCGCTTGAGCGGCGCGGAAGCGGTCTTCGCGGTTGATATGATTGATTCTCGCTTGGAACTGGCGAAACAATTTGGGGCAGATGCTGTATTCAACCCGACCCACTGCGATCCGGCGCTGGAAATCAAAAATCTCACCGGAAAAAAGGGTGTCGATGTGGCAATCGACATTTCCGGCGCGTACCCGGCGCTGCACACTGCCATGCGTAGCATCCAGATGTGCGGCTTGATCGTCTCGGCAAGCTATTACAGCGGCACACCGCAACTTGAGTTGGGCGCGGAGTGGCACCACAACCGCCCGACGTTTGTTTCTAGTATGCCCGTGTGGGGCAACCCACACCGCTGTCATCCGCTGTGGGATTTCCGGCGCACCGAAGAAACCGCGCTGCGTCTGCTGGAAAACAGTCGCCTGAAGACTGAACCCATGATTAGCAAGCGTTATCGTTATGACCAGGCAGTCGAAGCCTATCAATTTGTTGATCAGCATCCTGAAGAGACTCTCAAGACACTGCTCTATTACGGCGCTATTCCCGAAAAAGCGCAATAGTGCAGTGTCGTGCTATTGGATGGTTAATCTCTATCATTAACTTGAGTCAGGAAAATATCTATGTTGGAAACTTCGGATTTGCGCTGTGAATTTGCGTCGAATCCGCTCGGCATTGACACGCGACAGCCCCGTTTTTCATGGCTGTTAGATCACCCGGAGCGCGACCAATTCCAATCAGCATATCAGATACAAGTTGCCTCAACCACAGAAAAACTACAAATGGGTAAAGCTGACTTGTGGGACAGTGGGAAAACGGACACCTCTGATCTCCCGTTAATTGAATATGCGGGGCAGTCGCTCCAAAGCCGCCAGCGTGGTTACTGGCAAGTTCGCGTCTGGGACAAGCAGGATCGTCCTAGCGCATTCAGTACGCCCGCCTGGTTTGAATTGGCACTGCTCGACCCTGATGATTGGCAAGCCGAATGGATCGGTTTTCCGGGGGGGTGGAATGGCAAGGCGCTGCATTTCCGCGACTCGTTCCAGGTGGACAAGCCTGTCAAACAGGCACGGGCTTATGGCTGCGGGTTGGGCTGGTATGAACTCCACCTGAATGGTCACAAAGTTGGCGAACGGGTGCTTGACCCTGCGCAAACCGATTACAACAAGCGCGTCCTGTATACCACATTTGACATCCAATCCGCGTTACAACCGGGGCTAAACGTGGTTGGCGCAATCGTCGGCAGTGGGTGGTATGGGACACCAATCCTCCGCTTGCAGCTTGAAATTTTATTCGAGGACGGCACATCAGTGCAGGTTCTCACCGGGCGGCATGGTTCAGGCGGGAGTTGGTGGCGGGTCACTGACGGCCCGATCATCGAAAATGGGGTCTTTGATGGTGAGGTCTATGATGCACGCTTAGAGAGACCGGGCTGGGATATGCCAGAAGGCTTTCACGAGCAATTCCCAAACCGGGACTTCTGGGCAGGTGCGATGGCAGTAGATGGCCCGGCAGGTCAAATGATTGCGCATATGCTAGAGCCGATCATGGTTGTCGAGACGCTGCCCGCAAAAACGATCTGGCAGCCCAAACCCGGTGTCTATATCCTTGATTCCGGGCAAAACCTAGCAGGATGGGGCTTGCTGACAGTGGTTGGCCCGCGCGGGACACAGGTGACGTTGCGTTATGCCGAGTCTTTGTATGAAGATGGAACGGTCAACCAGGAAAATTTGCGGGCGGCCCGCGCATGTGATTGTTATATCCTGAAAGGGGAAGGCATCGAAACCTGGGAACCGCGTTTCACGTATCATGGCTTTCGCTACATCCAGGTCGAAGGCTTCCCCGGCGAGGTGACACTGGATTCAATTCAGGTGCGCGTTGTACGGTCGGCTGTCGAAGCAATCGGACAGTTTGAGTCTGATCATCCACTGCTCAATCAGCTTTACCGCG
>Ga0163147_10004006_pt1 | contig 19056 bp, 25 predicted proteins | sample OliLakLV19MP6G1_FD_148597 | JGI IMG/M metagenome (GOLD analysis project Ga0163147, IMG submission 148597) | Freshwater microbial mat bacterial communities from Lake Vanda, McMurdo Dry Valleys, Antarctica- Oligotrophic Lake LV.19.MP6.G1 | ecosystem: Environmental > Aquatic > Freshwater > Lake >...
CGTATTCTTCACAAACTTGTCGCCGGTGTAAACATGTGTCCAGTAAAAGCAGAGAACGTGGATCCACTACGTTTCGATGCCAACGTTGTGACTTTGTTGACGATGCGGATATAAATGCCGCCCACAACATTGAAGAGGCCGGATTGGCCTTAATTGCCTCTGAGAGTGGTCAACACTACTCTCTTAGGAACCATCTTGATGAGACCTAAGTCTCTTCAGGAATCCCCCCACCACCCAGCCTGCCTGGGTGGTGGGAGGAAGTCAAATTTCTATTGAATTTCTTCCTCGGTGGTGTCCTCGTCTACTTCTTCGACTGATTCAGAACCACCACCTTCAACTAAAGTGAAATTAGTGGGCTCTTTTTCAGCCGCCCATTGTTTCCATTCTTCTTCGTCCTGGTCGTCTTCCCCTTCTTCGATCTCTTCATCTTCGTCGTCTTCTGTAACCTCTTCAGTTGATCGTTGTTGCGGGCCAAATGGATTTCTGTAAGTGAACTCCAAATCTATATCAATTTGTCCGAGAGGATTATTACGATCAACTTTCTTGCACATCGATAGTTGTTCACACTTACAACTTAGAAAACCAATGCATTGTCCAACCCCGTAACCGCAGCCACACTTAGTTGGGTTCTTAGCAGCAATTGATTTTTTAGAAGCGACCTTTTCCATCGTTAGATAGATAGTTTGGCCGGGGTTGGATTTCTGATAAATCTTTACCTCTTCCCGGGCTTCCGTTATGTCCGTAGTTCGATGCAATACGTAATTAATATCGTCGCCCTGGTCAATGCAAACAAGATAGTGGGTTTCGAATTGGGCAGACATGTTGGTTTCCTAACCCATATTATAAGAAAAACTTAACCAACTAGCTAATAAATCAGAAAACTGTGTGTCCGGTGTTGACTGCTGTAATTTTGTGTGATACCTGAAGGGCGTTAGTTCTAATAATCACTGTGGCCATTTTTTTACTTACACCTGCGTCATCAGTATTATAACGTTAATCGCATCAAATGTACTTTCTCCGGATCCGGAAATTCTTATTAATCGAACACCTATTTCTGTGTTCGTTGGAATGTTTATGGTAAGGGCTGTTGCCGACGCCTGCGTAGTATTAGTTGGCAAGCTCACAGTTGCTATCACTATGGGCACCGAAGAGGAATCTGTGATAACCTCCACTTCATATGCTCTACTGGTATCGACTTCGTCGAGTTGGACGGTCACCGAAGTTAAAGTATGTGCAGGAGCGATAAGTTCTCCCGCTTGAGAAGAGGGGACTCCTTCACAGTTACGAAGGTATCTGATTCCGCTGCCAGGCACTCCCGCATCATGATTAAACTCCAACGTGAGAATATCTTATGTGGTTACGCCGCCCACAGAGCCCGGCCGGCAACTATTTGTGTTCGCGGTGATACTGCCGACCGTGATGACACCCTCTGTGGCATCAATAGCTGTGGCCCGGCCAACAATCACGCTTAATGTTCCTGGGACAGAGGAAAGTGTACCTGAATCAGACAGATATACTAAATCATCTAATCCGAACGCTGTAGTATTGTAAGCCCTGAATTTTCCTGAAATGAGTATTCGACCAACGCTGTTATTTACCGTAAGGTCATTCACTACCCCGAATACACTGGAATTTTCAGCAGACGTAGCACTTGCTAGACTAATAGTAGGAAGCTGATTTAATCTGGAAGTTCCTGTTTGCTTAACTACTGCACCTCTGCTAAGCGCGCCCCCTGATGTGTTAAGAACAGCAATAATCATATATACAAATGACACCGTATTTAGAAGGAGAAGTCAATTAGTATAAATATGAACATTGACGATTCTGCCGGGCCCTGCTATATTATAACTATTCAAGTTATTGGAAACGCAACCCTGGATGGCGACGTTAGTAGTGATAAAATTTTTAGGGGGCAAGGTACAAATAGAACTACTATAACCATTGACACCCTAGCCAATGTTCAAGGTATAGAATTAACTAATGCTACTGTTACTGGAATATTAGACGGCGGAGTAAAAGTTGTTGATTGTATGATCAATGACATAAGTTACGTCGATGGCCTAATTAGATATTGTGGTTTAGCTGGAACTATTGAGCTAAGTGGAGTTGGACCTGCTATTTTACTTGATTGTTGGGATGGCACTAAGGGAACCTCGCCCCCAATAATTGACTACGTAACAGGCACAGACTTGATTATCAGAAATTACACGGGGTCTCTTAATATGATAAATAAATCTGGAACTGATCGAGTATCTATTGATATGAATAGTGGGGTAATAACTTTAGAAAACACAGTTACCAACGGTATATTTGTTATTAGAGGGGTAGGGGATCTTGTTGACAATTCTACAGGAACTACAATCGATGCTAGCAATCTGTTGAACCCGGCATCCGTAACTGACTCTGTTTGGAATATACAAAAGTCTACTATTACCACGGCTGGCGCCATTGGTAAAGAGATGGCTGCAAAGAAAGATGTTATTAACGCTCAAATTGTATTTGGAAGTTAACACGCTACACCTGCCGTCTCAGTTCTCAGCTTATTAAGCACGCCGCCCACAAAGCGGCGTGTTTTGTTTTAGGCTCTCAATAATTATTTATTTGTGAAAACGAAGAAGCCCCACTAACTACGCATTAGTGGGGCTTCTTCCGCGAATGAAGTGAGAGACTTGAGCAGGTGTTGGATTCGGTATTATTTTGCAGATAACCGAAGCCGTCGGCCCAACGTATTGAATGCGAGCAATGTTTGAGTTAGGAAATTATTATATAACCTAAATCATCGGCCCACAAAAAGCGGGTGACTGGGATCGAACCAGCGACCTTCTGTTTGGAAAACAGAGACTCTACCACTGAGTTACACCCGCGCGACTGAGCCCAAATCCTACTCTATCGATCCCATGGCGTCAAGCCTAATTTTCAGATTTCTTAAGAGCAGAAATACCTAAATTATTCTATAATTTCATAGGGAGACATTCTATGTATGAACGAAATGCAGCATTCAACGGTGGTTACGGCGGCCTAGCCAACACATGGGCTGGAAAGCCTCCGAAGGATATGACCGCCTATCTGCCTCCCCAACGCAATAGCATCCTCACGCAAGACCAAGCCGCAAAGGTGATATTTCCGAAAGTAAAAGTTAAAACCTGGTCTTCTATGTCACAAAATGTTTATTGGGGCGCAGAAGGCCCTCTGTATACGACTCGAAAAATGAAAGGGCTGGAGCAAGCTACTCGCATGCCCGCCATTATTCCCAACGCAGTTCCAGCTATTAAAATCGTTCGCGATTTACCTAAGGCAGAGTTAGCTCCCCTTGAAGGCTGGACAGATATTCAAAGTCAACAAAAATTAATTGTTCTAAGTTTGCTTGCAGTAGGAGTTTATTTATACTGTAAGTCACGATGGAAAACCGTCTAAGAAAACTTACATATCAGATCAGCGCGTTCGCACTCAGAAACAACGTGCTATTAGAACTTCTCACAATTTCGGTTGTGAGATTTTTCGTTGCATAACGGAGGAAGACTGAATGCAGTATACAGGGCAATATTCGGGTCTCATTGATGAAGAACTTGAACCAGAGGATAACGAGCTTCAAGAGATAGAGCAAGAAACCAAAGAAGAAAATCACGTTGATAATGACGACATGCTATCAACTTACTTGTCACAGATGGGGCAGATTCCCTTGCTCACCCGGAAGGGAGAGCTTCATTTAGCTAGAAAAATAGATCATTTCCGGCAAGCTGGCAGAACTATTGTGTTCTCCTACCTACCTAATTTTTTCCGGGCTATTCATTTATTGGACGGAGTTATCAGTGGAGAGAATGCAGTTGATAGAACACTAAAGGTTGAAAATCTTCGAAATAGGGACGAATTAAAAACTAAACTTCGAATTGTTGTTGGTGAGCTAAAACTTATTGAAGCCCGAGTGCTTGTTTGCAAAAGCGACCTGATGATTAAATCATTGATCAAAGTTGGTATCAGCTTGATTGAACAATGCGGATTACAAATTAAATTTGTTCACCGAATGTATAAGCATTTGATGAAATTAACCGAAGAAAACTACGATATTAGGAAATTTCGGCTCACTTGGGATAATTTTGCTAAACGTCGAGAACTACTCCGAATCAATTTCGACACCTACGAAGACGCTAAGCGGGATCTGGCCAGTGGAAATCTTCGCCTCGTAGTTAGTATTGCCAAAAAGTATCGTAATAGCCAAGTAGCTTTCCTCGATATTATCCAGGAAGGCAACGCTGGTTTAATGCGCGCAGTAGAGAAATACGAATTTCAACGAGGATTCAAATTTTCGACTTACGCCACCTGGTGGATTCGTCAAAGTATTACCCGTAGTCTGAGCGATTCATCACGAATCATCCGATTACCTGTTCACATCGTGGAGCAGCTAAGCAAAATAGAAAAGGCCACAAAAAGACTAATCCAGTTGACGGGGGTTGAACCGACTCCAGAAGAAGTGGTCAACGAGGTTGTAGTTAATTTCAAAGCCCCTGACTTTACTCTAGAGGACTTCTATCGCATTCAGAAAGTTTCCAAAGCACCCGCGTCCCTGGATAAACCTGCGTCTAGCGATTCCGACGACAGCCTCTTCGGGGAGCTATTAGAGGACAAGCATGATGAGGGTCCGGTTGCCGCCGCTGCCAAATCCATGCTCAAGGATAAGCTGCTAGAGGTCCTCAATACCCTCTCTTACCGTGAGCGTGAGATTCTGAAAATGAGAACCGGCATTGGCGACGGCTATATTTATACCCTGGAACAAGTTGGAAAAATATTCAGCGTCACTCGCGAACGTGTCCGACAGATTGAGGCAAAAGCCCTGAGAAAGATCAGACATCCTTCCCGCGCTAATAAGTTAGAAAGCTTCATCAAACAGTCAGAGGAAGACGAAGACTAGAGAACACTTGCTCGGATCATAGGTGTTGATATCCTCGTTGTCGAGGTAAACATACTAATGGATCCTATGCAATTTGACTTCAACCCCCCTTATTCCTATTGGGCGCTTCACCCTATTATGAAGGTCAAGCGCGCTCCTGGGGCTAAAATGCCCACCAGATCAAATCCAACTGACGCGGGCTTAGACCTTTACGCGCTCGAAAATCGCACCATTGAGCCCGGACAAAGAGCAATAATTAAGACGGGCATTCACGTTGAATTCCCAGCCGGCTTCGCACTCTTTATCCATGACCGCTCTGGCCTCTCCACTAAGCACGGGCTCCATCGACTCGCTGGCGTTGTAGATGCTGGCTATTCCGGCGAAGTAGGCGTAGTATTAATAAATCTTGGACAGGACTCTTATACAATTAATCAAGGTGATAAAATAGGACAAGCCGTTTTAACACCCATCGCGCTACCAATACTTCAAGAAGTCGATGAATTATCACAAACCTCTCGCGGGGATAAGGGATACGGCAGCACAGGAAAATAACTTGAGCAGAACTATAATAAATCTTCTAGGTAGAAAACGGACTGGCAAAGAAACAGCATTCAAATTAATTTATTCTCATTTGAATGGTCCTGTTGAATTTCAATTTGCTACTCCGTTAAAAAAGTTCTGTATTGAAGTATTAGGATTACGGTGGGAACATTGCTATGGGTCAGATGCAGAGCGTGAGAGTCCCACAAAATATACTTGGTCATGGGTAAGTTCAGAGATCAGGGAAAAATATAAAAAACATCCTACCGATGTTATGACTGCAAGGCAGGTCTTACAAATTGTCGGAACTGATCTTTTAAGAGACCAGTTCTATCGAGATGTGTGGGCCGAGGCCGGAATCAGAGCAGCAGTCGATTCCAGAGCAGCCACTTGCGTCCTAACCGACGGCAGATTTGCTAACGAAGTGGATGCATCTCGTCGCGTGCATGAGATGGATCCTAGCTTCAATAAAGTAATTGCTATCAGACTATACCGATTAACAGGGTTAACCGACGCCCACGAAAGTGAAGTCGCATTAGATGCTAAGGATGCAGAGCCTTACCAGCGAGAACTGCACTCGCGACATCATGCCAAACTACTTGACATGGGCTATCGCCAGGTTACTCTGCAACTGTGGGAGCGCGCTGACCCCCACGCTTATTTTGATTATCTGTTAGATAACAACAATAATGTAGAAGTGCTCAAAACAAATCTTTTCTATATCTTAGGGCAAGAAAAGATAATGCAGGAGCCCAAAATAATCCCCATCCTTGACGTTGGATGGCCCTATTAAGCCCTCGCTTGCGGGCTACGTCGGTGCCAGGATTTTCCAAAGTCCCACTTGCACTCTCGGTCATTTCTTTAATCTTCAAGTCTTCTCCGAAGATGTAACCTTGGGTTTCGGCTTGCCTGGGTGGTGGGAGGAAGTCAATCTACTGAACGTGGAAACCATACCACCTCTGTAATGGTCAACGCCGTATCTAATAAACATGCTCGCTCGAAACTTTATGGCCAGCTTGGAGATATTGTAATAGAGCAGGTGCAAATGATAAAGAAAAAGATTGGTAAGAAAAAATGAAAGAACAACAAACCTGGTTTGTACACATCAAGGCTAACGAGTGGCTTGGCGAAGGTGACAAACGCCGCCTTCATTATTATCCGGGAAATTACAATATTATTTTTTGCGCGCAAGACGTTAACGAGGCCATCGAACGGGTCAAGATATGGAGCAAGACAGTTCGTAATCTAGAAAAACCCGTTATCGAAACCGTTGCTCGACGAAGCAAAAAACTCGTGCCTGACAATATAGTCGGCTCCGCCAAAGGATTCACAGTTTCATGGTCTGGTCGAAGCACGGGCCTTAATGTAGATACCACACGCAGATGTAATTGGGTCCAAGATTTCATAACTACGGACGTGGAAGCCGCACTAGAGCTTGGAAGACAAGTTGCAGCCGAGCGCGGGCATATTGAAGTCGAAATGCACTCATCTAAATATATTGGGGAGCATTACGTCCCGCCGGTCGAGTGCGCTCCAGCCGCTGTGAAGGAGCCTCACAACGCCTACGCCGAGATGATGCGGGACTCACACCGCCACCTCGACAGTCCAGAAATGCTGGCCCTGGTGAAATCCTTAGGCGAATCCGTTATTGTAGATCACACTCCCGACGTAGAAAAAGTGCTGCAAGATATCGCAAAAGCAGAGCAAATCGCTGAACAGTCAGTTACAGGAATCGTAGCGGACATGTCTGATCGAGCAGGGCTGGATGGTATGTGGGATAGCATTGACTGCAACATAAAAGATGAAATCAAAAGCACTTGGAAAAAGATAGTCTTAACGCTGATAACAAAGGTGCTCAGGTAATGATGCTAGCGCAGCGAGTCACCTCTTTCAAGAAAGCTTCTGAAGCATTTCATGCCTCAAGTGAATCAGTGTCTTCTAATCCTAATATTTCCAAAAAGGGCCAGGAAGTATGTCGGGATTACTTCGATAAAGAATCTGACTTGTTATCAGTAGGTTTAGCCTTGGATGGCAAAGAGGCACGGCTCACTGACTTAGAGAGGTTATTATTCCGATGGGCTGTTTGGCGAAAAGCGGCCACCTATACAGCCACACTTACTCTTAATTACCTGGAGAAAGCCAATAAATTCGTAGGGCAAATATACAGAGGCGAAGTTAAATTCAGAGAAGGAACTCAAGATGGAGATCATATCTCAATTCCTCTTCAGCGTGCTGAAACGGACTATGAAGACAGAGACGCCGTTATCATTATGTCGATGTTAGACCGGGCTGAAAAAGAACTATTTGCGGCGGTAGAACGAGGAGACGCATATGGAATTAAATGGTGAAGAACAGTATCTTGATTGCTTAAGAAAAATACTAAAGAACGGAACTCTGATACCCAACCGAACGGGAGTAGCAGCTTATGTTGTTCCTCATATGATGCTACAGCATGATATGAGTTTAGGATTTCCACTACTAACCACCAAGAAGATGGCGTGGAAAAGCATTAGGGTGGAACTAGAAGGATTCATAAAAGGAATAACGGACAAAGCCTGGTATAAAGAACGGGGTTGTAATATTTGGAATGAGTGGTGTAATCCTAAAAAAATACCGGCAGGTTTAAATGATGCAGAGAAAAAAGCCTTTCAGTTACAGGAAAACGATTTGGGAAAAATATACGGGAGCGTGTGGAGAAACTTTAATTCTGAAAACTATGATCAACTTCAAAAGATTGTTCAAACTTTGAAGACGAATCCAACAGATCGAAGAATGGTCTGTTCTGCATGGAATCCCTTAGTATTAGATCAACAAGCATTACCTCCTTGCCACGTATTATGGCACGTAACCGTGGCCCCAGAAGACACATTAAATTTATGTTGGTTCCAAAGAAGTGTTGATTTTTTGCTGGGCGAACCCTTTAATCTCGCATCTTATGCTTTATTATTACATCTACTATGCAAAGAAAGTGGTTTGAAAGAAGGCATAGTTACAGGAATGCTCTCTAATTGTCATATTTATGAGAACCATGTCGAAGCGGTCTTTACTCAGCTACAGAGAGATCCTCTTCCGCTTGCGAAGATTCAAACCCCGCAATTCACATCAATCTTCGATTGGACCTACGACCAAACTAGTCTGCTAGATTATAAGTCGCACGGCAAAATCGGGGCGGAAATCGCAGTCTAAGATGCTATTCACCAGTCTTAAAACTGAAATGTGCGCTTTAGAGCTTACCCTCTTCGACCCTAATAAGGGCCTCAGTAGCTATTATAATAGCCTGCTGCACGTTGGAACTAAAATAATCTATGTTAATGAAGCTCTGACGGACGATGAACTTCACGAAATAGCAGACTACTTCCAAAATCTCTTCTTCAACTATTTAGCTTGCACTTGCTATTATGGTGGAGGTCTGGAACCAGGTCAGGAACCAGGTCTGGAACCAGGTCAGGAACCAGGTAATAAAAACTCATTAAAATTCTTAATCAAAGGGCAATATAATTAAAGACTTGTGTACCACGGATGCAAAAACCCAAACCATTGCTAGAACTAGCCATTCTGCTAAACTCACCTTCCGAGTGCTTTATGGACAACACCCTTCGTGATTTAGAACGTCAATTGAAACAAAATCCGGATGACACGGAAGTTATCACAAAAATAGCACAAGCGAGGATACGAATGGGCAAGGGAGAGACTAAAAGCTTTTACAAAATCAAAAACACAAAGGGTGAATACCTTTGTCCGGAGTATCCTCCAGTCTTTGCGCCGCGAGGCAGCAAGCGAACTTATAAAAACAAGGCCGCAGCAATTAAAGTCTTGGAGAGATCCTATCAGTTAGCCGAACAGGCAATAAACGCCAGCAAAAATTATAGAGGCACGAGGCACGAGACTTACGAGCAACAGGCTCTCGCCGCCAAGCAATTTTTAGAAGATTGCGCCACCTGTTCAATCGTCAAATACCAAAGTGTAACTATTGAAGTTGAATCTGAGCCCTTAGATATAGTTGAAGAGAAGAAAAGAATCGCGTTAGATGACATACGTAAGCAAAGAGCAGCTTTAGAGAAGAAGGAACAAGCATTGCTCAAAGAAGAGCAGGTTTTGCTCGGTAAGATCACAAAAAAGAAAGCAGCAAACTAATGTCAACAATGCTAGCTAAAATGGGACTCTCCTTCAATGATGTTACCCTAGTCCCTCAGCACTCAGAAATTGCAACTCGGAAAACAGTCGATCTCAGCACTCAGCTAGGAACACTCAAACTCCAAGTTCCACTAATCTCCGCTAACATGGATAGCATCACCGGCCTGAAGATGGCTATGGCCATGTCCGAAGCAGGAGGGCTGGGAATACTACATCGTTACCAATCATCTGAGAAAACTATTCAGGATATCCGCCATCTAAAGACTGGCGGCCAACTGGCGGTGCCTTCTATTGGAATTAAAGAAAGTGATAAGGACCTCGTCTTGGTCTACAAAGACGCAGGAGCGGACGCAATATGCATCGATGTTGCGCACGGCGATCATCAAGGCTGTGACGACATGGTAGCCTTCGCTGCTAAATACTTTGATAATGTTATAGCCGGTAACGTAGTGACTACATGGGCAGCTAAGAGGCTGTTCAACAGTGGCGCCAACATAATCAAGGTAGGAATTGGAAGCGGCTCCACCTGCACTACTCGGATGGTGACAGGCCATGGCGTGCCACAAATTACTGCCTTGATGGATATCTGCTCAATGAAGAAAATCATCCCTGCACGTTTATATGTTATTTCTGATGGAGGAGCCAAGACCAGTGGTGATTGTGTCAAAGCTCTCGCCTGTGGTGCCGACGCCATCATGTCTGGCTCGCTATTTTCGGGATGCAACGAAACTCCAGATTTCGATTCCCAGGGCCGTCAAACGGAGCATGGAGGGTCTAAACTTTATAGAGGCATGGCTTCTCGCCAAGCTCGCGAACAATTCTACGGAAACCATGACGCCGTGCCGGAGGGGGAAGCAGTAACTTCTGTTTGGAGTCGGGGATCAGCTAGGGCAACTATTGAACATCTAGCCGGAGGCATTCGCTCGGGCCTAAGTTATTCCGGTTGTACCAACCTGCAGGAATTTCAAGACTGCGCCATAATGATGCAAGTTACCCATTACTCATATATTGAGGGAACACCTCACTACTCTAATCACGTTTAGTGCTTCAACCTACTTCTATTGTATGCTAAGCTTGCAAAGATGGAAGTTCCTGACGAATGCGCAATATGTTTTGCTCTCGAAGAGGCTAAGATTCACCTTGAAAGAATCTGTCAGCACATACAACTAACTTGTGGCAATAAAGGCCGAAAGAAAGATTTCGGTCTTGAGCAATCCTTCGTAAAAGGAATCCTATCGCAGCTTGTAAACGCCATCAAATATCATCACTACTACCATGCGAATGCGGAGCAGGACGCCTTGAATGATTTTGAACTCAACTTAGAATCAGGGCAAGGATTCAATAATGTAACGCCTCAGGTGCCGCCGAATCCTTCGGCCACGCCGAAGCGATTTAAGCCCTGGAAACGAAAAAACGCATGACCTTACCAGTAATTACTTTTCACACAGCCCCATTTAGAGATGTTTTGAACGCTTTAGTATCCGTGGTGCCAACTAAACCGCAGCGTGACGCCCTTAAATGCTTCAAGATGGAAGCCATTACCGGCTCACCAGACAAAGTTCGCATTTCTGCGACCGATCTAGAGGTGTTCGCCAGAACAGACTTATCTGATGGCGTGTTAGTCCAAACTGGAGGAGAATTTGTAATTCCCGCCCAAATTCTCGTCGAGTTTATTCGCACAGTGGAGGCACCACAATTTGAGATGGCCCTTCAGGAAAATGATAGTGTGCTAATCACCGCAGATAGCGGAAAATTTGAGATAGGAACTCAGGACTTAGACGAGTTTCCCTCCTTTCCAGTACAACCAGACGAAAGCGCGGACTGGATCGAAGTTCCCCTAGCAGAACTAGCCACCGCACTAAACCGAGTGCTCTTTGCTGTAGCGGAAAAGGGTCATCCAAAATGGGGCGCCCTTAGCGCGGTCTCGATGGAAGTATTAGACGATAAGCTGTTGTTTATCGGCACAGACCAACGCAGAGCCAGCTTGGCGCATATAACATTGGCTACCACTCCGAAAAAATGGCAAGCTTTAGTGGGCCCTGCTGGACTGGAGATAGTCGGAAAACTATTTACGCAAAGTGCCAAATTATATTTTGGGGAAGCTAACAGTCTCTTCATCCGTTCCGAGAAGAGCGTCCTAATTTCAAGATTAATTCACGGCAGCTTTCCACCGGTTAAGAGCTTGATTCCAAAAAATAATGACAAAATGTTTACGATCGAACCATCCGTGCTCTTGAAGCAGGTTAAGAAAGCATCACTAGCAACAGATGCCAGCAATGCGCTGAAGGTTGAAATTGCTAACAACAAAATTTGTTTGTCCACTAAAACTAGACAAGAAAGAAAAAAAGCCGACGTTGAATATGATGTCCAATACACAGGACCAACTATCAAATTTGCCATCAACTGCCAGTATTTACTCGAACTATTGAAAGCCAGTGGTAGGCAAGATAACCTAGAGGTATATATCGGAGACGTAACCCGCCATCCGGTTATGTTCAAGCAAGAGGGTTTTTGCCATTTGCTGGTGCCTCAGGACACTAAATAAAGAAAGATAATATCATGACATATAAAATTCTAGGAATGAAAATTTTAATTAAACGCGACCCGGTTCTTGAACAAGATGGATTGTATATCCCAGATGATGTCAGGAAACCTCCTCGCACCGGAAGGGTTCTCAGCGTTGGCCCATTAGTTACCAATGTCTTCGTAGGTGAGAGAGTTGTTATTTCTGAATACGCAGGTAATTTCCTCGAAACCACACAAGATTTAACTCCAAGCGATCTTATTGTGCTTCGCGATCACGAAGAAATATTAGCTGTTTACCCGCCAGACCAGGAGACAGTAACTTCTTGATCGAAATTGGTGGCGAGGTTCCAAGAAAGCCAGAGTGCATCTGTGCTCCCTGGGAGGGCAACGGAGGCAAGAGTGTTTGTGGTGTGCCCTGCACGCTTCACGGAGGCCCACTGAACAAGCATCTCGGTAGCGCACTCGCTGATTTCCTCAATCGAGAGGATCAAATGAAATTTCCCAGCATTGCAATGGACTTAGACGGCGTCGTTTGCGCATTCTTCCAACGACTCATCGAAGTCTATAATTTACGTTTCAATGGCAATCTCACCCTAAGTTCTTTCAATGATTATGAATTTGAAAGATGCCTACCACCGGACATAGTTGCGAAACTACTAACTATTTTTAACGAGCCCAATTATTTTTTAAATTTATTGCCCTTGCCAAAAGCAATTGAAACAGTTAAGGAACTGGTAGCTCTAAAATATGATGTCAAGATATGCACCGCCCCGGCTCGTAAACCAGATAAGAAAGTAAATGGGAGATCAGCGGCAGAAAAGTTCGACTGGTTGGAGATCCACATACCCGAACTCTGCAACCAAACAATTGTTACAATTTTCAAAGAATATATAGCTATGGATCTGCTGGTTGACGATTCTCCTATGAACATAGTTAAGTGGTGCAAGGCAAATCCAGAGGGGATCGGCTTTCTCGTCGATCAGCCATGGAATAAAATGTTCACTGATTTCCCCCCAAATGCTGTGGTGGGCAACCTTCAAGATGTACCTAGATTCATCGAAGAATCTTGGTGCTTCGAAACAGGTAAATTTGTGATCCTTTCGGAAAGGCTACACAAATGGCAGCACAGAACCAACCTGCCCTAAACAGGAAAATTTTGTATTTCGCAGTAGACGCAGACGCGACTGGTGCGCAGCGCCTTCACCGTCCACTAGAATTATTGAAACAGCGGGGCGCACGGGTCGAGTTACTCAATAAAAACAATCTGGATCAGCAACTCAAAGATGCAGATTTAGTTTTGCTGCAATGTTTAATTGGGCCTGACGAGCTACCCCTAGTTAGAAGATGTAAACAGGCAGGGGTTAAAGTAATCGTTGATTATGATGATAATTTTTTTGCGCTGCCGACTGTTGTGTTAAAACGATTACCGTGGAGCCAGCAACAAATCACAGAGACTTGGATTAAATACCTGCAATTAGCAGATTTAGTGACGGTTTCGTGCTATTCTTTAGCCGACGTAGTTAAACCATTTGTTAAAGAAGTATTTGTGCTTCCGAATTATCTATTAAAAGGAGATTTAGCTACTGACTCTTACAACCCTTTTGATGACACTTCAGAAACTAGAATTATGTTCTCTGGAAGTGAATCCCATCAGGAAGACTTTCAATGGGTGTGTCCTGTGTTGAAATGGATCGGAGAACACTACCCTCAAGTTAGAATAATCACGCAAGGAAAGTTGGATTTTTCTTACTACTGCCCAACTTACAAAGGAAAGGCCAGCCATCTACTATCTGTTCCTTACCAAAGTTACATGCAATCGCTGCGCGAAGCCAAGCCGCACATTTTTATAGCCCCTTTAAAACCGAATGCTCATTCTGTCTGCAGATCAAACTTGAAATTCTATCAAGCAGGGGCGATAAAGGCTGCCTTTATCGGGAGCGACTCACCTGCCTACGGAAATATTTCCCATGGCAACGATGGATTACTACCAGCTTACAGGTTAACCTGGTGGTGGTATCTAAGGACTTTAATTAGGGATCTGAATTTTGCGAGAAACCTAGGCCAGAGTGCTTTCTCTACCGTGCAAAGTAATACACTTGAAACACAAATAAATCGTTGGCTGTTTGCCTACGAAACATTGATTGAGGACAAACCTCGTGCTGCTTGAAATAGAAAACAATTTAAACCAGGCTAAAAAGTCCTGGGAAACTGCAAAAAAAGTCCCCGTAAACGTTAGACAGCTTGTAATGCAAATTGCTGGAGACATTCGGTGGGCCATTGATCAAGGAGATTGGGGCTTAGCCGTCCGACTCGCATCTTATTGTCACGAGATAGCTAAGGCATTTAATTGCTTGGACTGGTATTCCGGGTATATCAGTGTTCGTAAGATGCGTGACGCCATTGAAATACTACACATTTCGGGTAAAAATAGCCAATAGATTGGGATCCAATGACCAGCGGCAAAACGAATAACGAAAAGGGTGAAAACCCTGAGTTACCGGCTAAAAAACAACTACCGGTCATTAAAACTAGCTTAAATTTTGATCCCAAATTTCTATTAGGTGCAAACAGCCCCTTGGCTGAAGGGGTTGCAGATTACCAAGTAAGGCCCTCTCAAATAACTTTGGCCGAAGGTATGCGAGAAGCCTTTAAGGAAGATAAGCATCTTATTGCGGAGGCTAGCACCGGAACAGGTAAGAGCTACGCTTGCCTGTTAGCTGCATTCGAAAAAACCATCGAAACAGGAACGCCTGTTGTAATTTCAACTCACACCATTGCGTTACAAGAACAATTGTATGAAAAAGACATCCCGTTTCTAGTCGATAGACTTAAGCTTAAAAGCATGAATGTAACGCTAGCGAAGGGACGGAACAATTACGTTAGCATCCGGCGAGCCCGGCTTGCGTTGTCTAAGCGGGAAGAATCTAAACAAGCGCACACTACACTTGAAAATTTTAATCGATGGCTCAATACCACCCGTGACGGCACTCTGTCAAGTTTGCCCACCTTGCCCGATCCTAGTTTTTGGGGGCGCGTCCGTAGCGATACGGACCAGTGCCTAGGAGAGACGTGCCCGACCTACTCCGATTGCTTTTACCAGAATACGCGTAAAAAGTTAGGAGAATCCCATATTATCATTACTAATCATAGCTTAGTGCTGTTAGACCGGAAAATGAAAGCTGGGGGCCAAAAAGGAATTTTGCCCGATTATCAGTATCTCATCATAGACGAAGTCCATGAGCTAGAAGCAGTAGCTCGTCAGGTTTTCACTTTTGAGCTTAAACAAAAAGATTTAGCCTCTATTTTTTATGAGGTAACTAATGACAAAGGTCTTGGATTCTTAGATCAGTATTACTCTACACATCGAGAAAATAATCTGATGGACATGAACGATCCTTTTAGTAAAACCATTAAAGACACCCACGCGGCTATCACAGGGCTCCTTCAGGAGAATGATGATTATTTCAAAAAAATAGGAGCCTTCTTGGGTGACAAACATTTACTACGTTTTACCAAACCAAATGAAGTAACTACTAACTTCATGGCCCAATTCAAAAGCACATTAGAAAATCTTAAAACACTACATACTCAAGTATCTGATAAGAATGAGAAGTTAGCTATCGATTTCGTATCTAAAAAATCCACCGAAATAGCTATGGGCATAGATAAGATTATTGAATTACCTAATGTTCCTGGAAAAGATTACTCAGAAAATGTTTGCTGGTCTGCAAGCAGGTTGGTAAATAAAGTTAAGCAGTATTCAGTTGTATGCGCCCCTATATTTTTGAAAGGAGTGTTAAATCAACTATTATTTAAGCCATTGAAGTCAGTTATTATGACTTCGGCTACACTAGCTACTGGAGGAAATGATCCCTTTCGTCTAGTAAAGAGTTCTTTAGGTCTCACAGATCCCATGCAACTACGGCTGCCCTCTGCGTTTAATTTTCAGAAGCAAGCGAAAATGGTTATTGTTACTGACATGCCGGAACAGAATAAGCCCACTTATGAACAGGATATGGCTGAACAGGTTAAAAAATATGTTCATGTTTCTCACGGGGGCGCCTTCGTCTTGTTTACCTCCATTAAAAGTATGAACTCCGTTTATCAATTAACTAAAGATAGCTTTGAGGCGGCAGGATACAAATTATTTATCCAAGGTAAAGACCTTGGTAGAACCCAAATGATCGAGCAGTTTAAAACTAGCATGCACAGTGTTTTATTTGGAGTTAGTTCATTTTGGACTGGTGTAGACGTTCCAGGACAGGCATTGAGAAATATCATTATTACAAAGTTACCGTTTCCAGCCCCTGATGATCCTCTAATGAAAGCTCAAGAAGAGATTTATAAAAAATTTAAGAAGAATTTCTTTATAGAAAAATGCGTCCCAATGACAGCAATTATGTTGAAACAAGGCTTTGGACGCTTGATTAGGCGTAGTACTGATAAAGGTGTTGTAGTAATACTAGATAGCCGTATCGTAACTAAGAAGTATGGCGGTATGTTATTATCTTCATTACCTTCCTGTGAAACACTAAAAGTTACTAAAGATACACCACTCGCGCGATCATCTGGCTGATTTTAGCCACATAGCACCCCTTGACTTGTCATCTTCATTGTTCTACTATTCGATGTAGAAGGAATCTTCTACATACTATGAACATGAACTTAATTGACAGCGAAGAACTAGTAGTTGCTAGACCGTTTGAGCCAGATCACCCAGGCCGACGTAATCCATGGGACCCACAACTTCATCCTAAGAACTACAACTACGTTCAATCCATCATTGACTTGGTGGATGCGGAGCCTAGCCGGCCTCCCAAATATAGTGAAGAAACTCGTTTAGAGGTTTTCAGATTACGAGATGCAGGTTACACTCTTAGACAGATAGCTGATGAACTTGGCCTGTCAAAAAGTACCGCTTGTTTATACCTGCAAAAGAGAGCACGCGAACTATACAAGGCCAAGATCAGGCAGCCTGGAACTGATAAACTTGTTGAGACGCACTACTCCATCAAGGAGATTTACATCGGCAAGATTGAGCCTACGAAAAGCAAGAAGTAACTATGTCCTCTCCCTACCCGGCAATTAGATTCATAGTCCCAGGAAAACCTATTGCAAAAGGCCGCCCTCGGCTGAGAGTTTTCAAAAGCTCTGATGGTAAATTCAAAGGCGCGAGCACCTATACCCCTGAAAAGACTGTTAGGTTTGAATCTATCGTCCGGGATAAAGCCGAGAATGTAATGGAGAAGTATCAACTTAGGCCGTTACAAGGGTTAGTTAAGGTCCACATCAAAGCATTCTGGGAATGGCCTAAGTCTAAATTCAAGAAAAAAGACCCGCTTCCAGAAGCATACTTTAGCTCTAAACCCGATGGTGACAACGTCTTAAAGAGTTTGTCAGACGCCATAAATGGTATCTGCTATTTAGACGATCAACAGATCGTCATAGCTACCATTGAAAAATGGAGAGCAAAACAGGGCGATCCTGCCAGATCAGAAATCACTGTCTGGAGCCTTGACAAAGAATGGGAAATAACGGATAAGGAGTCAACTACCCCGGGATAAATCCCGGGGCTTGCAGAAAGAGTCTTCGGACTCAGAACGTAAGCCCTGTTGATTAGACCCCTCTAGTGGATGGGTTAACAGCCCTAAACATTAAAGGAAACGTTGGTAAGGTCATAACACCTACGAGTGCTCCTCAAGCTTGTAGCTCTGTTGCTAGTAGTTAAATGTCCCAAAGGGTTAAGCGGGCTTACGTCCTACTGGATGACGGTTCGGAGAAACCTAGCCCCAAATCTATCAAAAGGGTTAAGGCTGTATTTCACGAAAAGACATTGTATGTTATTGATCTATGAGACAAGGTGGCCATCACTCAAAGGAACTTCATTACATACTATTCGTAAACTAAATATCCTGAGATTCTCAGAAAACTTTGGGGTTGCAATTTTTGGGGCGATGGCTACTATGTGTCTAGTTGTGGTGGAGTTCTGTTGAAAATCTCAAAAAATACCTTAAAAACCAAACCTCCGTGTAACCACCTGCTGAAGCAGGTGGTTTTACGGCGGAAGAAAGATAAACTATGTTCAGACAATTCGCACGTAAATTCAAAAAAACTGTCCTCGGACAAGAAGATATGCAGGAGCTTTTAGATAAAGGCTATGTAACCATGCATAAGACCAAGGAATATATCGCTGACGACCACAGCAGTAAGACTGTATGGACGTATCGATTTACCTTCGACAACCACGGTAGAAAGCGTCGCTTTATGGACGCCATCACCAAATACCCCCAAATGGGCTGGGATGAGTGGGTTGAATGGTTTGACGACTTCAGTAATATGAACGGAGAAATCTGTGCAGAAGCCCACTGTAAGGTCCCCGGCGACAAAGTTGGTAAATTCAGATATGATTTCGAGCAACTAGTTACTCGGGATCTGATAGTGAGAAACTAAATCATGGCGCACAAACCCCTTCATGTTGTAGTAAGCAAAGATATGATCGCAACGGTATCAGACGTGTTGAGTTCCGATTGTTTGCAAGTGGAATGTACTAATAAAATAGTGACCCCACCAGGAACTCCTACTAGAGTGAATATCGCGATTAAAAACACCTCCACTGTAGGCAGAATGGCAAGGCTACAAGCGAGCTATGACTCTCGGATGTTCACGGTCATCATTCCCACACAGGACGTATATATTGGGCCTGAGGGAAAAACACTCATCTACGCGGTAGTGACCCCACTTCAAGCGGGCCAAAGCAGCATAGGCTTCGACGCAGTTTAGTCCTGCCTTCAATGCGAGAGCGCAACTATAAGTTGCGCTCTCTTTCTGTACTGATTTTGGTATATTGACTTCCTCCCACCACCCAGGCAAGCTGGGTGGGGGATTCCTGAAGAGACTTAGGTCTCATCAAGATGGTTCCTAAGAGAGTAGTGTTGACCACTCTCAGAGGCAATTAAGGCCAATCCGGCCTC
>Ga0163147_10004010_pt1 | contig 19037 bp, 15 predicted proteins | sample OliLakLV19MP6G1_FD_148597 | JGI IMG/M metagenome (GOLD analysis project Ga0163147, IMG submission 148597) | Freshwater microbial mat bacterial communities from Lake Vanda, McMurdo Dry Valleys, Antarctica- Oligotrophic Lake LV.19.MP6.G1 | ecosystem: Environmental > Aquatic > Freshwater > Lake >...
TTGTGGGCGGATCCAGAGACATTGGGCGATGCGTTTGCGGAAATCGCGGAGCTCGCTGAGCAGTGCAGGTTCCGCGATTGCAGGCATGAGCCAGGCACTCCGGGTTGCGCCGTATTGGCCGCCAATCTCGACGAAGGCCGTATGCAAGGGTTCGCGAAGTTGACGCGCGAATTGGACTATGTGGAGCGGCAGCGCGACATGAACCTCAAGCTGGCGGAAAAGAAGCGCTGGAAGAGCATCCACAAAGCGATGCGGAACTTCGATAAGAGAGCTTGACGGTCGCGCCAAGGTCGACGGGGGCGCGCGCTATCGAGCAGTCCGCGCGCGCCTGGGGTTGTCCGGTGGGTTGAGCTTCAGGATCCACTCGAAGACCCGGGCCGTTTCGTCGAATCGCTTGAGGCGCCAGAGGAGAGTCCGTCGCCGAGCAAGCAGCGGCGGAAGGGGCGCGGCTTTAGTTTTGCCTGCAAAGCGATGTTTCCGAGGATGGAGTGGGCGTCGAGGCAACGCGGATCCTGGGAGCAAAGTTTGTTTCCAGGCCAGTGCGCTGATAGCAAGAGGCTTCGCGGGCGAGCTTGCGGAGCCGGTCGATCTCCCGGTGTTGAGGAGGATCTCGAATCCGTTGCGAGGACTTTCGAAGTCCGCGGCGGACGCCGATTGCCGGACTCGATCCAGTGAGCGGAGAGTTCCTAGGCGAAGTCTCCGAAAGCACCGCTCGAATTGTCGAGGTCGGGGTCGCGGGAATGGCAGCCGGCAGATATCGAGACGTTCAGTCGGCGATGGCGTCGAGACTGCGGACAAATGAGAAGCAGGCACGATCGGGAAATGAAACTCAAAGGGCGGAGCGTCGCTTCAATCTCACGCTCGATTGGATCCGGTTTCTTCGAACGCGATGTCGGTGTACTCCAAGTCGAAATCCTGAGCTACTCCACTTCTGCAGTAGGACTCCGCGCGTAGGCGGCTCAATTTTGCCTAATCCTGCAGTTCTGTGTGCACTGGTGCACCAATTTTGCTTCGATGGACCGATGAGGGTAATATCATGCGAGCTTGGCAGCGGATATCCGCTCTCAGCCTTCTTGCGATGGCAGGAGGTCAGGGGCAAATCAACCATGCGATCCGTTTACGGTCGCGGGTGATTGACCCTGTTTCCGATCCTTCTCCCGTTCTTGGGAGTATTCAAATAGCCAATCAGGTGGTAGGCGAGGATGTCCGGAAGCGGTGGCTGATTCAGTTTGAGCAGACGGTGGAACCGGAGACACTGATGCGGATGCGCAATCGCGGGATCCGGGTGTTGGGTGCCGTCCCTGAGAACGCCTTCCTGGTGTCTGCGCCGACTGCGGAGCAGTTTTCCGGATTGGGTGTGACATGGCAAGGGACGCTTGAGGTTGGGGATAAGCTGAGTGCGGCGGCTCTTGAGGCGGATGCGAGTCAGCCCAACTATTTGGTTTTCGAGTTCTATCGGGATGCGGATATCGGGCGGGCGAGAGCCTTGTTGGTAAATGCGGGAGTCGAGTTGAAGGAACATCCTGATTTGCAGGCGTGGCAATTGATGGGTATCGCCAGCAGAGATACTGCGTTTCAGGTTGCGGCGGATGAGTCGGTGCTGTATGTGTTTCCGGCGTCACGTGAGCTGATCGAGGGCTTGCCTGTCTCGGCCTGCAAGAGCGCGCTTCGCGAAGATGGGGTGGTGGCGGCGATTGCGGCTGGCGTGGGGAATGGTTGGGACGGAGCGGGCAAGGGCTCCACGGCGCTGACGTATTCCTTTGGGTCGATGACGGGCAAACTTCCTGAGGCGACGGTTCGTGCGGAAGTGCTGCGGGCGTTGGCGGAATGGCGCAAGTATGCAAAGTTGAGTTTCACCGAGACGAACGGGCGAACGGGCGCGCGAAACATCGATATTGTTTTTGGGGCGGGTGCGCATGGCGATCCGTATCCGTTCGATGGGAAGGGCGGTGTTTTGGCGCACACGTTTTATCCCGCGCCTCCGAATTCCGAGCCGATCGCCGGGGATCTGCACTTGGATGACGCCGAGCCTTGGGATGGAGCGATGGATCTCTACAGCGTCGTGCTGCATGAATTGGGTCACGCGTTAGGGCTGGGACATTCCGGGGATCCGGCTTCGGTAATGTATCCGTTCTATCGCAAGGTGACGCAGTTGGCGCAGGACGATATCAATTCGATTTTACAGATTTACGCGGCACAGGACGAAAGTGGCGGAACCGGTGGCATCACGCCCCCGGAGACTCTGAATGTGACGGTGGATGCGGTGCAGACTCCGGTGACTGTGTCTTCTGTGGCATTGAGCGGCAAGGTAGTTGGTGGGCAGGATCCGGTGTCGATCACCTGGACGACGGATGCTGGGGCTCTTGGTTCCGGACGTGGCGCGCGGGCTTGGGCGATTGCGGCGGTGCCGTTGAATCTCGGCGCGAACCGCATCCATATCACGGTGCTCGATGGTGCGGGTGTGCGCTACACGCGTTCGGTGACCGTGGAACGGCGTGCCGAAACGGTCATTGTGCCACCGGTTGCGACCGTTCCTGAGATCCAGTTCGCCGAACCGTTGGGGGATCTCACGACCACGGCTACGATTGTTCGCGTGAGAGGTACGGCCACACACGTTTCGGGTATCCAATCGGTGAATTGGCGGAATGCGAAAACGGGGGCCAGCGGACTCGCTGCAGGAACTGGAAGCTGGGATTTGGCGCTGGTGATTTTGCAGGCTGGCGCCAATGCGATCACCGTAGAGGTGAAAGCCCGCGATGGCAGTGCGGCTTCGAAAACGATCACGGTGACTCTGGCCGCGTCGTCGACGAACAATCCGCTGCCGCCTCCGCCTCCACCGGTGCCGACGCCGATTCCCCAACCCTCTGGAGATACTACGGCACCGACGCTCGCGATTACGTCACCAGCGAGCGCCTCTTACACAACGAGCGCGACTCACATCACCATCGCCGGAACTGCACGTGACAATGTGGCAGTGACCTTGATTGCTTGGTCTACTGCTTCCGGCAATGGATCCGCAGCGGGTATTTCCAGTTGGTCCGTCAGCGTGCCGCTGTTACTGGGCATCAACAATGTCGTGATTCGCGCCCACGATGCGTCGGGTAATTCAAGTTGGCGCGCTGTCAGCATCACTCGCCGCTAGCCTGTGTCGTGATAAATTGAAGAAGGCGCGCGCTGGAAGGATGGCCGAGTGGTTTAAGGCTCCAGTCTTGAAAACTGGCGAACTCGTAAGGGTTCCGTGAGTTCGAATCTCACTCCTTCCGCCATATTTCCCGCCTTGCCGCTTGCGTTTCCACTGACCTTTTCCTTTTCCTTCATCTTGCTTGGGTACCGTTGGCGAATCACGCTCCTCTGAATCCGCCGTATCTGGCAATCGGCGCGAGCCGGGGGCTTCGCCACGAAGTTGCCCCGGCCCGAACGAGGATCCAGAAGTGCCGATCGCGCTGGGCGAGGCCTCGCGCTTTGTATTATTCATCGAGCAGCTCTCGGTTTCAGATCGCTGTGTCGAGGCGAATCAGCGAATTCCAACGGAAACCGAGAACCAAAGCTCCGGGCACGGAAAAGCCCATCCCAATGTTGCAAGCGATCAAGGCAGAGTAGCGGACTGCTCCCATCCGGTAGATCGCCAGTGCAAAGCAGGAACGAACGGATTCGAGAATCCCTGTGCCTACAGCAGCCGATATCGAGCAGTTTCGAAAGCCGCTACGGGAAAGGGTTGCCGCCACGGTGCGTCCATTCATTTCGGAATCGTCGGAACAATCCTGATAACCTGAAATTACCTGGATGTTTCCGATCCGACCTTGCGCCATCCTTGCCTTGCTTTCTACCTCGTTCTGCGCGGGGCAGCATCTCTCGATATCCCTTCTCGGCGACTTGAACCGCCGCGCCGGCGAGATCGCCTACGCCAAGAAAGACTGGATTGTCGCGCAGGAACTGCTCACCAGCGCGCTCCATTTGAATCCCTACGATGGGCGCATCGCGTATATGCTTGGCACAGCGCTCATCGTCGATAAAGATCGCGATCCACAGAAGTTGCGCGCCGGTACGTTTTACTACGCTCGCGCGGCAGTGCTGTTGCGGGAACCGAGCCTCATCAACTGGGTGAAACGACAACATGTTTCGATGTTCCGCACGGCTCTTGGGTTGGATCGTTATTGGGATTTTGTGCGCGTGACGCCTTTCGCACCGGAGACTGTGGAACAGTACCCGCCGACGCAGCCAGAGCCTCTCGATTCGCAGATGGCTTTTCTGATGCTGCGCGACGAATTATTGGGACCCATGGGTCCGAAGTTTTTCGAGGACGCGCTGAGCATGAACTCTTCGCCCCAGTTTAAGGGCAGGCTGGTGAGTCAGCGTCCGGCAAGCAATCCTGTGGAACTCACCATTTCTGTAGATCAACCGGGTATGCCTGAAATCAAGTTGATGCTCACGAAAGCGATTCCCGGAAGCGCCCCCGTGGGCACGCGTTTGGAAGTAGAAGGGCTGGTTCGATCCTGGCAGCCGGATCCGTTTCAGTTGATTCTGCAGTCGGATCCCAAGGAAATCCACGGCTGGCCATTCCCGATTCCGGCCGATTCTCCGCCGAAACAGATTCGCCAATAGTAGCGCTATAGTGGGGCTTATGGCCACGACTATCCCCACTACGCCAGTGCATCTCGAGAAGATGTACGCCAACAACAAGCTCAAAATCGCCATGCCGCCCAAGTTCGAAACGCTTGAAGAAGAGCGGCTGCATCGCAAGCAGCGGCTGGCGGGGGCGCTGCGCGTCTTTGGAGCTTTCGGCTTTAGCGAAGGCGTCGCGGGACATATCACGGCGCGCGATCCGATATTAGCCGATCACTTTTGGGTGAATCCGTTTGGCATGCACTTCAGCCACATTCGTGTGAGCGACTTGTTGCTGGTGAACCATGCGGGTGAGGTGGTCGAAGGCGATTGGCATGTGAATCGCGCGGCCTTTGCGATTCATGCGGCGGTGCACGCGGCACGCCCGGATGTGGTCGCCGCGGCGCATGCGCATTCGATTTATGGCAAGAGTTGGTCGTCGTTGGGACGCCTGCTGGATCCGCTGACGCAGGACGCTTGCGCGTTCTACAACGACCATGCCTTGTTCGATGACTACACGGGGGTCGTTCTCGAGGTGGAAGAGGGGCGCCGCATCGGTGAGGCGATCGGGTCGTGCAAGGCCGTGATCTTGCGCAATCATGGGCTGCTCACAGTCGGACGTACAGTGGACGAGGCGGCTTGGTGGTTCGTGACCATGGAGCGAACTTGCCAGGCGCAACTACTAGCCGAAGGCACGGGCCATAAACCTGTCAGCATCGATCTCGCCCAGGCGGATGTCACGCGCGGGCAGATCGGAACCTCGCAGGGCGGATGGTTCAGCTTCCAACCACTTTGGGAAGATATGCTGCGCAAGAATCCGGATGTCTTGGACTAACCGGTCGTCGTTCTGAAGGACGCGTTGTTCAAGCGGCTGAAGGTCCCGACCGAGTCAGCCGCCGAGGCTCCCGGAAGCCGATGCCCTGCGTGAGGAGAGATCCGAACGTACGAAGCGGAGTGTCGAACTCCTGCACGGCGAAGGCAACAGACAGCACTCTGGAACGGAACGGTTGTTTGACCTTGGGGTCGCGGGCGGTGGCACGTCGGGAAAGAGCCAGGCGGAACCAGGAGAGACCCTACCCGCCAGTCGAGTCGGACAAAGACCGCAAGTATTAGGCCGGAAGGCTGAAGTCGAGCGGAGCAGGGAGGGAGTCCGAGGGACCAGCAGTGCGGCTGGGGGAACTATTTCCGGACGGGCAGTGCCGACCGGGAGGTCAACAAGTTGGACGGCTTTGTGGTGAACATCTCTGGCGATCAGCTACACGAGATGGGCCTGCATCGGCGTCGAAATCCTCGCATCCACCAAGAGTCCCGCCCGTGATCCCGTGTACTACCCGCAAAATACCGCCCCCGTTAGCTGAGAATTTCGGACCCGCCGCCGCACTATATTGCAGATGGTGCTCTGGCTCGTCCAATCCGTATTCCTGTGGGCCGTATCCGATCCGGACTCCGCCTACGCCGCCCTCAAACTCCGGGACTACGACTCCGCCCTTCTCCACTTCCGGAAGTCCCTGGTAGTAGACCCGGCCCAGCCTAGACTCCGCCAGGATTTCGCCTACACCTTGCTCAAGACCGGAGATACGGAAGAGGCCCGCGATCAGTTTGCAAAGGTCCTCGAAACCGACCCGGCGAACGAACACCTCGCACTCGAGTACGCCTACCTCTGTTTCGAAACCCGTAAGCCCGTGGACGCCCGTCGCACCTTCGCCCGCCTCGCTAAAGATGCCAAAGATCCGAAGATCCGCGAGTCGGCGGCAAAGGCCTTTGAAAATGTCGACGCTCCACTCGCCCAAGGAATCGACCGCTGGCGCAAAGCGGTCGTCGAGACGCCGAACAGCTTTTCCGCCCACCAGGAACTCGCCCAACTCGCCGAACAACGGGACGAGTTAACCCTAGCCGGCCAGCACTACGAATACGCCTGGCAACTGCGTCGCGACATGCGGTCGTTTCTGCTCGACCTTGGGCGCATTTGGAAAGCCCAACAACGAGAAGAACAAGCCATCGCCGCCCTTCTCGCCGCATCCCGCGGAGCCGAACCTCGCGCGGCCGACAAAGCTCGCGCGCTGTTGCCCAAGCGCTACCCCTACGTCTACGAGTTCCAGAATGCACTAAAGCTTGACGATCGGAACCTTCCCCTGCGCCGCGAGTACGCCTACCTGCTTCTCGAAATGGGTCGCAAACACGAAGCAGAAAAAGAGTTCCAACTCATCACCACTCTCACCCCCAAAGACCGCATCGCCTCCGCCCAGTTGGGATTTCTCTGGCTAACCCAAAAGGAACTCGCCGGTCAAGCCAAGCCGCTGCTCGAACGCGTCCTCGAACAACCGGTGGATGACGAACTCGCTGACCGTGTCCGCACCACTCTGCAGCGTCCCCAAACCTTGCGTCGGCGTGCCGAAACACCCGAAGCCAAGGTCAACACCGAGGCCCGCGATCTCGCGAAAAAGAGCCTCGATGCAGGATATCTGAAAGACGCTGTCCGCTACCTCGAAGTGGCTCACGAAACTGATCCCATCGACTTTGGAATTATGCTGCAGCTCGGCTGGACCAACAACATCCTCAAAGAAGATCGCACCGCGATCAAGTGGTTCGGCCTTGCGCGCAATAGTCCAGATCCTAAGCAGGCAGCCGAGGCCGACCGCGCCTATCGCAATCTCGCGCCGCAACTCCAACGCTTTCACACATCCACCTGGATGTACCCATTCTTCTCCTCACGCTGGCAGAATGCCTTTGGTTATGGCCAAATCAAAACGGAATTCAATGTCGGCAAATTGCCATTGCGCCCTTACCTGTCCACACGATTCATTGGGGACGTCCGTCGGCAAATCCGTCCAAAGGGCAACCTTCCTCCGCAGTATCTCTCCGAAAGCTCGTTCATTTTCGGCTTCGGGCTGCGGACTCTCGTCTGGAAGGGCGTGATGGCGTGGGGAGAGGCGGGACAGGCACTGCGCTACCTTGGACGCGGCGCCAATACGGGCCTCTTCACGCCCGACTATCGCGGCGGCATATCCGGCAGCCGCTCTTTCGGACACAATCTCGGCGCGACCAAGCCCGGCTGGTTTACCGAAACCGCCAATGACTTCGTCTTTGTCAGTCGCTTTGACCGCGACTTTCTGCTGTATTCGCAGAACAAGACCGGATACACCTTCTCGCGCGCCGAAGACAGCGGATTCCAACTGCAAACCTTCTTCAACTGGAACCTCACCGCGGACGTGAAACGCTACGCTTGGGCGAACTTTGGCGAGGCCGGTCCCGGTGTGCGCTTTCGCTTCAATGGACTGCCGCAGTCGATGTTCTTCATCCTGCAGGGCGTCCGTGGACGTCACTTTTTCGAAAATCCCAATGGGCGATATTTCAACGATCTGAGAGCGGGGTTCTGGTATGCGTTTGCTCGCTAGCGTTGTGCTTGCTGTGGGGCTCCAGGCAGGCGTCCCGCCAACGTACCACGTCCTCGGCGACGATCCCGGACCCTGGCCCAAAATCCTCTCCTCCGTCGGCTTCCAACCCATTCGCGGAGGCGCAGCCGGCATCGTCGTCCTCCGCCGTGGCAGTGATCGTGCCGGTGAACGCTGGCGTGAACGCGTGGAAAACGGCATGTTTCTGGTGCTCGAAGGCGAATCCGCCATGGCGGAATCCCTCGGCTTCCGCCCGTCGCCCAAGCGCGTCGTTGCCCAAAGCATCCGAGAAGAGCGCGCCCCTCATCTCTCCGTTGTCTGGGAAAAACCTATAGAATTGCCCGTTTGGTCCATCCCGCACGAAGCCCGGGTTTTCGCCTCGGAACGTTGGGATGGTGCGCCGCTTGTGGCCGGCATGAAGCTTGGCCAAGGCGCAGTGCTCTGGATCGCGGTCACCCCCGGCACAGAAGGCTACGAACGATTTCCCTATCTGTTGCAATCGCTCGGGGACCTTGGCCTGAAGCCGCCCTTTCGCTCGCAAAAGCTCTGGGCCTTTTTTGATTCCTCTTATCGGTTGCGCGTCGATCTCGACTATTTCGCGCGGCGCTGGCGCAAATCCGGCATCTCGGCTTTGCAGGTTGCAGCCTGGCACTTTTATGACGAGGAGAACTCCGCGTATCTGACGCGTCTCATCGAGGCCTGTCATCGCGAAGGGATCCTCGTTTACGCCTGGCTCGAACTTCCCCACGTCAGCGAAGGCTTCTGGAACAAACATCCCGAATGGCGCGAGAAAACCGCTTTGTTGCAGGATGCGCACTTGGATTGGCGCAAGCTCATCAACCTCACCAATCGCGATGCCTTTAGCGCGGCCTCGCAAGGGGTTCGAAAACTGCTTTCCGATCACGATTGGGATGGAGTTAACCTCGCCGAACTCTACTTCGAATCGCTCGAAGGCGCGGCAAATCCGGCCCGCTTTACGCCGATGAATGACGATGTGCGAGCGGAATTCCAGAAGCGCTCGGGTGCCGATCCGCTGAAAGCCTACGCGACCCCTGAGTTCCTGGAATACCGCGTCGAGCTTGCGAGAAGGCAGCAGATCGAATGGCTCGACGTCCTCACCAGCGTGCGGAAGACGAAGCCGTGGCTCGATCTCGTCGTCACTCATATCGACGATCAGTTCGACACCCGCATGCGCTCGTTGCTCGGAGCCGATGTCAAAGGCTTGCTGCCCGTGGCCGAACAACGCGACGTGACGTTTTTGATTGAAGATCCCGCGACCGTATGGAATGAGGGCCCGAAGCGCTATCCGGAAATCGCCGCGCGCTACAAGCCTTTGACAAAGCGTCCCGCCAAGCTTGCGATCGACATCAACATCGTCGAACGTTACCAGGACGTGTATCCGACGAAGCAACAAACCGGGACCGAATTGTTTCAACTCCTGCAACTGGCATCCGGCGCTTTTCCGCGGGTTGCACTCTATTTTGAAAGTTCGATTTCGCGCGAAGATGAGCCGTGGATTGGCTCCGCCGCCTCCGTTGTGACGGGCTTTGAACAGTCCGGTGAGACGGTGACCATCACCTCTCGTGACGGCGTTGGGATTCCGTGGAAGGGTCCTGCGACGGTGGACGGCCAACCGTGGCCCTTCCGCGATGCGGAAACGCTCTGGCTCCCCGCGGGTCGGCATGCAGTCGCAGCGGTTGGCAACGCGCAGCCGTTACTCGAAGGCTGCAACGGCGCTCGAATCCTCTCTCTAACCACAACGGGCAACATCGTCGAACTCGCCTACGAGAGTTCGAGTCGGACGTACTGCCGCTTTGCCTCCCCGCCCAAAGACATCGAATTTGACGGGGTGGCCTTTAAGTCGACAGGCTCGCAAGTAATCCTGCCAAAGGGCCAGCATATCGCGAGCATTCAGTTTTGAAGTAAAGTGCGCGGACGACGTAGGATGGTCAAAGTGGATCGCGAACCATCTGTAGCTGAGCGACACCGAAGACTTCAACGCACTCATCCAAGCCTTCGAACGCCTGGGTTGCTATCTATCGGGGCGCTACGAGGGACTGAATGTCTACACCGTTGCGATCGAGAAATATGTCATCAAACACCTCCTTCAGAAGGTCGCTACCGTGACCGGGCAGAGTAAGATCGCCAATGCCCTTCTGCTACTCGAGGACAATCCGATTTTGGTTGTCGTCGATGACAAGAACTCAGATCGAATCGTTGGAGTCCTCAGTGCGTTTGACTTGCTCCAGCGACAGTTTGTTCGTCAACTCGGCGGAGGTCCATGGCGCGAACAGTCACCGAAGCTGCACACCCGTGCGTGCGATCGTCCTCGACAATCAATTCGGAGAGTCGCCCGAACAGATCGTTGCCAACCGCCCGCACCTTTCGATTGAACAGGTTCACGCGGCCTTGGCTTACTATCACGCAAACAAACAGGCAGTCGACCACGATATCGAAGCCGAGAATCGGGCTTACGAAGAGGGTGCCGCCGCGGCCCGTCGCCTGACAAACCTCGCTTTGCAGAATCCGGTCCTGACGTCCGGGTTCTTCTACTTGGGCAACTACTGAGGGCATTGCTGCATCGCGCGGCGCGTTCTGCAAAACCGGGGTAGACTTCGGATAATGACGATCTGCCTCCTCCTCGTTGCCGCGTCCGCCCTCGCCCAGCAACAACCAGTCGACATCCTCATCCAAGGAGGCACCCTCATCGACGGATCCGGAACCCCGCCCAAAAAAGCCGACATCGCTATCCTAGCCGACCGCATCGTCTTCATCGGCGACGCAGCCAAAGCCAACCTCAAACCCACCCGTACCATCGACGCCAAAGGACTCACCATCAGCCCCGGCTTCATCGATCCCCACGCCCACGTCTTCGAAGACCTCTCCGACACCCGACGCAAAACCAATGAAAACTACCTCCGCCAAGGCGTCACCACCGTAGTCGCCGGCAACGACGGCGCAGGACCCTTCAATGTCAAAACCGCCATCGACAAATGGCGATCCTCAGGCATCGGAACCAATGCCATCCTCCTCGTCGGGTATGGATCCGTGCGCCGCGAAGTCCTCGGCATGTCCGCCAAAGCCCCCGCACCCGCCCAACTCGACGCCATGCGAGGACTCGTCAAAAAGGCCATGGACGAAGGCGCCTTCGGACTCTCCACCGGCCTCTTCTACACTCCTCAGAACTTCGGAACCACAGAGGAAGTCATCGAACTCGCCAAGGTCGCCGCCAAATACAACGGCATCTACGATTCGCACATGCGCGATGAAGGCAACTACTCCATCGGACTCCTCGGCGCGATCAACGAAACCATTCGCATCGGCCGCGAGAGCGGCATCAGAGTCCACATGTCGCATATCAAAGCGCTTGGCGTGGACGTCTGGGGCCAAAGCAAAGCCGCGATCGAACTCGTCCGTAAGGCCCGAGCGGAAGGCGTCCGCATCACGGCTGACCAGTATCCCTACGCCGCTTCCGGATCTTCACTGCACGCCTCGTTGCTCCCGCCTTGGTCACAAGAAGGCGGCCAGGCGAAGCTCATTGAACGTCTTGACGACCCAGCCCAGCGCGAAAAACTCGTCAAGGAAACCGCGGAAAACATGCGCCGCCGCGGTGGCCCGGAATCCTTCCTCCTGCTCTCTCCGCGCGATGCCTCGGTCCGCAACAAGCGGCTCGCTGAAGTCGCGAAACTATGGAACATGCCGCCGGTCGAAGCCGCGCTCAAGATCATCCGCAACGGCGGCAGCGGTGTCGCTTCGTTCAACATGTCCGAAGACGACATCGAAGCGTTCATGAAAGAGGATTGGGTGATGACCTGTTCCGACGGATCCTTCGGGCACCCACGCAAGTACGGCACATTCCCGCGCAAGATTCGCCACTATGTTCTGGATCGCAAGGTAGTTCCGCTCCACATTGCAATCCACCGGTCCAGCGGATTGACTGCGGACACCTTCCAGATCAAGGATCGCGGGCGCATCGTGCAAGGTGCATTTGCGGATGTGATCGTCTTCGATCCCGCCAAGGTGAAAGACACGGCGACCTATGAAGAACCTGAAAAGCTCGCGGAAGGAATGCGCTGGGTCTTTGTCAACGGCCGCGCTGCCATCGACGATGGAAAATACACCGGGGTCCTCGAAGGCAAAGCCCTGAGCCGTCAATAGACTCTATTTGCGGCCAGAAGAAGTTCGATCACTCGTCGCCCGCCGTGTGCCATAAACGCCTATAGCTGCCAATCCAAGTCCAATCGCTAGAAAACTCGTCGGATCTGGCACGGAAGAAAGCGAAAGCAGCGGGGACGCCACGAGTGCGGCAACGGTGGTGAAAGCCAACATACGTCCATTGAACACTTCGATTGTCCTTCAGCCAACGTACCTTTGCCCTAGAGAGTACTGTGTCAGTCCCAGTACCAACTCGATCTGTCGGATAATGTGGATCATGTCCCCGCGTCTGCTCTGCCTTCTCGGCTCCCTCACGATAGCCAGTGCCGCAGTCACCCAAATCCACGTCGGTGAACGCATCGATTTCGCCGAAGGCAAGAGCTTCGGGTCCGCCGGCCCCTACGAGCGCTACACCGCCAAGGCCAACTTCGCCATCGATCCCAAAGCATCCGCGAACCGCATCGTCGCCGACATCGATCTCGCTCCGGTCAACGCCCAAGGACTCGTCGAATTCTCCGCGGACATCGTCGTCCTCAAGCCGCGCGATTCCAAGCTGAGCAACGGCACGATTCTCTTCGAGGTGCCCAATCGTGGAGGCCAAGGCGCCCTGAGTATGTTCAATTTCGGCCAGGGATCCACCGCCGTCGGCGACGGCTATCTCATGCAGCAGGGCTACACGCTCATTTGGTGCGGCTGGCAACCTGACATCCCACGCGCCGCGAACGGACTCCGCCTGTACGCTCCTGTCGCCAAAGGCATCCAAGGACTCGTCCGCAGCGAGATCATCGTCGACAGGAAAGCCTCCAGTGCGCCGCTGGGCGATCGCAATCACATCCCTTACGCGGTCGAAAATCCAGAGGATCCCAAGCTGCAACTCACCGTACGCGATGGTGCTATGGGCAAAAAGACTACGATCGCCCGCAAAAGCTGGCGGATCGCTGAAGACAATATCGTGCTCGATTCCGGCTTCGAACCAGGACGTATCTACGAACTCGTCTACACATCCAAAGATCCTTGGATCATTGGCCTCGGACCCACCGCGATTCGCGATCTCATTTCGTTCTTTAAATACGGCGGTGAATCGATGCTCTTCAACAACGAGAGCCGCTTCATGAAGCGCGCCATCGGCTTCGGAACCTCACAAAGCGGACGCTTTCTGCGCGCCTATCTCTTCTACGGCTTCAACGCCGACGAGAAGGGACGCAAAGTCTTCGACGGCGTCTGGCCTCACGTTGCCGGAGCAGGGCGGGGAAGCTTCAACCACCGCTTCGGACAGCCCTCGCGCGACGGGCATCCGCACCTCAACTTCTTCTACCCAACCGATCTCTATCCCTTCACCGATCTGCCGCAAGCCGACAATGGACACAACGAAGGTCTGCTCGACAAAGCCATCGAAGCCAAAGTCGTGCCCAGGATCTTCTACACCAACGGATCCTACGAATACTGGGGACGCGCCGCTTCGCTCATCCACACCAGCCCCGATGGCAAGCAGGATGCGCCTTTGAATACCGACTCACGAGCCTTCTTGCTCGCCGGTACACAGCATGGTGCCAACGCCAAGCCCGCGCGCAACAATACGCGGAACATCGCGAATCCGATGGACTATCGCTGGCCCATGCGCGGCTTGCTCGCAGCGCTCAACGAATGGGTCACCAATGAGGTCGAACCGCCAGCCTCCGCCTATCCGCGCATCGACAAGGATCAACTTGTCTCCGCCAAAGCATTGCAGTTTCCCTCGGTGCCAGGCGTGCTCAAACCTAAAGCCACGCAACCCGCGTACCATGTCGATTACGGATCCGAGTTCGCCACCAGGGGAATCGTTGTCAATGAGCCTCCCAAGGTTGGCGCGGCCTTCCCCACGCTCATCGCGCAAGTGGATCGCGACGGAAACGAGACCTCAGGCGTGCGCAGCCCTGAGCAGCAGGTGCCCCTCGGATCCTATACCGGTTGGAACTTCCGCGACGCGCAGATCGGCGCTGAAGGCACGCTTTACAACATGGTCGGCTCGTTCCTGCCATTTGCCAAAACCAAGGCGGATCGCGAACAGTCCGGCGACCCGCGATTGTCGATCGAAGAGCGCTACAAAGGCAAAGACGACTACGTCGCGCGCATCGAAGCCGCCGCCCGCAACCTCGTCGCCGCGCGACTGCTGTTGGAGCGCGACATCGAGTCAATCAAAGAGCAAGCGGGCAAGCGTTGGGATTGGCTGATGTCCCAATAGTCGCAGGGGAACGCGTCATAATACTCTGCGAAGCTTCGAGCCTTACACTCGAGTTTCAGTTGAGAATTCATTTCGCGCAACGCCCGATCGGGGTGGCCTTCGGCGAAGTGGATTGCCTCACCGCTCCCGGAACGGTCCGCCGGCCAGATGTTTCCGTTTTTCTCCTCGACCGGCCCGCTGGTGTCGATCGCAAGAAGATCCCTTTACCCTGCGCCCCCGATATCGCCGTCGAAGTGATCTCCCCTTCTGAAAGCGCGGTTGACGTCCACGCCAAGACGCTCGAGTACCTCGCTGCGGGCAGCCTGGAAGTTTGGCAATTCGACCACGAAAACGGCGAAGTCTTCATCCAAACGCCTACCGGAATTCGCTTGCTTCGGGTGGCCGATACGCTCGATACCCATGCTGCCAGGCTTCTCGGCTGCCGTTTCGGATCTGCTTGCCGGTTTCTAATCTCCTCACTCATCCCTCCGCACGGTGACTACCGTGATGTCGTCATTCTGGCCCCAGGCCTTGGCCGCCTCCGCGATCTCTGCCGCGGACTTCGTCGAGATCTCCCGCGTTCGGTCGAAACCGAAGAGTTCGCGCTGGGCGTTCTCTGCTTCCACGACGCCGTCGGAGACCAACGTCAATTAACTTCCTGGAGCCAAGGCGGACGCACTCTCCTCATAGCTGGCCGCGGGCATTGTATTGGTATCCTCCATCGGCGCCTTCGGCATGAACTTATCGTGAATCCAGCGAGGCCAGACGCCTTTCTTCAAAGATGTCCCTGCCACTTCGTCCGAACCCTGCCTGAAGCTGGAATCGGCGATCGTAGCCTTGACCATCTGCCTCCGGTCGCGTGGATTGGACGATGACAGGCCGGCTCCACGGAGGTCCAGTGAGGATCAGTTGCATAGATTGTCGGCCACCGTTGCCACTGGACTTCTCGCCCAGCACTCGCTGTGGATCCCTTACTCTGACGTCAAGTCGTCGGCCTCTCTCTAAAGTCAGATTGTTATTGGTGGACTTCTGTCGGCTCGGGTTTCGAACCACCTTCGTCATCGACTCAACGCCCCAGAAGCATGGATCGACCACGTCGCGGTTGGGCATACGCGCGCAAATGACGTAGTCCCCAGGCGGCAACCCTGTGATCTGAAAGCCTCCATCCCCACTCGCCGCGAACTCACGGCTCGTATAGGGACGGGTTCCGATGCCAACAACTCGCACCAGCGGGAGTACGTGGGTTTTTGCGATCGGATGCGTGATCTTGCCATCGATCTCTCCCGATCTTTCGGGTGGTAACTCTACATTGCCTTGTGCCAGACTCTGCGCATCTGCGCAAGGCCTCGGATTTCAAATCCCAATAGAAACAAACTGCACAGATGGATTGTTATGAAAGAAGGCTTGCCGGGGCGGGGGGTACTTCGCATTACAGCCTAATGACGTGCGGAAAGAGTCCTGATGTCAACTCGAAAATGAAGGCAAGTTGTCATAAACCCAAACCACCCGTTCACGCACCCGAAAAATATTTGTATCTCTCGTCCCTTCAATGACTTCCAAGGAAGTTACGCCATCCGGTTTTGGTAACGGCGACCCCTCTCTGCTACCAATAAGTCAGAAGCGAACGCCCGGCGGATTTAAATCCTCCGGGCGTTTCCATTTCTGAACAGGAGCACACTCAATGAACGAAACATCCCGGAAACAGGCCGCCGCCAATAAAGCGAACGCAGCCCTATCCACCGGACCCCGCACCGCCGAAGGCAAATCCGCCTCCTCCAAGAACGCCACCTCCCACGGACTCTACGCCACCTCCGCAGTCGTCTTCCACTGGGAATCACAAGCCGAATTCGATCAACTCCGCACAGACTACCTCGAACGCTTCTGTCCCATCGACCGCCTCGAACGCGACATCGTAGATCGCCTCCTCGACTCCACTTGGCGCCGCAATCGCGCGATTTCCATCGAAACAACGATTCTCAATCTCAAAATCGAAAAAATGGCTGAAGAAGTATCGAAGAAATACCTGGAACCGAACGTTGGCTTACTCCGCGTCGCCCTCGCCTTCGACAAACGCCACGGTGACGGAGCGTGGGATGCCATCGCCCGCCACCTCACCGCAGCCGACCGCGCCTACCAGAAAGCCATGCGCGATCTCTGCCTCCTCCAGGGCAACCGCTTCGGTCAAATGCAGAAAACAGCCCAAGAAAAGGCCGAAATCGTCGAAACTACGGAACGAACCGATTCCACCCCTGAACCCGCTGAACCCGCCTCTGTCGGAGCCACCTACCCAGCCAGTTCCACCATGAAACTCGAAAACCGCAAGGAAACGGACTCCAATGACCAACTCGATCCCCGTCTCGCGGCCTGATTCCATGCCACAAGGTTTCGAAACTCTCGTCGCCAAGCCCAAAGTGCGTCTGACAAGCCAAGCCCTGTCTCCCGCCCTCGAATGGTACGCTTGTCACACCAGCATGTCTCCCGATATTGAGTGCGCTTCGCGAATCCAAGTCATCGATCAAAAGATCGTGACACTCGAAAAAGAGATTGCGGCACTCCCTCGCTACATAGGCGATATCGAGAAGAAACTCGACTCCCATCAGAAACAACTCGACGCCGACAAGGCCGCCCTCGCTGTCAACTCTAAAGAACGCAAGACCCTCGAAGGCACCGTCGCTGACTCGCAGGCCAAGATCTCGAAGCTGAAAGATCAGATGACGAGCGCCAAGACCAACGAGCAATATCAGGCCTTCCAGAAAGAAATCAACCACTTCACCGAAGTGATCTCAAGGAGTGAAGACCACATCCTGGAACTCATGGAATCGGCGGAAACCCTGGAATCTGCCGTCAAGAAGTCCGAGGCCGAACTCGCTGTCGAGCGCAAGCACGTCGAAGGACAAAAGGTCAAAGCCCGCGAACGCGCAGCCACGGATCAGAAGGCCATCGCCGACGCCAAAGCCCAGCGCGAAGACCTCGTCAAGAAGATCTCTCCCTCTGTCTACAAAGCCTACGAGTACGTCAAGAAAAAGGTAGGTGTCAATGTCGTCTGCGAAGCCATTGACGGCAGTTGCACCGGCTGCCGCCTCGCCTTGCGTCCGCAGTTCTACCAGGAACTCAAGTTCGCTAAAGACGTTCGCTACTGCGAAAACTGCCAACGCATTCTTTTCTACAACCAGGCAGTCGCTCCGCCCGTCTAAAAGGTGCGTTGCTATACTGCGATTAAATCGTCCCGGAAGTAGCTGAGGTTCTTTCTCTATGAAGTTTCACAAATTGGTCCTCGCGACCTTGGCTGTTGCTTGCCTTTCCCTGGCCCAACCAGCCGCGTCCCCGATCAAGAAGATCACCACCGTCGAGGGCATCACGGAATACCGGCTCGACAACGGCATGATCGTCCTCTTGATCCCCGATGCATCCAGCCCCAAGGTCACGGTCAACGTCACCTACATGGTCGGATCCAAGCACGAAAACTACGGTGAATCCGGCATGGCTCACCTCTTGGAACACATGGTCTTCAAAGGAACGCCAACGAACAAGAACATCTGGAAGGCCCTGCAGGATCATGGTGCCCAGTTCAACGGCACCACCTGGCTAGACCGCACCAACTACTTCGAAACCATGTCTGCCACCGACGAAAACCTCGAATGGACCCTCCGTATGGAAGCCGATCGCATGGTCAATTCGCTCATCGCCAAAAAGGATCTCGATAGCGAGATGACCGTCGTCCGCAACGAATTCGAGATGGGCGAAAACAGCCCCATGCGCATCGTGATGCAACGCGCCATGTCCGCGGCCTTCGAATGGCACAACTACGGCAAGACCACCATCGGCGCGCGCAGCGACATTGAAAACGTGCCGATCGAGAATCTGCAGGCGTTCTATCGCAAATACTATCAGCCCGACAACGCCATGCTCGTCGTCGCCGGCAAGTTCGACGAGACCAAGGCACTCAATTGGATCGCGGATAGTTTCGCCAAGATCCCCAAACCCGCCCGCAAGCTGCAGAAGATCTACACCGAAGAGCCAATCCAGGATGGCGACCGACAAGTGAACGTCCGCCGCGTCGGAGACATCCAACTCGTCTCTACCGTCTATCACGTGCCACCCGGAACTCACGCCGATTTCTCGGCTGTGCAGATTCTTAGCACGATCCTCTCGGATACACCGTCCGGCCGCCTCTACAAGGCCCTCGTCGACAACAAGAAGGCCGCCAGCGTCAGCGGATTCGAGTTCCAGACCGCCGACCCGGGCGTAGTCATGTTCTTCGCGCAACTCACCAAAGATCAGAACCTGGACGAAGCCCGCACCACAATGTTGCGTGTCATCGAAGGCATCGGCAAAGAGCCGCCGACCAAAGAAGAGGTCGAACGCGCCCGTTCCAAGATGATCAAAGATCTTGAACTGGCTCTCACCAAAACCGATCAGGTCGGCATCAGCCTCAGCGAGTACGCTTCGATGGGCGACTGGCGCATGATCTTCGTCGATCGCGACCGCCTCAAGAACACCAAGCTCGAAGATGTGCAGCGCGCCGCCAAGACCTACTTCAAGGAAAGCAACCGCACCGTCGGCCAGTTCATTCCCACCGAGAAACCCGACCGTTCCGAGATCCCCAAGGCTCCCGATGTTTCAGCGATTTTGAAAGATTACAAAGGCCAGGCGGATGTCGCCAAGGGCGAAGCCTTCGATCCCTCGCC
>Ga0163147_10004015_pt1 | contig 19030 bp, 13 predicted proteins | sample OliLakLV19MP6G1_FD_148597 | JGI IMG/M metagenome (GOLD analysis project Ga0163147, IMG submission 148597) | Freshwater microbial mat bacterial communities from Lake Vanda, McMurdo Dry Valleys, Antarctica- Oligotrophic Lake LV.19.MP6.G1 | ecosystem: Environmental > Aquatic > Freshwater > Lake >...
ATGCCTTCCCTGATGCGACACCCACGCCGATCGTGCAACAGGCCTTTGCCAGCCAGTTTCGCCGCCTCGCCGATGCCCAAATTCCCACAGTCCTGCTGGTGGGCAACCACGACCAACATTCCCAGGGACAAGGCGGAGCGAGTCTGTGCATTTATCGCACCTTGGGAGTGCCAGGATTTGTGGTGGGCGATCGGCTAGAAACCCATCGCATTGCCACCCGCAACGGTGATATTCAGGTGATTACCTTGCCATGGTTGACCCGTTCCACCCTGCTGACCCGCCCCGAAACCGAAGGACTCTCGCTCTCTGAGGTGAATCACTTGTTGATCGATCGCCTTCAAATTGTCCTTGAAGGGGAAATTCGTCGATTAGACCCCACTATTCCCACTGTGTTGCTGGCGCATTTGATGGCAGACAGCGCCCGTTATGGGGCAGAGCGATTCCTTGCCGTGAGCAAAGGCTTCACGATCCCCATTTCTCTCATTGCCAGAGATTGCTTTGATTACGTGGCTCTGGGCCATGTTCATCGGCATCAAGTGCTGGGTGAGCAACCGCCGATCGTCTACCCTGGCAGCATTGAGCGGGTTGACTTCAGTGAAGAAAAAGAAGACAAAGGCTATGTCTGGGTGGAAGTGACTCGTGGCACCACCCGCTGGGAATTTTGTCCTTTACCGGCCCGTCGCTTTTGTACTCTGACGGTAGACTTGTCGGAATCCCCTGATCCCCAAGCAACCCTGCTGGCAGCGATCGAGCGGGAAGTGATTCAAGATGCGGTGGTGCGCTTGGTCTACCAACTCCGACCAGACCAGATTGACGAGATCGACAGCGCTACCCTGCACGCGACGATCGCTCCTGCCCACAGCTACACCATCCACCCCGAAATTGTTAGTCAACTCGCACGGCCACGCCTGCCAGAACTGGGGGTGGGAGCCACTATTGAGCCGATGACGGCTCTGAAGGCATACCTAGCAAACCGCGAGGATTTGAAAGAAATCCAAGCAGACATGCTTGTAGCGGCTCAGAACCTACTTTCCTTGGATGAACCCCTGACAAGCCTGGAGGCGCGATCGGGCATTCTGTCCCACTCAGTTCAACCCATGTCTACCTCAGACACCCAACTCAGCTTGCTCTAGAAATATCTTTACAGCGTTTTGTCAATAGCAGTCAGAACCTCTGATAAGCTCCCCAAATTCTTGAAAAATTCGAGGAGATGAATTGCTAGGTAGGGTGCCAAGTGGCTCTCCTGGAATTAATGGTCAGGCTTCCTGCTGAAGTCCCTGCTATTTCGTTTTCCGTTCCCACTCTAAGTGGGACTGGGATAGTGTCATCGCAATTCGCCTCTCTCCAGAGAACTTTGCCTAGTGGCCTGTCAAGAGTGATTTTGTGGGTTGAAAACCCCAAAATCACAACCCCTTACCAATCCCAGACTCACAAATTGAAACCTGACAAACCACTAGTGAGCAGTTTCTTTATTGGAAATGGACTAACCACATTTCCAGGTCTGCGATCGTGCTGAAGTCTAGCAGTGCTTCTCCTAATGTTTCCAATTGTTCCACAGATAGGGCTGCGACTTGCGATCGAATTTCTATCGATAGTTCACCAACTCGCCGGGTCAGCAAACGGAGGATAAGCGATCGGGCTTCCTGCTCCATACCCTGCTCCATACCCTGCTCCATACCCCGTTGAAGTCCCTGCTCCATACCCCGCTGGAGTCCCTGCTCTACTCCCTGCTGTTTTGTTTTCCGTTCCCACTCCAAATACGCTTGAGATAGTGCCATCACAATTCGCCTCTCTTCGTCGTTAATCGTTTCGGTGATTTCTAGTTTAATCTGCCAACTCACCAACAAGTCAAGGGCACTACTACGCTTTGGGTTAGCTATTGGAAGCGCCAGTAGCTCAGCGATCGCCTGCTCTTGGGTTATGCCTTTTCCCAACAATCTCAACCACAGGGTGTCTTCAGTAGTCGGGAGTTCATTGAGAGCGATGATCGCAGTCTGCAAGCCTTTAGCAATAAAGTAAATGCCATCTTCCCACTCTGGCTGCAATTGCCCAGAAAACTCACTCAGCAGCCGATCGGGGGCTGAGGTGGTGAGAATCCATAATTTAGGGAGGTCATTGTCAGGAAGGGTATGTCCAGCGCGGCGGTGGTACTCGGCATGGAGGAGGAAAAGTTTGAGGAGACAGTTCCGAACTTCAGTATTGTCGGGTGGGTCTCGAAATGGTTCAAACAGGCATGCAGTTTTGCCCAACCGAGCTAGCAGCCCCAATTCTAAAGGGTCGAGGGGACTTTGAGGTTGGAAGAAGACATCGACTTTGCGGGCTTCGCCCAGAACGTTGCGATCGAGGGTGACCGTGCCGAAGGGAGTGAGGAGAGTCTCGAAAAGTTGCTTAGAAAACTGGTCGAAGGGGCGAATGGACATAGGCAGTAGCGACTCAATCAGGCTTGGCTGGTGCAGGATTGGAACTTAGCAGATGTTGAAATGTATCCAAGTATTTGCGTTGCATGACTGAAATGTCCAAATCGCTAATCGCATAAGCTCTAGCATTTTGTTTCATGTTTAAGTACAGGGTGCGATCGTCCACCATCTCCTTAATTCGGTTGACAAAATCAGCAATATCCCCTGATTGACAGAGAAAGCCATTCCGTCCATTCTCAATAATTTGAGGCAGTCCTCCTACGGCTGATGCAATCACTGGCACGCCCATCGATAAACTCTCTAACACCACATTGGGTCTGCCATCAATTTGTGAGGGCAACACTAACACGTTAGAAAGCGCAAGACAGGTTTTAGCATCCATAAACCCAGGCAAAGAGATGTTATGAGCAATGCCATACCGACGAATTAAACCAGCCACTTTTTCATACAGCGCTCCATGTCCTGCCATCACAAAGTGAAGATCTCTATCTCCCTGAAGCCGATTCGCAATTTCCACGAATGATTCTGGGCACTTTTCCTCAGAGAACCTACCCATAAATGAAATTACGAACTTACCGCGTGTAGCTGTCTCCAACTCAACACTGGTGACTGAATCATTAACAGCAGAATCAGCATTAAAGTAAGTTGTGGAAACACCATTATGAATCAAGTGGATTTTAGTGTTTGATTCCTGATACTCAGTCAACAAACAGTTCTCCACAGTTTCATTTTCAACGATGTTTAGGTCAATATAATTTCTATACTTCCGATTATTGTCGATGTGACCGTGTTCGTTGTAAAGCTGGTCAATGACTTTGATGTGAGGAAACTGACGTTTGATTTCTGGAAGTAGAGTGTATACATAACTGGAACCAGCCAGAAAAATGATGTCAATGTTTCTAGATTCAATCAGATAGAAAATGAATTCTTGCCAAGTTTCCGGTTTAAGAAACTGCTGCAAATGATAGATTCCTGAGGTTAATTCCTCATACTTGGGTGTGCTATCTCCCATCTCTGGCGCTGGTTTCATAGTGGTGCAAATAGTGATGCCATACTCGAATTTCAGAGCTTGCATCAATTGCGTAAGGACTGTATCTGCTCCCCCGATTACTAGCCAGGGTAAGGCAAATAAAATATTGCCTACTTTGCTATTTTTCCCTAATTTTTGAGGTTGAGCTGTCTCACTAAATCGCTGAATCAGATTGATGTAACCATTTTCAACAATGTAGGTTTGTCGTCCTTGGCGAATGCGTTTCACTAAGCGACGATCGCTGTATAGTTCTTGATGATTTTCCTGAATTTGCTTACACAATGCTTCGTGTTTCTCAAGAGCAGCATCGATCATAGAAGAACCATGTTTTCTATACAAAAACAATGGCTCATTAATCTGAGCGCCTACAGCACCCAATTTAGCAATGGCGATCCAAAAGTTCCAATCTTCATAGCCATTCACCATTTTTTCATCGTAGCCGCCGACTTTCTCCCACACAGCTCGTTTGAAAACGGCAGAGACAGCCACACAGTTTTGATGCACTAAAGTCCTGAGATCAAACTGTCCTGGATTCCAGACAGCACAACTATCACCAAACTCTTGAATCCAGGTATGGCAAACATCTAAATTTGCAGTTTCTAAGCGAATCAAACACTTCTCTAAGTACGTTAGTCTCAGTAAATCATCAGCATCAAGACAGCAGATGTATTTCCCCTCCGCTATTTTGATCCCGCTGTTACGTGCCGACGGTAGCTTTTGATTAGATTGTCTAATGAGTTTAGTTTTTGGTTTATTTAGATGCTCTAAAACTTCAAGGGTTAATGCATCCTCAGACCCATCATCTACAACGATGATTTCAAAGTCTTGAAATGTTTGTAATAGGACAGAATCGATCGCAGCTTCTAAATATTGTCCATAGTTGAAGCAGGGGATAATGATGCTTACTAAAGGCTTATCTGAGAGCCAAGGTTGCTGCTGCAAAGGCTGGGAAGCAATAGCTTTGAGAGTTGTTCTTAGACCACGCAAAACTGTTTTAGGAGAAAGACCTTGAGCATCATTTTCAATTCCAATTAAACGCCTAAGTTTGAACCAGCGCGATCGTAATTTCCACAGCTTGCTACTCTCCATAGAAGCGATCGTAGAGTGTGCTTGGACTAACTTGTCTTGAGTGAGTCCTAACTGGCTTCGGGTCTGTTCTAACTGGCTGTGAGCCTGCTGGAGTTGCTCATACAATTGAGCCGATTCTTGCAATGCTCGTTGCAGTTGAGCCTGAGACTCTACTTGGTTCTGTTGCACTTCTTGCATGGACTGCTCTAGCCCTGCATGGGTTTGGCGCAGATGAGACTGTAGTTGGCACTGCGATCGTTCTAGTTCTCCCTGCATCTTTTGCCATTCATAAAACCTGGACAGAATCACTGGTTCTATCTCTTTTGATGGGGCTAGTTCAATCAAATTCAAATACTCGATCAGCAGCGTCGAACTAATAACTTGTTCAGCATCAAGCCATAATTTGTATGCACCAACGGCTACATTAAGGGTGCGATCGTGAGCTACTTCTGGCTCACAGTTTTCCAAACAAAGTAATTGAATGCGATCGTGGGGATAGGCTGAAATCAGAGCTTCAGCGATTGCTTGAGTATCATCAGTGCTGCCCTGATCCACAATAATAACCTCAAAATCTTGATAGGTCTGCATTAACAGATTCTCGACAATTTGAGGGAGATTTTGACTTTGATTGTGAGAGGAGACAACAACAGAAATTTTTGGGTTTGCAGAGCGTTCTACAGACTTTCTTAATTGGAACGTTACTTCTTGATGTACCGCTATATTTTGTAAGTCCAAAATACTTTTTAAGGAAATGAGTTTTCCATCCAGAAACTCTCGATTGAATTCAGCCGGACTCACTAAGTTTCCGTGTCGATTAGCATGGGTGGATTGCACTCGATTCGCGGGAATGTTTACAACTTTGCTATGGGAGTAACAGATCATGCTAGGTAAATCGATCGGAATCTTTGCTAACTCTGCTTCTAAGAGATTAGGATTGTAAAATTCTGCCTGTTCAATCAAAGGCTTAATCTGCTCAGTTCTAAATATATGCCCATCCAACGACATGGGATAACCCCAGTCATTATCCGCTGGCATTTCTCGCCAATTCCAGACTAAATTAGGTTCAAAATGGGGTGAGGACGCAGGTTTATTGGTTGAATAACTATAGGTAATATCGGGAGATAACCGCAGCGATAAAGATACAATGCTGCGATCGGATTCAAATATTTGAAACGCATCACTACACAGATCAAAAGGTTGGCGAACAACGTTGTCATCAACAAAGAAAACAGTGTAAGGATGGGTATCTTGAATCAAATCTAAAACATGTTGCTTAAAGGGGAGTGGATGCTCTCGTTCGCAAACATAATTGAATTCAGGATGTAGTTCTTTTAGTTTTTTGTAGCCTTCATCATAGGTAGGGTCACTGTAGGTGTAGAGAATAGTGAATTGATAATGATGCCAATCTTTAAAGAAGATTTTTATGCTTCTTAAGAGAAGTTCAAGTTGGCACGATCGGTCTTTACTGAAAATGACGACATTAAGTTTTTGAGATAATGGAACTCCATCAAGGTTTTGTGCAGCTAGTCCCAACGAGCGCTGAGATAAATCCTTTGGAGATAGAGGTGAAACAGTGTTTGCAGTAGTTAAAGAGCGAACAGGTTCTCCTGATTGTTTAACGGCAAGAACGTGGTAACCAAAACAAAGTAGCTCTGCCGACTTCTGCCCATCTATTGCTACTCGTTCCAAGATTTCTAGCATTGAATCTAGGGCTAGGGAATCTTGATTTTGGAGAACATTTTGCGTGTAATGCTCAACCATAAATGGAAGGCGACGGATTTCTTGGGCAACATACTCAAAGAAGTCACCATTCTCTGTCATTTCGACAATTTTAAAGCCTTGAGCAGGCAGATGAGTTTCGTAGAAGTAGCGATTGAAACCTGAGTAAAAATGGTAGGGAGCAAAGTGAGTCAAGCTACAGAAAGGAGCCGTGATAATTAACTGTCCACCCGATCGCAATAGGCGGGAAAACTCTTTTAATGCGGCGATCGGATCAGGTAAATGCTCAAAGACTTCTACACACAAAATAACGTCGAAGGATGCATTTAGTTCTGGAATTGCGGTGATGTCGCTAATAATATCTAACTGAGTTTGATCCCACGATCCCATTTGCAGACCCTTACCGTCACCTTCACCGTTGTAGGCAGCAAAGTCCTGCGCTACATAATCAAGATGGGAGCAGAATTTGGCAAATTGCCTCTCTCCTGCTCCCGCATCTAAAAGGCGAAGTCCGGATGGAAGATTCGTTAAGACGTTTTCTAACCAAGCCAATCGAGTTGACTCATTTTGTATGCCAATTGTTGTCATGAACGTACCCACTCACTTTTTTTCACAAAGATTGTATTGATATAGGTGTCCGCATAAACCATATATCCCTTGCTTTCTAGAAAATCAAGAATCCTTCTATCTTTCTCACCATTCCCAGTTTCGGAGAAAGAGATGGTTTCAACGCAAATCACGACTGGAGAGCTTTGGTTATATTTAATCGATTGCAAAATTTGCAAGTCAAGTCCCTCTACATCCAAGGATAAAAATTTCGGAAAATGCCCTTCGCAATATTGGTAAATGACATTTGAAATTACGTCCACAGTTGTTTTAGCTATCGATACGATATGATGACTACCCTGCTGCGTGCAACGCTCTGCCTCATCTTTTGAAAAGGTGTTTAGAGTGGGAGTTGATAAGATATAAAAATCTATTTCTCCTGCTACATTTGAGATGCCAAGGTTTAGATTAATATCTTCCGATCGCTCTAGTTTAAAGCGTTCAAACAAGGTTGGATCAGGCTCTATGTTAATCCCTCTACAACCGTTTCGATAAAACAAAGCTGTATTACTTAAATGCTCTGGATGATAGGCTCCGATGTCAATGTAAGTAGGCATTTGAATGCCGATCGCATCAAAAATGAACTTAACAATTAAGTCTTCACCCGTCTGAGAATAAGAGATTTTAACGTGCTTTTCAACTTCAGTAGGTACCTTAATCACTTTTTCAGAGAGAGAGGCTGAAATTACTTCGTTAGGTTTTTGTGTCCTCGATCGCAGCTTGCCTAAAGCCCAACTTAAGCGAGAGTCAAATGCCACCAAGGATTCTATAATCAGAAATTTTAGTCTATTGATGAGGTGAGCATTTTTATGCATCTTCTCATGCCACAGAAATAGTCGAAACGTCCCAATTATTACTTTATATAGCAGCTTAATTTTGTCCTTGAAGCTGATAGAGCTTGAGGCAATTAAGCTGGTTTGCTTAGTGATATATGGATAGTAGATAAGCACTCTATTTGGTTGGGGATTGGCAATCTTAATAACATATTCACTACCATCAACTCCAGCAATGTAAAGCGGTTTTTCAAGACCATGCAAAACGTCAGCTTGACCATCAAGTAGGATTTTAGTTACAAAGTAGCAATCCGCAAAATCAAACCAGAAATCCTCATAGTTCCTAATTAAAGACGCTCTGCGATGTAACCCATAAATCATGCTAGGGGTGGGTATATCTAAGAACGCCTTAACATTTTCCGCTCTTGAATGATGCCTGGAAACATTAGGTAAAGCTATGTTTTCTGTCCAACCATTCCCTCTATATAAGACGTTCATTCTGGGGACAACAAGTGTTATGTGTTCATCAAATTGAGCTAAACATATTTGAATGAACTCAGGTTCCCATTCATCATCATCAGCAGCCCACATAAAGTAATTTCCTGTGGACTGATCTAGTACAAACTTAAAGTTATAAATAGCTCCTTGATTAATATCTTGTCTGTGATATTGGATTCGCGGATCGGTTTGCATTAAGTATCGAACTAACGCCTCTGTTTCTTTTCCAGGAGAAGCGTTATCAGAGACAATAATTTCTAAGTTGCGATAGGTTTGCTGAGTGATACAGGACAGAGTCCGCTGTAAACCTAAGGCTCTATTGTATGTAGGAATGCCCACACTAACTAAAGGTTGTGGGTCAGTGTTGTTGTCAGTTTGATGCACAGTTCATTTTCAGAATTAATCCTTACCACTCTAATTACCTAACTCTTTTACAGCAGATAAGTAGTCGGTCAGGTAGGTTTCAGACAATTTATCAAAGATTCTGCAACATATCTTACTTGTTCTTGGGTCAAATTGAGTGCTGAGGGTAGAGTGATTCCTAAAGAGAAAGAGTTGAGGCGGATGTAGAAATCTCCCTGAAAGTTGGCGATCGTAGAATGTTGGCAGTTAAACATATGCTGGATGACTTTATAAGACCTTCTAAGTTACAAATTTGATTCGTAAATATTTCAGCAAAGGTAGTTCAACTTTTTTATAAACAACAATTGCAAAGAGTGAAGTCATCCCAAGTATCAATAGGACACTAATAGGACTTGTCTTAGGGTCAAATAAGGGGAAGTGCTGCCCAATATTTGCAAAGGTTTCAATAAATAATGTATGAGTTAAATAGAGTGCATAAGATGCATCTCCCAAAAGTAAAATAGGTGCCCAAGTGCATTGCCAACCTGCTTTTTGTAAGAGTACAGTGCAAAGAATTACCAATGCTGGCAATATGTAACCGCCTATATAATAAAATATCGTTTGTACAAAAACTGAGAACTCAGCAATAGGTGTGAGATTTAACACAAAGAATGTAATCGCTAAAAATATAGCTGACCAAAGTAATAACCCTTTAAATTTTTTAGTTGTCTTTTCTGTAACTGCATCCCAAATATAGAAACAAATAATTCCAATTACAAATAGCCATACTATATTTTGCGAGTAATAAAACAAGCATAAGGTTAAATCACATTCAAGGCTTTTAGTCATTAATTCAATAGTGCCAATAAAAATAATCGCCAAAATTGGGGCATACTTCTTTGAAATTTTTAATGGCAAAGCAAATATGAGGTAAAAAAATATTTCTAGATTGAGAGTCCAGCCAATTCCCAACAGCGGTTTTATATTACCCCCAGAATTGATATAGGGAATAAAAAAGAAGCTTTTTACTAGGGCTAATAAAGTAGTTTGATTATCTAGACCATGGTTTTGTTGAATCCACACGAGAATCTGAAATGGACTTTTGATTAACCAATTTAAGAAAAGGGGTAATACGCGATATGGATTAGTAAAACCAAGATTTCCCCAAATGAGAATGAGAGTTGTAGAAATCCAATAAAGCGGAACTATTCTGACGACTCTCTTGACTAAGAAGTTTCTGGAGTCTTTTCTAGTGCTGTAAGACATGATAAAGCCGCTCAAGACAAAAAATATTCTGACGGCTGTAAAATCGGTATGAACATCAGAAAATAGTCTGAAATCAGTATGATAGAAGACAATTGCTAGAGCCGCTAACGCCCTTATTACTTGCAGATTTGTAATCATCTTTTTCTTGCTGTGAATTGTTCAGTAGTTGAGCAAGATGCTCGGTCAACCAGGGTTGTTGCCATCGGATCTTGAGTATTGCTAATGCCGAACTGTAGTTCTTCATACAACTCCTACTTCACTGAGTCTTCAATCGTTGTTCACTAGCCCATCAACTGTAATCTCAAATTGCTGGCTTACTGCTTCAGATCGCTGGATATATCAAAATGCTGTTAACCTTCGTCGATGCTTTCGTTTTGGTAGCTCACTAGCTTTGGTAAACGTGGAATTATGGAATTCTTATCTCTCTGCCTCAGAGACTATTTAGAAAGGCGCGAATTGCTGTCTGAATCCCTCATCCTCTCTACAAGTGATTCGGTGAAAATACGAAAAGCATTACTCAATTGCTGATCTAGTAGTCTGTCAATCATTAATTGACGGGTATCTGAAAGCCGGGAGGTTAGTTGAAGTTAACCCTCAAAATTTTCTTGACAGAACACTAGTTTGCTCGGTTTGCGACTTGAACTGAATAAGGTCGAGCTAAGGTTCCACTAATTCTTGTCTCAAGGAGATCGGAGACACTCGATTAAAGATGTCGTCGTGTATTCCACCTGTTCCCTAGTGAGGTTAAGTGCTGAGGGTAAGTTGATTCCCCAAGGAGAGAGGGTTGAGGCGATCGGGTTCTTAATAGGAATTAAACCGATCTCTTTATAAGCAGGCAAAGAACTAAGTGGATAGAAAAACGGCCGCGCATCAATTTGTTTCTGCTTCAGACCGTCAATCATAGCTTCTTTTGTTAACCCATATTTAGGATCTAGGATAGCTGTCACCATCCAGTAGGTGTTTTTTACCCACGGCTGCTCGTGGTTCAGGGTGATGCCATCCCAGTTGCCCAAGGCTTCCTGGTACCACTGAAAGATTTGGCGCTTGCGATCGACTAGCTCATCAATCCGTTCTAGTTGCGCGAGTCCCAAAGCGGCTTGCATACTACTCATGCGGTACTTGTAGGCCACTTCAGTGTTCCAGAACATTTTGCCGTGGGGATCGCGTCCATGATCGCGGAGGAAGAGGCAGCGCTGATAAATATCCTCGCGATCGGTGACCAGCATTCCCCCTTCTCCAGTGGTCAGAGTCTTGGAGCCATGAAAGCTAAAGGTGCTGACGGCCCCGAAACTACCTGCTTTTTGGCCTTTGTATTCAGAGCCGATCGCTTCGGCTGCATCTTCAATAATGGCGATGTTGTGCTGTTGGGCAATAGCTAAAATTGCATCCATATCCGGCAAATTGCCGTAGAGGTCAACAACGATCGCAGCTTTGGTTTGGGGGGTGATGCGGGCAGCAAAGGAGTCGGCTGAAAGACACCAAGACTGGGCATCGATATCAGCGAAAACTGGGGTTGCCCCCACATAGGCGATCGGTGCAGAGGTGGCAATCCAGGTGATATCAGGCACAATCACTTCATCCCCTGCGCCCACGCCCAATGCGAGTAACGCCAAGTGAAGGGCTGAAGTGCAGGAGGGCAGGGTTACAGAATATTGTCGCCCCACATAGGCAGCAAAAGCTTGCTCGAAGCGGGTGTGGTACAGGTTAGCGTTGCCATACCAGGCATTGGTGACGGCATCAGTCACATAGTCAATTTCCTTCTGGGTAATCCACGGCCCAGCGATCGGAATGCGCTCCATTAAATTAATCCTTCACACATTTCAGATATCCATTGGGAGCAACTGTAATCAATAGCTTTGCCTGTATTTCTTGATCAGTTTGGAAGCGATCGTTATCCCTAAGGAACTCTTGAACAGCAGTTTTCGGATTATTTCCTTGTCCCCAAGGACGATCGGAGGAAAAACTTTCGGGCATATCCTCAATAATCGTGTCAAAAACAATCAAATAGCTACCTTTAGTCACTAACGGGGCATAAAGTTCCAACTCTTTAAGTACATGATTGTGAGTATGGTTGGAATCTAAAATTACTAACACTTGGCGCTTATCCGCAGCAATTTGATGAATTTGCTTAGCGATTTCTTCATTAATAGAAGAGCCTTGAAGCATTGTAATTCTCTTGAACATCGGATGGCTCTCGATTTCAAATCGATTGTGTTCTCGAATATCAATATCAACTCCTAAGACTTGTCCAGCTTCACCTAACAATTCCAACATTGATGCATAAAAAATCAGAGAACCGCCGTGAGCAATTCCTGTCTCAATAATCAAGTCTGGCTTAACTCGCCAAATGATTTCTTGAGTAGCCAATACATCTTGAGGAAACTGAATAATAGGACGACCTAACCAAGAAAAATGATAAGAGTACTCATGCTTAGAACTTCTGACAAACCAATCTTTAGTAACCTCCTTTAATGCCTCATCATTTCCCATTTCATGAATAAATTTTGAATTCCTGAGTGTAAACTCATTGATCTCAGACACAGTTTGAACCTCTTATTCTTGAATCTCTTTAATTACTATTTCAACTGCATATTTTTTGCCATTTTCGTAGAAGTAAGCAGTCGGATAGGGAGGGAATGTCCTAGCTCTGAGGATGTTTAATAAATCCCTAGCTTTATAGGAAGCATTAATGTCTATTTGGCACTTCTTATCCATTTGATTAGATGTGTGGAACGTACCCAATCTATTATCTTGCTCTCTCCTTGGCAATTGGTCTGCAATAATTTGCTCATATGTCTTCTTGAATAACTCTATGACTAACTCACAAGATCTCTGATAAATACTTCCTCCAGTATCTTCCCAAGATTTTTCTAAACGTTTCTGAGCTACGATGTCTCCCGTGTCAATTCCCTCATCAATATAATGCAGAGTTGCTCCTGCTGGAGTTTCATCGACTAGACACCAAAAATTAGGGTGTTTTCCCCGATTAAATGGAAGATAACTAGGATGAAAGTTTAGCCATCCTAACGTTGGAATTTCCAAAATTGGGCCTTTCAAGAGGTAAGACCACCAAGCTAAAATTCCAATTCGTGGTTTTGCGTTAATGATTTGGGTGATGAGTTCTTGATTTTGCAAATCAATAGATTTCCCGATTGTACCAATGTTGGCATAGGACTGACATAGTTCTTGAATGGGTTGATTGTAGCCCCCTCTATCAACAATATCTAAAATCAAGAAATCAATTCGTTCATTCCGCTCTATCAAATACTGAACAACTTGGAATCCAACGTAATCTGAAGCAAGAATAATCATGGATGAAGTACCCTAGCTATAGAATTGATCTGGTATAGACGTGCTAACCAATGACTTCTAATTGAGGAATAGGTATCACAAACTTTCCTCCCCACTCGCGAATGTATGATTGCTGTTGCATAATTTCCTCTTTGAAGTTCCAGGGAAGAATTAGCAGATAATCTGGCTGAGTTTCACGAATCTGATCGGGAGAGTAGATCGGAATATGAGTTCCCGGTAGAAATAGACCTTGCTTATGGGGATTGCGATCGACCACATAGTCAATAAAATCTGTGCGAATACCACAAAAATTCAGTAAGGTGTTTCCTTTTGCAGCGGCACCGTAAGCGACAACTACTCTACCTTGATCCCTAGCGTGAATTAAAAAAGTTAGGAGTTCACGCTTGACTAACTGCACTTTTTTACCGAATTCTAAGTAGGTTTCAATCTGATCTAGACCTGCTTGTAGTTCTTCTGACTTAAGTTGAATAACTCGATCGCTAGCGGTTACTGCTTCAGAACTATGTTTGGCGTAAATTCGTAATGACCCTCCATGAGTCCATAATTTCTCGACATCAAACAGAGTCAATTGATGGGATGAAAAGATTTTTTCTAATGTTGAGAATGAAAGATAGGAGCAATGTTCATGATAAATAGTGTCAAATTGATTTTGCTGAATTAGCTGCAATAAATGGGGGAATTCCATAGTCAGGATACCGCTCTCCTTTAAAAGAAGCTTCATCCCAAAAATGAAATCGTTAAGGTTAGGTACATGCGCCAAAACATTGTTACCCAACAGTAAATCTGCCTGTTTACCTTTGGCAACCAATTCCTTGGCGGTTGCAGTATTAAAAAACTTTACTAAAGTAGGAACTCCCTTTGCTTCAGCTACCTGCGCTACATTAGCAGCCGGTTCTATTCCTAAAATTGGAATTCCTTTTTCCTGGAAATATTGAAGTAAGTACCCATCGTTACTGGCAATTTCAATAACTTGACTACTCTGGTCAAGTTCAAACCGATCTATCATCATATCAGTGTAGGCTTTAGCATGGTTTAACCAACTGTCTGAGTAAGAGGAGAAATAGGCATAGTCTTTAAAGATATGTTCAGGAGGTTCAAATTGCTCCAATTGAACTAAGAAACAATTCTGGCAAACATAAGCATGAAGTGGATAAAACTTTTCGGCACAGTGAAGATGCGCTTTAGACAGAAAGGCATTGGATAAGGGAGACATGCCTAAGTCTACGAATGTGTGTTGTAGAGAATCGCCACAAAAGCGACAATTACCAATTGTCACAGAGTAATACTTCCTTTAACTAATTAGGTTGAATTTCTATGGTTTCCCACTTAAATTGAGGTCTGACTATGCCTGGAATGGCTCCTGTATACCCATGTCTGCCCTGATTGCTTTCAATGGATTCAATGACTGCAAAGGTGAGGGCTTTGGGTGCATCGAAATGCACTGTAATAACGGGTTCAAAAGAACTTAATGCTAAGTTGATAGTATAGGTTCCATTGTTCAAAAAGTTACCCGGAATCTTACATTCTGCGATGTAATCACCAGGGGTTAAAACTCTAACAGTTCGGGGGGATACGATGAAAGCTCGGACATCGTTATCAACATAAAAGTGAAAGTTGGGCACAAACTTCAGGTTGTCTTGTTGCAGGATTTTGTAGTGCATACAAATCCTGATTTCCTCATCGATTTTGACCTCGGTAACAACTTGATCCTTGCTGTTAATAATGGAGCCGGAAATTAAGATGGCGTACTCATTACCAATAACTTCATCACTGTTAAATAAGCCATTGTGGTCATCTGTGACAGGTGCTAAAGGGGCTGCTTCTGTAGTAGTAACCTGGGGTTGCTGGGGTTGCTGATTTCGAGTGGTTTGTCTAACGAAACTTAGGTAATAATCGATCGTTTCATCGGCGCTACCATAGAACCGAACGATTCCCTTATCTAGCCAAAATGCTTTTTGACACGATCGCTGAATCGAGTCCAAATCATGGGAGACCAGCAGCACTGAACCGCTAGCATCCCAAAGTTTGTCTAAACGCTGCTTAGCCTTATTCTTGAACCGCTCATCGCCTACAGACAGGACTTCATCTAGTATCAGAATGTCAGGTTGTACTTCAGTGGCGATCGCAAATCCTAACCGCGCAATCATCCCAGAGGAGAGGGCTTTAACCGGGGCAAGGGCGTAATCTTCCAGTTCGGCAAACTCCAAAACCGATCGGGTTTTTGCCACCATTTCTTCCTTGGAAAATCCCAGAAAAATGCCATAGAGAACGATGTTGTTCTTCACCGAATCGTCTAGGTCAAATCCGGCTCCTAATTCAATCAGTGGGGCAATTTTACCGCGTACTCGGACAGTGCCAGTGGTAGGTTGTAAAATGCCGCAAATAACTTTTAACAAAGTTGATTTTCCGGAGCCATTGGCACCAAGAATTCCTACCTTCTCACCTGCATCTACGGATAGGCTGATTTGATCCAAAATCAATTTCTTGGCAGGCTGGCGGCGTTTCCCTTCAATAAAAGACAACACAGTCTTCTTTAAATCGTAAGAAAACTCTTCTTGTGTCCGTCGCCACAAGGAAACGTTGTCTAGCCGAATTACTTCCCCCATCGATGCAACAGTCCTAAATCATTTGTGAGAGTGAGAGGCTTGGTGAGACGGGAATCCGTAGGAATTTCCGCTCCCCATCCAGGTTGGATCGCTATAGCAAATCCATAAATTGACCACGCCACCAGTGGAAACAGCATAGCCCAGTTGTGAAGACAATGATGCCACTTAACAGTGCTGTGGCAGTTAAACCCAAATCAAAGGAGTGGTTGAGGGCAATTTGTTTGATGCTTTCCGTGATGGGAAAGAGCGGATTGATTGCCAGCAATGGACGCACTTTGGGGGAGATGATCGAGACAGGGTAAAAAATGGGAGTGCTAATCCACAGTAAAAAAACGATAAGTTCGTAGAAGTAGGGCAAGTCTCGAAAAAATACATATAGCCCACTCACCAAAAATCCTACTCCCGTAGAAACCAGCACTAGAGCGAGAATTGGAATAAAAAGTAGCAGTAGGCTAAGGGGATCACCAGAGGTTACCATCGTGACGATGATCAGCAGGGGCAAGGAGCCAACAGCAAATTGAAATAGGTTGGCGGCAACCATCGATACGGGGAAAATGCTGACGGGCAGGCGCACTTTATTCAGCAGAGAGCCATTGGCAACCACGCTGATCAGGGCTTGGCTGGTGGAGGTGGAGAAAAAGTTTAGGATCACCAGCCCGGTGAAGGCTGAGAGCATGTACTTCACGATCGATCGATCGTAGTCGGGGTAGTCTCGGACAAAGGTGCCCCCGAAAAGTACAGTGTAGACCCCAGTCATAATCAGGGGGTTCAACAGCGACCAGTACACACCCAAAAATGATCCGCGATACCTGACTTTCAAGTTTTTCGGCACCAGGACATTCAAAATTTCCCAGTAGCGCTGGACGGAAGGTGGAACTGAAATGCTGGACAGTGGGGCCATGATGGTAATTTGAGGCAGGCTTTAACAATCTGTAGGTCGTCGATTAAAAACCTATAGAAGTAAGTGGTCGGTCTACAGCATAGTCTTTTTCCCTCATCCTCTTACCCCTTCTCCCCAGGGAGAAGGGGAACTGGACTCTGGCTCCCTCTCCCTGGGGAGCTTGTCATTACCAACATCTCTTAAAAAGCTTAGAGAGTGTCTGACAAATGCTCCAGACCTTGCACTTGCCCCCTAAATCCCCCAATTCTGGGGGACTTCAATCTCAGAACCCCCCAGAATTGGGGGGCAGGGGGGCGGTTCGGGCGACAATTTGGACCTTCTCAGAAGTTTAGAATTCACATTTTTGAGAAATCTTCGATTTCTCAAAAATGTTGGTAATGACAAGCCCTGGGAAGAGGGTTGGGGTGAGGGAATTGACTTTATTTAGTCCATAATCCTAAGTAACTCGATTAAGAGTCTCTGGTTTTGGTCATTCTGTCAACTCAGACCTAATCTTGGATGTACTCCTGCCCATTGAGCAAGGCAATCTCTGCTCGCAAGAATTCTCGTCCCAGGTAGGCGGCGTGGTCGAAGCGCGTGACGGGGCAAGGCTGGGTTTGCTCAAATAGATGGATGCAAATCTCCTTGGCAGTTCTGCCCGTAAAAATGGCGGTGGAGGAGCGATCGACTTTGCCACGCACCGGAATCGGGTTACCTGTGTCTGGGTCAAGGGCTAGTCCACGATCGTCAATCACGTTGGTGTAATGTTTAGCGCAGATTTGGTGGGCAGCGCGATCGAGGTAGATAATAAAGTACCCTGCTGGATCAAGATCGATGAAGCGTTGTGAGAGTTTTTGGTCAATTGCAGACCCGGTTTCAAGCATTTGAGTCATATCCGGCGCGGTTCTGTAGGGTTGTGCAATGAAATGTGTAGCCATCCACACATCTTAAACTGCTGCTAAGAATTCCACTATTAGAGATTGTCTGAGATGTATTGATAGAGGTCACGCTCGAAAGTTCCATGAGATCTGCTAGCTTGATCGTAGAAAGATTCTGAACGTGATGTACCTATGTCTGATTCTGTGCCTAATTCTATGCAAGCGCTGACCTATCCCCCCAGCTTCAAAGGCGACCAAACCGATGACTACCACGGGGTGACGATCGCCGATCCCTACCGTTGGCTGGAAGATCCCGATTCACCAGAAAGCAGAGCGTGGATTGAGGCGCAGAATCAAGTCACCTTTGACTATTTAAATCAGATTCCAGGGCGAGAGCAAATCCAGAAGCGCCTCACGCAGCTTTGGGACTACGAACGCTACAGCCTCCCATTCAAGGAGGGCGATCGGTATTTCTACTTCAAAAATGATGGATTGCAGAACCAAAGCGTTTTGTACACCCTAACTGCTTTGGATGCGGAACCCGTGGTCTTGCTAGACCCCAACCAGCTTTCAGATGATGGGACGATCGCCCTCTCTGGTTTGGACATCAGTACCAACGGCAAATTCATGGCCTATGGCTTGTCTACGGCTGGCTCCGATTGGCAGGAATGGCGAGTGCGAGAAGTGGCAACGGGGCAAGATTTGACCGATCATCTGCGCTGGGTGAAGTTTTCCGGAGCAGCGTGGACAACGGATAACCAGGGCTTCTTTTACAGCCGTTACGCGGAACCCAATCAGGAAGCTGAGTTACAGGAAGCGAACTATTTTCAGCAGCTTTACTACCATCGCCTCGGTACACTTCAGAGTGAGGATGTTTTGATTTACGATCGCCCCGACGAAAAAGAATGGGGCTTCAACGGCAGTGTCACCGAAGATGGACATTACCTAATTATCTCGGTGTGGCAGGGAAGCAACCCCAAAAACTTGATTTTCTACGAGGATCTGACTCATCCTGATGCACCCGTAGTGGAACTGATCAACACCTTCGAGGCCGAGTACAGCTTCATTGAGCATGAGGGGTCTGTCTTTTGGTTCCGCACGGATTTGGCGGCTCCTTGCGGTCGGGTGGTAGCGATCGACATCACTGATCCCGATCGATCGCACTGGCGCGAAGTGATTCCCCAAGCCGCAGAAACCCTGCAAGGGGTCAACGTGCTGAATCACCAGTTCGTCACCTCCTATCTCAAGGATGCCCACACCCAGGTCAAAATCTTTGCCCTGGATGGTTCCCTGGTGCAAGAGGTAGACTTGCCTGGACTCGGCTCTGTCTCAGGGTTTGGAGGCAAGCGTGAAGACACCGAAACCTTCTATAGCTTCACCAGCTTCACCACACCGCCCACGATCTACCGCTACGACATGGCAACCCACCAAAGTCAGCTATTTCGCCGTCCTGAGGTGAGTTTTAATCCGGATGACTATGAGACGCAGCAGGTGTTTTATCAAAGCCAGGATGGAACTCAAGTGCCGATGTTTATCACCCATCGCAAGGGCTTGCAGTTGGACAGCCCGAAGCCAACTTACCTCTATGGTTACGGCGGGTTTGGAATTTCGCTAACGCCCAGTTTTTCTGTTGGA
>Ga0163147_10004017_pt1 | contig 19024 bp, 13 predicted proteins | sample OliLakLV19MP6G1_FD_148597 | JGI IMG/M metagenome (GOLD analysis project Ga0163147, IMG submission 148597) | Freshwater microbial mat bacterial communities from Lake Vanda, McMurdo Dry Valleys, Antarctica- Oligotrophic Lake LV.19.MP6.G1 | ecosystem: Environmental > Aquatic > Freshwater > Lake >...
CGTACCACCTTGGCGGGCATTCCGAGCACCATGCTGTGCGGCGGTATGGCCGTTCGCTGGGTAACCACTGCCCCGGCGCCCACCACCGAGCCGTGTCCCACCACCGTATCGTCGAGGACCGTGGATTGCATGCCAATCAGGCAACCGCGCTCGACGCGGCAGCCGTGCAACATGACGCGATGGCCTATCACGACGTCCTCGTCCACCTGACAGGGACTGAGATCGCCAACGTGTAATACGCTTCCGTCTTGCACATTGGAGCGCGCGCCCACGCGGACCGCCGCGAGATCTCCGCGCAATATCGCGCCGTACCAGATCGACACATCATCCCCGAGGACGACCTCCCCCACGATGACCGCACCCGGCGCGACCAGAACCCGTTCCCCGACAACCGGCACCTTGTCGAGGTAACGATCGATGATGGCGCGCGGAAACCGCGTTCGCAAGGCCTGCACCTGCGCGTCGAGTTCGCGAACATTCGAAGGTGCGCCCGTGATGACCTGCACCGATGAAGACGTGGTGGCCATGTTTATGTGTTGCGGTTCAAGACTCGTTCGATGAGGCGGCCATCGCATCCGGGTTGGCGGTTGCCTCTTCAAACTCCGTGACAGCACGAGCCGCCGCCGCGGTCGCGTCGTCAATCTCCTCGAGAAGCTCGTCGTTTTCCTCTCCCGCTTGTACGGCGTCGAACTCGAACGCCTTGACCGGACCGGCCGCTTCGGCTTGCTGATCAGGCGTGCCATCCGGGTGCGTCGAATCCACCTTGGCCTGCTCTTCTTCGCCAAGCTCGTGGAAATCCCGCAGCGTGGGAAGTTCAGCGAGTTCCTTGATGTTGAAGATGCGCAAGAAGTCAGGCGTTGTGCCGTAAAGAATCGGGCGACCCACATCTTCCGCCTTGCCGAGCACACGCACGAGGCTGCGATCGAGCAGCGTTTTCAAAACGGGACCGCAATCCACGCCACGAATGTCGTCGATCTCGGGACGGGTGATAGGTTGCCGGTACGCGACAATCGCAAGCGTTTCCATCAAAGCGCGCGATAAACGCATCGCTCGACCGGTCATCAAACGACCAACCCATTCGTGGTTGCCGGGATGGGTTTGCAACCGCCATCCGGTTGCGGTTTCGATGAGTTGAATGCCCGTGTCTTCACGACGGATGCGCAAGCTTTCGAGCGCCGCGACGATCGGTTTGTCAGAGCGGCCACCGATCACACGTCGACAATCGCCCGGCGAAAGTGGCTTGTCCGAAGCGAAGAGCAAGCTCTCGATGACCAGCTCAAGTTGCTCGGGCGGCATCGCATCCGCGCCCTCGGCGAGCACATCGGTGCCCACGTCCGGAACAGCCACTTCGGTCACAACGGTGTCGTCGGACGCCATGGCCTCCAGCGGTGCATCGATTTCGGTCACCGAGCCATCGGCGACTGCCTCTTCGGCTTCGACCGCAACTTCAGTTGTTTTCCCCTTCTTGCCCCGGTTCTTTCTGCTCTTCTCGCGCGGCGCTGTCTCCGTCAACGGCTCCGTCGTTGCTGGCTCCAGGGTCGCTTCCGGTGACACCGTCGGCGCTGATTCCTTCTTCGGGCGCGATTTCTTCGAACGCGGCGACTCCGATTCCGGGCTCAACTTCGCCTCGGAGATCGGCATCGGCTCCGAACCCTCCGCTTCCAGGTTCGTCGTCGTCTGGGAGATCGTCGAGTCCGAGCTCTTCAAGTCCAAGTCCTTCGATTCCGACGCCGTCGAGGCTTCCGTCATCTCCGTCGTCTCGCTCGAAGACTGCGCTGCGTGTGGCGGGGCTGACTTCTGACGGTTCTTCTCTTTGCGCTTCTTGTCCCTGGATTTTCCCATGGTCTTCCTCTCGGGCTGTCACCGAACGCCGATCGGCCACGGAGGCGGATCGTGCAATGAAAAAAGTCCCCGACGCTTCGTCGCGTAGCACGCGAATGATGCGCAACCGGGCCATCTCCAAAATGGCAAGCAGGGTCACGACCAGCTGGTGTCGAAGATCATCGTCGGGTAGCGAAAGATCGACGACGCTGTCAAAGCGAAAACTGCCGTCGTTGCTATCCAGACGATCCACCAGTTCGTTGATTCGATCGGCAACGGACATCCGATCCATCACGACGTTGTGGACCTTTGCGGTCTTGCCAGCGTCCTTGAGCAGATCGGCAAACGCCTCGATCAGTTTCCAGGCCGAGTGCTCGGCCAGCTCGCCCGGCTGTCGCGGACCGTCGAAACCCGGCATGCCGCGACCAAACACGTTGCGGCCTTCGATGGGTCGTGCACCCAGCTTTTCTGCAGCGTCCTTGTACTTCTGGTATTCCAGCAAGCGACGGATGAGCTCCTCGCGCGGATCCATACCGGACTCTTCTTCGGCCTGGATCTCCTCGGCCTCGGGCATGGGCACGAGCTCACGCGACTTGAGGTAACAGAGGGTGGCCGCCATCACCAGGTATTCGGCCGCGACGTCGACCGACATGTCCTGCATGAGATCGAGATATTCGAGGTATTTACCGGTGACGAACGCAATCGGAATGTTGACGATGTCGAGCTCGTGCGACTTGCAGAGGAAGAGCAAGAGATCGAGAGGCCCCTCGAACTCGGGCAGAACCACATTGTATGAAAGCCGATCTGGGATCTCGGAGTCACCGCGCGCAATCGCGCCCTTTATGGCAAATGCAGGATCCCCAACCGCAGGCACCGCCTGTGGGCTTGATTCCGCCTCCTTTTCGGAAAGCTGTTCTGGGTTCTCCGTGCTCATCGCGTGAGTATCCATACCAACCCGTACATCCACCTATCCACGAGGAACGACGCCGGCATCATCAAAATGCGCAAGCCACCGGTCAACAGAAGTCCGAGCAGAATCATAAACCCCCAGCGTTCGACAAACGCGAGGACGGAACCCATCGAGGGTGGCAACAACCAGGCCAAAACCGCTCCGCCATCAAGCGGAGGGACCGGCAGCAGGTTGAAGAACATCAGGAAAAGGTTCAGTCCAACCAGCTTTTCCAGAATCTGGCTGAGCATGTCGCCGGGAAGCCCGATCGTCTTCGCCAGTAGGATGGCCAAGAGGGAAGAGACAATGGCCATCACGAGGTTCATTGCCGGACCAGCCATGGCGACCATCGCGTGACCGCCACGCATCGTGAACTTGCGCGTATAGGCCGTGGGGTTGGTCTGAACGGGCTTGCCCCAGCCGAGGACCGGCATACCCGCGCTAGCGAGCAACGGGAACAAGATGGTGCCGATGGGATCGATGTGACGAAGCGGATTCAGCGTCACGCGACCCTGCGCGGCGGGCAAGCGATCCCCCAGCCGGTTTGCCATCCAGGCATGGCCGAACTCATGGACGGTGATCGATAAGATCAACGCGATGAGATAGAGCAAGCTATCTCGTACCTGTCCCAGAGGAATGCCGGTCACTGAAAGCCAACCCGTATACAGGCCATGAACACCACCGTCAATGCAAAGAGCGGACGCGAATTGCCGTCCGGGACACGATAAACGATTCAGGGCAGGAGGGCGACCGTTTCCGCATCAAACGGCGTACAGATTCACCTGTTTTTTTTGACGTCGAGTCGCGCGCGACCTGTGGATAACTCTTTCGCATCGGGTCAGATGGCGCTTCGAATCCCCGTCGCAGCAGCGGCATCCTAAACGCCAAACCCCACACGAGGAACCGCCATGACCGATACGAAAACGATTCTAGTCACAGGTGCAACCGGCCAACAGGGCGGAGCCGTCGCAAAGGAACTGCTTGCAAAAGGCGGCCTCAAAATTCGCGCCATGACCCGCAAACCGGATGGAGCCCCCGCTCGGGCGCTTGCAAAGGCTGGCGCTGAACTCGTGGTCGGCGACCTGAACGACGCCGCTTCACTCGACAAGGCACTCGAAGGTACATGGGGTGTTTGGGCGGTACAAAATACCTGGGAGGCAGGTGTTGAGGGCGAAGAGGCCCAGGGAAAGCGTCTGGCTCAGCGAGCGCGCGAAAAAGGCGTCAGTCATTTTGTCTACTCGTCCGTCGGATCGGCCCATCGCAAGACAGGCATCCCCCATTTCGACAATAAGTTCCGCATCGAGGAAGTGGTGCGCGGATTGAACTTCGCATCCCACGTCATCCTGCGGCCCGTCTTCTTCATGGAAAACATGGTCTCGGGTTGGTTCTTGAACGGGGACACGATCGCGACTGCGATGAAGCCGAATCGCAAGCTGCAAATGGTCGCCGTTGAAGACATCGGCAAGTACGGCGCCCTGTCCTTCACGAACTCGGCAGAGCTTAACCGTGCGGAGATTGACCTGGCGGGCGATGAACTGACGATCCCCGAGGCGACCGCAATGGTTTCGGAGTTCAAGAAGACGCCCATCAAGTTCGTCGAACTTCCGATCGACGTGATACGAAAGAACAGCGAGGACTTCGCTCTCATGCTCGAGTGGTTCGACAAGGTGGGCTACAACACCGACATCGCGGGCAACCAGAAAAAGTACGGCATCAAGTCGCTGACATTCCGCGACTGGGCCGCGAAGGCGCTGCACGGCTAGCATTGGGAACCGGGCGCCTGGCTCGCAGCTGGGCGCCCATTATTTTCTTGCGCGCGGGTTGCCAGACGTTGCCGATATCGTTCATGCTTGTAAAAAGGCACCATGGCGGCAATCGATTCACTGCTCAGCATCGTCGAGTTTCAAAAAGCGGACGGAATCGTCATTGTTGGAGGGGAATCGCCTTCGTTGCTGGGAGGTAAAAGTGGTCAACTGACCATGCCACCGCTCAACGAAACGATGATGAGCATCCTGCTCGGCGAACTTCTTGAAGACGGTGAGCGGGAAAGCCTCGCGGGAGGAACCGTGATCGAGCGGCCACTGCCAGCGATGCCCGGTGGCATTCGATTCAACCTGTCCGTTCGCCAGGATGGCAGCAAAATCCGGATCGTGGTTCGCAAGGGCGCCGGAGCGACCACACCGAGAGCCGTCCCTCCCCGTACGGAGCCGGAAACCGTATCACGACGCGAGTCAACCTCCGAGTCCGTCATTACGACAGCGCTCTCCGCTGCAATTAAACGGGGCGCATCCGATCTGATTCTTTCTGCCGGACGGGCACCGCAGCTCAAGCTGGCGGGCGTGATGGAAGGCCTGCCCTTGCCGGACTGCAGCGACACAGAACTGCGCGTGTGGGCCGAACACGTCGGAGGTAAACTTTCGATGGAACGGCTCGAAGCGACCGGAAGCACGGACTTTGCCATCGAACACGGGCCGAAAGGCAGGCGGTTTCGCGCCAACGTTTTTGTCCAGCGAACCGGACTGGCGGCAGTGCTTCGACCCATCTGGGACACGTTGCCAACACTCGAAACCTTGGGGCTGCCGCGCGGGTTATTGCGCACAACGCAATTGCAACACGGACTGGTCTTGCTGGCCGGCGCCACTGGTTCCGGAAAATCAACCACGCTGGCGGCACTCGTTGACCACATCTCACAAACCCGAGCGTGTCACATCGTGACCCTCGAAGATCCGATCGAATACGTCTACACCTCGGGCCGAGCGATTGTGCACCAGCGCGAAGTGGGCACCCACGTTGACAGCTTTGCGACGGGACTACGGGCGGCGTTGCGCGAGAGCCCCGATGTCTTGTTGGTGGGGGAAATGCGCGACGCCGAGACGGTTCGCCTTGCGTTGCAGGCTGCCGAGACAGGGCACCTGGTATTTTCAACCTTGCACGCCGCAACCGCGGCCGGAGCCATCGAACGGATAACCAACGCGATTCCCGACGCAGAACGGAGCTCGGTGCGCACCCAACTGGCAAGCGCATTGCGATTCGTGTTGACGCAACAAATATTGCCGGCCATCGGCGGTGGCCGAGTCCCCGCCATCGAAGTCATGGCCGTGAATCACGCGGTGGCAGCGCAGATCCGAGAGGGACGCACGCAGCTTCTCAACACGCAGATCGAGCTGGGGGTCGATGACGGCATGATCACGCTTGAACAGGCGATGGCCGAACTGGTTCGAAACGGCCGGATCACGCAAAAAACGGCTGCAGCGGCGTTGCCAGGCGTGACACGCTAATCTACGACGCGCGCGGATGGAATTTATCGTAGATGCCGAGCAGATGCGTGCGAGAGACGTGGGTATAGATCTCGGTGGTGCCGATGTCCACGTGACCCAGCATCGCTTGCAGGGCGCGCAAATCGGCCCCGCGCTCGACCAGGTGCGTGGCAAAGGAATGGCGAAGTTTGTGCGGCGAGATCGGGCGCATGATCCCTGCCTTTTGCGCAAAAATAGCCAGACGCTTCCACATCGCCTGCCGGGTCATCGGCCCACCCTGCTGCGACAAAAACAACGTTTCGATCGACGACTGCCGACGTGCCCGTTTTAGATACGTCGGACGTCCCTCTTCCAGGTACCGCTTGATCGCAGCAACCGCCGCCTCGCCGAGTGGTACGATTCGTTCCTTGCTCCCCTTGCCAAATGCCAGCAGATAGCCCGCGGTCAAGTTCACGTCTTGAACCTTCAATCGCACGAGTTCGGAGACCCGTACTCCCGTCGAATAGAGCGTGTCGATCATGGCGATGTCGCGCGAAGCATGGAGGTTGTCCTCGGCAGGAGCGAGCAAGAGCCGATCCACCTCTTCGATGGTCAGGAACTCCGGCAACGCCCGTCCGAAACGGGGCATCTCGATGTTCTCCGTCGGATCGACCTCGATCACCTTCTCGACCTTCAAGAAACGAAAGAACTGCCGCAACGCAATCAGCTTGCGCGCCTGCGACCGCGAGGATCGCTTGATGCCTGCCAGTCTTGTGAGGTAGTCGAGAATATGAATGCTCGCGACCGCATTCACGTCGGACACCCCGGCCTCTGCCAGTTGCCCGGTGAATTCGGCGAGATCCGTCGCGTAGGCAGCCACGGTGTTGCGCGCCAGACCGCGCTCGACCTTGACCGAGTCGAGGAACTGTTGAATCGCACGATCGATCGGCAACGAGGCCATGACGCCATGCTGCGCGCCCTAGTGCGCGAGCGCAAATCCCGCGCTCAAACCGATTTGAGGGCAGACCCATTGGACGGGATAGCGGTGGTGAGCCATAATTGATTTCGGTTTTCAATCTCACTGAAACCACCTGAAATTGCGAGCGATCCCCTTGGCGTCCATTCTCGACATTCCCCGAAACCAGTCCGCCGTGGTCCGCCACGTAGGCGGCGACCGTTCGTTTCGTCGTCGGATCATGGAAATGGGACTTATCCCCGGAACTGCCATTCGCGTGGTTGGCGTCGCACCCCTCGGTGATCCGATCACGCTTGCGGTCCGTTGTGGTCGGATCTCGATTCGAAAAGACGAGGCCAGCGTTGTCGAGGTTGTGACGTGAATTCTCCACTACCCCTCGTGGCACTCATCGGTAACCCGAACACGGGCAAGACGACCGTGTGGAACGCACTCACCGGCAACCATGCGCAGGTTGGCAACTACCCGGGTGTTACGGTTGAGCGCCGCGTGGGATGGATGGCCATTCCCGGGGGAAATGGTGTCAATCTGCTGGACGTGCCGGGAACCTATTCCCTCGTCGCCCGCACCGGTGAAGAACAAATCGCCATCAAAGCCGTGCTCGGATTGCAGGGGCAGCTGGGACCCGAACTGGTGGTGGTGTGTGTCGACGCGACCAATCTTGAGCGCAGCCTGTACATTGTGCTACAGTTCCTCGAGTTCGGCATGCGCGTCGTGGTGGCGCTTACCATGGTCGACGAGGCCGCCGCATCCGCACCGGATCCCGAAAAGCTATCAGCCCGGCTCGGATGCAAGGTCGTGCCCCTTGCGGCCCACCGTCGCCAGGGACTCGACGGATTGCGAGCTGCCATCGCGACGGCGTTGAAGGACGACGTTCCGCCCCCCAGCTGGCGATGGTCCCCTTCCCCGATCTTGCGCAGCAAACTGGACCTCATCACCGAGTCCTTGCCCGCTGAATGGCCAAAAAACGACGCAACGGCTTTGTGGGCGCTCATGAGCGTCGGTGCCGAGGACGAGCTCGTTGGCATTCCGCCAGCACTGCGCGCGGCCGTGGCAATCGACGACAAGGCCGCGCAACCGCTCGACGATGAGGCGATCATTGGCCGTTACCGATGGCTTGATACAGAAATTCATCCGTTGGTGGCGAAACCTCCCGATCGGCTGAGGACCGAGCGCATCGATCGCTTGCTCATCCATCCCGTCAGCGGACTCATGATCTTTGCGGTGCTGATGTTTTCGATTTTCCAGGCGCTGTTTCTTGGCGCCGATCCCATCATCACGGCCATCGAAGACGTGTTCGCTTGGGTCGGCGCTGGCGTCCGCTCTACTTTACCCGTTTCAATGTTCACCGATTTTGTGGTCGATGGGCTGATTGCGGGTGTCGGTGCCGTCGTGGTGTTTTTGCCCCAGATCTTGATGTTGTTTTTCTTTCTCGGCCTGCTCGAAAGCAGCGGATACATGGCGCGCATCGCCTTCCTGATGGATCGCCTGATGCGAACGATGAACCTGCATGGTCGGGCCTTCATCCCCATGCTCTCGGGTTTTGCATGCGCGGTGCCCGCCATCATGGCGACGCGAACGATGGAGCGAAAACGCGATCGGATCTTGACGATGATGGTGATACCGCTCACCACCTGCTCCGCACGCCTACCCATCTACACTCTATTGATCGCGTCGCTGATCCCGGCCACCCTCGTTGGAGGATGGCTGCCCGTGCAGGGACTTATGATGGTCGGCATGTACGGCTTCAGCATCGTTTCGACGCTTTTGGTCGCCTGGGTGCTGTCGAGGACGCTGCGTCCACTGCGCGCGAAGCGGCTGCCTTTCGTCATCGAGCTGCCGCCCTACCGGATGCCTATCTTCGGCGACGTGGTACGGATGATGCTGCGCCGGGCCGGGAGCTTCCTGACCGATGCCGGGCGAATCATTGTGGTGGGCTCCATTGCGCTGTGGGCTTTGCTCTACTTTCCCCGACCGAGCCCCGAAGCCCTTTCAAGCTGGCGAACAGAACTGGCTGCGAATGACACCGGAGCGCCCGAGGACGTTGAAGGCCTGGAACGCGGGTTCCGACTGGAACAAAGCTACGCCGGGCGCCTGGGGCAGGCCATGGAACCCGTCTTGTCCCCTCTGGGATTCGACTGGAAAATTGGCGTCGGCATCATTGGTGCCTTCGCGGCCCGAGAAGTGTTTGTGGCGACCATGGGTGTCGTTTACGGAATCGGCGGCGACGTGGACGAACAGACCCCTCGCCTTCGCGATCGCATTCGCGCGGAACGACATCGTGACGGCTCGGTCGTCTACACGCCGCTCGTCGGCATCACCCTGATGATCTTCTTTGCCCTCGCCTGTCAGTGCATGAGCACCCTGGCCGCCGTCCGACGGGAAACCCGTAGCCTGGCGTGGCCGACGTTTCTATTCGGATACATGACGATCCTGGCCTGGGTGGTGAGCTTTGCCGTCTACCAGGGTGGTCGCATGCTTGGACTCGGCTGAAGCTCAGGACCGGCGCAAAACGTACAGTGCAATGCCGGTCGCCACGGACGCGTTCAAGCTGTCCACGCCCGCCGCGAGCAGAATCGTAACACGCGGAATGTCGGAAGACAGTTCCCGGGTCCCCGGCCCTTCCATCCCCACGACCAAACCGAGCGTTCGTGGCGCCGTTTTGGCGAAAGCGTCGAGGGGTTGACCGGCCAGATCGAGTGCAGCCAGGGCGATGCCGTTGGCCCGCAGCGCGCCTATCGCGGGACCCTCAAACAGGTTCAGACGCCACGGCGCGGGGCCAGAAGCGCGCAGTGTCTTCGGCAAAAACGGGCTCGCACTTTCAGCCAGCAGGACCACGTCGCGCACCCCGAGCGCTTCGGCGGTGCGCAAGATCGCACCAACGTTTTCTGGGTTTTGCGCGGGCAAAAATAGCGTCACGGCATCGGGCGTGAGTTGACCGGACCACAAAGGCGGCGCGGGTGCCTTGACGACCGCAACCGGTCCAACACCGGAAACGGAATCCAGCATTCGCATCAAATCGCGTGTCACCAGCACCCGCTCGATGGACTCGGGCACCAGACCGAACTCACGTTCTTCGACCGCCACCAGCGTGACGATGTCGGAGGGGCGCACCTCGGCGAGCTCTCCGATGTAGCGAGAGCCCGCGAGCAGCGCGAGTCCTTCCTTGCGAACGCCCTTGCCCGTGTGCAATTTGCACCAGTCCTTGAAGCGCGCGTTGTCGGCACTTTGTAAGGAGGTGGTCGTTGCAACCGAAACACGATTGACCCGTCGTCGGTAAATCACCAGGCGGCGCGGATCCGACGAGAACGGCAAGGTATAGGCCTCGTCTCGATCACAGTGCCACCCCGGAAAGCGTTTGGTCGCCACGGTGATCTCATCGTCGCAGTTGGGACCCTTCAACATGATGACGGATCCGTCCGACGAAACCGATCGTTGCACGCGCTCCAAGATATCGTTCACGTCTGAAAACGCGCGGGTAATGACGGTTGCAACGGCGATGGTATCCATCGGGTTCAACTTGCGCGAAATCACCTCGACGTTGCGCAGTCCCAGCTTTTCCACGACGGTTTCAAGAAAAGCGGTACGCGCCTTGCGACCCTCGACCAGCTTGAATTGAATCTCCGGATAACGAATCGCGAGCGGAATACCAGGCAAACCGCCGCCCGAGCCAAGATCCATCACGGGCCCGACCAGCGGAACCCTCATCGCGGGCAAAAGACTGTCGATGTAGTGTTTCTCTACCATCGCATCGAAGGCGCGGATCCGCGTGACGTTCAAGACCTCGTTCGCATCGCGCAACATCTCGTGATAGCGCCACAGACGATTGATCTGGATGTCATCCAGTGAAATACCGCCCTCTTTCATGCGGCGGGCGAGATCGGTTTTACCTGGTTTCGACATCCGTGATGGTTGAGGCCGTCTTTTACCCGAATGCGCCGGGAGCCGCTACAATGGCCCGCGTGGAACCCAAGGTCCTCTTCGAGGACAATCATTTGCTGGTCATCGAGAAGCCTGCCGGGCTCTTGAGTCAGGGCGACGCCAGCCTCGGCGATTCGGCGCTTGAGTGGGGCAAGCGCTACATCGCGGCCCGCTACAACAAGCCAGGTGCGGTGTTCCTGGGATTGGTCCATCGACTCGACAAGCCCGTCAGCGGTGTGATGCTTTTGGCCCGAACCTCAAAAGCTGCCTCGCGCCTATCCGAGGCGTTTCGCAGCCGTCGAACGGAAAAAACCTACCGGGCTATCGTGGCGCCTCCGCCCCGGCAACATACCGGAACGCTGCGACACCTGCTTGTACCGGCGAGCGAAGGTACGCCGACACGCATCGTCGACGCAGAGGGCTCAGGATCCCAGAGTGCCATCCTTCATTACAGCGTGATGCGCACACACCGGCTCGGTACCGAGCTCGAAATCAATCTCGAGACAGGCCGAAAACACCAGATCCGCGCTCAACTCGCACACATCGGATCGCCCATTCTAGGCGACCACCGGTACGGCTCACGGTCGCCCTACATCCCGGACAAGATCGCGCTGCACGCCTTTCGTATTACGTTCCCTCACCCGATCGGGGGTCACGAAACAACGTTTTCCTCCGTGCCACCCTGGGGGCAGGCATCCGCTGAATAAAGTACCTTCGAGATCCGTCGCGCTGGCCAACCAGGGCGTTACCGTTCAGGGGATGGCAACCGGAACCATCGATCTTGGCTCCGGCAATAGTTCGATTGGCTGCGTCATCGCCAGCCACCAAAGAAGTGGCGGCATCGGGTTGCTGATGTCGCTTGTGGCGATCGCCTGGGCGTTCCGGCGTCGATTCAAGAAATAGCTCCCATTCTACCGATACAACCTGTGTGGGTTCATTCGGTCGCATCGCTTTGTGGCTGGCGATCGCGGGTTGCGCGCCGATCGCATGCGGCCGGATAGGATACGATCCACTGGATGTGTCACTAGATCCTGACGGATCGGTCACCCCCCAGGGCGGTAGCACCAGCGTCAACGATGGCGGCACACCCCAAAGTGGCGGCGCGTCCGGTGGGACGTCTGCCGACGGTGGTACGGTTTATGAAAACGGCGGTAGTCCTGTGGCCACCGGCGGCGCAACGACCTCCGGCGGCGTCACCGCCACGGGCGGCGTTCCGGCCACGGGCGGTGTTCCCGCCACGGGCGGTGTTCCCGCCACGGGCGGTGTTCCTGCCACGGGTGGTGTTCCTGCCACGGGCGGTGTTCCTGCCACGGGCGGTGTTCCTGCCACGGGCGGCGGTCCTGCCATGGGCGGTGCTGCTGCGATTAATTCTGCGATGGATCCCTACCGTGGCCTCTGGACGGGTCGGCCCAAAACGCAGGGCAGTGAGTACGATCTGCAGATCGGTCTCACCGACGGCGTTGTGGGTGAACGCATCGGCACGTTCTACATCCCCTCCGGGACCAGCTGCGGCGGTATTTCGAGGATCGCTTCGGTCGGGGGAACCCTCGTGTACGACGAAACCTTGATGTTTGGGACAGTCAACTACTGTCTTGGCGCCAGCACGGCAACCATCACGCCGCTAACTGCGGACACGCTCGACTACGACTGGAAAGAACCGAACAGCCCGAAGCACCATCGGGGAATCATGACCCGGAGAGCGCGCGCCGGAACAGGAAGCGTCGCCAGCTTTCGCGGCTTGTGGATGGGCACGATCATCCAAACCAACCCAACCTTCACCCGAATCGTTGCATTGGCCCTCGACGACGGCACTCTGGGCGATCCGGTCGCGCATCTCATCTACACCGGCGCTGGCAACGAATGCGGTGGACAACTTGTGCTACAAACGGCGACCACGAGCGAACTCAATCTCACGGAGCTCTTGGCCTCGGTTGGAAAAGGTTGCCCCATCGACGGTTCAATCAGGTTGCGAACCATGGGCAACCAGGTTGAATTCGCCTGGACATCGACCAGCGCCAGCACAAGTGCCGTCGGATTGCTCGCGCGAATGCGGTAGTTACGCCGTCAAACCGGGCACGGGCTTGTTGGTTCCCATGCGCGGATCGCCGAAGGTCGTGAGATCGGTAAAACCCATGTAGTGGAACACGCTGACGAGCATGTCCGAGAACGAACTCTTCTTGGCAATTTCCAGCAATCGTCCCATCTGAAAATGCTTTTGCGCACCACCCGTCAAGATCACGAGATCGTTGTCGGTGCTGTGTTTGTCGCCCTGGCCCAGCTCATTCCAGTGGACAACCAGGGTGTTATCCCAGACCGTGCCGTCTCCCTCGGGAATCGCCTTGAGTTCCTCGTGCAACTTGATCGACTGCGTCCACAGGTAGCGGTTAATCGTTCGAATCTTCGCAAACGCCGCAGCATCACTGTTATGCGAAATATCGTGGTGGCCTTCGGCGATACCGAGGTTGTCGTAGACGCGACCGTTGGTGTTGCCGCCCCAGGCAAAGTTAACAACCCGGGTGAGATCGCACGCAAAGGCCATCGCGCTCAACTTGAAGAACAGCGCCCCTGCCATCGCGTGGTTCTTGTCATTGACGGCGTCAAAAGTAGCACCTTGGGTAACCGGCTTGCAGCCAGCACCCACCGCACCCGCCCCGGGCTGCTGCAACGAGCGTTCGATGTCGGCAATGGACTGCAAGTGCTGTTCAAGCTTTCGCTGGTCGGCGCTGCCGAGACGCGCCTTCAGGCTCTTGCCATCGTCGCGCACCAGATCGATGCCCGATTTTCGCTTCTCGAACTGGCGGCGCAAGGCGAGTTCTGCGGCAGGATCAAGTGGCTTGAACGAGAAAATACGGGCATACGCCTTGAACGGGTCCACTTCGGGTGTGATCGGATTTTGCTTTCCAACCGGTCCGCCGTGCGAGTGCACGTTCCAGATGTTGTTGCCGAAACCGCCAACACGATAAACCAGATGGCGGTGCTTGACCGTTGGGTTGGCGGCGAGGACGCGCTCGCCCAAAACGAAGTCGGCGCTTGGGCCCTCGACGTAGCCGATGGTTCGGTCGACACCGCCAATCGGGAACGATCCGGAACCCGACTTCCAGGGCGCCAGGCCGGCACCACCTTGTTGATGCGCGTCGGCCCGCTCAAGCCCCGGAACCTTTCCGTGAAACTTGTCGATGCCGTTCAACAACAACATTTCCTTGCGGTACGGTTCGAGCGGCTCGAGGAACTCGCCGAGCTCGTAGTCGGTTACACCCGCCGTCTTGAAACGGGTTGCGTGTTCGTTGCCGTTGGCCTTGAACACAAACATCACGCGCCGAGGAGGCGCATTTTGTGCCAGCGCCTTGTTGGGCCGCATGGCATCGAGGAAGGGAAGAGCCAGCGCCACACCGCCTGCACCGCGAAGAACCGTTCGTCTATGGAGTCTTTTCATGATGAACCTACTGTGCAAGGCCGTGATACAGGAAGGTGTCTGCTTCAGTCATGGCGAGCAGCATGCTTTTCAGGTTGTAGCCGGAATCGCGAAACGCTTTCGAGATTCGGGCGAGCGAGCAGTTGTCGTCGTCGTTGAAATCACGCCCGAAAAAGAAGCGGAAGTTCTGCGTGACGTAGCAGTCGCGAATCTGGTCGCTCTTCGCAAAACGCGTGCCGATATCCCTCGGGCCGTTGACGGCACCATCCACGTCGGTCGATAACGAGATCTCACTTGACACGTCGATGGGTCGGCCAAATTCGTCGTTGGCGCGAACCCGGCCGACGGCATCGAAGTTTTCAAACGAAAGACCGAGGGGATCAATCAACTCGTGACAAGAGGCGCAAGCAGCATCCTTTCGGTGGAGCGCAAGGCGTTCCTTCTGCGTTAGATCCCCGCCCAGCGCTTCGAGATTGAGAGAAACGTCATTGGGTGGCGCCGGCACGAGTTGACACATCACATCCGTACGCAGCTTTACACCGCGCAGAACAATCGACGTTCGCGTCGGCTTGTCATGCACCGTGAGGTATCCCGCCTGGGTCAGAACACCGGCGCTGAAATCCGTCGGCACGCGCTTGAACTCCGGTCCAAAAGTACCGGGAATTCCGTAGTGCTTGGCCAGCGCGTCGTTGACGTAGGTGTACGGCGCCGCCATCAACGCCTCGAAGGTTCCCTCTCCACCGAAGACCAGGTCACGGGCAAAGGCATCTGTTTCCTTCGCAAACAGCGTCGTCATGTCCGAAGGCAGATTCGGGAAAACCTTGGCGTCGCGTTTCAACCCAGGCAATTTGTCGGTATCGAGCCACTGTCGGTAGAACTCGATGGACCGGTCCGAACGAGGGTCTGTCAACAAACGTTCGGCCTGTGCGCGCACCTGAGCTGGGGTTTGCAGTTTGTCGGCCGCAGCGGCTGCGAATAATTCTTCATCAGGCATCGACTGCCAAAACAAGAACGACAGACGCGACGCCATTTCGTACGACGACGGCTTTCCGTCACCAAACTCGGGGCGATACAGGAAGTTCGGCGACTGCAACATCGCGTTGACCGTCCACTCGATGCCGGCCGACAAATCAAAACTTGCAACAGCCTTGTCGAAAGAAGCCTGGTAGCGCGTTTTTTCTGCCGTGGTCAGGGGACGACGGAACGCGCGCGTCCCAAAATCCCCGATAAACTTTGCGCCACAAGCCGATGCGGCCAAGCCAGCACAGTTCACCAACTGTGCTGCGTTTGTCGCAACTTTTGCCGACATCTCTTCGGCTGCTTTCATGTACTGATCCGCAACCACGCTTTGCACAGCCAACAACTCGGCTTGATTGCGAAAGCCAAGCGATTCGGTTTCCTGCAAGAATGCGTTCGCGATGCGAGAGGCATCAGCGGGGAGTTTTAGCAAATCACCGACGACGTTACCGTATTCGGCATTTGACAGGCGCCGCATGGGTGCCGCGCCGGGATTCGGCTGTTTGCACTGGGCCGATTTCAACAGCGCATCCGGATCTGCCAGGCCGTCAATCGGCCCGGTTCCACTCGAACCACCGCCGTTGGAACCACCACCGCTGGAATTGCCATTGCCATCGCCTTCGCCGACGACCCCGGAACAGGCACTGATAAGAAACAAGGCCGAGGCGCCAAAGCCACGAAGCCGCGAATGAGTGAACTGCATCAATACTCCCGTGCAAGCCGTCCGCAATCACAGGGTGATCCCGGGTCAGCGTTTCCCATAGACTATCTCTAACGGAACACGAACGACAACGTTATTGAGCAAGGTACATGAATTTTCTGCCGTATTCGGCACACATGAGCCGCAGTTGCCCACATCGACGCACCTTGAAATCAGGCGATCGGCAGCGATCCCTTGTTGAGGCCAGCGACACCAAACGTCTTGTCGACGCCCCCAAAAAGGTTGAGTAGCGTCACGAACAAATCATTGTGGGTTCGCCCCGCAAAGTTGAGGTGCCGCCCCGTCTTTAATGCGCCACCCAATCCGCCCGCGACGACAACCGGGAGTTTGGTGCAATTGTGCGCGCCACCATCTCCGAACTCGCTCAGCCACAACACGAGCGAGTTGTCGAGCATCGTGCCCGTTCCCTCGTCGATCGCATCCATGCGTTTACACAGTTCCGCAAACATCGTTCCGTACCACTGGAAGGCCTTCGCCATGCCCTCGACGTTGTTGCCACCGCCGTTGTGAACCCGGTCGTGCCAGTTGCCACCGAGTCCGATGTTGAGCCAGTCAAACGTTGGTCCGTGGTAGTTCGTAAACTGAATGCTCGCGACGGGGGTGACGTTGCAGGCCAGCGCCATCACGACGTTGTCAATCTGCTTGTCCGCGTGGATGTTTTCCTTGCTGCCGTCGCTGGGGCTATAACCCGCTGCCGGTAGGCCGTGCGGCTTGACGGTGCAACTCGCCGCAGGCGTTCCTCCCCCTGCGCCCGCCATGAGGGGCGCCAGTCCCTTTTCCATCTCCTCGATGCGCGCCATGTGCGCGTCCAGGCGAAGCTTGTCTGCCGCACCCAAATTGCCCTTCACCTGACGGAAGTTCTCTTTCACCGCATCGAGAACCGCGGTGCGTTTGCCGTGCAGCATGTTCGCGAGTGTGGGCTGCGCAGGCGTTGGGGGGGTCCCAGGAGTCACCACCCTTGTGATACGAGTCCAGACAGCACGCGGATCATTCATGCCGGAAACCCGAACACCGGGCGCCGAAAAAATCATCTGGTATTCTCCCACACCGCCCACCACCTGCGTTTCAAGCGATTGCATCGGCATCGGTCGTATCTTGGCCAGGCGTTGCGCAATCACTTGGTCAACAGACGGGCCTGCTCCCGCCGACGATTCGTCTCCCGGATTGGTGAACACCTCGGCGTTGAGTAACGATCGGCCAGCGGCGTTGTGGCCGTTGCTCCGCATCGCGTCTCGCACCTTGTTGTCGATATCCGACCAGATGTTGATCTTGGACTTCAACGACTCGAGCGGCGACAGCATTTGCGGCAGCGCAAAGTTCGCGCCCGTTCCTGTCGGTTTCCATCGCGATAACATCGTACCCTGGCCGTGAATGAAGACGACCAGGCGTTTTGGCGCACCCGTCTGCGCGTAGGCGCGCGGCATTGTTTGCTCAAGGAAGGGGAGTCCGATGGCAACGCCACCTGCACCCCGCAACATGGTCCTTCGCGTGATGCGCATCTTAAAGTCCTCCTGAAATCGTGCGGGTTCGAAAGGTATCGGCCTGTACCACCGACAGCAGCATCTCGGTCAAGCTGCCACCCGCATCCCGATATCGCCCCAACATGTTGTTGATGGCACATTGATCTGCATCTTCGTCGTGACGCGAGTACGAGAATCGGAACACCTGTCGCGCCACGCACGAGGCGACGCGTGCGCTCTTTCCGAGCCGCGCGCCAAGAGACTTCGGCGAATCGAATTCACCATCTATTTCGTCGTCAACTGAAACAACTTCGCCGGTTGTGTCCACGGCGCGTCCGTCAGGCCAGTTTCCGCGCGCCTTCCCGATCTCGTCAAAACCCTCAAAAGCGTGCCCGATGGGATCGATCCGAACATGGCAACCCTTGCAAGTGCCAACGCCCTGAATCAGTGTCGACTTTTCGCGCTGCGTGGCGCCGCTGGGGAAGGTCGGCAACATCGACTGGGCGTTCGCGGGTGGAAGCGGCTGTTCTTCACACAACAGCTTTTCCAGAACAAACGTACCACGAAAAACATACGCGGGTTCATCCGAGTGGGAACGCGCTGCCAGCACGGCCGGCATTGTCAGCAAGCCCGAATGACCATTGCCGTCAGGCGGCGTCACCTCGTCAAAGCGACCGTCTTGCATCCCGCTTGTCGGCAAGCCATAGAACGTTGCCATCTGGCGATCGGCCAGGGTCGTGTTGGACGATAAAAGATATTCAATTGATTTTCCGTTCAAGAACGCATCTCGCACAAAGGCATCCAGTTCGCCCCGCTGCGCATTCGCCAGTGCGTCGCTGAAACCGCCAACGCGATCCTTGCCTGCAAGCACCGGCAACTCGGACCATTCACGACCAAAGCGCGACAAGACGGCCGTCGCCCGGGCATCGCCCAGCAAGCGCTCCGCCTGCGCTCGAATGTCGCCCGATGTGTGCAAACGCCCGGCATCTGCCGCATCCAGGAGCGCCTTGTCCGGCGAGGAATCCCAAAGGAGGAAGGAGAGACGGCTCGCGATCTCGTAATCGCTCAGGTTGAACACCGTATTGTCATCCGAGTGTCCTGCCTCGAGCAGATAAAGAAACTGGGGCGATTGCAAGAGTGTCCAGGTCACGAGGCCAATGCCCACCTTGAACTTCTCGGCCGTGTCGGAACCCTTGCGATAAACACCCAGGAGGCTGGTTTCTTCAGCAGCGGTGAGCGGACGACGAAACGCCATTTTGCCGTAGGTTGCGATGAAGGTCTTGGCGCAGGATTCATCGCCGACGGCAGCGCAGCTGACAAGCTCGCTCACCTTGTTCATCGCGGCCAGTGCCACGTCCTCGGAGGCGTCGAGAACCTGCTCCGCACCGAGTTTCGTCACCTCGTTGACCGCCGGTTCGGTCGAAAATCCCGTGACCGACGATCCTTGCTCACCGATGGGAAACTTCGCGCTCGCCGAGAGTTTGCCATCGAAGATCATCGCGACACTGTTTTGA
>Ga0163147_10004027_pt1 | contig 19000 bp, 16 predicted proteins | sample OliLakLV19MP6G1_FD_148597 | JGI IMG/M metagenome (GOLD analysis project Ga0163147, IMG submission 148597) | Freshwater microbial mat bacterial communities from Lake Vanda, McMurdo Dry Valleys, Antarctica- Oligotrophic Lake LV.19.MP6.G1 | ecosystem: Environmental > Aquatic > Freshwater > Lake >...
CGTCGATAGTCGATTTGATGTCGTCGCCATGGTGCACGGCGAAACGTCGACCGGCGTGTGCAACCCCGTGGCCGCGATCGCGCCGCTCGTGCGGAAGCGCGAGGCGCTGTTTGTGGTGGACGCGGTGACGTCCCTGGGCACCATGCCCGTCGATGTGACGACGTGGGATGCCGATGTTGTGTATTCCTGTGGACAAAAAGGGTTGGGCGCGCCTCCCGGGCTGTCGCCCATCACGGTGTCACCTCGCGCGCGACGTGCAGCGCCGACGTGTCACAACTTTGCGTGCGATTTTGCACAACTTGAGGCCTTTTGGGTGCGTCGGCAGTACCATCACACCCTCTCCTCGCCGTTGGCCTACGCGTTGCATACAGCACTGTGTGAAGTGATCGAGGAAGGCCTCGACGCCCGCTGGGCCCGTCATCAGGCGGCGCATCAGGCGTTGGTGGATGGACTCGCGGGAATTGGTCTTGACCTGTTTCCGGACCCGCCGCATCGACTGGTCAGTCTCAACGCTGTTCGTATCCCTCCGGGCATTGATGAAAAAGCCGTGCGCGCACGGTTGTTGAGTCGGCACGGCATTGAAATAGGTGCCGGACTCGGCCCGCTTGCGGGCCGGATCTGGCGTATCGGCCTCATGGGTTCAGGGGCGACGACCGGCAACGTGGAGCGGGTTGTCGCTGCACTTGCGGAGGCGCTTGGACGGAAACCATGAAACGCACACTCCCGCTCTTCCTGATCGTGGTCGCTACGGCGATTGCGTGTGTCACCAATCCCGCGACGGGCCAACGTCAATTCAACATCCTGTCGGAGGGCGATGAAGTCGCGCTCGGTAAACAATCCGACGCGCAGATTCGACAGGAGATGGGGGTGTACGCCGATCAGCCGTTGCAGGACTACGTCAATCGCGTCGGTCAGGCGATGGCCAAGACGTCCCATCGGCCGCAGCTGCCGTGGACGTTTGCGGTGGTCGACGCCTCGGCGATCAACGCGTTTGCGCTGCCCGGTGGCTACATTTATCTGACGCGCGGCATTTTGCCGTTCCTGCGTGATGAAGCCGAGATGGCCAACGTGATCGGCCACGAAATTGCGCACGTCACCGCCATGCATGGCGCGACGGCGTACTCCCGGCAGCAGGGGATTGGCCTCGGTCTCGGCATCGGTCGCATCTTTGCGCCGGAGAACAGGCAGGGCTTGTTCTCGATCGCTGAAGGGGCGTTCGGATTGTTGTTCCTCAAACACGGGCGCGATGCCGAACTCGAAGCCGATCGCCTCGGCGTGGGTTACGCCGCCAACAGCGGCTGGAATCCGTCAGGCATGGCGGGCATGTTGAGCACACTCGGTCGGTTGTCGGAGGCGAGTGGCTCAAGCCGCGGCGTGCCGAATTTTCTCTCGACACATCCGCTGCCCGAGGATCGCGTGGCGCAAGTCCAGTCGGTGGCCGACGCCGCCCGCACAGCGACGTCCACACGTGTCAACGCTGATAACTTTGCCCGCCGTATCGACGGCCTCGTGTTTGGCGACAGTCGCGAGCAGGGCATTGTACGCGGCCGTGACTTTTTGCACCCGATCCTTCGTATGGCGTTGCAGTTTCCGGCCGGGTGGCAGATCTCCAACGGCGCGCAGCAGGTCGTGGCCCAGCCCGAAGGCGATCAGCCGATGGCCGTCATGATGGAGATCGTCGATGACGGAGGCCGCAGCCCGGCGCAGGCCGGTCGCGCGCGGATGGCGCAGGCGGAACTCACCGAACGCGCGGGCGAGTCCACCACGATCAATGGTCTGCCCGCGTTTGTCGGGGTGTTCAGTGGCGGCACCGGCAATGAGGCGATCGTGGCGCGTGTGGCGTTTATCTCGCACGCCGGCCGGCTGTATCAGGTGGCTGGTGTTGCGGCCGAGAACGCGTTCTCGCAGGCGGACCCGACGTTCCGTCAGGTGATCGGATCCTTTCGCGGCATGACCGCCGCCGAGGCCGATCGCGTGCAACCGGCGCGGGTGGATTTCCACACCGTGCGGACCGGGGACACATGGGCCTCGCTCGCCAAAACCTCCGGCGGTGCCGTCACCGCCAGCGCGCTCGCCATCATGAATGGCGCCGATCCGTCGTCGACGCCAAAAGCCGGCATGCGGGTGCGCGTGGTCATCGAGGGGTGATGCGCAGGTGGCTTCGTCGGGGTGTGGCCGTGATGGCGGTGGGGTTTGTGACCCTCAGCTACACGTGGATCACGCTGCCCGACGTGCGGGCGTTGCGGCGGGACCCGCCGGCGACGACCGCGTTCCGCGAGTTGCGGGCGGAGCAGGCGGAAGACGAGGGCCGGACGCTCAAGATGCAGCACCGGTGGGTCGGCTATGACCGCATCTCGGCGAACCTCAAACGTGCGGTGATTGTCGCGGAGGATGCCGCGTTCTGGCAGCATGAAGGCCTCGACTTCGACGAAATTCGCGCGTCGATGGAGGTCAATTGGATGCGCGGCGAGTTTGTGCGCGGTGCGTCCACGATCACGCAGCAGCTCGCCAAGAACCTGTATCTCTCGCCGTCACGCAATCCCTATCGCAAGGTGAAGGAGTTGCTGATCACGAGACGACTCGAAGCGGAGCTGTCGAAGCGACGGATCTTCGAGCTGTATCTGAACCTGATTGAGTGGGGTGACGGCATCTGGGGCGCGGAGGCCGCCGCCCGTGCACACTTTGGGGTCTCAGCCGCCGCCCTCAGTCCGGCGCAGGCGGCGATGCTGGCCGGCGCGATTATCAATCCGCGCGTGTACAGTCCCTCGCGACCCAACGCGAGACTGCTTCGGCGTCAGAACTTGATCCTTCGCCGGATGGGCACGGTCACACCGCCAGATACACCGGCGCCTGCCACAGCCACGCCGCCAGTGGTGCCCACGATTCCAATCATCATTCGCTGAAGAGGCGTCGCGCGCCAACAAACCGCGACTGCCAGTACGACCACTCCAGGCGTTCCACCCGGACCACACCGGACGTGGCCGGGGCGTGCACAAACTCGTCGGGGCCGATCGCCAGACCGACGTGAGAGGCGCCAGGCGCCACCGTCGAGAAAAACACCAGGTCCCCCGCCTGGATGTCTTTGGCCGCAACGCGGCGTCCGATTCGGAATTGTTCGGCCGCCGTGCGCGGCACCGTCAGCTGGTGCTGCGCCATCACAAACCGGATGAACCCGCTGCAGTCAAAACCCGTGCGCGGATCTTCACCGCCGTACCGGTAGGGCACACCTCGGAAACCGAGCGCGGTCTGCAGGATCTCTGCCGATGAGGCGGCAACCGTGGAGACCACGGCTGCGGGCGGTCGCAGCGAGGCCGGCGACAGAGCCATGGGAAACGGCAGCGGCCCGGGCATCGTCGGCGCGCCTTGCGCCGCACAGGCGGCCGTGGCGGTCGCCAGTGTGAGGCTCAGAATCAGGCGGGACGACCAATGGGCGCGAGCAGTCACAAAGCGCTGTATCGGCGTGACGCCAGTGGTCCGCCAGCCCTCCGGAGGAGTATCTGACGCACCCTTCGGTCTAACTCTTTGTGTACACGGACGTTACAGCGCGGCTTCCTTGACAGCCGCAGAGGCGTGCCCGACAATGAGCCGTCGAGATCATGGAACAGACTCTGCTGCTCAACGCGACGTACGAGCCGCTGAAGGTCGTGCATTGGCAGAAGGCGATCATGCTCTGGTGTCAGGGCAAGGTCGAAATCGTGTCGGAGTACGACCGGGAGGTGCACTCGGTCACGTTCACCATGAAGTTGCCGTCCGTGATCCGGCTGCTTCGGCGCATTCGTGTGCGTCGGCGCATTGACTACGTCCCGTTTTCGCGCGTGAACATTTACGCGCGTGACGATCACCGCTGTCAGTACTGCGGCGATCAGTTTCCTTCGGGTGAATTGACGTTTGACCACGTCGTGCCGGTGGCACAGGGCGGCGGCAAGAGTTGGGAAAACATCGTGTCCTGCTGCATCACGTGCAACCGCCGCAAGGGGGGACGCACGCCTGCGCAGGCGCACATGCATCTGATCCGCACGCCGAAGCGGCCCGACAGGGCGCCGGCGATGCGCATCAAGTTTTCCGTCAAGGGGGCGCCGCAGAGCTGGCGTGACTACCTCTACTGGAATGTCGAACTCGACATCGATAGCGCCTGATCGTGTCAGCCCTGTCTGCGTGTTATCCGCGCGGCGCCACACCTGGTGCCCGCCTCGAACTGACCGGCTCACGGTTGCCTGTTCCCGCTGATGCCCCTCCGCGTGTGTGGTTTGGTGCGCTCGACGCCCGCGTCGTCGCGGCGTCGTCGCGCTCGTTATCGGTGATCGTTCCGGCGGGGTGTGAGGGCGGTCCCACCCCCGTCCGTGTGGAAGGCGTGGACGGCGACACGCTCGTGGTGGATATTGCGCGCACGCTCGCGACCGCCATCCATCAGGTGGACAGTCCCGTCTGTGTGCCCGACGGCACGATCTACGCGACTCAGAGTGGATCGCGCGACAACAAGTCCGACGCGCCGCTGTATCGCATTGCGCCCGACGGGGCACGCGAGGTGTTGTCGGTGGCGATCGCGAATCCCACATCACTCGCGCTGGGGCCCGACGACTGCGTGTATGTCTCGAGCCGGTTCGAGGGCGCGGTCTTTCGTGTGGATCCACGCGGACAGGCCGAGTTGTATGCCAATGAACTTGGCGTCGCTACGGGCCTGGCGTTTGGCAAGGACGGCTCCTTGTACGTTGGCGATCGCGCGGGCTCGATTCTGCGCGTCATGCCAGGCGCGCCTGGTGAGGGACGTCGTCAGGTCGAAACGTTTGCGTCGTTGCCTCCCAGCGTTGCGGCGTTTCATCTCGCGATGGGACCCGATGATTGCCTCTATGTGACGACGCCCACGCTGGCGTCCCGCGATGCGATCTATCGCATCACGCCTGAGCGCCAGGTGGACACGTGGTATTCGGGATTCGGGCGACCGCAGGGGCTCACGTTTGACCGCAGCGGCACGATGTTCGTGGTGGACGCGCTTGCCGGATCGGCGGGCCTCTATCGCATCGACATGACCACCCGAACGCCCGAACCGGAACTGATTGTGGCAGCCCCGCCATTGGTCGGTGTGGCGAGCCACCCGCATGGAGGGCTCGTGCTCGCGGCCAGCGACCGTCTCTGGCGGCTTTAGGCGTCGCGCTCGACTGTGTCCACCGTCTCCAGCTTCGTGATCGAGAACCCGGTGAATCCGTAGATCGCCGAGATGACCGGATTGAGCAGATTAAGGAAGGCGTACGGGGCGTAGGTGAAGGTCGCCACGCCGAGTGTCTGCGCCATGAACGCGCCGCAGGTGTTCCACGGCACCAGGGCCGACGTCATCGTGCCCGCATCTTCAAGACACCGTGACAAGTTCTGCGGAGCCAACCCGCGCCGCGCAAACTCTGCACGAAACATCCGGCCGGGAATGACGATGGCGATGTATTGATCGGAGGCGAGCACGTTCATGCCGATGGAGGTGGACAAGGTCGCGAGGATCAGGCTGCCCGTGCCGCGCACCGTGCTGAGGATCGATTCGGCGATGCGTCCGAGCATGCCGGTTTTTTCCATGACGGCCCCAAACGTCATCGCGGAGAGAATGAGCCAGACGGTGTTCAGCATGCTGCCCATGCCGCCGCGTGAGAGCAGGTCATCGAGCGCGGCGTTACCGGAACTCAGCGTGAAACCAGAGGCCAGTGCCGCCCAACATCCTTTGATGAGCGCCGCCCAGTTCGGCAGGTCGGGAGAGGCCGCCAGCGTCGTGACGGCGCCTGGCTGAAAGATCACTGCGAACACACAGCCGGTCAACGCGCCGATGATGAGCGCCGGCGTGGCCGGCACCTTGCGGATGACGAGGCCGATGACCAGCACGGCGGGCAACAAGAGGTGCGGACCAATGACAAAGCTGGCCTGCAGCGACGCGAGAATCGCCGCCACCGCTGCGGTGTCCTGCGGCGCGCTCGCCGACAGCCCCAGGATCGTGAACAGAATCAGTGCGATCGCGAGGCTCGGCACCGTCGTCCACATCATGTGTCTGATGTGTGTGAACAGATCCGTGCCGGCCATCGCCGGGGCGAGATTGGTGGTGTCCGAGAGTGGCGACATCTTGTCGCCGAAGTAGGCGCCCGAGATAATGGCGCCGGCGGCCAGTCCAAGGTTCAGATCCTGCGCCGTCGCAATTCCGATGAGGGCCACACCCACCGTGCCTGCGGTTGTCCAGGAACTGCCGGTGGCGACTGACACCAGCGCACACAACACACACGCACTCGGATAAAAGATGGACGGCGTGAGCAGCTCAAGGCCGTAGTAGATCATCGTCGGCACCACGCCTGCGAGAATCCACGACCCGATCAGCGCGCCGACGACGAGCAGGATCAGGATGGCACCCATCGCGAGCGAGATGCCGTGCACGATGCCGGCTTCGAGGTCTTTCCAGGAGTGCCCCAGTCGTATGCCGATCGTGGCCGCGACCACCGCCGCGAGGATCAGCGCAATCTGATTGGGGCCTGCCGAGTTGCCGTCGCCGAACAAGGCGACCGATCCGGCCAGCAGTGCCACGAGCGCTGCGATCGGAAACAACGAGAGCGCGAGGGACGGTTTCGTGACAGTCGGCGTCATGGGCCGCGATGATAACATCCCGCGATGGCGGCTCTGACCGGCGTTCGTGTACTCGATCTGACGCGGTTGTTGCCTGGCGCATTCGCCACCCTGATGCTGGCCGAGCTGGGCGCGGAGGTCATCAAGGTGGAGGACCCGCGCGGCGGCGATCCCATGCGCCACCTGCCTCCGTTGGTGGGTGGGCGCGGGGTGTATGACCTGCTGCTGGGTCGCGGCAAAAAGAGCGTCGCGCTGGACCTCAAGGTGCCGGCCGACCGTGTCTGCCTGCACGCGCTGGTCGCGACCGCCGATGTGGTGATGGAGAGCTTTCGGCCCGCGACCGCAGCGAGGCTTGGGGTGACGGCAGCGGTGCTCCGGCAACGGCAGCCCCGGCTGATCCACGCGTCCATTACCGGCTATGGGCAGACTGGGCCGTACGCGGAAGCGCCCGGCCACGATCTCAACTATGTGGCCGTGTCGGGGTTGCTCTCGACCGAGCGGCCCATGCCCTCCGCGCTCCCGAAGATGTTCATCGCCGACGTGGGCGGGGGCGCGGTCAGCGCCGTGATCGCGGTGCTCGCGGCGTTGTTCGCGCGCGAGCGTTCGGGCGAGGGCGACCTGCTCGACGCCGGGCCTTCCGCGACGGGGGAACTTCCCACCTTCGGGGCGCACGCCTGCTACAACGTGTATGAAACGCGCGACGGGCAACAAATCGCGCTCGGGGCCCTGGAGGAGAAATTCTGGACGACCTTTTGTGCTGCCATCGGGCGCCCGGATCTCGTTGCCCGTCATCGCACGGGGCCTGCCGATCAGGAGCGCCTCCTGGCCGAGGTCCGGGGGGTCTTCCGCACCCGAACGCGCGACGAGTGGTTGCACTTCTTCGACGGGCGCGACGTCTGCCTGTCCCCGGTCAATAGTCCCAAGGACGCCTTTCTGGACCCCCACGTGGCGGCGCGGGGTGCCGTGATCCGGGGCCACGGCCTGCGGGCGGTCCGGGCGCCTTTTGGCCTTCCCAGAGTGAATTTGGGACCGGCGCCTGAGGTGGGAGCCGATACCGAGGCGGTGCTGCGCCGCCTGCCCTGAGTCCTTCGTGAGCACGCGGGGTCAAAGGGAGACTAAAATTACTGATTGAGATGTCGCACGACTGGATTGCCGTCAGAGGCGCTCGCGTTCACAACCTGAAGAACATCGATGTCGACCTGCCACGCGACCAGCTGGTCGTGATCACCGGCCTGTCCGGTTCGGGCAAGTCGTCGCTGGCGTTCGACACGATTTACGCCGAAGGGCAGCGCCGCTACGTCGAGTCGCTCTCGGCCTACGCACGGCAGTTTCTCGAGCAGATGGAAAAGCCGGACGTCGATCTGATCGACGGCCTGTCCCCTGCGATCTCGATTGAACAAAAGACGACCGCCGCCAATCCGCGCTCCACGGTTGGGACGGTCACCGAAATTTACGACTACCTCCGGCTGCTCTTTGCCAACATCGGCATTCCGCACTGCCCGAACTGCGATCGCGAGATCACCTCACAGACGCTCGAGCGCATCGTCGACGTGGTGCTCTCGTATTCGCCTGACGAACGGATCAACATCCTCGCGCCGATCGTGCGCGGCCGAAAGGGCGAGTTCAAGAAGGACCTGGCGGCGCTGCGGACACGCGGATTCACGCGCGCACGCATCGACGGCGAGTTTGTCTCGCTCGAAGAAGAGATCACGCTGGACCGCCGGAGGAACCACACGATCGACGTCCTGGTGGACCGCATCATCATCAAGGACGGCGTGGAGCGTCGCATGCACGAGTCGATCGATCTCGCGCTCTCGCTCGCCGACGACATCGTGGTGATCAACACGTTGCAGGGCGGCGATCGGCTGTATTCGAGACGGATGGCATGCCCGTCGTGTGACTTGAGCATCCCGGAGATGACGCCGCGCGCGTTTTCGTTCAACTCGCCGCACGGCGCGTGTCCAGAGTGTCAGGGCCTCGGATCGGTGTACGACTTCGACCCCGCGAAAATCGTGCTGGATGATCGGTTGTCACTCACGGAAGGCGCCGTCCTGCCGTGGGTCAAGGGCGACACCAAGTCGCTTGACGACATGATGGCCGGCCTCGAACGGGCCTTCGGCATCGACCCGTCGGTCCCGTTTGCGAAGTTGACCAAGCGCCAGCGCGACGTGATCGTCATGGGCGCGCCCGGTCGCAAGACCAAGGGCGGCGATCCCTTCGGCGCGGACTTCGAGGGCGTCGTCCCCAATTTGCGACGGCGGTTCGACAAGGGCACGTGGGCCGAGCAGGAAGCGCTGGAAGGGTATCGCGCCCTCCGCCCGTGCCTGGCCTGCCAGGGCGAACGGCTGCGGCCCGAGAGCCGGGCCGTGCGCGTCAAGGGGCGCAAACTTGCGGAATACGTCAACCTGCCGCTCTCCGACGCGTTGCCGGTTGTGGAGGCGATGGAACTCACCGAGCGTGAGTTGCTCATCGCGGGTCGTGTGCTCAAGGAGATTCGCGAGCGACTGCGTTTTCTGACCGACGTGGGCGTGGGGTACCTGACGCTGTCGCGCGGGGCGGCCACACTCTCGGGCGGCGAAGGGCAGCGCATTCGCCTGGCCACGCAGATCGGATCCCAGTTGACGGGCGTCCTCTACGTTCTGGACGAACCGTCCATCGGCCTGCACCAGCGCGACAATCGTCGTCTGCTTGCCACGTTGTGTCGCCTGCGCAACCTCGGCAACACCGTGCTCGTGGTCGAACACGACGAAGACACCATCCGTCAGGCGGACTATCTCGTGGACCTTGGGCCCGGCGCCGGCGAGCACGGCGGTGTGGTGATGTTCCAGGGACGGCCGCAACAGTTGATGGCCGCGCCCGGTGATTCCCTCACGGGGCAATACCTGACTGGCGCACGCCGCATCGAGATGCCCGCGAAACGTCGGAAGGGGTCAGGCGAAAAGGTGGTCGTGCGTGGCGCACGCGCGAACAATCTACAGAACGTCGACGTGGCGTTTCCGCTCGGCACATTGATCGCCGTCACGGGCGTGAGTGGATCCGGCAAGTCCACCCTTGTGAATGAAATCCTGTATCGCTCGCTGGCGCGCGCGATTTATCGATCAACCGACGAACCCGGTGCCCACGACGGCATCGAGGGCCTGTCGCAGATCGACAAGGTCATTCAGATCGACCAGTCCCCGATCGGACGCACGCCACGCTCGAACCCGGCGACCTACACGGGCCTGTTCACGTTTGTGCGCGAGTTGTTCGCGATGTTGCCCGACTCACGCGCGCGTGGGTACAAGCCCGGTCGGTTTTCGTTCAACGTCAAGGGCGGGCGGTGCGAATCGTGTCAGGGCGACGGCGTCATCGCCATTGAGATGCATTTCCTCCCCAACGTGTATGTGACGTGTGAGGAGTGCAAGGGCCGACGGTACAACCGCGAGACACTCGAGGTCCGTTATCGCGGCAAGTCGATTGCCGAAATGCTTGAACTCACGGTGGATCAGGCCCTCGAACTGGTGGAAAATTTCCCGACCATCGCCACGCGGCTCCGCACACTCCAGGCGGTGGGCCTGGGCTACCTCACACTTGGGCAGTCGGCGACCACGCTGTCGGGCGGAGAAGCGCAGCGCGTGAAACTCTCACGCGAACTGGCCCGGCGCGGCACGGGTCGCACGATGTACATCCTCGATGAGCCGACCACAGGACTGCACTTTGAAGACGTCCGTAAACTGCTCGACGTCCTCAATCGACTCGTGGATCAGGGCAACACCATCGTCGTCATCGAGCACAACCTTGATGTCATCAAATGCGCCGACTGGGTGATCGACCTGGGCCCCGAGGGCGGCTTGGGCGGTGGTCAAATTGTCGCGTCCGGCACGCCGGAAGCCGTCGCAAAGGTTGCCGCGTCTGCCACCGGCATGTTCCTGGTCGGCCTCGTGTCACCGGCGAAACGTCCGGCGGTTTCATGACGCCTGTGTCAATATACCCACAGCCAAACGCTGATATGGCGTGGTTGAATTACCACACCCTAGGAAAACGTCACGCTGATCCGACACCGGTATATACTATTTAAGTACAATGTAGCCAATCACTTACAGTGATTAATGGTGTGTCATGCGATGTTGGCAACCAGATTGCTTAAGAGAGAGTGGCCGAACTCGATAAACATGCCCGCTCAACGCACCCTTCGCCACGCGACACCCTGCACCGGGATTGGACTTCATTCAGGCCAGAAGGTCTCCATCGTGCTGAAACCGGCCCCCGTGAACCACGGAATCCGGTTCATGCGGACCGACCTGGGCGTGGAAGTGGCAGCGACGACGGCGTGCCTGGGTGGACCGCAGCAGTTGCAGACCGGGCTTCGTCAGGGCCCAGCGGCGGTTGAAACCGTTGAACATCTCCTCTCGGCGCTCCGCAGTCTCGGCGTGGACAACGCCGTCATCGAACTCAATCAACCGGAAGTGCCGATCATGGACGGCAGCGCGTCGCCCTGGGTCTATCTGATCCAGAGCACGGGCACCAAGGATCAGAACGCCGCACGCCAGGTGCTTGAGGTGCTGTCGCCGGTGGAAGTGCAGGACGGCGACAAACGCATCACCGTCTTCCCGCATGACCGCTTCAAGGTCACGTACAGCATCGCGTTTGATCATCCGCTGCTGCGGCATCAGGAGAAGTCGCTCGACATCACCGAGCAGGTCTACGTGGATGAAATTGCGCCGGCGCGCACGTTCGGATTCCTCAAGGATGTGGAACTGATGCGTCAGCGCGGTTTGGCCCTCGGCGGTTCACTCGACAACGCGATTGTGATCGGTGAAACCGGCGTGCTCAATCAACTCCGGTTCGAGGATGAATTTGTGCGTCACAAGATGCTCGACGTGATCGGCGACCTCGCCCTGGTGGGGCATCCGATTCGTGGGCACGTGGTGGTGCAGCGGGGCGGTCACGCTCTGCATACGAAGTTCGCGACTGAACTCCTCCGTCAGCGCGATGCGTGGCGACTAGTGGACGCGAGCGAGCCGGCGGCTGCACCCGTCGCCGCCCGCGTCCCGGCACGCGCACACTTTCGATAAAACCCGAAGTCTCGAGCGTCCCGGAGTCCGCCTCCTTGGCGACTGTGTCTGGTCTCTCTTGACTTGCTTATCGTATTGAGCAAAATTACAGGCCGTCCTGGGGCCACGCCAAGTCGGTAAAACCACCTTGGTGCGCCAAGTCGTGGCCAGGTTGAACCGCCCAGTTCACTTTGTTTCCGCCGACGAACCCACATTGCAGCAGCGCGACTGGATTGCGCAGCACTGGGAAACAGGTCGTCATCTGGCGCTCGGGGCCGGGCCTGATGGCGCGATTCTGGTCATCGACGAAATTCAAAAGATTCCCGGGTGGTCGGAGAGTGCCAAGCGCCTCTGGGATGAGGACACGGCGAAGAACATCCCGCTCAAAGTCGTCCTCCTCGGGTCGGCGCCGCTGGCGGTGCACCAGGGGCTCACCGAAAGCCTCGCCGGTCGATTCGAGGTCATCCGGTTGCCGCACTGGTCGTTGACCGAGATGCGTGACGCGTTTGGCTTCGACGTGAACCAGTACCTCTACTTCGGCGGGTACCCTGGCGCCGCCCCTCTCGCCTCCGATCCCGCGCGGTGGGCCGCGTACATCAAGGACTCCCTGATCGAAACCTCCATCGCGCGCGGGCTCGCGTTGATCGCCTGCAAGAGATCAGCCGGCACGGTGTCGGCGCTCGCGTGGCGGATCGGCGCATACGCATTGTCCCATCGTCCATCTGCCTTGGCGGCATCAACCGCGCGCTGACCGGCCTGCGTCATCCGTTTGGCTTTGGTCAGTCTGGCGACGTTGTCGCGGTTGATCTGACTCCAGATGCTCTTTTTGCCCCGAGGAGTGAATCGCCGGAGGAATGAGTGCTCGTCAAACGATTTCACGATCCCGTCGATCCATCCCCGGCACAGAGCCACGTCGAGCGCCCCGGCGTAGGTCACGGTGGGCAGGCCAGACGCCTTCTTGTGAATCTTCAGCCACAGCTCGGTCTCACGTTCGTGATTGGCGGCCAGCCACTTTTCAAACGCGGCTTCATTGGTGAAGCTGCGGATGTTCTTCGGGTTGGGAATCACAGGGGCCATGGTTATCGCGGATCTTATCCGCACGGCTCGACCTGCTGCCAGCTGAGCACTCGCGGACCGGTCGCTCGCAGTCGAGTCGGCCCACCGACCCGGCCTGCGAGGGCTGGTGCTCCTCGCCGGCCATCCCATGGGCTTGATATTGATTGGGCAAATACGTATAAAGTATACGCATTTGGAGGTTCAGCGATTAAACGACGCGGTCCGCGCACCTTTCTTCCCTTAACACCGCGTGTCTATCACGTGCTGCTGGCTCTGGCAGATGGCCGCCTTCACGGCTATGGCGTCATCCTGGCTGTGCAGTCGCTGACCGACAGTCTGATCGTGCTTCGCACGGGCACGCTGTACATTCTGCTGCGGCGTTTGCTGGACCAACAGCTGATCGCGGAGTCCGACGATCGCCCTGAGCCTGACGAAGACGATGCGCGGCGAAGGTATTACACGCTGACGCCGCTGGGTCGCCAGGTAGTGGAGGCGGAATCCGTGCGACTGCAGAGCGTCGTGGCAGCTGCCAGAACGACGCTCGGGTTCAAACGCGCATGACGCGCATCGTTGTTCTGGTGTTTCGCATGCTTGTTCGCGGCGCTCGCGGGGACGCCGCGGATTTGCGCGCGCCCCATGCCGAGGCGACTCTGCGGCACGTTGTCGAAGCGGCGGCCTCACGTGGATCGCTGGCGGTCATGGTGACCGCAGCGCGCGAACTAGGCGCCGTTTTGGGAGCAGTGATTTCAGCCCGTTTCCCTCAGCGCCCATCGTCGGGTGGCTGGGCTACGGCCGTCCTTGGAGCCTTGAGCGCTCGAGAGTGGTGGACCGGAGGGCGTGCTCTGGCGGGGACTCACCGAGCGTTCTTTGTGATGGCGGTCAGTGTAGTCGGGCTGGCCGTGGGCATGAACCTGCTGGTATTCACGGTGGTCAACGCGGTCTGGCTGCGGCCGCCGGTGATTGCGGACCCGGATCGGGTGGTGGTGATGCCCGGGGTGCGATATTCCATAGCCGCGCTGTCGGGCGAGCGGCTGCGGGTGTTCGAAGGTGGTGTGGCCGGCCAAATCGATACGAGCGATGCGCATCAGGTGTTGGAGCCCAAGGTCGTGCTCAGTGGACACGCTACTGTGCTCGAAACACTGGGAGTGACCGATCGCTACTTCGACGTGCTCGGCGTGCAGGTGCGTGGGCGGGCGTTGGAGCCGTCAGATGACCTGCCCGGTGCAGAAGCGGCTGCAGTGATCAGTGACCGTGTGTGGGCGCGTGTGTACGACCGTAACGATGATGTCATCGGCAGGGTCGTCGACGCTAAACCGGAGCCATTGAGAATCATCGGCGTGGCCGCTCCAGGTTTTCATGGCGCGAGGCGCGGTGAACAGGCAGACGTGTGGCTATCCCCAGCCGTTGTGCAAAGGTTCGCTCCGGCTGGCGCCGCAGGGCCGGTCGTGATGGCCATCGCCAGGCTGGGGCCGTCGCAGACGATCGCAAGTGTCCATCAGGCCATGTTTGATCGTCTGCCCGAACAGGAACGAGCCTGGTTCAAAGCCAACGGAGCCCTTGTGTCCTTTGTTGCGCCCATTCCGATCACCAAGGTGTTTGGCAGTCCGAACCTCCGCTCGGTGGTTATCGATGAGCGGAGCACGGTGCAAGTGGTGGCGGGGCTCGCGCTCCTCGTGCTGCTTGGCGGCTGCGCGACTGTCGCGGCGCTCGTGTTGGTGCATTACGAGCGACGGAGGACCGAATTTGCGGTGCGGCTGTCACTGGGCGCGTCGCGGACACGACTAGCCACTGAACTGGTGCGAGACCTCGCGCTGGTGGGAGCCTCCGGCACGGCGGCCGGGTTGTTGGTGGCCGGCATGGGACTCGCGTGGCTGACATCACTGAGGCTCAGTCTGCCTGGGGGCGTGGTGCTCGGGCGGCTGGACCTGTCGATGGACTGGCGGGTCGTGGGGGTTGGCGTGTCAGCGACGTTGGTCACCCTGCTCGTGGCTTCGGCCAGGCCGCTCATGCAGTTCACGCACGGGCGTCTGGCGGGCGAGCTGATCACAGGAGGACGAGGCGTCTCCCGGAGCTCGCAGCGTGTGCGGCAATTGTTGCTCGCAGTACAGGTCGCTGCAACCATGGTCGTGCTGGTGTCGGCGGGCCTCTTTGTTCGCTCGGTCTTGTACGGTTTTTATCAGGCTCCCGGTTTCGAGATCGATCGCACTGTTTTTGTTTCGATCTACGAACGGGCACGCTTATCACCGACCGGTCCGGATCCTCGTATCGATGTGGCGGCCCGAAACCAACGCCTGCGAGAGCGTCTCTCCACGATCGCCGGTGTTGAACTGGTCGCTGATGGTTTGCCGCCGATTGGGCCCGCCGATCGGTTCGTGATCAAGTCATCGCGCGTCGGTGAGGTGGAACATCAGTTTCCTGTAGGTTTGTTGCGGGGCGACGCTGCGCAGTCCCAGGCACTGGGCGTTCCGTTGCTGGCAGGGCGTCCACTTTCGGCGGCTGACGCAGCCGCCGAACCCGCGCCCGCCCTTGTGACGCGATCACTGGCTGCTCGTCTCTGGCCCGACGGTCAGCCCATTGGCAAAGTGTTGCAAGCGCCCAACTCAAGATTCGGGACCTTCGAAATCGTTGGCGTCGTCGGCGACTATGCGTTCGGGTCAATCACAGACACGACCCACGGTGTGTTGATGACGGCGCAGGCTGAGATAAACGTGACGAGGGCCTCATTTATCATCCGGACTGAGCACCCTGACGACGTCGCCGCCGGGGTCCTGCGGGCGTTCACCTCTGGAGCAGCCTCCGTGACCACGGGACAGACCCTGGTGGCAAACGATCTGGGCCGCCAACGTCTTGGCGCCTGGTTCTTCTCCGGTTTCGGTCTAGTGGCGCTGCTGCTGGGAATCGGAGGCACGTTCGGACTCGTCGCGTACCTGGCAGAGTCGCGCAGGCGTGAACTCGGCGTGCGGCTCGCACTGGGGGCCACACCGCATGACCTGCTCACGCATGCCCTCGCCTCTGCGCTCAGGCCTGTGGCCGTCGGCGTCGTGACAGGACTGGCGGCGGCCTCGGGTATTTCGCGACTGTTCTCGTCCGCCCTGCCTGGCATCAGTCCTCTCGATATCACCACGTACGCCGTGGTCGCGCTGGTCACCCTCGGCAGCGCCGCAGCCGCTGCCGTGGTGGCGTCATGGCGACTGCGCGGCTCGACACCATCCGATGCCCTCAGGGCATTTTGACGCTTGAACAAGGGAGGGAAAAACATGGTCAGGACAACAATTCTCATTTGCGCGCTATCGATCTCGGTGCTCGCGTTTGAGACACCTCAGCAGCGACCGAATTTCTCGGGAGTCTGGACTCTCATTGAGTCGCTTACCAACAGTTCGAGAGGTGGCTCCGGATCGTCGGGTGGCATGGCTCGGACGACGGCAAACACGACCGGTGGCGCGGCCTTCAACTGCGGTGCCGGGTGTGTCATCACTCAAATCGGGACCACACTGACGGTCGATAAGGCACAGTTGGCCGACTACGCAGGGAAAGACACGTCAAAGCCGACGCCGTCGATCACGTTCCGACTCGACGGGCAGGGAGCCGTACTGGTGAATACGTTCTCGCCGTCCCAGACCTTTTCAGCCGCGGCGAAGTGGGTCGATGACACGATTCAGATTGCGACGGCAGGTGACGAGTACATTTCACGATCGCAGCGTCTCTCGATGGAGGGGCTGCATTTGATTGTCACGACGACGATCAACGTGGTGTCGAAGCCGGAACCCGGCATCCTCGTGCACAGATACGGACGCAAGTAGCGTTTTCTGACTGCCCAGACACCTGCGCCTGGGTGCCGGCTCGTGTATGTCGACTCGACTGCGAGCGACGCGACACGCGGTAGCGCAAAAAGCGCTGCAGAGCGGGGTGACACGGTGTGGGGCTGGGGGGCCCCACACCAGATCACAGGCGAACCCCGCGGAGCAGCGCTTTTTCCGCGTCGTCGAGCCGGAGAGCCGACACACACGAGCCGGCACCCAGGTGCACACGTGAGGCGGTGCCAATGGGCGTGATGCTGTCAGGCTTCAGGGTCGGGTGCGTCAGTCGCGTCAGTCGCGTCGGTCGCCTTTTTCACCATCTGCATCAACCGATCGTTTTCGAAACGGTTGAAACTCATGAACAGGCTTTCCTTCAGGTACGCCCGGAGTTCATCCGGCGTCAGTTGGCCGATCAGGTGCACAAACTCCTGATCAATTTCCTCGAAGCTGTAGTCGAGGTCGGTGCGGCGGGCGAGGTCACGCGAGACGGCCTCGATGATCGCGAGCACGTCGCCATCAGTTTCAACCTGGGTGCCGGCGGTGGTGGTGATCTTGCGCATCATCAGCCTCCGAAACTGGCCAGCGCCGACTCCTGGTCGGCGTGCACCTCAAGGAAGTTGTGCGCACCCGTCATGGTGAGCATCGTCTCAACCCGCTTCTGCACACCCGAGAGCTTGAGTTGTCCTCCGGCGGTGTGTGACTGACGGTAGAGGTCCATCAGACACCCGATCGTGGCACTGTCGACATATCCGACCGTGGACAAGTCCACGAGGATCTGTTTCTGACCGTTGGCCACCAGGCCCGCGACGGCCGTCGCAAAATCCGCCAGGATGGGGTACGTCAGTTTTGATTCGGTGACGTGGACCACGACAATGCTGCCGTGGGTTGAGGTCGTGACATTCATTCTGTTCCTCCGCGCGAAGCCATGGAGCCCGGCGGCCTGTGATGCTGGAGACGACGGATTTGTCGGGCCAGTTCGAGTCGTCCCCGGTTGATACGCGACTTGACGGTGCCTTCGGGTAGTCCCAGTTGATCGGCAATCTCCTGGTAGGAGAATTCCTGGAGGTCACGCAGCGTGACGGCCTGTCGCAGGGTGGCCGGCAGTTCGGCCAGCGCCTGACGGATCAGTGACTTGAGGTCGACCTGCTCGAGTTCACCCAGCGGCGTCCGCTCACGCGAGATCGGCTGCAGTTCAGACGCGTCCACATCCCGCGCCATCGTCGCGCGTTCCTTGCGGACGGATCGATAGTGGTCGATGCAGAGGTTCCGGCTGATGCTGATGAGCCAGGTCTGGAAATTCGCACGCCGGTCGAACGTGTGCAGCGCCTTGAAAATCTTGACGAAGATGTCCTGCGTCAGATCCTCGGCTTCGTCATGCCGGCCCACAAACTTGTACGCCACATTAAACACCTTGCGGCGATGGGTCCGGACGATCTCCTCCCACGCCGTCTGGTCACCGGCCAGGCACCGCGCGATCAAGGCATCTGAGGCCTCATTGGGAGAAGGAGTGTAATCAACGGACATGCAAGAGACGGCCAGGACCGCGTCCGGAATCATACTAAAATGACAGGTCCCGTGTCTGGTTTCGTTCGCGTTCATGGAGAGTTCTGGTGTGACGAGGTTGCACTTTCGGCCGTTGCCGAGGTGACCGGCACACCCACACATGTGTACAGCCGTCAGGTGTTGCGCAGCCGCTATGCGGCGCTCGACGCCGCTTTTGCGGGCTATCCGCATGACCTCCACTACGCCATCAAAGCCAACGCTACAGTGGCGGTGGTCCGCGAAATGCGAGATGCGGGCGCGCATGCCGATGCCAACTCCGGCGGCGAGATCGAGGTCGCGTTGCGTGTCGGGTTCACGCCCGACCAGATCGTCTTCACCGGGGTGGGCAAGACGCACGACGAACTGGTCCGGGCCGTCACCCTGGGCCTGAAAGCCATCAACGCCGAGTCGCCGGGCGAAGTCGAGCGCATCCAGGCGATCGCCGCGGCGCACGGGGCGACGGCGCGCATCGCCGTCCGGGTCAATCCGGACGTGGACGCAGGCAGCCATCCGCACATCTCCACCGGGCATCGCTCGAACAAGTTCGGTATGTCCGTTTCGCAGGCGTATGCGATGGTGACCGAGATGTCCCAACGCCCGCACCTGCAGGTGGTCGGACTGCATGTGCACATCGGCTCGCAGATCACCGACGTCGCGCCGCTCACGCAGGCTGCAGCCACCATTGCGACGATGGCGAGTGCGCTTGCAGGGAAGGGGATTACCCTTGAGCACCTCGACATCGGCGGAGGGCTGGGGATCGCGTACGAACCTGGTCAGCGTGTGATCAGCGTTGAGGACTATGCGGCGGCGATCCTGCCGGTGATTCGCCCCACCGGCCTTCGGCTTGTGCTTGAGCCAGGGCGATGGATCACCGGGCCGGCCGGTGTGTTGCTCGCGCGGGTGGTGGACCTCAAGACGCAGGCGGATGGCCGCTGGTTTGTGATTGTGGATGCGGGCATGACGGATTTGATTCGCCCGGCGTTGTAT
>Ga0163147_10004035_pt1 | contig 18966 bp, 18 predicted proteins | sample OliLakLV19MP6G1_FD_148597 | JGI IMG/M metagenome (GOLD analysis project Ga0163147, IMG submission 148597) | Freshwater microbial mat bacterial communities from Lake Vanda, McMurdo Dry Valleys, Antarctica- Oligotrophic Lake LV.19.MP6.G1 | ecosystem: Environmental > Aquatic > Freshwater > Lake >...
GTCGGTCGCTGCGCCCCATCGCAGCACGTTCACCGAGTTGGGCACTCCAGGGCGGGTGCGCGTCGAGACGGCCGTTCCAGCCTGAACCACCCACAGTGGCCGCGCCAAGCCGGGCAGCGCCAACGTGTAGGGCAGATGAATGTGCCCGCCCATCACCAGGTCGGCACCGGCGGCCGACCAGGCACGCGTGGCGGCACTGTGGCCACGCAGCAGATTGGGCCGGTCCCGGGCCTGCGTCACCGCCGCTGGCTGGTGCACCACCACCACACGCAACTGCGGAGGGCTGGCTGCGGACAGCAGCTTCGACACACGATCGATCTGCGCCGTGGACACCTCACCGTTCTTGTGGCGCCAGGCCCGCGTGGTGTTGACGCAGACGACCAGCAGGTCTTGCGACACGTGCACGGGCTCGAGTTCGGCCCCGAACGCCGTGGCGTAGCGCGCATAGGGTTGAGTCAAACGCGCCCAGAGGTCGAAGAGCGCAATGTCGTGATTGCCCGGGATCGCCAGAACCGGCGCGCCCAGTCGGTCGACGAAAGCCCTGGCCGCGCGAAACTGGGCCGGCCGCGCACGCTGCGTGATGTCGCCCGACAGAACCACGACGTCCGGCTGCAGCTGGGCTGCCAATGCAACCAGGGCCTCGACCACTTGCGGCTGTTCGGTACCGAAGTGCGTATCGGAAATCTGCAGCAGCACACTCATGTAGCAGCCTCTGGCGCCTCTGCCGAGCCCGCTGCGCCAGGCGCCTTGAGCAGGTACAAGGGCTTGTCCAGCACGCGGATGTCGATGGGCGCGCGCATGCGTGCCACCTCACCGTCGAACGCCACCACGACTTCCCGGCGGCCGCGTGCCAGCCTGGGCTTCACCACCATGTGCTGGAACTCGAAGCTCTCCACGCCGGCGGCTTCACCCAGCCTGCCCATCGCGCCGTGCAACATCAGCCCGATCATCGACAGCGTGCCGATGGGCCGCAGCATCAGCGCGGCCATGCAACCGTCGCCAGGCGTGCCGGCCAGGGTGTCGTCCGGCTCGGCACCGAACTGCTGCAACTGCAGCCGGTTGTTGCCCACGAAGAGCGTCAAGGTCTGCACGTCGCGAACCGTGGCGCCCATCTCGATGTGCAATCGCAGCCGGCGCTGCGCGCGCAGCAGCGTCGCACAGGCCGCTACAAACGCCACCCAGCGGCTGCGGCCGAAGCGGGCCTTGTAGGCCTCGCGGTCCTGCAACAGTTCGGGGTAGGCGCCGAGGCTGGCGTTGACCAGGAACACCCGGTCGTTGATGGCTGCCACCTGCACGGGCATTGGGTGCGTATCCAGCAGCATCCGTGTCGCAGCGGCCGGCTCGGTCGGTATGCCGTGCGTTCTGGCGAAGTAGTTGAAGGTGCCGTACGGAATCACGCCCATCGCGCAACCGGCAGCGTGCGCGGCCTGGGCCACCGTGTTGAGGCTGCCATCGCCGCCGACGGCGACGACCGCCGTGCCGCGTGCCACCGCCGCCGCTGCGGCCTCGGTGGCCACCCGCGCCAGCTCATCAGGCCGGCAGCGCCGCGTTGATCACGGCTCGCTTGGCATCGAGGTCGAAGGCCCCCGCGCCAGTGTTGATCACGAACAGCAGCGCCGACGCGGGGTCGACGCGCGGGACCGACAGCGCAGGCCGCAGCGCGCTGCCAGCCCCGGTGTCGCCGGCTGCGAACACCATCAGTCATGCCGCAGCAGATCGCCGAACACGGTGTGCTCGCCGTCCCGGCGATCGGCGCCCGGCGCGTCGTACAGCACCAGCCAGCGGGGCTTGCCGCCGGCCAGTGTGGGCGGCAGGTCACAGATCGCCTCGGCGCGGTTCGTGCCGCGCCCGTGGGGCAGCGACACCGACTCGGTCAGTGCCGTCTCAAAACGCACCGGCTCACGGCTGGCCTTCATCACGGTCTTGGCGAGCGGCCACTTGAAGAGGCGGATCTCACCGTTGAGCACCATCGTCGGGCCGGCCAGGATGTACAGGTCGTCACCGGAGAAGTGCAGATCGCGAATGCCCAGGCCGTCGAGTTGCAGGAAGTGCTTGCGCAGCAGGGTGCCCTTGTCGTCCAGTGGCGCCAGTCGCAGTTGGTCGCCACGCGCTTCGACGGCCACTTCGAGCAGCGCCGACCAGCCCCGCAACACCGGCCCACGCAGGCCGAGCAGGAGCCGATTGCCGTCCACCGCCAGCCCTTCGATGTCGAACCCGTTGTCCTTGCCGGGGATGTTCATGTACGGGCCGAAGTGAGGGTCGTCGGCCAGCACGCGGGTGAGCAGGTTGTCTTGTGCATCACCCTTGAGGCGCAGCGCGCGCCGTCCGTCCGTTGCTTTGCGGACCAGGCAGGGCTGGCCATCGCCATCAAGCTCGATGGGCAGGCAGGCCAGTAGCCGACGGTTGCGATCCAGCGTTACCTTTGCCAGCCGCTTGGCGTTGCTGGCGTGGTCGTCATCGACGCGAGCGTTCTTGCGTTTCAAACCATGCGAGCCGACGACCCACAGCCAGCCATCGGCCACCGCCATGCCTTCGAGGTCGGCCTCCTCGTCGGCCGCACCGGGCAGGTCCAGCAGTTCGGCCAGCGGGAAGTCCTGCACTTCGCCGAAACGCAGGGCTTCGTCGCCGGCCGAGGGCAGTCGGCGCAGGCGGTCGATGCCGCAGGCCTCATCACCGGCGACCCACAACCAGTCGCCTGAGAAAGCGGCGCCCGAGAGGTTGGTCTTCACCAGTGATCCGGGGGCGAATTCCAGACGCACGGCATTGGCGGTTCGGGTGTTGGGCATGGTGTCGGACTCCTTGTGATCAGGCTCGATGGAGCGGAGGCGAGGGAATCGCGTCGCGGGCGGCGCTCGACTTTGCGCAGAGCAACGCAAAGCGTTAAGTCTGCAGCAAAACCTCGTAGTCGCTGTGAGGTTTATCCGATGTCAAAGCTCGCTGAAGCCTGCTTTTTCAGAACTGCTGTGGGTCCTATGATTGGTCAGTGCTTCAACCCACGGAGAGCCCTGATGCAACTCTTCTTTAAGTCGCGTGATGCGCAAGCAGCCGATCTGCTCGAGCTGACCCAGCGCCGCACGCGCTTCGTGCTCCGGCGTCTTGCTTGGTTGGTGCCGCACGCGACCGTCAGGATGTCTGACGTCAATGGCCCGCGTGGCGGCATCGACAAGCAATGTCAGGTCGAACCTAAGACCGACGTCGCGGGCACCGTGGTTGTGACCTCCGTGACGAGTGACTGGCGCAGCGCGCTGGACAAGGCACTGGCCCGCGCCGCGCGGTTCGTGCTTCGCCTGGTAAGACGCGGTGGTGACTCCAGGCGATTGGGTCAGCGAGCCATTGCGCTCGACTGATGAATCGCACTCCCCCGTAATCCATCCCGCACCCTGTACCCCGCAACACCACCACGGATCATGAGTGACCTCATGAACAGCTCATGAAATGCCCGACCTGTACCGACACCTCGCTGGTGATGACCGACCGCCAAGGCGTAGAGATCGACTACTGCCCGCAGTGCAGGGGCGTGTGGCTGGACCGTGGCGAGCTCGACAAGCTCATCGAACGCTCCGGCGCGGTGGTGGCTGCGCCCAGCGGCAGCGCACCGTCTCGGTCGCGACCTGACTTTGCGGACTCCGACCAAGGCCGTACCTACGACGGCGGACGAGGGTCGCACGGGCAGCGCAAGAAGTCGTGGTTGAGCGACTTCTTCGATTGACCCCGACCCCCTCACCCACGTCGACCGCCATCAGATTTGAAGCGACGGCCGCCAGCCGAATCAAGCATTTCATTCAAGGAGAAAGTCATGGGTATCCCGGAAATCATGGGTGTGTTCGGCAACTTCAGCGTGCTGGTCGGGTTGCTGGCGGTCGTCGCCATCGTTCTCTACCTGGCGCCCATCCCGCTGTGGATTGCGGCCTGGGCCTCGGGTGCGTACGTGGGATTGATGACGCTGATCGCGATGCGGCTGCGTCGCGTTCCGCCTGGCGTGATCGTGACGGCACGAATCAGCTCGGTCAAAGCGGGTATCGACATCTCCATCAACGACCTGGAAGCCCACTATCTGGCGGGCGGAAATGTCGTGCGGGTGGTCAACGCAATGATCTCGGCCGACAAGGCCAACATCCCGCTGCCGTTCAAGCGCGCCGCCGCCATCGATCTTGCCGGGCGCAATGTGCTCGAGGCGGTGCAGATGTCGGTGCTGCCCAAGGTGATCGAGACGCCGAAGATCGCCGCGGTGGCCAAAGACGGCATCCAGCTGATGGTCGTCTCGCGCGTCACGGTGCGCACCAACATCGACCGCCTGGTCGGCGGCGCGGGCGAGGAGACGATCATCGCGCGCGTTGGCGAGGGCATGGTCAGCACCATCGGCTCGGCGGTTTCGCACAAAAGTGTGCTCGAGAACCCCGATCACATTTCCAAGCACATTCTTTCCAAGGGCCTGGACGCCGGCACGGCCTACGAGATTCTGTCGATCGACATCGCCGATGTCGACGTCGGCGAGAACATCGGCGCCAAGCTGCAGATCGACCAGGCCAATGCCGACAAGCAGATCGCCCAGGCCAAGGCTGAAGAGCGCCGTGCGATGGCCGTGGCACTGGAGCAGGAGATGCGCGCCCGCGTCGTCGAGGCTGAGGCTGAGGTGCCGCGCGCCATGGCCGAGGCCTTCCGCCAGGGCACGCTTGGCGTGATGGACTACTACCGCATGAAGAACGTGCAGGCCGACACCGCCATGCGCGACGCCATCGCGGCCACCGACGACACACCGCCGGCACCCCGGCGCGCAGCGTAGAACGGGGGCGTGTGATGAGCCTGGAAACTCTGCTGGTGGTCGTGGCCGTTGTTGTGACGGCCATCTTCAGTTTCATCCTGCCGTGGCTAAAGAAGCTTCAGGAGGACGCGCTGGCTGGCAACGCCGAGCGCGAACTGCAGGAGGCACCGTCAGCCGTGCTGGCACCCGTTCTGTCTGCCTCGCCAGCGCCAGAACGGAAGTTCGCGACACGGTGTGACGCGCCGACCAGAACCCCGGCGCGCTTGGCGCCCGCCGTGGCGCGACCGGCGAGGCGCTCCCGGCTGGGCAGTCTGTCGGCAATGCGCAATGGGATCGTACTCGCGGCGGTGCTTGGCCCGTGCCGTGCGCAGACGCCATTCGTCTGACGAAGCGGCGCTCTCACACCGAGTTGCAGCGCCGGGCAGACCGGGACTTGCCCGTAAAACCGAACCATGGACCACGAAAGGCCTGCTGTGTTCGATTGCGAAATCTGCAGATGATCGTTGGATTGAACAGAAGCGAAGGAAAGAACATGTGGCACGGAGTAGCTTGGCTCGTGACGGGTAGTTTGTTGGCCCTTTGGTCCTTGAGTGCCTGGGCGCTGCATGCGGTGGCGCAGTGGGGAGCTGGGCTTGCCGGCGCGAACGCAGCCGGCGCAACTGGCGGACTGGCAGGGGTGGCCAATCAAGTGGGCGGACTTAAGCCGCCCGAGTGGCTGGCCATTTGGCTGCCGCCCGGCGCGCAAGAGCAGTGGGGGGCCATGGTGTCCACCATCACCCCGTGGGTCGACTACGCCTTGGCCCAAGCGCCGGGCCTGGTCGCCTGGGTGGCACCTGCAATCTGGGTGGTCTGGGCCCTTGGCGGCGTGCTGCTACTGGCAATGGGCGGTGGCTTGAGTGCCTTGATCCTCGGGATCAACCGCCGCAAACCCTCACCGGCCATGGCCTGAGCTGGCTCGGCCGTCCGGCGGGAAGAGCATCTTTCGAGCCGCGTGTTCGGGACACGGCTGAAGCCCAGCGACAAGTCCCTGGGCGGAAGCCGCAGCAGACTGCTGCAGAGCAATCACTGATGAATCGCTTCGCACTGTTCTTGCTGACCAACCTGGTCGCGATGCTCATACCCGGGCTGATTTCGAGATGATGGGGCTGAAGGTCTGAGGTCCGAGGTCGTGCTAGAAAGACTGCTGATGGTCGAGAGCGCCAGTTCTTAGCGCTGCCGGATCGCTGCCACCCGAGCAACGACGCCGTGCGGCCGACATCAGCTGACTTGCGAGCCCGCGAGTTCACGCTACAGGCCAGGAGCGGGTACCGATGAACGGCGACTGCACGGCATTTCGCGTGAGGTCAACCTGCGCCAGTACGCCGTCGAAGCCGCAGTCGAATACTGCCCAAGCTCCGGTGGGCAGTTCATGATCATCGCAGCCATGATCGTTTCGGCCCCGCACCGCGCGACGACGGGGCCGCAGGCTGCGCCCGAATCTTCCAAGGCCGCTAAACGCGCCCTGGTTCTGTGGATTCACCCGTAGAAGGGCCCCGCCGACGGGTCTTTGCAGCGACTGCTGCGCCACAGAACCGCGCCGCTTGCCGACTCCCAACGCCGCCCGACTATCCCCAGGCGCCCTATGCAGCGCAGCCGCAGGGTCAGAAAAGCAGCCTTTGAATTCCCTTTCCTCCACGCCCGCCGGACAGCTTTTCGCTCATCTTCGCGGGCGGCTGCAGCGCCGGCTACTGCAGCCAGCAGTGGGTCGAGGTGCTGAGCGCAGACGCCTGAAGCGCAATCGAAGAACCAGCCCTGTTCAACGCAGAGACCGGCGCGCGCTGTCCGAGCGCGATCGTCGAAGTCGGCGTCAGCCGCCCGGCGATGGAAAGCTTCAAGGCATTCCGGGGCCGCGAGCCTGAGCGCGACGCGCTGCTCAGCCATCAAGGCATGGCTTGACATTGGCTTCACATGAGGGCCTTTAGACTGGGTTCTACCCGTCCTGGAAAAGCTTGGATGAAGCTCAATCTCGACCTGACTTCCGCCGCGCTGCCGGGTCGAAAGACAAGCCCATGAACGATGCCGCACCGCTGCGTATTCTGGTGGTCGAGGACCACGGCTTGTTGCGGGCCCAGGTCGTCGCCTTGCTGCGCGACGCGGGCCACGTCGTCGAGGAAGCCAGCGACGGCCGCTTGGGCCTGCAAATGGCACTGGAGCAACCACCCGATGTGCTGGTGTTGGACCTTGGTTTGCCGGGTCTGGACGGCGTTCAATTGTGTCGCGCGCTGCGCGAGGCCACACCCGCTCATGTGCCGGTGTTGATGCTCACGGCCCGGGACAGCCTGGACGACAAGGCACAGGGCTTCGCAGCCGGGGCCGACGACTACGTCGTCAAACCTTTTGCCGGCGAAGAGCTGCTGTGGCGCTGCCGCGCCCTGTCGCGCCGCCACCGCCTGGGCCAGCCCCATGTGTTGGTGCTGGGCGATCTGCGCCTGGACCGGACGCGTGGCCGGGCCGAGCGGGCCGGCCAGTGCTTAGACCTGCAGCCCATCGCTTACCAGTTGCTGCTGCACTTGGCCCAGGCGTGGCCGCGCATCGTGACGCGTTCGGAGCTGGTGCGCAGCGTGTGGGGCGATGAGCCGCCAGAGTCCGACCCGCTGCGCAGCCACCTGTATTTGCTGCGCCAGGCGCTGGACAAACCTTTCACCAACCCCATGCTGAAAACGGTGCACGGCGTGGGCTACACCCTGGAACTGCTGCATGGCTGAAGGTCCGCACGCGGCCGGTCCCTCGACCCCAGCGCCAAGTGCGCCGGGCGCGCCAGCACTGCCCCCGTTGCCGCCTCTGCCCAAGCTACGCCAAGGCTTGCAACGCCGGCTGATGCTCAGCTTCACGCTCTTCACCCTGGGCGTGAGCGCCCTGCTGGGCCTGTTCGCCATGGCCTTTGTGTACTCGGTGGAAGACAGCTTCATCGAGGCCACATTGGACCGGGCAGCCACCGAGATGCAGACCCGGCACCAGGTCAGCGGCCTCTGGCCGGTTCCGCCGCAGGCCTTCATGCAGCGTTACGACCATGCGGCCAGCCTTCCGGATGACTTGCGCCTGGCCTGGCAGGCCGAGCCGCACCGACGCGAATTCGCCGGCACGCAGGGTCGCCATTACCACCTGCATTGGCTGAACCGCCCGCGTGGCGCGCCGCCTGACCAGCCCGTGCCCGATGCCCACCACCCCTTGCTGGTGGCCGAGGTCAGCACCCTGCTGGTGGTGCGGCCTGTTCGCCGCGAGTTGCTGGTCTGGTGGGCGGCCGGCAGCGGCGGCCTGACACTGGCTGCTCTGTGGCTGGCCGCATGGCGGGCGCGGCGCATCAGCGCGCCACTGGTGCGCCTGGCCAACGCCATTGCGCGCAGCCGACCGGGGGATGGTTCCACCCGCTCTACCCAATCCGCACGTTTCGCCCTGGACAGCCGTGACGACGAGGTTGGCCTGCTGGCCCGACACCTCGACGCGCTGACGGCGCGCACCCAGTCCTTCATCGACCGCGAACAGATCTTCACGCGAGATGTCAGCCACGAGCTGCGCACACCGCTGGCGGTGCTGGGCATGGCCAGCGAGCGCATGCTGGGCCGTAATGATCTCCCCACCGATGTCGCGGCCCAGCTGCAGCAAATGCGCCAAGTCTTGTGGGATCTGGAGCAAACCGTCAACACCCTGCTGGCCTTGGCGCGCGAGGCCCATGCTCCTGCCTTGCCTGCCTTGTCTGCCGTGTCTGCCGCGATGGCGGACGGGGTGTCGGCACGGATGTCGGATGACAGCGCACCCGTCACCGCCCCCATCACGCTGGCGGTGCTGCCGCTGCTGGAACGCGTGGTGCTCGAACAGGCTTCGCGGCTGCAAGGCAAGGACATCCAGCTGGAGATCGACGTCAGCCCGGCCTTGCGCCTTGACCTGCCTCCTGGCGTGCTTCACATCCTGCTGTCCAACCTGGTCGGCAATGCTTTTTCCCATTGCGAACCGGGGCCGGTACGCTTGGCCGCGGACGCCAAGGGCTTGCAGTTGCAAAACCGCAGCAAGGCACTGCCAGCCGGCTTGAGCGAACGCTTGGGTCAACCCTTCCAGAAGGGGGCGGCCAGTGCAGGCCTCGGCCTCGGCCTGGCCATCGTGCACCGCCTGGCCGAACACCAGGGCCTGCAGTTGTCCTTCAGCCAGGCCGATGGCGGCACGCGAGTGCAGTTGCTGTGGGCCGCCAAGGCTTGGCTGGCCCTGCCCGCGAGTTCCGCCAGCGCTTGACGGGCTCGCGCTGAAGGCCATCAGCAGCGATGGTTCGAGGCGGCGTGGACGGCGGCACCCAGCTGCGTTCATCTGCCGTCGTCACGCTGCAAATCAGCGCTGCCAGTCTGTGGGTCGGCCGGGCGCCGGCTTCACGCGCAATTCACACCGCCATCGTTAGCGTTGCGTCGCAGACGGGTTCAGGTGCTCTGCCACCGGAGCCGGTCGCTGCCTTCTCAACAAGCAATGGAGCGATGATGAAACACAGTCGAGCGACCACAGCGATCGGAATCCTCATGGGCTTGGCGGCCGCCGCCGCCGCCATCTGGCACTTCGTCTGGCTCAAACCCTACAGCTTTACTGCCGCCGAGTTGCAGGCGCGCTATGCCTACAAAGAGGAACTCACCCCGGGCAACGCCCACTCGGTCGATATACGTCTGCAAAGCTTTGATGGCGCGCTGTTCAACGGCCGTATCGTCTATCCCAGCGACCCGGCTCTGGCTACCCGCCCCTTTCCAGTGCTGATCGGCTTGCACAACATGGGCGGCACCCACATGCGCTGGTGGCAAGCGGAGGTCAACGGAAGACCCACCATCGCGCAGACGCACCGGATCACGCTGATGGCGCTGCAGCAGGGTTACGCCGTGGTTGCCATCGATGCGCGTTCGCATGGCCAGCGCAGGAATCTGGGTCAGCCGCATCCGATGCGCATTGCCATGCGTGACATGCATTGGTTCGGAAAGCGTCAAGCCTATGAACAGATGATCATTGACACGGTGCGCGATCACCGCGTGCTGCTCGACTGGTTGGTCACGCAACCCCATCTGGACGCCAAGCGCATCAAGGCAGCCGGCTACAGCATGGGCGCACAGGGCGCGCTGCTGCTCGCTGGGCTGGACGCCCGCGTGCTTGCCGTCGCGGCCATGGTGCCACCGCATCTGGGCGACAACGTCGCGGCCGTGGCCCCCATCAATCTGGTCGCAGGACTGCAAGGCAAGCGCGTATGGCTGCTGACGGGTGACGAGGATGACGAGGCCAGCCCGAAGCAAAACCAGGCCCTCTTCGATGCCATACCCAGCCAGGACAAGAAGCACCTGCGCTTCGAATCAGGGCACGTGTTGCCAACAGACTATGTTGAGCAATTGTCGGACTGGTTCAAGGTCTAACACTTGCAGTTCACCTGAGCGAGTCCGCCAGTTCAAGGTCGCGCAGTGCAATGGAGCACGCGGGGTTCGCGCCATCAAACAATTCTTGACGCGGCCAGGTGTGCTCATTGAAGAAGAGGAGTCGAGCTACCTGACCGACCGAGATGCCAATTCGGACGACGCCCTCACGCTCATGCCGCTGGGGATAGGAAATTTGAACGCACCTTTTCTCCCAAAGGCCCCCGGCAGGGCGTTTGAACACCCACTAACAGGCAGGCAAGGACCCCCGCCCCAAAGGAACCAGACGATGAAGAACTTCAGTCTTGACGACAGCTTTCTCGCCATCTTCATGGTCGGCATGCTGAGCTTGTTTGGCAGCGTGGCCTATGAAGCCAAGCACAACGGCATGACCGATCCAGTGGTGGCTGTAAGTGCAGCGGCCCACAACGCTGTCGCAAAGTCAAACACCGCAGCAGAGGCAGAGGACAGGAAGTTTGAGCGCACATTTTTCTCGCAAACGTCCCCAGCAAGGCGTTTGAATACCCCCTGATGCGATTCTTCGGTTCTGCACCGGCCTGTCGACGAGAGCCCGTTGGCCAAGAGTTCAATGGATAGATGCCGCGACTACTGTCCGGTTAAATGCCTTATGCCGAGCCTGAGAACAAGCATTGGCGCGGGATACAGGCTGATTTTGTTTGGTGCCGATTTGAACTTCCTTTGCCAAGAACCGCGTAGTTTCCCCGACTTGACCGCTTCGGGGAAAGCAAGTTCACGTCGGCGAAACCTTGTTCGCTCAAGTCATGCAGTTCGTCCCGCGGACAAGCTTCGCGCGCATCGTGCAGCGCCACGGCGGCAATTCGGGTGTCCGGGCGCTTTCCTGTGCCGAGCAGTTCCGCGCAATGGCGTTCGCCCAGCTCACTTGGCGCGAGAGCCTTCGCGACATCGAGGCGAGTCTTTCGGCCAATGCGGGAAAGCTGTATGCGATGGGCTTTCGATTTCCGGTAAAACGGTCCACGCTGGCAGACGCCATTGAGTCGCGCGACTGGCGCATCTGGTCGGACCTGGCTGCCGTTCTGATTCGCCGCGCCCGCAAGCTCTATGCGAGCGACTCGGTCCTCGGCGTCGAGTTGGACAACACCGTCTATGCGCTGGACTCCAGCATGATCGACCTGTGCCTGAGTCTGTTTGCCTGGGCGCCGTTTCGCTCGACCAAGGCGGCGATCAAGCTGCACACGCTGCTGGACCTGCGCGGCGCCATCCCAGCGTTCATCCACATCAGCGACGGCAAGCTGCACGATGTGAACGTGCTGGACCTGCTGTTCTTCGAAGCCGGTGCGTTCTACGTGATGGACCGTGGCTACGTCGACTTCGAGCGGCTGCATGCAATACAGTGCGCCGGCGCTTTCTTCGTCACCCGCGCCAAGTCTCCCATGGATGCCAGGCGCGTTTACTCAGCTGCTACCGACCGCGCCACGGGCGTCATCAGCGATCAGCAGGTCATGCTCAATGGTCACTACTCGGCGAAGAAGTATCCGCAGCACCTTCGACGTATCCGATTCAAGGATCCGGCGTCGGGCAAGACTCTGATCTTCCTGACCAATCACATGGCATTGCCGGCGCTGACGATTGCGGCCCTCTACAAGAGTCGCTGGCAGGTCGAGCTGTTCTTCAAATGGATCAAGCAGCACTTGCGGATCAAGCATGTCCTGGGCAGCAGAGCAGGTCACCCGCAGCGGCGCTGCGCCAACCGGGTTCGCGCAACTCGCGTGGTCTTGCGTTGTCTTTTGGGTGTCGCGGTAGAAGCCCAAGTCGGAGCCGCTCCTTGTTGAACGTCCGGTGACGAGAAGGCGGTTGACGGTCCGCTCCTGGCCGGGACTTCCCGTTCGCGGTCGACGCCGACAGCGGCCACTCGACCAGGCATGGACTGAGTGGCTGGACTTCGAGGCGACGAACTCAACGTCTCGACCCACGGCAGAACTACGCCGCCCGCTACCGCCTGCTTCAAAGCCCCCTTCGGCTGGCCTATCATTTCCTGCTTGCGGCGACGTTCCCGTTGGGTTGGCTGTGAAGGAAGTGGCACCTCCCGCGCAAGCCCTTGTAGACGCTGGCGCCGTATCCGTTCCCTGCGAGAGCAATCGGGGGCTCTTAGGGCAAACGGTGCTGTGTCGCCTGTGCCGCGCCCGACCTGAGAGTAGGCCGACTGACCGATGCGTTGAGACTTGTTGCAAAGAAAAATAAAGCCGTACAGTTGTCGATTGGAGTAGCCACATGGAAAACAAACCGATCCTAGAACGAGTGGATAGATCCTTCAGAGAAGTGTTCGAAGATCACCTGCGACTTAGTGAAATAGGTGACTTTGAAACTGACTTAAGAAGAAATTTTTCTATAGACATTATTGTGCTCATGGAAAACAAAGTCTACCGCGGGCATGAAGAAGTGAGAGGACTTGCAGAACGACTACTTCGAGAACTTCCGAACGCAAAATATCAAAACAGTATGATACTTCTTGATGACGAAATAGGGATGCTTGAGTGGAAGGCTAAGTCTGCTGAAGCCGAAGTGCTTGATGGCGTCGACAGTTATCTTTTCCGAGACGGGAAGATCATTGCACAAACCATCCACTACACGGTTTCAATAATTAGAAACGAGTGATGCGAAGAAGCCAGACCTCAAATTTTGAGGCAGCGGAATATGTTTGAGGATAGCGAGTTCAAACGTTCTTGTTCTGGCGCCCCCGAGTTCGACACCAAACGCTGTAAGTGGTTGATTCGTATAGAAGCGAGCCTCTCGGCTGCCACTACAGCAAGGACAACTGAACGTCTTGGCTGGGTTTCTTGAGCTTCAGTGCCGCCAGCACGCTGGCCTGTTGGGTGTTGATGGTGGAGATTCCCGTGATGGGCGCGGCGGCATTGATGCTTACGCTGTGACGCTGAATGCGGCGCAATTGCGCCAAGGCCCTTTCCGGACTGAGTTCGCTCTTGGCCAGTTTCAGCCGCTGCCGCATGACGCGGTAGACGATCAGGGCCATGAAGCACAGCATGGCGTGGGCTCGAATCCGCTCGGCCAGGTCGGCCACGTTGCTCACCAGCAGCAACTTGCCGTCCATCATCTCGGCCTGCGCCAGGGCGCCTTCGTCCACCGCGTAGCTGAACAGATCGCTCTTCAAATCGACCTTCACGATGCGCGCCAGGTGGGCCTCACAGACCTCGTGATCCAGCCGCGCCCTGGCGCCACTGTCGGACAACTTGCGCCCCTTGGCCTTGACGCCGGCGTCCTGCCCATCGAGCTTGCCGGCCCACTGCTGGGCCTTGTCCTGCAGCGTGGCGATGCGCTCGCGCCGCCACTGCGTTTTTTCCTTGGCGCGTACGGGGTCATGGGCTACCACCAGGCGCCAGCCCTGCCAGCGCGTCTCTTCAATGAGTTCATGTGTGGCGGAGCTGGCCCGGACCTGGATAGGCGCCAGCAACTCTGTGAACTCGCCGTAGCGCCGGCCCGGCACGGCCAGGATGAATTCCAGCGGAGTGCCGTCGGGCAAGCTGATCTTGGCTAACTCATCCACGTTGTCCAGCGACAGCAGGCCGCGGTCGGCCACGACGATCAGGCGCTTGATGTGTGTGAAGCGGGCCAGCACCTTGCGGAAAGTCGGCAGCAGCGTCGGCGCCTCGGCCTGGTTGCCGTCAAATACCTCGTGGTAGATCGGCAAGCCCTCGGCGGTCTGCACAACGCCCAGCATAAACTGACGCGCGATCAATCCTTCCTTGGCCAAGCCGTACTTGCGCACGTCGCCCGACTGCTCGCTCAGGCCTGTCACGCCGGATGGTGGTCAGGTCGTAGAACACCAGCGAGAGGTCTTGGTCGACGAGCGGGCGCAGCAAGCCCACGACAACCGCGTCCACGGCATCGCGATGGTCCATCAGCGCATCCATGCTGCGCAGCAACTGCTGATGGGTCAGGCTGGCCGTGTCCACCTCAGGGACGCTCACCGTCTCCAGCCAGCGCAGCACGCCCAGCTTGGAGTCTGGATCGCACAAGCGATTGAAGACCATCACGCGAATGGCGTGCTCGATGGCCGTGGTGTAGCGGGCTTTGCGGAACACGCTGGCCAGCGCACCGAAACCCAACTCCTTCCACAACTGATCCAGCGCCCAGACGTCACCCAAGGCGAGCGCCGATTCGAATTCGAGCTGCGGCGTCGCAGCCATCGCGCCCGGCAGACCCTTGGCGCGCAGCAAGCCGTGCAGCAGCGAGTCAACACCGCCACCGACTTCATCCAGCCGTCCCAGCGTGGCGACCGTGTGCTGCCGCGGCTTGCCTTCGTCGTTGCGGAACGACTCAACAAGCTGCAAGTAGCTGTGGCCGCCGGACCGCGTGAGCTTGAGGTACATGCGCCGAGTAGAGCGAAAGATGCCAATATCTTGCTAGCACCTTCGATTCCTACAATTGCCACTACAATTAATCTCAGGCGCCACAACCAAGTCCTTGATTCCATTGGCCTGAGTTCGCCAAAACAGGCGTGGAATCGAGTTTGATGTCGAACTTAGGGGTGCTCGCCACCCTGGAAAAGGCCGGCAAAAGCGCAGGGCCGGTGAAGGCAAAAAGGCAAAACCTGACCCAATACTGTCCGCTTTGCGTACCATGGACCTAGCCTGCGCAAGTTGTTCCGGCTGCAGAACCTAAGCCGCGCACTGTGCCAGGTGCGTGGGTAAACCCGCACGTGCGCTCTAAGCGAACAGTGTTGAGGCCTGACCCCTTCGCTTAACGCCCTGCCGGGCGTGTCCGCTTGCAGGTTCAGAACTTGAACGCCAGCCGCACGCCGCCCCAGTGCTTGCCGTCGACGGCGATTGGCGCTGCGGCTTCCTTCATCACGATGAAGTTACCGCCGCCCATGTCGCGCCGGTAGGTCTGCAACAGGAACGGGCGCTGGTTGCGGCCTGAAGCCAGGCCGGTGCGGTCGTTGAAGATGCGCCGGTTGCGACAGTTGGCGGTGTTCCAGGCCACGTCGCCCACGCGCTGCGGGTTGTTGTAGCGCTGGTTGTGGCAGGCAATGTAGCCGTTGCGGTCGGCAGCGATGCAGAACACCACTTTGTCCGACAGCCCGAGCACACGCTCCTGCACCTGCGGGAACAGGCGTTCGGCCAGCGCCACGAAACGCGTGGTGTGCTGGGCCGGGGCGCTGCCTCCGATCGCCTTGTAGCTGCTGTCAAACAGATCGCTGCTGCTGATGGTGCCGGTGCGCACGGCATCTTCCAGCAGCTTGCTGAGCTGCGAGGCTGCCTGCTGCGCAGCCTGAATGTATGGCGTGTCTTCGGTCTGGATGCCGGTTTCGGCGACCGTCTCGATCAGGTGTTCGCTGACCTTCAGGAAGGTCTCAGTGCGGCCCAGCGCGTTGTCCAGCGCAGCCATCGTGCGCCGCATCTCGGCTTCGATCAAGGCCATCTGGCCTTCGAGCCCGTCGCAGACGCTGCGGCTTTGTTCGCTGGCGCTGTGGATGCGGTTGACGCCTTGCGTCACCTCGTCGATGGCGCGGTGCACGGCGCCACCGGTCTCGCCAGCGCCGCGCGCCTTGTCGCGCCTGGCGCCGTCGCGGCTGATCTCGCGCGCCAGCGCAGCGATGCGGCCGTCCAGCAGCCCCACCGTGCCCATGATGTGCTTGGACGATGTCTCGACCTTGGCCGCCAGGTCCTTGACCGCATCGGCCACCACGCCAAAACCGCGCCCGGCTTCACCTGCGCGTTTGGCCTCGACGCTGGCGTTGAAGGCCACCAGCCGCGTCTGCAATGCGATCTGCGTGATCTGCCCGGCGGCGTCCGACACCTGGCGCAGCGTCTCGACGATGCCGCCGACTTCGGTGCTGACGCCCTGCACCGCGTCGCCGACACGGCCCACGGCCAGCAGGCCGCGCTGCGACTCCTGGCCGATCGCGGCCTGCGAGCGCACCACTTCGTGCAACTGCTGCGTCAACGCCTGCAGGGCCTGGGCCTGGGCCGTCGCCACCTTCTGCGTGTCGTCGAGCATGCCGCGCACCTCGGCCGCTTCGCGGCCCAGCATGCTGGCCTGGAGGCTGAGCGTGGTGATGGTTTGCAGCGCCAGCGTCGGCGTCAACGTCGACGTAGGAGCGGCAACGCCGGCATCCGGTTGACGGCCCGCGTCGCTGGCCACGGCCTGGCGCATGAACGCCTTGAACACGCTTACCACTCCCGCAGTTTGGTGCGCAGCCGGGCGATGCTCTGGCTGTGCAGCTGGCAGACGCGGCTCTCGGTCACGCCGAGCACGGCCGCGATCTCCTTCAGGTTCATGTCGTGCTCGTAGTACATGCTCATCACGTACTGCTCACGCTCCGGCAGGTGCTTGATGGCTTCGACGAGGGCTTCGCGCATGCGCTGGTCTTGCAGCCGCGCGATCGGGTTGGCGTCGTCATCGGCCACGTGGCGGTCAAGGAAATCCTCGTCGCCGTCGTCGCCGCTCATGTCTTCCAGGTAGATGAGCTGGGTGCCACGCACCTTGCCCAGCAGCTCCTGGTAGTCGGTGAGCGACAGGCCCATCTCGCGGGCGATCTCGCCTTCGCTCGGCGCGCGGCCGAAGCGCTGTTCGAGCTTGTGCACCGCCTGCTCGATCGAACGCTGGTGGCGGCGGTCACCGCGACTCATCCAGTCGTTGCCGCGCAACTCGTCGAGCATGGCGCCGCGGATGCGCTGGGTGGCAAAGGTCTCGAACTGCACGCCTTGTGCGGCGTCGAAGCGGGTCAACGCATCGCTCAGGCCGATCATGCCGACCTGGATCAGATCGTCGAGTTCGACGTTGGCCGGCAGCTTGGCGATCATCTGGTGCGCGAGGCGGCGCACCAGCGGCTGGTACTGCTTGAGCAGGGTGCCGGCTTCGTGTTGTCCCTTGGCGGTGTACATGGGCTGCCTCAGTGGTCTTGGAATTCAGCGGAAGGACGGGCTGTGCGCCGCGGCGGCTGCCGCGAACGGCAAGCCGAGATGGATCTGCGCGTTGACCAGGTCGGTCAGCGCGCGTGCAGCTGACGACTCGACGGCGGCTTCGCCGGCCGGGTCGATCACCGCCCACTCGTGCAGGTACGCGCCGAGGAAGTTGTCGGCGCAGCGCGCCAGGCTCGACGCGATCGCATCCAGCCGGGGCGAGTGCGGCGCGGCCGCCAGCAGCAGATCAAACGTCATCAGCGCGCAGCGCTGCACCAGCAGCTTGCACGCGGCGTAGGCGTGCTTGATGCTCTCCGGGTGGTCGGCACCCAGCAGCAGCGGCCGGCAGTCGCGGCGGACGAGCACGCGCGCCAGCTCGGCCGGCTCGGCGTGCAGCAGCACCGTATCGGCCCACGGCGCGGCTTCGTGCAGCGCATCGATGAAAGCCGCGGCCGAGCCCCGCGTATCGACGAAGGCCAGCGGCAAACCAGCCGCGGCGAGGTAGCCGACCTGCGGCGCGATGCGTTCGATACCGGCGGCGAGATCGACCCGCGCCATCTCGTGCGCGGGGGGTGCGCCGCTGCCGGCATCGACCACCAGCACGCGGCGGCCGGCTGCGGCCAATGCAGCGGCGACGCGGTCGAGCACCACGCCGGCCCCGCCGACATGCGGCACGTACGGGTTGGCGGCCACTGGCAAGAGGCGCAAGCCCGTCAGGTGGGACTGCGCAGCAAACAGCCGGCGCAGGCCGTCGGCCTGGTCCAGCGGCATCGGGGACGAAGGGGCGTAGAAGTCGCGCATCTCACTACCGCCCGGCCGTTCCGAAGGTACCGAGCGCCCCCCTGGGGGGCAGCGAACGACGTGAGCGTGGGGGCTTCATGGCGACGGGCTTCAGGCGTGCAGCGCGGTCGGCTTCGGGGCCGACGCTGCCAGCGACGCCGGCAGGCCGGCGAAGATCAGGTTCACATCGCTGGCGTCGAGCTTCCAGGCCGGGCCGGCGACGCTCTTCAGCGAACGCTGCACCAGCGCATGCGCCGACAGGCGGTGCCAGTCCTCGGGCACGCGCTGGCCGTTGGCCACCGCCAGCACCTTCAGGCGGTGGCGGATCGTGGCGTCGAGTGCGGGGGCGAGCTTGACCGCTTCGTCGACCTTGCTCAGCACCACGCCGCGGCACGACGGTGCGGCGTAGGCGGTGAACTGGTCTTCGATCGTCTCGCCCTGCGCGCTGGCGTTGACGACCAGCAGGCGGTGGACCGAACGGTGCGACAGCATCTCCAGCAGTTCGCGGGTGCGGGTGTCGCGCTGCGCCATGCCGGCGGTGTCGATCAGCACCATCTTCTTGGCCGACAGCAGATCGAGCAGGTCTTCGAGCGAAGCACGGTCGTGCGCGGTGTGCACCGGCACACCGAGGATGCGGCCGTAAGTGCGCAGTTGTTCGTGGGCGCCGATCCGATAGGCATCCAGCGTGACCAGGCCGAGGTGCGCCGAGCCGTGTTTGGTGGCGAAGGCCGCGGCCAGCTTGGCGGTGCTGGTGGTCTTGCCGACGCCAGTGGCGCCGATGAAGGCGAACACACCGCCGCTGTCTTCGAGCGGTGCATCGCGCTCGCCGGTGAGCAGGTTGCGTTCGAGCACACCGGCGGCCCAGTGCAGTTCGTCGACACCCTCCGGCACGCTTTCGACCAGCTTGCGGATCAGCGCGGGCGAAAAACCGGCGTCGAGCAGGCGTTGCGACAGCTGCGCCTGGCGCGGGTGGCGCTGCAGCTTTTCCATGAAGGCCAGCGCGCCGAAGCGCTGCTCGATCAGGCCGCGCATCGAACGCAGCTCCGACATCATTTCAGTGCGCTCGCGGCCGTTGGCCGCAAGCGCGTTCATTTCGATCTGCTCGCGAGCCGGCTGC
>Ga0163147_10004037_pt1 | contig 18955 bp, 14 predicted proteins | sample OliLakLV19MP6G1_FD_148597 | JGI IMG/M metagenome (GOLD analysis project Ga0163147, IMG submission 148597) | Freshwater microbial mat bacterial communities from Lake Vanda, McMurdo Dry Valleys, Antarctica- Oligotrophic Lake LV.19.MP6.G1 | ecosystem: Environmental > Aquatic > Freshwater > Lake >...
CCCAAGCACGTTGACTGATGTAGTCACAAGCGGTATTTGCCTTTTCCAGTGTTTGGAGTAGGTAACTTGCTTGCTCATCAGTCGGTTGCAGTTTCACTTTCGCGGTCAGTTTCATATGCCTAGTATAGCACAGGAGGTTGTATGTTTCAATACCTAGTGCGGCTAAAGCCAGAAAACGCTTCCTCCACTGCCGTTGAAACGGCGTGGCTTCCGCGCCCTAAAGGGCTAGTTCTGTGAACAAGCAGATCAGGTAGGTGAGCGTTAGCACAACGGGTAAAAGATCACGCCAGCCCCGCGCACTTTTTCGTATCCAAGCCGCCCGTAACGGCGCGGTCACGTACAGAAATGCGCCCAGTGCCAGCAGTAGATGAGATGGACTGAGCAGCGCCTCGGTATTTTCTTCAAAACCGAACGTTTGATGCCAAACCATATCAAAGCCGCCGCCAAAGCCAAAGATCACCACGCCGAAGAGGGCTGCCATGTATCCAACTGGTAAGGCGTGCATCCAGTCGTAGCCTTTGAAGGTATTGCGGGCATATGAAAACATCAAGCGCAAGGCAACTGCCAGATAACCGGAGTATAAAACGGCGTGCCAAGGGGTGAAGAAGGTATCATCGACACGTCCGTGATTATGCGCCCAACCATCTAAATACAGCCCCAACAGAAACCAACCCGAAAATAGGCACATCCAGAGATCAAAACGGATGCTGCCGGGGGGATAGGTTTTGCGTTTTTCTGTTGTTGCAAATGCGACCTGACGTTCAAGGGTTGTCATAATTTCTCCATGCTGTGTATATGTCGTTCTATACGTAACTCAATCGAGGGAGTTTCGCCACGTGTAGACTTGATGTGCGGGTTCGAGTTGCCGATCCTGTCCCTCATTGGTGATAATAGACGCGGTTCAACCAACAGGAGATGATTGTATGGCGATTCTCGGTATCGACATCGGCGGCTCAGGCATCAAAGGCGCACCCGTAGACACCATCGAAGGGACGCTACTTGCAGAGCGTTTTCGCGTAGAAACACCGCAGCCCGCGACTCCAGAGGCAGTCGCCCAAGGCGTGGCAGAGGTCGCACGTCACTTTCATTGGGAAGGCTCGATAGGCTGCGGGTATCCCGGTGTGATCAAGCATGGGCGGACGATGAGCGCGGCGAATTTAGACGCGGGCTGGATTGGCTTAGAAGCAGAGCAGATGCTCACGCATGTGACCGGCTGCCGCGTCACGTTGATCAACGATGCGGACGCCGCCGGACTTGCCGAAATGCGTTTCGGGGCGGGCATGAACAACCCTAACCCGGTGATGATGTTCACGATTGGCACAGGAATCGGCGCGGCGATGTTCGTAAACGGTCATCTTGTCCCCAATTTAGAATTAGGGCATTTAGAGATTCGCGGCAAAGATGCGGAGGATCGCGCTTCTGACCGTATCCGCGTGGAAAAAGACTTGAGTTGGAAAGATTGGGCAGAGCGATTTAACGAGTATCTGGCTTATATCGAGAAGTTATTTTCGCCAGACTTGATCATTCTGGGCGGCGGTGTCAGTAAACGCTTTGATAAGTTTGGCGGCTTTTTAAGGACGACTGCACAGATTGTCCCCGCAAAACTGTTGAACGATGCGGGAATTATCGGCGCGGCGATGAACGCTGTCGAACACGAGACGCATTAGGAGCAAGATCAGCGATTAGCCGTTAGCGATTAGCTAAAAGATCAAAGCAAAGCACTAAAAAGCCAATCGCTAACGGCTAACCGCTACGCCAATGTCATATTACACGAACGTTCTAAAAAACACGACAACCGTAGGGACGCGCCGTTGCGCGTCCGCTATATCATTCTTCAAACCGGACACCTCGTTGGGTGCCCCTACCCATTCGTTATAACCTTTTGTGATTTGATTACAGATTTTGATGCGTTTGCCCTGGCTAACCGCTAAAAACTGAAAGCCAATGGGTAGAAGCTAACGGCTAAATGCTAATGGCTAACCGCTCTTTGTTGAGCGGCACTTTTAACTTTTAACTTCTGGCTTAAAATAGGCGGTGTGTTGTTCAGTTACCGATTAGGACTTCTCACCTATGCCGACTCAAAAAGATTATCTTTTCCGGGGCGATCTTGCCGAACTAGACCCTGATGTGGCGGAACTGATCCGTCACGAGACTGCCCGTCAGGAGCGCTATCTCATCCTGATTCCTTCGGAAAGCACTGTTCCGGCGGCTGTCCGCGAGGCAATTTCATCGCCGTTCCATAACATCTACGCGGAAGGCTATCCGCTGGATGAGACGCGGACAATGACACAGGCGGAAATTCTGGATTATAACGCCCGCTTGCCAGAGTATCGCCGCATTGCCGATAAACGCTATTACAAGGGTGCGGAATACGCCAACATTATTGAGGGATTGGCGCGGCGGCGGGCAGCAGAACTATTCGCAACCCCGCAGTATCCCGCTGAAAAGTTGTTCGTCAATGTGCAACCGCTGTCTGGCGCTCCTGCGAACAGTGCGATTTTCAGCGGTTTGATCAACGTGGGCGATACGATCATGGGGATGGACTTGCTGCAAGGCGGTCACTTGACGCATGGCAGTCCCGTCGCACGCAGCGGCAAGCAGTACAAGGCGATCAGCTACGGCGTTGATCCCGTTCACGAGCGGTTGGATTACGATCAGATTCGCTCACGGGCGCTAGAACATCGCCCAAAGATTATTATCGCGGGATTCACCAGCTACCCCTTCCCGCCGGATTGGGCAGTCTTCAAACAGATTGCCGATGAAGTGGGCGCGTACCTGATGGCGGACATCGCGCATGTTGCCGGGTTGGTGATCGCGGGGGTGTATCCGTCGCCGGTGGGCATTGCCGATGTCGTCAGCTTCACCACGCACAAGACGCTGGCTGGCGCACGCGGCGCGATCATCATCACGCATCGATCCGATGTGGCGAACAAGGTAGATCGCGGCGTTTTCCCCGGTGAACAGGGTGGTCCGCATGTCAACAGCATTGCAGGAGTCGCGGTGGCGCTGCGACTGGCATACAGCGAACAATTCCACGAATTGCAGCGTCAAACCGTCGCCAATGCCTCACGGTTGGCAGCAAAATTAACGGAACGCGGCTTGCGAATCCCCTACGGCGGCACGGGCAGTCACCTGCTGCTGATCGACACGAAAAGCGTGGTCGGCAAGGACGGGACTCCGCTCAGTGGGGATATTGCGGCGCGTATCCTTGATCTCGCGGGGATCGTGTGCAATCGCAACACCATCCCCGGTGATGCAAGCGCGTTCCGTGCGTCGGGCGTGCGCGTGGGTACACCCTGGATCACACAGCGCGGGTTTGGCTTGGCTGAAATTGATCGCTTAGGCGACTTGATGGCGGATTTGCTGTTCGCCTGTGAACCGTTCAGCTATACGGGCAAAAAACGTCCCGAACCCCGCGCAAAAGTAGATTTCGACACGTTGCAGCGCGTGAAAATTGGCGTGCGCGATCTCGCTGGTAGCGTCGGAATCGATACGAGCGCGGGCGATGAAGAATACCCGCATTTCTACTACCTCGACGGATCATCAAGCGGTTGGACAACGCTCGGTATCCGCGATATTGGTCACGCCGATCCCGGTCAATTTTTGCAAGCGGCGCTGACAAGCGATGTACTGGCGCTCAAGGCGGGCGATCAACAGCCGACGCTGGTGCTTGAGGCAGATGGTTCGATTATGGCGCGGGGCGTGGTCGAAAAGACGCAAGAAGGCGCGTATCTGCTGCACGTCGAGTCGAATGGCAGCCGAGTCGCGGCATGGCTGCGTTCGCTGTCTGACGGGTTTGTGCTGTTCGACAAGACCGACCCCTATGCGAAAATTCCCGGCGCGGTGGATGTGGTCAGCTATGGATTAACAGATCGCAGTCGCGTGACTGTCGAATTGGCGGAGGTATACGCGCCGAAAGCGTACTATGTGGGGATCAACGGCTCGACATTCGCGGGCGCAAACGCCGATCCGCTGCCCGCGTTCACATGGACAGAACCCGCAGAAGGGGAACCCCTAACCACGCCAATCCATGCGCTGCACAAAGAATTGGGCGCGAAAATGACTCCATTCGCGGGCTATGATATGCCGCTGTGGTACAGTTCGGTCAAGCAGGAACACGCGGCGGTTCGCACGAGTGCGGGCGTGTTCGATGTGACGCATATGGGTGTATTTGACGCTCAAGGCGAAGGCGCGACGGCGTTCCTCGACGCAGTGACGACCAACGACGTATTTAGCCTCGCGGTAGGCGAGTCGCACTATACCTATTTTCTGGATACGGATGGAATACCGTTCGATGATTTGATGATCTATCGCATCGGGGAAGATCATTATCTGGTCGTGGTGAACGCCTCGAATAATGATAAGAATTGGGCGTGGCTGAACGCGGTCAAGAGTGGTCAAGTGGCGATTGATGCGGCTCATCCTGAACGACGAGTCGCGGGGACGGATCGGTTTGTGCTGCGCGATTTGCGTGCGGAGTCGTCGGGCGCGGATCAGCGTGTAGACGTGGCGCTGCAAGGGGCGAACAGCAAGAATATTCTGCTGTCGCTTGGCGGCACGGACGCGGATAAGAAGAAGGTCAGCGGTTTGGCGTGGGCGGGCGTGACTCGCGTCACGTTGGGCGAATACAACCTGATCGTGTCGCGGACGGGTTATACGGGCGAACGCACGGCTTATGAATTGTTCGTGCATCCTGATCAAGCAGCGGCGCTGTTCCGCGAATTGATCGACGCGGGCGCGACTCCGACGGGGTTGGCGGCGCGTGATAGCCTACGCACGGAGGCGGGTTTGCCGCTCTACGGTCACGAGTTGGGCGGCGATCATCGGCTCAACCCGGCAGACGCGGGTTTCGGGAGCTATGTCAAGCTGTCGAAGCCGTTCTTCGTGGGTAAGCGGGCGTTTGCGCGGCACGAACAGGAACGTGACGCCGAAGTTGTGCGCTTCCGGTTGGATGCAAAGGGCGCACGTCCGCCGCATCCCGGCGATGCGATCACGGATGCGAACGGGACACAGGTCGGCTTTGTGACCTCATGCAGCATTGACAGCGAAGGCTATCAACTGGGGCAGGCGTTGGTTAACGACAGTGCGAACAACGACGGCACAGCGATTTTTGTGGGGAATAGCAAGGTCGCCGCGAAGGTTGTGAGTCGGTTTCCGAGTAAGAAAAAGCAGGGGTAAGATAGAAGTAGAACGTAGGGACGCCATTTATGGCGTCCGCATTTGTCCAAATAGACGAGCGGACGCGCCGTTGCGCGTCCCTACAATGAGAGGCGGGGTATAGGTATGGCAGTTCAAAAAGAACGGGTGACGGTTGATGAGTTTGAGCGCATTATTGCCCAAGCTGAGAATACGGATCGTCGGCTTGAACTCATCAATGGGGAGATCATCGAAAAAATGCCAACTCAATTGCATGGTTTGATACTACATGTTTTACACGGATTTCTGTTTATGTTCTTTCGTGAACATCCGATTGCATGGGCATTTTCAGAAGCACGTTATCAACTCCCAAGCGATAGGAATCATAGTTTCATTCCCGATCTCTCGATTGTGTTACGTGAAGGCAAAACCCTGACGGAACGCGGGGCTGCCGCCTATATGCCGGATATTGCGGTTGAAGTGCAATCACCCGATCAAAGCGATAAATTTATGGCAGAGAAGGCGGGTTACTATCTGGCGAACGGGTCAAAGATGGTGTGGTTGGTTTACCCGAAGCAGCGGCTTGTTGAAGTGCTGACTCCCACTGAACGCCACCTGCTGACGATCCATGATGTGCTGACGGGCGGTGATGTGCTTCCCGGTTTCACGCTGGCGATCAGCGAGATTTTCCCGAAATAGTCAGGAGGCGATAACTGTGTCCGTGAATTTGCTCCCCTTGTATGACGAGTTTTTAGATTACCTGATCGAGAAAGCCACTCCACAGGAGATTTTAGCGTTCCAGGCGTCACCGGAAGCGCAAGCAACCGCTCAAGACTTGATTGAACGGAATAATGCGGGGACGCTGACACCGGACGAGACACGAGTTTTAAATCAGATGCTTGAATTTGAGCGGATGATGTCGGTACTCAAAGCGAAAGCGTTGAAGGCAGTACGCACTTCGTGAGTCGTTTGGGAAATGAGGTGCGGCAAAGTGTTCGTATGCGTGCAAACGGGCGCTGCGAATATTGCCAGAAACCAGAAATTGCAAGTACATATGGTTTCCACGTTGATCACATTATCCCACCCCAACATGGCGGAACTGATGTGATTCGCAACTTAGCGTGGGCATGTTTTGAATGTAATGTTAGCAAAGGGCGGGACGTTTCATCCTATGATCTCGTCACAAACTTGCTTACACCCTTATATCATCCTCGAAACGAAAATTGGACAGACCATTTCCAGTTTCATAATGCACTTATTGTTCCCAAAACCCCTATAGGACGAGTGACAGTCAGAATCTTGGATTTAAACTATCCTAGCCAACTGGAAACTCGCCAATTGCTCATGGATATGGGTGTGTGGTAATCGCGCTAACGTTTGTCCCAATCCCATAGACTGTACAGCACTTCGTCACGCACAGGGTAGCCCGCTTGCGTGAGCGTCATGCAGATTTCGTTCCCTCATTTGTTGTTGAGCGCCAGAATATCGGTGATCTGGTGGTGGCGCGTGAAGATCACGAGGTTATCCCGTGCGCGAATGGTCATGTCGCCGGGGGGATGCACATCAACTTCGGAATCGCGCTCGTGTAACACCACGTCAATGTCATGTTCGCTTTGAACGTCGTCTATAGTTCTGCCGTCCAACTGTGAACCCGCTTCGACCTGCAAGCGGAGCAAACTGTAATCGGTGTCATGGATATTGAACGTCGGCGCAATATCGACGCCTATTGCCATACCCGCGAAGGCTGGCGCGGCGAGGTCGGACGAGCTGATCGTTTCCACGTTGAGCGAATGTTTCAGGTGATTAGAAAACTCGTTATCCCACATGCGGACAACGATTTTCGCCTTCGGGTTGATCTCGCGGGCGCGGACACACACTTCCAGATTGATGAAATCCTCAGAGGTGCAGACGATCAACGAGCGAGCGTAGGGCAGACCCGCCGATTCGAGTGTGACGCGGGATCGCCCATCCCCGACGATGAGCGGTACGCGGAGTTGGCTTAATTCGTGGTCAAGGCGATCATCGTGCTTGAGGTCAACGGCGACGGTTTCAATGCCCATGTCCGCGAGGGATCGCAGCACACGCAAACCGATATGCCCGATTCCCATGACAATAACGTGATTTCGATAGGTAGACACGACTGCTTCCTCCCATGCGCTGCGGCGCTCTGTGCGATCAAAGAACAGACGGATGAAGTCCGACGCCCCACGCCCCACAATGTAAATGCCGACCAGCGGCATCATGTACCAGAAGGCGATCAAATAGGGTTCGGGCGGTGGGTCGGCAACGGGGTTGAACACCATCAACGAAACCATGAAGTAGGGGAGATCAACAAAGGGAATACGTGGATAGCCTGCTGCTACCAGTAGTTCACCGTATAACCACCCGCCGATCAATGTGGCAAGTAAAAACGCGATCAAGGGGCGGCGAAACTCATGCCATAACGCCGATGTATCGCGCCACACAGCGCGGATCATGCGCGTTAGACGGTCAACGCGCCGCCGTCCACGCGGTGTCACTAAGCGCATTTGCGACAACGGCGACTCCTTTGGGAGATAGAATGCGGACACATGAGTGACACCTACGACGCCTGTTCTTCGTCGTGAAATTTCAGCGAGGAAGGGTGTAAACCCACCATGAAATTGTAACGCCGTTTGTGTTCGCCGGGTAACGATTGTGCGGCGAACATCTCTTTCGTTAATTCTAAGAGGCGTTCGTAGAAGCCCTGTGCTTGTTCTGAGGTGAGGAATAACGGCATCCGACGGATGAGGAGCGAGTCCGGGTGGGGCGGGTAGACGTTCATGTTGATCGTATCATCGCGGAGTCCGGCGCGAATGTCGTCACGGGTGTCATCAAACACGATGCTCATGACGTATTCCATCCCCTGTTCGCCTTCGGGCGTACCCAGCGTGAGCAGAGATCGCTGGATGGGGAAGGTGTACGCCGTCACCTGATAAAACTTTTCTTCGACTGCGCCCGCAAGGTGTCTCGTATCGACCACATGAATAAACCCATGTTTTTCGAGCAAGTTGATCTGGTAGTACAGACGGGTAAAGGGGACTTCTAACTTTTCTGCGATTTGCTGAATGCTGCGCGGTTCGCCGACGAGCTGATGTAAAATGCGCTGGCGCACGGGGTCAAAGTAGATTTTGAGAGCGTCAAGGTCGTTGATGATGTGTTCAAACTTTGGACGAATCGGATCGTCGGACATGGAATCCTCTCATTGAAAATTTATTTTTAACGCATTGACAGGAAAATCAAGAATGTGATATGTTTACGTTGAAAAATAATTTTAAACGTTCTTGCAACGTTCAACAAGTCGAGAACGTACAGTATATGCGTAAACTAGGAGACTGCATAAATGACAAAGTTCGCCCTTATCATCGTGGCTCTACTGCTGCTGGCGTTTCCAGCAGTAGCACAAGAGGATGCTGTACCCCGTTTTGAACCCTCTGACTGCCCATTTGAAGCAGATGCGACGATTGAATGCGGATTCGTCGTCGTGCCAGAATTTCATAATCAACCGGACGGTGACACGATTCGTTTGTCCGTCGTGATTCGTCGTGGCACAGACTCCAGCGCCGACCCTGTGATGCTGCTGTCGGGCGGTCCGGGTGAAAAGACGACGGCGTCCGCCAATTTCCTCGTCAATGGAAACTTTACTGCGCTGGCGGGAGCAGAACGCGACTTCATTATTTTCGACCAGCGTGGGGTAGGCTTGTCTGAACCCGCGCTCGATTGCCCCGAATTCACGGATACGATCCTTGAATGGCTAGAGCTAGAACCCGATGCAGACGCGGCGGCTCAAGCAAACTTCGATTCGCTGGTGGCGTGTCGTGACCGGTTGGTGAGCGAAGGCAATGATCTGTCGGCGTATAACACGCTCGAAAACGCGGCAGATGTGGCGGACATTGTGACGGCGCTCGGCTATGAGCAGGTGAATTTGGTGGGCGTGTCGTATGGGTCGCTGTTGGCACAAGCGGTCATGCGTGACTATCCGGCGATCATTCGCAGCGTCATTATCGACTCGGTGCTGCCAAGAGATCGCAGCTTTTTCATTGATTCGTTTGGAACGGTTTCTGAAGCGCTCAACCGTTTGATCGCGGCGTGCGAAGCAGAGGTGGAATGCAGCGCGGCGTATCCGAATTTGCAGCAGGTGTTATTCGATGTGATCGATGAGTTGAATGCGAATCCCGTGCCGATCAGTATTGTCAACCCGACGACAGGCGAGACCTACGATTCGTATTTAACAGGTGATGCCATACTGACCAATCTATCCGTCTTTTTGTATCAAGCGGCTGTGCTGCCCTTGCTGCCACAGGCAATTTTCAACGTCAGCGAGGGCGATTACGCGCTCATGACGCAGTTGAGCGGTGCAGTGATCCCGGCATACAGCGCGTTATCACGCGGCATGTTGTATTCAGTCTTTTGCGCCGATGATCTGGTAGGGCGCACCCCTGAAGAACTGCTGCAAGCGTATGAAGCACAGCCGCCGCAGTATCAAGGGCAAGCCGATATTGAAGTAGCGATAGAAACAACCGCCTTTGCGCTTTGCGAAGCGTGGGACGTGCCAACGTTGGATGAAAGCGTTAAAGCGCCGCTTGAGAGTGATATTGCTACGCTGGTGATGGGGGGCGAATATGACCCGGTGACACCGTTCATCTATGCGGAAGCCGTTGCCGCGAACCTTGAGAACAGCTACTTGTACGAGTTCCCGGCGATTGGTCACAGTGTGATCAATTCGAGCGAATGCGCCCTCACAATTGCGACAGCCTTCATTGCTGACCCAACGACTGAACCGGATGCGTCGTGCATTGCAGAAATGCCCCCTGTCGCGTTTGCGCTTCCCGTTGGCGATGGCGAATTGACATTTGAGCCGTACACCAACGAGGCAATGGGGATTAGCGGAATTGTGCCAGTAGGCTGGCAAGAATTTGGTCCCGGCATTTATGGCGTATCACAGGTGAGTAACACGGTGCTGCTCCAGCAAGCCTTTGAAGGCACAGTGCAAGACGCGCTTGATTTGCTCACCCAACAGCTAGGCGGCGCACCCACCGAGACGGATACGATCACCGCAGGGGAGTTCGAGTGGACGCTGTATCAAACATCGGTGCAAGGGTTAAATATCGATGTCGCTTTGGCGAATGAAGGTTCTAAGGTTATGCTAGTCCTGTTGCAGACGCTGCCCGCTGATCGTGATCAGCTATTCGAGGACGTTTTACTACCCGTCCTAGAAGCGATTCAGCCTATGTGAAGGAATTGAGAGTCGATGTTCAGAAGCCTGATAATGATCGTCACGGTGTTGATTTTATCGAGTACAGCAGCGGCACAGCAAACGACTGTGCCGCGTTTCGAGCCTGCCGCCTGCCAGTTTTTCACCGAAGGCAATGTCGATTGCGGCTATCTGGTCGTGCCAGAGTTTCACAACCAACCGGGCGGAAATGTGCTTCGTTTGTCGGTGGCAATTCGACGCGGAACTGACCCAACTGCTGTCCCTCTCCTTGTGCTGTCCGACGGTCCCGGCGAACAGGCGACTGGCATTGCCAGCTATTTATTCGGCGGAGAGCTAGGTAGGCTGGCGGGTGAAGAACGGGATTTAATCCTGTTCGATCAACGTGGTGTCGGGTTGTCTGAACCGGCGCTGGAATGTCCCGAATACGCAGCTTCACAGATTGCGCTGCTCGAGCGAATCCCGAATGCCAATCGGACGGCGCAATCTGTATTTGATGCGCTGATCGCGTGTCGTAATCGGCTTGTGAGCGACGGCATCAACTTGGCGGCATTTAATACTGTCGAGAGTGCCGCTGATGTCGCGGACATGGTGACGACATTGGGCTATGAACAAGTCAACCTCATGGGTGTGTCGTATGGATCGCTGCTGGCGCAAGCGGTGATGCGCGACTTTCCCAACGTGATAAGCAGCGTCATCCTTGACTCGGTGATGCCGCCCAATCACAGCTATTTCATCGACTCACCCGGTCTTGCCAACGAGATGTTGAATCGCTTGATCGCCATCTGCGAAAACGATTCCATCTGCGTACAACGGTATCCTAATTTACAGCAGACGTTGTTTAATACGATTGATGCGTTGAATGCTGCTCCAGCGTTGATGTTCATCGTTAATCCGATCAGAGGGGATGCCTACAGTTCGTATTTGACCGGCGATATGCTGCTGAATAACTTACGAACGCTCATTAATGAAACCGATGTGGTGACGAGGTTGCCACAAGCCATTTACAGTGTGAGTCAGGGCGATTATACGTTGATGTCGGACTTGAGCGGCGCGGCGCTGCCGGCGTATGCATCACTCACACGAGGCATGACGTATTCGGTACTGTGCGCGGACGATTTGATTGGGCGCACGCCGGAAGATTTGCAGCAAGCCTATGAAGCTCAACCTCCACAGTATCACGGACTCGCCACAGTAGATGTGGCGACGGTAACAAACGCTTTTGCATTGTGTCAAGCATGGGGTGTGCCAACGCTTGATCCGAGCGTCAAAGCACGGGTCGTGAGCGATATTCCCACGCTGGTACTGCATGGAGAATACGATCCTTCTTCATCACTTCAATATGCCGAAGAAGTGGTCACAAACCTTGAAAATGGTTTTCTATTTGACTTTCCCCGTGCAAGTCACAGCTTGATCACAGAGAACGACTGCGCTTTGTTGGTTGCACAGGAATTCATAGCAACCCCCACGATTCGACCTGATATTGACTGCTATAGAGCAATAAACCCCCCTACGCCGACGGTTGCGCCACCAACACCTATAGCGGATGTACCGACTGCTACATTTGCAGTCAACACGCCGATTCCGGGTATCACGCTCGTTATCAATACACCGAGCGCGGGTATCACACTTGAGGTTAATACACCTATCCCCGCAACGCCTACTCGTGCGAATACATCCATCTTTGCTCCGACTGTGGTCGCTACGGTAGACCCTGTTAATACAGGAGTGGGTTTCAGAGATTTTAGGGATGACGAGCTGCGTGTTCGCGCACGTGTGCCGCAAACATGGGAAGATCGCGGTAACGGCGTTTTCACGCAATCCCGGTCTAGCCCGACGGGTACATTGATCATTCAGGCATTTTCCGGCGGGCTAGAGAATGCAGTTGAACTCATTGCCTCGCAAGTTGGCTATGTGCCGATGTCTAGCGGAACGTTCACGCTCGGTCAATTCACATGGACGCTGTTTCAACTGACGCTGGAAGGCTCTGTGTTAGATATTGCAATCGGTGTAGAGGGGCTGCGTGTTTATACCGTATCTTTGCAATCTCCGGCGGGTGAACGCAGTACGCTGTACGAAGATGTATTCTTGCCCGTCCTCGAATCACTTCAGGCTATGTAGAAGGACGAGCGGACGCCAAACAAACCTCACCCCCCAACCCCCTCTCCGAAAAGCGAGAGGGGGAGCAAACATACTTGAAGAGTAAACACGGACGCGATATATCGCATCCCTACAAAATGGTTCTTGTGTAGGAACGGCAACTATGCCGTCCGCTGACTTAATTCTAGGTGCTAGTCGCAGGAACGTAATCGACATCCCATTCGGGGATAGGGCGGCAGCAGAGGACAAGCTGTTTCGCGGCGCGAACTTCATCAAGGCGGGCAACTGGCGTGATGTGCGGCGCAGTGGTCAGCAGTTCTGGTTCGGTCTTGGCTTCGTGAGCGATCTTCTTCATCACCTCAATGAAGCCGTCTAACGTGGCTTTGTCTTCTGTCTCGGTAGGTTCAATCAACAGGGCTTCCGGCACGATCAACGGGAAATAGTTGGTCGGCGGGTGAATGCCATAGTCCATGAGCCGCTTAGAAATATCGAGCGCGTGAACGGTTGGCGCATCGTCGAAATGCCCCTCCATGACGAACTCGTGAGCGCAAATGCGATCATAGGGCATGTGATAGGTATCGCGCAGATTCGCTCGTATATAATTTGCATTGAGTACCGCAACGCGGGAAACATCGCGCAAGCCTTCGCCGCCATACGCCGAAATGTAAGCGTAAGCGCGGACGTGCATCCCGAAATTGCCGTGAAATGCTTTCAAGCGCCCAATTGACTTGGGCGGCATGATCAACCCGTAGAGCGGCGCAGTTTCGTCGCCTGTGGGTTCTTCGATGATCTCCACGACGGGACCCGGACGGAAATCTTTCAGCTTATTATTGACCGCGACTGCACCACAGCCGGGACCACCGCCGCCGTGCGGAGTCGAGAAGGTTTTGTGCAGGTTGTAATGCATCACATCAAAGCCGAGTTCGCCGGGTTTGACGATGCCCAACAGCGAATTCATGTTTGCGCCGTCCATATACATCAAGCCGCCGCACGCATGAACCAGTTTGATCACATCGAGAATTTTGGTGTCGAACACGCCCAGCGTACTCGGCACGGTGATCATCATGACCGCGATGGTGTCATTGCACGCGGCGCGGAGGGCTTCGAGGTTCACATCGCCGTTTGCGTCCGAGGGCAGCTCGATCACGTCTAAGCCCGCCATTGTGACGGTTGCGGGGTTTGTGCCGTGCGCGCTGTTGGGGACGAGAATTTTAGTGCGTTTGGTGTCGCCGCGATCTAGATGATACTTGCGGATCATGAGGATACCCGCGAGTTCGCCTTGAGCGCCCGCCGCTGGCTGCAAACTGACCGCATCGAAGCCCGCGATCTCTGCCAGCCATTCTTGCAGGGTGAACATCAACGCTAACGCGCCCTGTGACGATTCATCGTCGGTGAGCGGGTGCAGATGCGCGAAACCGGGCAGCCGCGCTACATCCTCATTGATCTTCGGGTTGTATTTCATGGTGCAAGAACCGAGCGGATAGAACCCCTGATCAATCGAGTGATTGAGGTGGCTCAAGTTGACGAAATGGCGCACAACTTGCAGTTCGCCTACTTCGGGCATATCGAGTTCGTCACGCAGCAGATCGGCGGGCAGGGGAGTCAACGGCACATCGCAGTTGGGAACGGGGACGCCACTGCGCCCGCTGACGCTGATTTCGTAAATCGTAGGAATTGCCATTACTTCACCTCGCCTAAAATATCGACCAGCACGTCGATTTCAGCTTTCGTGTTCATTTCAGTGACGCACAGCAGCATCCGGTCATATAGATACAGATAGTCGCGTCCCAATTCATAGCCGCCGATGATGCCTTCGGAGCGCAGCGTTTCGTTGATCTCACGGACGGGGCGCGGGCATTTGATCACAAATTCGTTGAAGAACGGCTTCGAGCGATCTACTTCATAGCCGGGAATCTGCGCGATGCGATCCGCCGCGTAGTGCGCCTTGTGATAGTTGAGTTCTGCGACTTTCTTCAACCCGTGTTTGCCCATCAGCGACATATAGACCGTCGCCGCCAGCGCCATCAAGCCTTGATTGGTGCAAATGTTACTGGTCGCTTTTTCGCGCCGGATGTCCTGTTCGCGGGGACGCAGCGTCATGACGTAGGCTTTTTTGCCGTTCTTATCGACAGTTTCCCCGACGATTCGTCCGGCGATACGTCGCATTTGCGCCATTTTCGTAGCGAAAAAGCCGACATAAGGTCCGCCGTAGCTGAGGGGAATACCAAGGGGTTGACCTTCCCCGACGACAATATCTGCACCGAGTTCACCGGGACTCTTGAACAACGCCAATGCCATCGGGTTAGCGACGAACACCAGCAACGCGCCCGCCGCGTGAACTTTCGCCGCCAAGCCTTTGAAATCCTCGATTTGCCCCAAAAAGTTGGGATAGGAAACGGCGAACATGGCGGTGTTGTCGTCCAACATACCCAACAGGTCGTTTAAGTCTGCTGCGCCTTCATCACCGACGAACTGCACGTTGTTGCCCTGATGATAGGTACGGGTCACAGCCCGGTACTGTGGGTTGATGTAGGGGCTGAGGATCACTTTTGTGCGCTTATGGCGGCTGGCTTCCAGCGCCACCGTGACCGATTCGGCAAGGCTGGTCGCGCCGTCGTAGTGGCTGGCGTTCGCGCCGTCCATGCCTGTCAACTGAGCGATCATCGTCTGATATTCAAAGATCGCTTGCAGCGTACCCTGACTCACTTCGGGCTGGTAGGGCGTATAGGCGGTGAGAAATTCGCCGCGTAAAATGGTGTGATTGACGGCGGACGGGACGTAATGATGATACGCGCCCGCGCCGCGAAACAGGCTGAAATCGTGGGCGCTGTCGTTGGCTTCTGCCAGCGATTGTAAGTCTGCGAGAATCTCCATTTCGCTCAATGCGGAAGGGAGATCCAACTTCGGGAAGCGATACGCCGCCGGGACTGCTTCAAATAAGTCCTCGATGGTGGGTACGCCAATCGCCGCCAACATCTGCTGGCGTTCAACGTCGGTATGGGGGATGTAACTCATGGAATGGGTGTCCTCTAAAATAGCAATACATCGAAGCCTCACCCCCCGACCCCCTCTCCGAAAAAGGAGAGGGGGAGTCCTATACGATATGACTGAGGTGAGGTTCGGTGGGTTAGCCGCGTGTTTTGCACCATGCTTCGTAGGCGGCGGCATCCAGAAGATCAGGGTTATTCGCATCTCCGCTGATCTTGAGTTTGACGATCCAGCCCTTGCCGTAGGGATCGCTGTTGAGCGTTTCGGGCGTGCCACGCAGTAAATTGTTGACCTCAACGATTTCGCCAGCTACCGGACTGAACAGGTCAGACGCCGCCTTGACGGATTCGACGACGCCGAATGTTCCGCCTGTGGGAAGTGTTGTACCCACTTCGGGCAGGTCAACGAAAACGATGTCGTTCAACTGGTCTTGGGCAAAGTCCGAAATACCTAGTGTGGCGGTGTCTCCCTCAATGCGAATCCATTCATCCGTTTTCATATACTTCAGGTCAGACGGGAAATTCAAAGCATCTCTCCTCAGAAATAAAAAAAGCACACAGGAAAGCTGTGTGCCTCTGTCGCGGACTTCAGAGTCAAGCAAATCGGCGCGTCCTGTAGCCTGAGAGTTTCACCATCAGACCAGCGATGCTGATGGCTTGCCCCTTCGGCGTCTCGTACAGCCCTGCTGACGAGAACTCTCCGCGACGATCAGATTGGCATTTTAGCGAATTAGACTTGTTTTGGCAACTGAGCAATTGTCGCATTGACCCATTCCATCAGACTCTTATGGACATCTGGAGTCAATTTGAGGTTGAGGGTGAAATACCCCGTCGCATCGGCAACGAGCGTCGGGCGAATGATGAGCGATCCGTCGGTGTGCAAGCCCAACGCCAGAAACGCATTCCCCGTGCCGACCTGCCGACTCGTGTTCAAGCCATCAATGGGCTGCATGTGCGCTAACACGCGGGTGAAGTCGCTAAAACGCAGTCGCAGCGCCAGTTCCAGCGCATTGATGCTGAACGAAATGGAGAGGTGATCCCCTTCGCGGCGCATGGAAATTTGCTGCGCGGGGTCATCCGTAGAAGTCATGGACAACAGTTGGGTTTCGTCGTCGATGCTGAACTGGTCGATGCTCTGGAACTGGCGCATGGGGAACACTCCGAGGGGTTGAGGTTGACGATATGCGGGCGATCATAGCGCCGTCTTTCGTTTATGACAAACGTCCGGCTGATGGGGATGATTGTCACATGATTTAGGGGAAATGAGCGCGTACCATAAGGGTATCAATGTAGTGCGCGTTCTTCGCGTTACTCATGCAATTGTAGTTCCCCGAATAGTACCTCTCTTAAGTGGGACGGAGATTAAGCGCACAGTCTCCGCCCCACGTTTTTATGGCGTAGGCGAGTCATATAGTAAACGCTGTTGCGAATCTAGTCGCGTGAGGACACCTTTATAGTGAATGACTAACGTAAGGGGGCTTTCCGTGCTGCGGATAGTGTTTATAGCAATTTGGTGTCTTGCGATAACGATGAATGTTTCTGCACAGAATACCACTTGTGAAACACTGCACACTGAATATTCGATACGGTCATCAAATTGGTATTGGGTTGACAATGATACGGTGGTTTTTGAAGTATGGAATGGGGCGCAACCTAACGGGCTTTCTACAACATTATCCATAACAGCATGGTATGAATACAACTTTGCCAATCAGGTTTTGCAGGAGATTCCCAATAATCCGCTTAATGCTCTGCGCTATTCTGCTCTTCATATTTGGTGCAAATACACAAGGAACTCATGGTCAAGGAGCTACAAGGACATATACGAGTTGGAGTCCTGACAACAGGTATATTGCAGCAGCACAAGGGGATAGTGTTCAGGTCGTTGATGTAATGACTTTGCAAATGGTTTGGCAGCAGAATGGGATGTGGGAGCAAGCTGCCCCACCGCAATGGAGTCCAGACGGCACAAAACTCGCCGTTGGAAATGGCTCAGTACTCGAAATATGGTCAGGGGTGAGGAACGGTGAACAACCAAGTCGTGAATTGACTATCCAAGCAAATTCCTACATTCACTCCATTGCGTGGAATCCTCAAGGTGATCGCATTGCCATCGTACATGATGCCTTAGAAGTTTGGGAATTGCCGAGCGTTACCCTACTTTACAGAGTTTATGCCCATGGCAACTATATAACGGAGGTGTCGTGGAGGGCGGATGGCACTCAAATTGCGACCGCAAGCGCGGATAGAACTCTGAAAATTTGGGACGCGGGGACAGGCGTCGTGACTCAGACGATGACTGTGCTTCGTCGTGATATGAACCTTCCTGTTTCAGAAATATTCGTTGTTCCCACAAGTGTTAGGTGGCAATCGGATGAATCCCTTTTAATATTTGGAGTCGCAGACGGCACTGTGCGCCTCTGGGATACGGAGGAGTTAAATGCCGCTGAGGTTCGTACAACAGCATTAGACCCAAGAGTTATGAGTACTGGAAGTACTGGAGACGTAAGAATAGAATCGGTTGACGTAAACGACTTTGATGGGGAGATAGTGAGTGGAGCTGGGGACGGGACGTTGACTGTTTGGGACATCGACACGAGCGAAGTACTACGCTCTTTCCAAACGAATCTTAGTCTCGACTCTGTATCCTACAGTCAATTTGGTGGAAGGCTCCTGATAAGTGGAGGACAGGCTAGCGATAATGGCATCGAAAGACATGTAATCCTTAATGAGTCGCTGTTGAATGGAGGAGTCCAAATTGTCGTGCCTGATCCTTCCCTCGAACGTCTCCAAAGCATCGCTGAGTTGTGCAACGCGCCGCTGACCGTCGCGGACGCTATCCCCGATGCTACGCAAACTGATCAACTGGCGGACTTCATCACGCAAGTCGAATCGCTGCCCGCCGACAGCATCCCGCCCGCCTGTGCCGCCGACTTGATCGCCGTTGCGGAGGCAATCCAAGCGGGGCAGTAGCGGCACGAGTCCCCTCTCTCGATCATGGGTTGGGAGAGGGGATTCGTGTCAAGGAAATACGCCAACGCCGAATCCGACAGTCACGCCGACACTAGTGCCCGGAATTTGCAGCGTTGCAGTCGCTGCATCACCTACTCTCACCGCCTATTTTAGTGCTCGTGGTGCTGCACGCCTAGAACCCTCAATCAAGACATTTGCTACCGGACAACAACTGGAGGTTTACCAGCGTTCAAATCTTTATCGATCTATAGTACAGGTTGGATCCACTTTGGAACCTTCTGAGCGATACTGGATTTATTCTGCGAATGGCGAAGTGACAGCTCTGGGCGGAAACTGTGACTTGCTTCAAACTGTCGCTGAACCCGTTATCAATCCAATTTCACAGCCCATATACTCGGAGTACCCGTTGGTGTAACAAATGGGACGCCTCTTTACCTGCTCCTAAATGATGAGTGGCCCGCAACACCAACTTATGCGGCTGTAACCCTAGTACGTTCATTAATAGGCGGAAATGTTCAGGTGCTAATGC
>Ga0163147_10004047_pt1 | contig 18921 bp, 19 predicted proteins | sample OliLakLV19MP6G1_FD_148597 | JGI IMG/M metagenome (GOLD analysis project Ga0163147, IMG submission 148597) | Freshwater microbial mat bacterial communities from Lake Vanda, McMurdo Dry Valleys, Antarctica- Oligotrophic Lake LV.19.MP6.G1 | ecosystem: Environmental > Aquatic > Freshwater > Lake >...
CGTGGCACGGGCACTTGAGCGCCAGTGCGCCACTGGCTTTGAGCGTGCACCCCTTGTGCGTACATCGCGCGCTGGCCGCATAGAGCTTTTCCTGCTGCCGAAAGATCAACACTTTGTGCGACTGGCGAAATGCGTCATACACGCCGTCTTGCGCATATTGATCGATCGTGCCGGCGTCCAACGAGCCAGGCGGCGCGTTCTTCGCCGGCTGGCTGGCCGGCGGCTTCTTGGAAGGCTGGCTCGCAGGCGTGTCGGCGCTCGCTTCGTTGCAGCACGCGCATGTACCGGCGACGGCCAACACGACGAATTCTCGACGATTCAATTCTGCCATGATCCATTTTCTCCAGATGATCCCGATCAACGATCACTTCTGCGCGCCGACGCCTACCGACAATCCTTCCTGCGGCCAAGGCCACAGGCTGTCGTTCACTGCGATATCCGCCTGCCGATCGGTCCCCTGCGCCAATTCATTCCAACGCGCTAGGTTTAAATAACCGCGCTCGTCCGACCAGCTCGGCCAGATGTAGAAAACCCCGCCGCCGGCGTACGGCAGCGGACGGCAGATCGGCCAGATATTGCCGTGAATCTGCAGGCTACCGGAAAGGTCTCTTTGGCCGACGTAAACGGCCGCTGTCAAGTCACTGCCGGGCGCGAGCTTCGGCGCGACGTAGAGATTTCGCAACAGCGACCACCCGTCCACCCGCCCTCCGATGCGGATGAAATTGCCCTTACTCCCGCGGTTGATGGCCGTGTTGTTGATGATGGTTAGATCGTCCGACCCGCGCTTATATTCCGAGTTGTATCCCTCGACGTTGATCGCCGCCCGGTTGTCGCACCAGAAGCGGTTGTTGCGCATGATCATGTGCTTAACGCCGTGGGACACCCGCATGCCGAAATCGCGGACCGAGTTGTTCTCAAACACGACGTTCTCAAGCGTCCACCCTTTTTGCTTAAACCCGTCTTTGTCGCCCAACGGTCCGACGATCACCGGGCCGACGCGAAATGTGTTCTCTGCGATATAAATATGGCTGCCGTATTGCACCGTGAGCGCGTTCTTCGCCGTATCAATGCGATCGACTGCGGTGCGGTTGAGATTGGTGAAATCGTTGTGCGCAATCAGCACCCGCTTCGCCCCGCCGTTGCCCACGCGCATCACGGCCTCTCGGGTGGAGTTGACGACCACGTTGCCGATATACGCCTGATCGGTTCCTTCCACCCAGGCCATGTAAGCGCGCAGCCCGGTCGGCAGCGGCGCGACGCAATCCTGCATGAGCACCCCGGTCGGTGCGCTGTTGGCCAGAATGCCGTCACAAACATTCAGCAGCACGCAACGCCGCATGGTGAAGTTGGTGCCCATGGGTCGAACGGCGCTGGGGCCGTTCTTCTTTTCGGTGTCACGGTTGAAGATCGAATCAAATGTCACATCCTGCACGGTGACGTTGAGCGCCTGGGACGACACTTCGATAATCGGCGAACCGTTGCGCGGGCCGGCGTAAACGATTTCGGGATTGTTAGCCGGAACACGAAGTTGCGGCAGCGCAATGACACCTTCGACGGCCAGGCCGTAGGCGCCGATGAGCAGATTGCGCTGCGTGATTCGAATCGTCCCGGGCACACTGAACTTGTCGCCGCGGCGGAGCAGAACCCGGCTGCCGTTACCCGCAAGCGTCATCGCCCGCGCGATCGATCGCACCGCCGCCGCGGGCGCGTCACCGGCATTGCGATCGTTGCCGGCGCGTGAAACGTAAAGGGTCGGCCCGCGCGGCGCGCGCACGACCACGCGTTGCTCAAACCGCTGCTGTCTTCCCGATTCGCTCGTCAACGTCAGACCCACGGTGTAAGTGCCGGCGCGATCAAACGTGTGTGCGGCGGAAAAGCCGCGGAGCGTGTTGTACTTCGAGCCGGCGTCGCCGAAATCCCAGTCGAACCCAGCGGTGAGACACGTCCCGGCATCCAGCGGTAGCTTCAGGGCATGAACGTGAAGCGTCGCCGGTGCCACCAGGTCGGACCCGAGGATGGAAAATGTTTCCACCGGCGGTGTGGCCGGTGGTTCGGCAGCGCGCAGGATGGACGGAAGAAGCAAAGAAATCACGATAAGGTTGATCAGTCGGCACATAAAAGTGTCCTCCAATCAACCCCGGCGCGCTGCGCCCATAGGCGCGCGCCAGCGCAGCGCTCACCCGGTTTCGCTTCGCTTTTCGAGCAAACTCGCTGCATCATTTTTCGATTTTCCCGTTTTTAGGCGTTGCGCCAACAGGCGCGCGCCGGCGCAACGCTGCACCTCGGAATCCACGGCTTACGATCCGCATCTTCGGATCCGCGGCTTACGCCGTGGCGTAAGCTGCGGATCCGAATGAGAACGCGCAATTCACCACCCATGAATTACCAGCGCGGCCGCCAGGCTCACGCAAACGCCGCCAACGAACTTCCACTTTCGCGGCAACAATGTGGTGGCGAGGATGATGATCGCGATGAGGATGGCGTAAAGCGTCATACGTCACATTCCCAGTTCGACCGCGAGTCGAAGCGCCTCGGCGACGCTCCAGGCCTGCGCGCAGCAGCCGGCCGGACGGAGCGTCGATGCCTCGAAAACTTCGCTGATATTGCCGATGCACGCATCGTTGATCATGTGATCGATCAGCGGCTGTAGCCACGCCCGCGCCTGTTGCTTGGCCGGTTCGGATCGATTGTTGACCTTGAGATACGCTTCCAGAAATGCGCCCATCGGCCACGGCCAAATGGTGCCATTGTGATACGCGGCGTCGCGGTCCATCTGGATGCCGGTGAACTTCGGTCGATACTTCGGATCAAGCCCGCTCAGCGTTTTCAAACCGACAGGCGTCATCAACTCGCGCCGCACCACTTCCACCACCGCCGACTGCTGCGATTCTTCCAGCGCACAGTTCGGCAGGCTGACAGCGAAGATCTGGTTCGGGCGGATCGAGACGTCGCGAAACTGCCCGTTTACCACGTCGGCGCATCCCCGCTGTGGGCCGAGAAAGAACGTTGGCGCGAAATGCTGTTTCACCAGTTCGGCCAACTTCCCTACCGCTGGATCGAACGGCTTCATCAGGCAAAGGGCGTGGTACCATAACGCGTTAATTTCCACCGGCTTGCCCTGCCTCGGTGTGAAAGCGATGCCGTTGCACTTGGCGTCCATCCACGTGAGCTGCGTGGATTCATCTCCTTGCGTCACCAGCCCGTCGGCCGGATCCATTTTAATGCCGTAGCGCGTGCCCTGGCGATACTCGGCGATGATCTGCCGGCAGGCGGGCAACAGCACTTCTTCAAATGTTTGATTGTCTTTGCTGGCGTCACGATATTGGAAGCACGCGTGGATGAACCACAGGCTCGCATCGACGGTGTTGTATTCCGGTTCGTTGGTGTAATCCTTGAAGCGATTGGGGATCATTCCCTGGCTGACATACTGCGCAAAAACGCCCAACACGGCCGCGGCCTCGGCGAACCTTCTTGTACAGAGGAACAAGCCGGGCAGCGAGATCATGGTGTCGCGGCCCCAATCGGCAAACCACGGGTAGCCGGCGATGACCGTGACGCCCGGCGAGCCGTCGGGCTTGTTGCGCGCCACGACGAAATCGTTCGACGCATGCACCAGGCGCGCCACGGTTTCCGAAGCGCCCGCGATCTGCGGCGCCGCCAACCGCCGCCGGGCCAGCTCGGCGTCGAAGTCGATCGCTTCGGTCGGCTCCAGCGCGATCGACACTTGAATCGTCATCGGCCCGTCAATGTCCACCGCCCATCGGCCGGGCACGTACAGGTCTTCTTTATCATCCTGCCCGCGTTCTGTTTCGATGCCCAACACGTGATCGGTCCACCAATCGTCCGTACGGAAAAACTGCCCGGCGTCGCAGCGCAGGTAAACACGATGATTCCCCTCGCCCACCGAACAGCCCGTTGCATCGACGGCCACATCAAAATTCGATTTCCCGCGACGAAGCGCATGGAAATCACGAAGGGCGACAAACGGCAGCAACTCCAATTGCACGCGCCGGCCGGCCGGGTCGATGCCGTAGCGCACGACGGCCACGTTGCGCTGCCAGAGCAGTTGCAGTTCTTTCCGCACGCGCACGCCGTCCACGTCATAAAACAATCGGGCGGTGTGATCGAGCTCGAACCGCTGCAGGTATTTGTCGCCGCGCGGGTGGAAGTTGTTGGCTCCGGGGAACTGGTTGATGCTCAGCTCGAACATCTCCCGTTTGCCGTCGAGCCTCAGGACTTCCCCGATGCGGTTGACGGTGGCGGTCCGGCCCACCGGCGGGAGCGTGGCAGCCATCAGCAAGCCGTGGTAGCGCCGGGTGTTGCACCCGAGGATGCTCGAGCCGGCGAATGCCCCGGTGCCGTTGGTTAGTAAAAACTCACGCTCGATGAATCGGCCGAGTTGCCCGTGTGTCTGGATTGCGTATGGTCGCATAAGCCCTTATCCGAGAGAAGTTTCCGGAGCCCACAGCCCTCAACTGCTCCGCCGCGGCGGGGCTGCTCCGGCGTTAGGTTAATCACTCATCGTCATATTGTCGGAACGGCCCATAAACGCAAAATTAACGATTTTTCCACCCAACCGCCGATTTATCGAAACGGACGAAAGTGGTTTTCGTCCGTGGCGTCTATTCAATGGAACAGTGAAGGGCGGCACAAGAGTGGACGCCAACGGCCTTACCGGCCTAGAGTTGTGGTTGCCACGAACACGGAGGTTCGCATGGTGCCGCCGCCCCAGTTCAGATACGTGCTGAATTGCACGCCATCACCTTGTTTTGTTTTCATTCCAGTCGATACGACAGGAGGCCATTTGTGATAGAGCATCTTGAAAATCGTCGATTGCTGAGCACCAGCCTGGCAGCCGGCATTCTAACCATTACCGGCACCAGCGGCGGAGACAGCATCCAGTTCGCGCGCCTGACCGGAGGATTCCGAGTCTTTGAGAATTCCGGCAGCGGGATTGTCGAAACATCGTGGAACTTTACCGACGTTCAACGCGTCACCATCAACGCCGGGGGTGCCAGCGACAGCGTGATCCTCGGCAAGGTGATCGTAAACGCCGAAATCAACGGCGGCGCGGGAAACGACACCCTCTCGTCCGGCGGGGGCAACGACACCATCCGAGGGGAAGATGGCAACGACTACATGTTCGGCTCCGACGGTCGCGACCTGCTTAACGGCGGCTCCGGTGGAGACACCATGCTGGGCGGCGGCGGCCGCGACACGGTTGACTACAACCAACGCACCGCCAACCTTGTTATCGGACTCGGCACCGTCAGCGATGACGGGGAAGCCGGCGAAGGCGACAACGTCGCCACCGACAATGAAACCATCATCGGCGGCAGCGGCAACGACCGCATCACCACCGCTTCCGGTCGGGCCGAAAGCTTCTTCGGCGGGCCCGGCAACGATACCCTCATTGGCGGCTCCGGCGCCGACTTCCTCGACGGCGGCACTGGAACCGATTCCGTTGAAGGCCAGGGTGGCGACGACATCTTCCAGGCACAAGACGGATCGATCGACACCATCAACGGCGGATCGGGCAGCGACTCGGGCACCTTTGATGACAACGACCTGTTTGATTCGATTCCTTAACTTTTGCGGATAGCTGATAGCTCATAGCAACAGACTCAACGGAGATAACACAGTGAAAACGATTGAAATGCTCGAATCCCGCAGGCTGCTGACCGCGTCATTTGATCCGGCCACCAGCACCCTGACGATTACCGGCAGCGACAGCCCCGACACGGTGGAGTTTGGCAACAACGGCGCGACCTTCCTGGTCCGTGAGACCACTGCCGGCACCCCCACCGAAACCAACTTTGATACCGCGCCCGTCAAGTCGATCATCCTCAACATGCTGTCGGGCGCTGATGTCGTCATCCTGGGGAAGATGACCATCAACGCCACGCTCAACGGCGGAAGGGGCAATGATCGCCTCAGCGCCGGCCGAGGCAACGATAAAATCAACGGCGGCGGCGCCGACGATTACATGTTCGGCGGCGACGGCAAAGATACCCTTGACGGTGGCAGCGAAGGCGATGACATGTTCGGGGGCGGTGGCCGCGACACCATCACTTACGAAGCGCGCACAGCGCCCCTCACCATCGGCCTGGGAACCCTTCCCGACGATGGTGAAGCCGGCGAAGGCGACAACGCTCGCAGCGACGTCGAAGTCGTTCTCGGCGGGAGCGGCTCCGATGCCATGAGCACCAACGGAACCCGTCCGGTGAACTTCTATGGCTTTGCCGGCAACGACACCTTGCGCGGTGGCGCTGCGGGCGATTTCCTCGTCGGCGGCGCCGGCCAGGATTCACTCGTCGGCAACGCCGGCAACGACACCTTCGACGCCATGGACAGTGAAATTGACACCCTCAACGGCGGCGACGGCACCGATTCCATCCTCACCGCCGACGCCAACGACGTGCTGACGACCATCCCATAAATGGCCTGTCCCGACTCCCCCTCCATTTACTCAGGGAGGGGGTTTGGGGGAGGGTCGACGGCGGAGTGCTTCAATCGCGCTTCGCCTTTCCCCTGACCCCTCCCGGAGTACCAGGATTGGGAACAACACATAAATGGACAGGCCCCGGGTAACCAACACTGGGGCCTGTTGCGTTGATTCCAGCATTCGCTGACAACCGTTTACGGCACAACCGGCTCGATGTTCGAGCCGCCTTTTGGGCCCGTGACGTTTAAAACCGCCGTCGCCAGCGCATTGTTACTCCCGACCCAGCCTGCGTCGCCGGTCAGTGGCTTTTTCACTTCATTTTCAATGACAAACCCTTCGCCGGCGTTGCGTCGGGCCGCGGGCGGCATTTTGTCGACGGCTTCCAACGCTTTCTTCCCTTCCGGCGTGTAGCGCATGAGATAGCCGACGAACACGTCGCCGGTATCCAGGTCTTTGTAAACCATCGCCTGCACCGCCGGCTTGCCATCTTGTTCGAAGGGCGGGTATCGGGTGGCGGCATCGGCAAAATAGGTCTTGCCGTCATCCACCGTGAAATACCGCTGCCCCGCATCGCCGCCGACGGACGGGCCGGTGTCGGCGTACCAGAGTTGCCATGCAATCGCGCCCAGCACCAGCATAAGAAAAACAGCGGCAACCGCCGTGACGAGGGTCGGGTTTTTACTAATCGTCTCGCGCACGCCCATGATTCCTCCATTCCCTAGTGAAGGAAATAGCCGGATCGGGCAAGTTGCGTCAAATCCGACGGAGAAACTGCCACGCCGCCGGCCGTCTGATAACCCTCACCGACGGCGGGCGCGCAACGCCGTGTACAGCCCCCCCGGCTTGAAGCGCTTTAGAGTTGTCGGACTGTCGCGACATCAGATTTGTGTTGGCCTGTATTCTCGGTCGGTGTACTTTGACATCACTTCGATCGAATCGTACGGGCGTCGCCTGAATCGATCGAACCCCCTTCATCGGTGGCCTACTATGATGCTGGCGAGTATCCTCAAGGGTTTGGTTGTTTCGATCTCCCTGATGAACAGCTCACAAGCTCCGTCGCCGGCAATGGCCGCACCGGGTATCGAAAAGGCCGCCGATCAATTCGCCGCCCTCCCGCCCGAAGTGCGGCTGCGAAAGCTTCACCTGGTACGCCCGGACTTGATTCCATTCCCGATCGCGTACGAGGTCTACTGCTGATTTAAGCCATCAGATTCAAAGACGTTCATGCGCCAACCCGCCCGGCGCACGCTTGCGGTTTCGCGGAACAAATCGCTCAAATCACGCGCAAGAACCCGCAGAAATCGTCGAGAGCGCCGACACGACAATTAAAACATCATCCAAGGTGTTCATCGCCCCAAAGCTAACCCGTACCGTCCCCCCGCGTGCCGATGTGCCGATTGCATCGTGAGCCAATGGCGCACAATGCAGCCCGGCGCGGACAAGAATTCCAAACTGCGATTCCAGCACCATCGCCAGCTCGGCAGGTTCCAGCCCTTCAACTTCAAGACTAAACACGCCGACGCGCTCACGCAGGGCGGTCGGTCCAAACACACGAACCCGGGCAATGCCTTGGACGCCGGCCAGGAATGCTTCGCCGAGCGCGATGTCATGCCGGCGAATGGCATCGATGGTTCGAGACAGCACCCAATCGATCCCCGCCGATAGCCCCGCCAGTCCAATCACATTCATGCTGCCGGCTTCGAACCGATCGGGCATCATCAGTGGCTGCAGTAGCGATTCGCTTTGCGACCCTGTTCCCCCGCTGCGCGTCGAGCGCAGTTGTCTTTCGATGCCGGGGCGAATGTAAAGCGCGCCGGTTCCGAGCGGGCCCAGCAACCCCTTGTGGCCCGGAACGGCCAACAGGTCGGCGTCCATCTCCTGTACATCGATCGCCACATGCCCGGCGGTCTGGGCGGCATCGAGCAGAAACAACGCGCCGTGCCGCCGCGCGATCGCAGCGATTCCCGCAACCGGCAGAATGACGCCCGTGACATTGCTTGCGTGCGGTACTGCGATCAAACGCGTATCCGGGCGAAGCGCGCGGCGAATGTCGTGTGGCTCGACCTGACCGGTGGCACGGTCGGCCCGAACCACCGTGAGCGTTGCCAGCTTGCGTTCGACCAATTCGTGCATCGGCCGAAGAACCGAATTGTGATCCATCGCGGTGCAAATGAGGTGGTTCGATCGCGCAGGATCGATCACGCCGTTGATGGCCAGGTTCAATGCATCGGTGCAGTTGTGCGTGAAGACGATCGAGTCCGGGCACGGCGCGTTGAGCAGTTTCGCGAGGCTGCGTCGGCAGGTGGAAACGATCTCGGCGGAACGAATCGCTTCTTCGTACAAGCCGCGACCGGCGTTGGCGCCGATATCGTGCGCGTAGCGTGTCATCGCCTCAATCACCGCCGGCGGTTTGGGGAAGCTGGTGGCGGCGTTATCCAGGTAAATACGGCGCTGAGATTTTTCGGGGGGGTGCGCCATCGCCACAACGATGATGATAGGCGGCGGCGAGGTGGGAGCAATGTGCGATCAATGCGAGGAATGCGTGGCGTAAATGGCCGTGACCGGCTTGTCGCCCGGACGGCGACCGAGCGATTCGGCCGTCGATCGTTTGCCGTCGTGGGTAAACGCTCGTTCCCCATCGGCCAGCGTATGTACGACCACCATTGCAGGCCGCAGCGCCCCCGCCTGCGGGGCACGCGCATATGCGGCGGGCATCAGCATTCCAACAACGACGAACATGGACCGGCGAAGAGGCATAATCGCTCCAACCGGCACATCGTCACGCGCACGCCTCGTGATTAGATTGTTGTTTTACTCCGATAATCGCCCGCAACGCTTGGTGGAAATCACCAGTAGGACCAATCGCGCGTATAAAGCACATACGCGCCCAGCAGGAAATTAGTCGTGCCATGCGCAATGATGCACGCTCCGATCGACCGCGTGTAGGCCAGCAGGCCGCTGATCATGATCGCCCACACGATGCTGGTTAGCCACCAGTTGCCGTGCACCACCGCAAAAATCACCGCCACGCCGACGAATGCTTTCCAATCCAGTTCGCCGATGCCGGCGAGTTTGAAATCGTTGGGCGCGATGATGGTCCGCCACGCAAAATCGCGCCAGAAGAGTTCTTCCATGATCGGCACGATGATCGATGCGCCGACGATCCATCGAAACGCGATGAACGCATTCGCCTGCACGGGGTCGCCGAAATGCTTATACGGATTGAACGCCGCGTACTCCGGTTGCATCCAGTCGGCATTGATAAATCCGTGTTGATAAAAAAACAGCAGATGACGAGCCGCATCCAGTTCCATCTTTGGCGCGAACAAACTGGGGAACAGCCATTGCAGCGTCTGCTGCATGCCGATCCATTGAAAGATTCCAATCACACCGACGATCAGCCCCAGCCACCAGCCATTCCACGTGATCCTCGTATATTGCCGCCAGAACAAAACCAGCAAAATCGCGACGCATACGCAGCGGGCGATATAGGTGTGCGGATAGTAGTCCGGATAACTGCCGCCGAGCCACACGAAGCCGAGGAAGGCGAACATCGGCAGCATGTAGGCCCAATCGTCGGTGAGGAGCGGCGTGCGTGAATCAGGTGCGTTCATTTTAGCTCGAGGTTTACCACCAAGACTCCAAGACACCAAGCAGAGAATTCAATCGATCAAGTTCCAAGTGACGGTGCCGCTTAATAAACCCTTTTGCCTTCTTGGTGCCTTGAAGACTTGGCGGTCAATCAGTCGGGGCGTAGGATCGCCATGCTCGCCGTATGCCCGTGAATAAAGTTTTTCCCGCCGATGGGCCCGAGTTCGCCGGCGGCAAAAAAACCTGTGACGGGGATTCCGCCAAGGATGTCGTGCGCCATGGCGATGTCGTGGCACGATTGCGCAAACATGCGCGTCCCTCGTCCGTTGCAGCCGAACAACAAGGCGCACGCCGCTTGCGGATTGGCTGAAGATTTACTGAGCATTTCCCGCAAATCTTCGTCGGCGGTCTGCGCGTCGCGCACCTGAAACTGCACCGTCTGGCCGACGCGCACGTAGTCGGCGAGCACGATCGCGCCGGTTTCCTGATCCAGTTGCATGACGTTGCGAATGAGAAAATCGCCCCGGCCGAACGCATCGCGATATTCATCAATGGCCCGGCCGATATACAGGCCGTAACCCAGCAGTTGCTTGTCGCTTTCGCTCATGCTTTCCAGCACGTCGCGCAGTTGGTTGATCGCCGGCTTTCCACCAAGCTGCTCGATGATATTCTGGTTGGATTTGGTGACGATGAACCGCTCGCCGACCGGCCGGCATCCCTGGCTGACAATTGATTCAACCTTAATCGGCCCGTTGAGCGTGACGCCCACAAACCCGCCGTCGACCACTTTGTTATTGATGAAAAGCCAGTTCTCCCCCCGCCGCCGGGCCGACGAGGCCATGCCGCCGATGAGTGGCAGCGGAAGGTCGTCGAGATTCTTCATCAGCGCGTCGATCGGACAGGTAAATGGATCGCCGAAGCCGATGAGCGCGCGCGATTCTTCGCCGTGGCCGAGGCGTTCGATGAGATTAACCTGGTCATCGAGCACATCCGCCCACTCGTTTTCGCCGATGTGGATGGCGCTGATGCGCACGCCTGGAAGCGAGCCGACGAGCAAGGCGATTCCCGGCGAGCGCTCGATTTCGACGTCGCCGCCGATGACTCCTTCGGCGGAGCAACCGATAAGAATCTGCGGCTCGATTTCGGTGTTGATGCGATCAAGAATCCACTCCGCCTCGTCGACGTGCGCGGCCGTGATAAAAAGCGCCGCGAGGTCGGGACGGGCGATCGCGCGAGCCTGCTCGATCACCCGGGCAACCGCGTGGGCGGCATTGGCAGCATCGGAGACGGCGGACAGGAAATGCATTGGAGCCATGATAGTCGCACGGCGGCGAATTGCATTTCGTCGCGTGCCGCGCAACTAAGCAGCATCGGCGACATCCTGCCTCATTGCGCAGCGGCGCGGCAGGTTTCGTTCCGGGACGGTACTGGCACACCCGTTGCATTTGATCAATTCAAATCCGTTCGGTTTTGTATTCCACAAGTCCTTGGGTCTTGCCGCGTTCGGCCACGCCGCGGGTGTAGTCGACCGGGCATGTCATATTTCGGAGATGCATCTCATGTTCTCACTGCCCAAAAGCAGAAGTGCCGGCCTGGCGAAAGCTGCGGCGATGGCAGGAGTGTTTTTGACGGGATCACTAGCCTTGGCGCAAGATGCCGCCCCGGCGGTGGCCGCGGTTGCGCCTGCTCCGGCCATCGACAGCGGATCGACGGCGTGGATGCTCGTTTCCTCGGCGCTCGTTCTGCTCATGATGCCCGGCCTCGCTCTTTTCTACGGCGGAATGGTGCGGGCCAAGAACGTACTGAACACCTTCCTGAACGTGATGGTGTGCTGCGGCGTGATGGGCGTGCTGTGGGTGGTGATCGGCTATGCACTGGTTTTCCCCGTCGTCGATCAACCCGATGGCTCGGTCAAAGCCCTCATTACCATGGGCCAGAATGACTACGACGGCACCAAAGCCACGGTCAGCATTCTTGGATTCGATCCGAATCTGATGTTCCTGAAAGCCTTCAAAGACGGCTACGGCGGGATTCTCACCTCCGGCGATACCGTTGGCGCGGTTCCCACCGGCGTGCCTGAACTTATCTTTGCGATGTTCCAGGGCATGTTCTTCATCATCACGCCGGCCTTGATCGTCGGCAGCGTAGTGGAACGGGTGCGGTTTGCGCCGTTGCTGATTTTCCTTTCGCTTTGGTCGTTGATCGTCTACGCGCCGATGGCGCACATGGTGTGGAACGTAAACGGCTACCTGTTTCAGAAAGGCGTGCTCGACTTTGCCGGCGGAACGGTGGTTCATGTGCTGGCGGGGGTTTCGGCGCTGGCGCTGACGATCGTCGTCGGCCCGCGCAAGGGTTACGGCCGACGAGCGATGCCGCCGCATAGTCTGGGTTTGACGCTCATCGGCGCGGGCTTGCTGTGGTTTGGCTGGTTCGGCTTCAACGCCGGCAGCGCTATCGGCATCGGCAAGGATTTTCTTCCGGTTTCCGGAAGTGTTGCGGGCCTGGCGTTCGCGAACACCCAAATCTGCGCCGCCGCAGCTGCTTTGTCGTGGATGCTGGTTGAATGGCTCAAAGACGGCAAGCCGACGATTCTGGGTTTTGCCTCAGGAATGGTCGCCGGGCTGGTCGTGATCACGCCCTGTGCGGGCCATGTGGCCCCGGCGTCGAGCATCTTCCTGGGTCTGCTGGGCGGCGCCGTGTGCTACTTCGGCTGCCAACTCAAAAAACTGTTTAAGTATGATGATTCGCTCGACGCATTTGGCGTGCATGGTATTGGCGGGGCACTGGGCGCGGTTCTGGTCGGGCTGTTCGCCATCCGCCCGGTCGGCGGAATGGAACAATTCGGCAAGCAACTCCTGGGCGTAGGCATTGCTGTGGTGTTTGCATTCGTTGTTTCGTTGATTCTGGGATATGCCGTGAAGGCCATCTTTGGCCTGCGCGTCAAGGAATCAGAGGAAGAAGAGGGGCTCGACTACGCCATTCACGGCGAATCGGGCTATAACCTCAGCGAGGCTCTGGGCGCCGTCGCCGGGGAAAGCCTCCCCACCCCCGCTGCGATCGCCGGCAGCAGCAGACGCTTTAGCGTCGTGGTGGAAGGCCCCAGCCCTAAAGAACTTATCACCGTCTGGTCAGACCTGTGCGGAAAACCCACGGCGGCGGCGGAGTTTAAGAACCTATACCCGTACGTCACCACCGTTCAGGGCAACAAGTTCCGCTTCCGAGGCGGCGACCCGACGATCATGGTCGAAGGCTTGAAAAAGATTTTTTCGTCGTCGAACAACAGCCCGCCGGTCACCGCGCGCATCGAAATGTAAACACACCGTCGCCGTCGCGTGCACATCGGGCGTGCGGTGCGGGTCGACCATGAAGCTCGATGAGCCGAAACTGTTGTGATACTCGTAGAGAAAACTAGATACTGAAAGACCGATCCATGAAACTCATTGTTGCTGTGATCAGACCTGAAAAACTAGAGGCCGTTCAGGCGGCGCTGAACGAACGCGATGTGTACCTGATGACGGTCACCGACGTGCGCGGCTGCGGCCGTCAACGCGGCCACACCGAAGTGTACCGCGGGGCCGAAGTGCAAATACGGCTCGTTCCCAAGGTGAAGCTGGAGATTGCAGTAAACGACGTATACGTCGAACCGACGATCGAAGCGATCGTCCACGCCGCCCGCACGGGAGACACCGGCGCGATCGGCGACGGTAAGATATTCGTTCTACCCTTGGAAGACTGCATTAGGCTAAGAACCGGCGAACGAGGAGGGCAGGCGATTGGGCCGTAGTTGTAGACTGTTACGCTGGCACTTGCGCCAGCTCATTGCACTGATCAGCCGCAAAGCCGCAAGCGGCCAGAGTTTTAGACATCACGCATTTTGCATGACGAGCAGGACAATGATCACGATAAGCAGTAGTCCCACCCCGCCGCTGGGATAGTAACCCCAACCGGTGCTGTAGGGCCAAAGTGGCAGCAAACCCAGCAGCAAAACGATGAGAACGACGACCAACAGTAGACGCATGTTCTTGTTCATGGTGGAGCCTCGGTCGATTTTATCAGGTGTTGACGCCGTTATGTTCCGCCAAGTTTCCAGCATGCACCGCGTGCCTCGCCATCATCTTTCGGCGTTGCTTGCGGTTCATTTTCGCTTGGCGGTTATTAGGCGGCGGCGCGTTGCGCGATGCAGCGGCCGCGAACGGCCGCATGAAGAATCCGAGCATGGCCCCAACGAATAACGTAAGCCACGGAAATCTTTTTTTGGTACTCATGAACGCAAGAATAACGTCGGTCGATCCGTCTTGCGTCAGAGAAGAAACCTGATCGCCTATGGGGGTAAGCACTTTCTCCGGCATCAGGCCGTTGGCAATCGGTGAGGTTGTTTATTCCGCAGCACTGATGCCACCCGCTCGCGCAGCGTGAAAATATCGATCTCGTGCTTTCCCCAAAACGCGTCCGCGCCGTAGTCTTCCACCGCTTTGCGCCCAAGTTCTTTGTCGGCGGCACTGACCACGATCACCGGGATATCCCGCGTTTTGGGATCCCCCCGCAACTGTAGGAGAACGGTGAAACCATCGACATCAGGCATCATCAAATCAAGCAGAATAAGGTCGGGCCGATGCTCATTAACCCGCCGCATCACGTCGGCACCCCCTTCAGCAGTTTCGGTCCGATAACCAGCGTGCAATAATGTGACACTGGTGAGGTCGAGCATCGCGAGATTGTCATCAACCACCAACACCAGCGGTGAATCTCTTTCCATCACGCACTCCTTCAATTTTTCGTGTCGAACTTAATGTAATACGCTACCGGGGAGGCGGTGCGTAGGCGGATGATCTTGAGAGCGGGATAATATTTCCCCCGATGCCTTGCCGGTCGTTGAAGCCGCGACACACCCGACCGCGATAAACGCCGCCGGCCGCCCCACTATGTTTCTCGACCGCCTCGAGTTGAAACTGGAGTATCATTCCGTAATCTAGTCGAGAATTCGGCACCGTAGCTCAGTTGGTAGAGCAGGGGATTCATAAGCCCCGGGTCACAGGTTCGAGTCCTGTCGGTGCTACTTGTTCAATATGCAAGCATCGGGACGCATCGGAATCCCTCGGTAAAACCGGGCGATTTTCATTTTTGGCATATGTCGATTCCTCACCCTTCCGGACCGATACCGCCGTAGACTGTGCCGGATTCTGTGCCGTGCTGTTGGTGGGGGTCTGATCCTGCATTATCTCGGCCCTCGCTTGAGCGAAGTGAGCATCGGTCACTTGCAGATGCGCTCTTGTGCGACGGCCCGCCTGTTGCCGATCCACGTACAAACCACCTGGCCGGGAAAATGCTCGGCCAGTTCCGTCTGCCGCGTTGCGGTCGCCATGATTCTCCGTCCCTCGTTCAAACAAACAGCCCCGCGTCCACCTTGAAGTAGTCCCCCAGAGTGCGGGCTGATTCTGCGCTGATGCCGCGCTTGCTGTGCAGCATCAACGACGCCATCGCGTGCGTGGTTCCCAGCACCTTGCCCAGTGCGGTCGGCCCCATGCCCACTTGTTCTGCCAGGTATTTCAGCACTTCGTGCGGGGTACGCTTAGACGGGACAAACCGGCTGTGCTTGCGGTCATAATCCTCCACCAACAGCACCAGCGCATCGAGATAATCCTGCTCGCCGGCCGTCAGTTTTCCATCCGCCCGACCCAGCAGACGGTTGAGCACCTTGCCCGCCTGTTCGTATTCAACCTCACCACGAACGGGGCGCAGCGGGAAGGCTCGCACCAGCTTGAAGTAATCATCCGTCACCGCTCGCCGTGAGCTTATCGAAGCGGCCCGGCCTTTGCTCATCGTGCTCATAGTCGATCCTTCCAGCGATCGGTCGAATACTCCGCGTGCGTCAGCGCCTCCACCACGCGGCAGACGGCGCGGGCGTAGTGAATCACCGTGATCAGCCGGTACTCATTGCCCTTGATGTTGAATACGGTCACGACCACCATCGCGCCGCGGGCAACCCGGATGTTCACACCGTCGGCGGACGGGTAAACCCTTCGCACGTCGGCCAGGCTCCGCCAGTTTGCCCGCTGCACCGTGTCCAGCCAATCCGCCAGCGGCCTGCGTGCATCGCGATGTTTTCGGGCGAATCGATCCAGGGCCGGCGTATTCAAGACTGTAAACGCCATTTGTTACTTCATGTTACAATCGGCTTGGGGCGGGGGTCAAGTTTGATTTGAATTTCCCGTCACGCGAACGGCACTGCTCAGCCGCCTTCCGTTTCCTTCGCGGTGGGATCGGTTAGCAGGGCAATCGCATGTGCCCCGATTTACGAGCCGCGAGCGTCAGCGACCGGATGTAGTTCTGCGGGAATCGGTCGCAGTGCTGCTGAAATCGGGTCGCTGACGTTCGCCGCTCGTTACATGCGTTTGCCCTGAATCGGTCAGGGGGAGGCGCTGCTTTGAATTGCATTGCTGCCGAAGACACTTAGCACTACAGCGCAGGGTCGTCGTTTTTAGCCCACAAAACGGGGTAGGAGCGACGATTCATACGGACTTACGAACGACTCCGCGCTGTAGTGTTAGACGACGCGATTGAATTCCACGACCCCGGCCTATGGTGAGCGGCGGGCGTCAGCGAGCCGATTCCCGCGGCAACACGACGGGTCGCTTGTCCTCGCGGCTCGTTGTTCGGGTCACATAGGCTGAATTGATATAGACTTGCCCCAGATTTCTCTTGACAGATTACCGGCCCGATCTATTATGAAAGCGGTTACATGCCTGTCTTGTTTCGGGTGGGTCGAGTGATCGTCGCTCGGTGCCCGTACTCGCTTCGCCGGATGTTTTGGAGGATGAGATGAAGTATCAACGCATTTTGAGTAATCGCGCTGCGCTAAGCGCGGCAGCTTTGGCGGTTTTTGGCACGGGGTTGCCGGCATTTGCCGTCAATTTATTGATTAATCCGGGTTTTGAATTACCGAATAATCCAAGCAACGAGCCGCCCCCGCCTATCGCCGGATGGACATTGATCAATGATGCCAATCGAGTCGCATTCGGCAGCACTTCCAACAACACGCCGGGCGGTCGATTCGGGCTTTGGGCTAAAACCTTTCAACCCATTGGTGGCGGCGCGTTTCAGAACGTAGGCATCGTCGGCGGAGCGAACTACGCGTTTCGTTCGTTTCTCAATATTGAGAGCGGGTTCTTCACGATCGTCGATCCTGTTGCGTTGCGCATGCAAATCACCTGGCTTGACGGCGGCGGCAGCCCCGTTGGATCTCTGGCCACACTTGATATCACAACGGCCAGCACACAATTAAGCGGCTTCAATCAATACACACTGAACGCTACAGCCCCCGCCGGTGCGGCGCAGGCCCGCGCTTTTGTCGGCTGGGACGGCGGAGGCAGCGGCACCGGCGGGCAATCGGGCTTCTTTGACGACGTCGAACTCGACGGCCCGGGCATTCCGCCGCCCAACAACCTCTGGATTACCAACGGCAGCGGCGATTGGAATGCCGGTGGAAACTGGTCGAACGGTTCGGTTCCGAACGGCGTCGGCGTGGATGTAAATTTCCTGGGGGTCATCACCAGCGCCCAGACCGTTTACAGCAACACCGCCATTACCGTCGGAACCATGAACTTTAACAACGCCAATACTTACAACATCACCGGTGCCGGCTCGCTCACACTGCAAGCCACGTCCGGCAACGCCGTCGTCACCGTGGCGGCCGGGTCGCAAAAACTCAACCTTCCCACTTTCCTGGGCAGCAATACTGATGCAATCATAAGCGCCGGCGCAACGCTGGTGGTTGCCGACCCCATGAATCTTAACGGCCGCACTTTCACCAAAACCGGCTCGGGCACGCTGCTCATCGAAGCGCCGGTGCGCAGCACGTCGCCGGGTTCGCTCGTGGTTAACGGCGGGCAAACGGCTGTGAATTTTGGCATTGGCGCCGCAGCCACCGCCGCTAATGCTGCCGTGGGCAATGTGGCCGTGAGCGTCGTTGGTTCGAAGGCAACTTTCAATGCCGACCAGACGCTTCGTGGCCTCGATGCAGTGACCGCTAACGCCGGCGATCAGGAAATCAACCTCGCCGGCAGCCGGGTTCGCGTTTACCCCGCGAACCGCGCGATCGAAGAGGCCAGCATCAACGCCGACATCCGCAGCGCCATTCTGTCGGGCACCGGCCGAGACGGCATCTACGACAGCAACGACACCAGCGCCAACTTCTCCGTGGGCGTGACCGATAAGGCCATCGACGCACACGGCGACCTTAACGTGCTGCTTCGCCTGACCCGCAGCGGCGATGCCAACGTCGACGGCACGGTAACCCTCGACGATTTTACCGCGCTGGCCGCCCAGTTCGGCCAAACCGGCACGTGGGATCAGGGCGACTTTAACTACGACGGCAACGTGAACCTCGATGACTTCACGTCGCTGGCCGCCAACTTCGGCCAAAGCGCCGCAGACCTGCCCCGGTCTTCGGTTCCGGAACCGACGGCCATCGGGTTGCTCGCCGTCGCCGCAGGCTTCGTGGCGCGCCGCCGTCGCTAAGCGTCGGTGGAACTTCGGCCCGCCCGTTTCGATTCTCCGCATCAATCACCCCGCCCGGCGAAACCATTTCGCCGGGCGGGTTTTTTTGATTTCTATTTATTAGCCTATTTCATCACGATGTAGCGACGCCCGTCTCGTGCGTTTCTGATAATTCCCGATTCGGCCGAGACGGCCGTCTCTACATCAAACAGTCGATCAACGAGGACGCGCAGGATTTGGGGTGCCACTACATGGCTTGTAAGCGCTACGCCACCCTTTCAATTACCCACATCTTTCGCGGCTTGCCGATGAGTGAAAGCAAGCGATGCCACGGACGGCGTTGCATTCTTCTTCGGACGGAGCCGACTTTATGGGATCATGGATGGAAC
>Ga0163147_10004052_pt1 | contig 18913 bp, 13 predicted proteins | sample OliLakLV19MP6G1_FD_148597 | JGI IMG/M metagenome (GOLD analysis project Ga0163147, IMG submission 148597) | Freshwater microbial mat bacterial communities from Lake Vanda, McMurdo Dry Valleys, Antarctica- Oligotrophic Lake LV.19.MP6.G1 | ecosystem: Environmental > Aquatic > Freshwater > Lake >...
GAAATGGCGCGCTGTGGGCAGGCAGCCCGCCCAGTTCCAGCTCGCGCGCCATTTCCGCCAGGCGCGTGGCGCCGAAGGTATGGCCGTTGGACTTGAGCGAATGGGCGGCGCGCCGGAAACCGTCGGCCGACTGTGACCCCAGCGCGGCGCGCAGTTCCGCCAGGATGGGCGGCGCCTCTTCGAGAAAGGTGCCGGCCAGCTCGGCGGCGAATTCGGCGCCGGCCGTTTCCGCCAGGTCGTTGTAGACGGCCATGTCGATGGGGTTGGCGCTCATGTTATTCCTTGCGGGCTTGGGTGTTGTTCAACGCCTCGACGAGCTGGTCGACGCGGATCGGCTTGGTGATGTAGTCGTCCATGCCGGCGGCCAGGCACAGCTCGCGGTCGCCCTGCATGGCGTTGGCGGTCATGGCAACGATGCGCGGCCGCGCGCCCTGGGGCCAGCGCGCGGTAATGCGCCGCGAGGCCTCCAGCCCGTCCATCTCGGGCATCTGCACGTCCATCAGCACCACGTCGTAGGTCTGGCGGCTGACGCACTCGATCGCCTCCACGCCGTTGCCGGCAAGGTCGGCGCGGTAGCCCATCTGCTGCAGCAGGCGCATGGCGAGCTTCTGGTTGACCACGTTGTCTTCGGCCAGGAGGATGCGCAAGGGGCGGCGCAGCGCCATGCCCTCGTCCATTCTCGGCTTCGCCGGCGTGGCGACCTGCCGCGGCGCCGCATCGCCTTCGAGCAGGCCCGCCAGGGTGTCGAACAACTGCGACTGGCGCAGCGGCTTGGAGAGGTACGCGGTGAACAGGCTCTCGGTATCGCCGGCCTCGCGCCGCCCCAGTGAGCTAAAGAGGATCATCGGCAGCTTGGGATTGCGCGCCTTGATGCCGCGCGCCAGCGTCAGGCCATTCATCTCCGGCATGTGCATGTCGAGCACGGCAAGATCGAAGGCCTCGCCGGCGTCGAGCCAACGCAGCGCCTCGCCAGCGGATGCGGTGTCGCGCGTGCGCATGCCCCACTTGCCGGCCTGCAGCGCAAGCACGCGGCGGTTGGTGGCGTTGTCGTCCACCACCAGGATGCGCTTGCCCGCCAGCGCCGGCTGCTGGCCGATAAAGTCGCGCCGGTTCGCCTGCGGTGACTCGGCCACCGGCGCAACCATCGTGAAGGTGAAGGTCGAGCCGTGACCCGGGCCCGCGCTCTCGACCCACATGCCCCCGCCCATCAGCTCGGCCAGGCGCCTGGAAATCGCCAGCCCGAGCCCGGTCCCGCCGTATTTGCGCGTAGTCGACGAATCGGCCTGCGAGAACGACTGGAAGAGGCGCCCCATGCCCTCGACAGAAAGCCCGATGCCGGTATCGCGAATCGCGAAGGTGAGCTCCATCGCCTGTTCCACCGGCTTGGCGCTGACCGTCAGGACCACCTCACCGGATTCGGTGAACTTGACCGCGTTGGCGAGCAGGTTCAACAGCACCTGGCGCAGGCGCGTCACGTCACCGTTGAGCGCCACCGGCACCTCGCCCTCGAACAGGTAAGCGAGATCGAGGCGCTTGTCGGCCGCGCGGGTGCTGATGAGATCGAGCGCCGACTCCACGCAATCGCGCAGGTCGAACGGATGCGCCTCGATGTCCATGCGCCCGGCCTCGATCTTGGAAAAGTCGAGGATGTCGTTGATGATGTTGAGCAGCGCATCGCCGGAATCGCGGATGGTTGAAGCGAAGTCGCGCTGCTCGTCGGAAAGCGGCGTGTCGAGCAACAGGCCGCTCATGCCGATAACCGCATTCATCGGCGTACGGATCTCGTGGCTCATGGTGGCCAGGAACGAACTCTTGGCTTCGTTGGCGGTCTCGGCCGCGGCACGCGCGTCCTGCGCCTCCTTGAACAGCCCCGCGTTCTGGATCGCGATGACGGCCTGGCTGGCGAAGGTTTCGACCAGCGTGATTTCCTTTGTCGTGAAGGCCTGCAACTTACGCCCTTCATAGGCGATGCGCACGATGTAGAGTGCGCCGACGCCGCGGCCTCGCCAGATCATGGGCGCGATCACGGCGGAACCATTGGCGCCCGTTTTGGCCGCCACGCGCCGCAGGACTTCGGGCACGCCTGCGCCACTGGCCATATCCGGGTAGTGCATCACCCGACGTTCCTGCATGGCTTCGGCGATGACGGTTTTTTCAACCCGATCAGGCCTGAACTTCGCCCACCGGTCGCCGGACTTTCCGCGAGAAGAACCCACGTGCACCAGCGATTGTTGGTCAATGGTCAGCACCGACATGTCGGTGCAATCGATCAGCCGCTGGCAGCTATCGAGGATCTTGTCAAACACCGGCTGGGTATCGGCCATCGAGCCGCTGACCACGCGCAGCACCTCAGCGCTGGCGGTCTGGCGTTCCAGCGCGTCCTGGGTCTCCTTGAAAAGCCGGGCGTTCTGGATCGCGATCACCGCCTGGTCGGCAAAGGTGCGCAGCAGCGCGATTTCCTTGTCGGTGAATGGCGCGGGCGGCTGGCGCATCAGCATGATCGAACCGATACCCTGGCCTTCCCACAGCAAGGGCGCGAAAACGGCGGCGTAGTTGCCCGTCAGCTCCAGCAGGTCTCGCACTGTGGGCGGCATGTCCGGCATGGCGGCGGCATCGGGCACATGAATCGTGCGCCGTTCGGCAATGGCCCGCCCGGTCACGGTCTGGTCGAGCGGCTTGGGCAGCGACGCGCTCATGGCCTGGATCGCCGCGCCGCGCAACGCACCGACGTGCAATTGCCCATCGTCCTGGGCCAGATAGATCGCGAGTTGGTCCGTCACGAAGAGTTGCTGACAGCTGTCGAGAATCTTCGCGAACACCGGCGCGGTGTCCGACACCGAATTGCTGATCACCTGCAGCACCTCGGCCGTGGCGGTCTGCTGTTCCAGCGCCTCCTTGGTGTCGTTGAACAGCCGCGAGTTCTGGATCGCGATCACCGCCTGGTCCGCCAGGGTTTTCAGGAGCGCGATTTCTTTCTCGGTGAACCCGACCGCCGGCTGGCGCATGGCATACAGCCAGCCCACCGGGTTGTCCTCCCAGGCCATGGGTGCCACGACTTGCGAGTAGCTGCCCGTGCCAAGCGCCCGTGCGACGCGCTGGACCGGACCCTTTGCCTGGTCCGCCAGCGCATCGGGATAGTGCAAGGCCTGGCGCTGCCGAATCCCCTCGACCTGTGCCTGCCCGTCGGCAAGGCCCGACGCCACGATTTCCATCACGCGATCGCGCGCCGGCCCATGGTGCGCCGCGATCGTGGCAACGCCATCTTCCGCGACCAGGATGATGCCTTGTTCGGAACTGTCGAAAAGCTTCTTGCAGCTTTGCAGAATCTTGTCGAACACCGGCGCGGTATCGGCCACCGAGCTGCTGATGACGCTCAGGATTTCGGCCGTCGCAGTCTGCTGCTCCAAGGCCTCTTTGGTATCGTTGAACATGCGCGCGTTCTGGATCGCGATCACCGCCTGGTCGGCGAAGGTCTTGAGGAGGCCGGCTTCCTTGGCGGTAAACGGCTTGGGCGGGATGCGCACGACATGGATGGTGCCGATGCCGCTTTGCTCCCACAGCATGGGAGCGATCAGCATGGAATAGTTGCCGATTTCGCGGCCGTGCGCACGCATGCTCTCGGGCACACCCGGCCCGTTGATGATGTCCGGGTAGTGGATCACGTGGCGCTTGCGTATCGGATAGCTCTGGTAGCTCTCGCCCAGCGGCCGCGGGAAACCGCGATTGAGCATTTCCAGGGAATCCGGGTTCCTCTTGTCAAGCGCGACATGTACCACCTGGCCGTCCTCGCGCACCAGCGAAATGCCGACCTGGTCGCCGCCGAACAATCGCGCGCAGCTCTCTACGATCTTCTCGAACACCGGTGCGGCGTCGGCGACCGAGCTGCTGATGACGTTCAAGACCTCCGCCGACGCCGTTTGCTGTTCCAGCGCCTCCTGCGTGTCATTGAACAACTTTGCGTTCTGGATAGCGATCACTGCCTGGTCGGCAAAGGTCTGCAACATGGTCAGTTCCTTGGACTTGAACGGCCCGGTGGATCGCGATCACTGCCTGGTCGGCAAAGGTCTGCAACATGGTCAGTTCCTTGGACTTGAACGGCCCGGTGGAACGCGCGACGCCGATGGCGCCGATGCCGCGCCCTTCCCACAACATGGGCGCGAACACCATCGACGTATAGCCGATGAGCTTGGCCATCTTGCGCAATACGCCGGGCACATCCTCGCCGTTGACCAGGTCCGGCCAGTGCACGACACGGCGTTCGCGGATCGCGCGGCCGGCCGGCGTGCGCTCCACCGGCGCCGGGAAGGTGGCCGCCACGATGTCGTGCGCATCGCCCAGGTAGGCGCCGATGCGCAGCATGCCCTGCTCGTCGACGAGCAACACATCGAGCTCGTCGCCGCCGAACAGGTGCTTGCAGCTTTGCAGGATCTTGTCGAACACCGGCTGCGCGTCAGCCACGGAACTGCTGATGACGGACAGGATGTCGCCGGCTGCCTGCTGCTGCTCCAGCGCTTCCTTGGTCTCGTTGAACAGGCGCACGTTCTCGATGGCGATCAGCGCCTGATCAACAAACGACTCGGCCTGTGCTATTTCCTCCTTGCGAAATACACCTGCCTGCTTGCGCGCGAATGAAAGCAGGCCGATGCACTCGCCTTCCCGCAACAGGGGAACGAAGAGCGTTGCATTCACACCAAACGTCGTCTGGATGACACGCTCATGCTCTGGCAACTCGATGGCTGACCAGTCCGGAATGTGCAGGATGGCTTTGTCCACGATAGTGCGCGACGGGAAGTTGGCGCTCGGGTCGACGGGAAAGCTAGATGCCGGCCCCAGGTCCGTCAGCGGGCCGTCGCGGCTGGCCCCTGTTGCAATCGATATTATGTCGCCGTCGCGGCGCAGCACAAACGCCATATCGCAGTCGAGCAACCTCACGGCTGCGCCGACAATCGCTTCGAATACGGGTTGCACATTGTTCGGTGAGCCGCTGATCACCCGCAGAATGTCGGTGCTGGCGGTCTGGCGGGCCAGCGCCTCCTGCGTCTCATTGAACAGGCGCACATTCTCGATGGCGATCACGGCCTGGTCGGCGAACATCGTCACCAGCTCGATCTGCCGCTCGGTGAAGGCTTCGACCCGCTGGCGGGCGATGGCGAACACGCCCAGCAGCCGGGGCGATGGCGAACACGCCCAGCAGCCGGCCTTCGCGCAGCATCGGCACGCCCAGCATGGTGTGCACGCCGCCGACCTGCGCTTCGCCCTTGACCGCGTATTCGGGGTCGGTCATCGCATCGATGATGTGCACAGTGCGGCGCTCGACCCCGGCGCGACCCACCAATGTGCCGCGGGTCAGCTCGATGCGCGTGTTGCGCTCGATTTCCTCGTAGGCGGGATCGACATTCAAGCCGGTATCCCAGAAAAAGGCCTGACCGTCGAAGCGGAAGTAGATGGCGCCATCGGCGCGACACAGGCGCACCGCGGAGGAGACCAGCGAACTCATCACCGCCTTCACGTCGAAGGTGGTGCGGCTGATCGCCCTGAGCACATCACTGGTCGCGGTCTGGTAGCTCAGGGATTCCTCTAACTCGCGCGAGCGCACCTGCTCGGCCTCGAACAAGTGTGCGTTCTGAATCGCGATGACAGCCTGATCGGCGAAGGTCTGCAGCAACTGCACCTGATCCTCGGCGAATGTGCCGGGATCCTTGCGGGTGACGCTGATCATGCCAATGGCAACGCCCTCGCGCATCAACGGGCAGAACAGCATGCTGCGGTAACCGCGCGCGCGCCCGAGGTCGCGCAACTTCGTTCCGACTGCCGATTCATCCTCGGTGTCGACGATGCGCACTACTTCACCGCCACGGATCGCGGGTCCATAGAAAGCCGTCGAAAGCGGAATCGGGAAGCTCGCCTTCAACACTTCGTCGCCGGCCGGATTGGTGGAGGTGAACGCCATCAGGTGCAATGAGTCTTCGATGATGCGCGCCACCATCGTCGACATACCGCCCAGCAGGCGGTTGGAGCTCGCGGCGATGGCGTCGAACACCGGCTGCACATCCGAAGGCGATGCGGCGATCACCTTGAGCACCTCGGCGGTGGCGGTCTGCCGCTCCAGCGCTTCGCGGGTCTCGTTGAAGAGCCGCGCGTTCTGGATGGCGATGACGGCCTGGTCGGCGAAGGTGCGCAGCAGGCTGAATTCCTTCTCGGTGAAGGGCCGCGGCGGCATGCGGTTGACATGCAGCGTACCGACCGCACGGCCTTCCCACATCATGGGTGCGATCAGCATCGAGAAGTTACCGACATCGCGACCCATCTGGCGCATGCCTTCCGGCACGTTGGGGCCGTTCACCATATCCGGGTAGTGCACTACCGCGCGTTTGCGGATCGGATATGCCTGGTAGGCCTGCTCCAGCGGCCGCGGGAAGCCGCGGTCGAGCTTTTCACGCGCCTGCGGCATGTGGGGGAAAACCGCTGCGTGGTACACCTGCCCATCGTCGCCAATGAGAGACACCACGGCGTGGTCGCCCTCGCACAAGCGGTTGCAGCTCTCGACGATCTTGTCGAACACCGGCGCCACGTCCGAGACCGAACTGCTGATCACCTGCAGCACTTCGGAAGTGGCAGTCTGGCGCTCCAGCGCTTCGCGGGTCTCGTTGAACAGGCGCACGTTCTCGATGGCGATGGCGGCCTGATCGGCGAACGCGCCCAACAATTCCACCTGCTGATCGGTAAAGGCGCGGCGCTCGCCGAGCCGGCCAATGGTGATCGCCAGAACCGGCTCGCCGTCCTTGAGCAGAGGCACGCTCAGCAAGGTGGAGAAATTGGCGACGCTCTCCAGGTCAGTCCGGTAGCCGATTGTGCTGTGCAGGTCTTCCATCTGCAGCACCCGGCGCTCCTGCAGGACGCGCCCTGTCAACGAGCCGTCCCCGGGGCGGATCGGCTTGGCCTGCAGGGCGGCCAGGAAGGCCGGAGGAAAGTTGTACGGTGCCCAGGGAGGGAAACCACCCCTGCCGTCCGGCCGAAACAAGACGGCCATATCGGCGCCGCACAGGCGGGCGGCGTTCTCCGTCAGTGTTTGCAGCACCTCACCTAAGTCGAAGGTCGAGCGACTGATCACTTTCAGCACTTCGCTGATCGCGGTCTGCTGCCCGAGGGCGTCGGCCAAGTCGTGGGTGCGTGCCTCGACCTTGCGCTCCAACTCCTCGGCCCATTGCGCGTTGTCGAGCGCCACTGCGGCCTGGGCGGCCAGCATCGCCAGGAGATCGCGGTCGGGGTCGTGAAAACGCCCGAACGCGCCTTCGAGGTCGGCGTAGATAAAACCCAGCAGGCGGTTCTGCGCGACCAGCGGGGCGATGAGGCAAGAGCGCTGGTCGACCGGCTCCGCGCCTTCCGGGCCGTGGCGCAGGCGCACCGCGCGGGTGCGGCGTGCTTCGTCCAGCCAGGGCGTGATGGCTGTGAGCAGAGTGGGCGCGTCCTCGCCTTTCGGCAATAGCGCGCCGGCGATCTGCGGCCCTTGCGGTGCTTCCAGCACCAGCAGCACGCGCTCGGCACCGGAGAGCTCCGTCACTTCGTCGATCAGGAATTCATTGAGCACGGCCGCGCTGCGCAGCTCGTTCAAGCGCATGCCGGTATCGACCAGGCGCTTGAAGGGTTCGCCGACGTTGCTCTCGTTGGCCAGGTGCGCGAGGCGCTGCACTTGCGGCAGCTTGCGCCGCGCGGACTCGCCAAGCCATGCGCGCACGATGTCGCGGTTGACTTCGACCTTGCCCAGGAAGCTGCGGCGCAGGCCTTCGTCGTGCACGTTGCGTACCGCGTCGAGCAGCAGCGCGTGGGCTTGCTGTAGCGCCACCCAGGCGTCGGCACGCCGGCGGTTCGCCGCCAGCGCCCGGGAATGCCACCACCAGATGTCCTGGCTGCGCCCGAAATCGGCGCGCGCGAAGTGCTGTGCGCGATACAGACGTGCCGCGCGGCTGCTTGCGCGCAAGGCGCCCGCAGGGTCGCCGTGGGCCAACAACGCGCGCGCCAGTGGCACCAGGGCGTAGAGTTCGTGTGCCGGATTGTCCGATCGCACCGCTCGCAGGTTGGCACGCAAGCGCTTGACCGCCGCGGCGGCGTCGCCCTCGCCCAGCGCCAGTTCGCTGGCGCAAAAGTCGCGGGCGGCCCGCGTCACCGGCTCGTCGAGCTCTTCGACCAGCGCATCGAATCGAGGCCAAAGGGCGCGCGCGCCCGCCATGTCGCCGACGGCAACTTTCCAGTTCAGCATCGAGCCCAGCCCCAGGGTCATGTTGACCTCGGCGCCGAACTTGCCGATGCGCTGCACTTCCTGCTCGCAAAGCCTGAAGGCCAGGCGATAAAGGCCCATTTCCGCGTAGGCGACGCTCAGGTTGCCGACCACCATAGTGGCGCCGAAGGCATAGCCGCTGCGCTCGAAGGCCTGCGCTGCCTGCTGCAACAGGGCGAAACGCTCGGCGATGTCGCGCGACGAAAAGGCCATGACGTTGAGCGCGTTGCCCAGCCCGTTCTGGTCGCCGGCCTGGCGTGCGATCTCTACGGCGCGCCTGGCCGCCGCGCGCGACTCTTCATGCTGCGCCAGGCGGGAGTGGGCGAAGGCCATCACCCAATGGGCACGGCCGAGGCCGATCGGGTCGCCGGCGGCCTCGAACAATTCGCCCGCCTGGCGTCCGCTGGCCACGGCCGCCGCGTTTTGAGTGGCGCGAAATTGCGCTTCGCCCAGGCACAAGAGGCTTTGCGCCAACAGGATCGGGTCGGCACCGGCGCGGGCCAGCTTGACCGCCTTGGCGCCGGCTGCGACAGCCGGCTGCACCCGACCTTGGCGCATCAGCACCAGGGTTTCGCGCTTGAACGCCTGCACGCGCAAAGCCGGCGCCTGGTGCAAGCGGGCCAGTGCGCGCATGGCGCGGGCATCGGCGCCGGCGGCATCGATGCGGCGCACGGCGATCAAGGATTCGGCGCGCAGGTCCAGGAGGTCCATGCGCTGCGCCGGGGCAAGCGTTTCGGCCGCCAGCGCCCGGGTGCAACGTTCGATGGCCTCGTCGTGGCGGCCGCTCCAGGCGCAGTCGCGGGCGGCGGTGGCAGCTTGTCCAGCGGACGCAGCGCCTGGCGTTTGAGACGCTGCCGCGCCCGGTTTTCCGGGTGCGCGCGCTGCCGTGATCTTCTTGCTCGCCATCCCACAGGTCCCTGTATCGAGTACCGCAGTTTGCGGTGCGTCGCGCTTTAACGGGAAGTGTAGCCGCGTTCCGGCCAGCTACGGGGCAGGCAGGTGCGCGTTTGCGCGCCGCGCCGGCATTGTCGATATTTCCCGGCCGCGCGGGTTCAGGCAATCACGGTAACGCGGTAGCCTTGCAGGGCATGCCGTGAATCGACGGCGCGTCGCTGCGCGTGGCCAGTCAGGCTGCGCGATCAGTCGCCGCTGCCAGTTTTGGCGATCCAGGGGCAAACTGGAAAAACGCGTTGACTCGCGAGGAGATCCGCAACTTATCGGCCGGCGGCCGCGAGATAGCGGGCGGCTTTGATAATCGGAATACCTTCAAATTGGCCCAGTGTGGTCAGATCGGCGTCGCCGGAAATCAGACAATCAACCTTGCCGGCGTATGCGGCATCAAGGAACTTGTCGTCCCTGGCGTCGCGGCAGACTTGAAACAGGCGGCGCGGGCTGAAAATTTTGCATTCGCGCAAGAATATCGCGACCGCGCGTTCTCGCGCGTCGAAGGGCACGTACCGGTCGAACTTCTCGCGCGCGATGACGCTGAGCAATTCGTCGCGGGTCGCCGCCGAGAAAATCGAGGAGTCTGCCGGGTGTGGAAGCGGGTAGCAGGATGCCGCTGACAATGACATTGGTGTCGACGACAACCCGCTCAGCGGCTTGCATCGAGCATGCGCGCGAGCTTGGTCAAAGTGAGCCCTTTGCGGCGCGCCCGGTTGCCGATGGCTGTGGTTGCGGCACGAAATTCGGCGACCGATTGGGCGCGTGATTCTTGTTTCGACAAGCGGCCGATCTCTGTGGTTGCGGCACGAAATTCGGCGACCGATTGGGCGCGTGATTCTTGTTTCGACAAGCGGCCGATCTCGACCGCCACGCGCATGCGGACAATGCGCTTTTGTTCCGTGGTCAGAGTGGCGAAACGTGCGGCGACGTCGGGGCTGACGGGAATTGCTGTGCTGGCGTCGGAATCCATGCTGAACGAGTATACGGATTTTTCGATTGGCGACAAAGGCATAGATTGCCTGGGAGCCGGGCAACAGGCGGGTTGCGCGATGGCGCGCACGCGCGACCGCTTGATGAGTTCGGCATCGAGCGCAACGGTCAGGTTGGACACGGCGATTCGGGGCTTGGCTAGCGAAAAGCAGGCATGTCACCTGACCCCGTGAACCTGTGAGCCGCGGGGTTGTTCCATGCTGCACTCCTCGGGCATGGCGTCGGCCCATCGCGTGGGTCGCGACCGCTTTGGCGGTGCTTCTTGCCTATTCAGCTATCGCCGGCGCTTCACACGCCCGCATCGGCGGCGCGGCTGCGGTCCACTTTTCCACTTGCACCCGTACCGACAGCGCGCTCGGCCCCTGGGTGAGCCACGCTCGGCGATCAACAAGGTGTTCGCGTTCTGCTGCACCAAACTGATGAACAAGTCATGCATCATGCAAATCTCCGGCAAGCAGCCTGCACGATCGCGCGCCACGGCCGCAACGCCCAAGCCAGCGCAGCCGCGCCTCGCCCAGTCGTATCTGCGGGCACCAAGCGGTTAACATGCGACTGCGGAATTGATTCCGCCGAACCTTCCGGCAGGTCCAGCAAATGCACTGGCTTGGCATATTCTCAGCGCTCTTGGGCAGCGTAGGCGCCAGTTCCGGCCTGGCGCTGACACCCCTACCGGACAACAGCCCGGCCTTTTTTTCCGGCGACTGGATCGGCACCGGTGCGCAAGACCTGTTTTGTTTGATTCGCCTGACGACCGACGGATCCGGCACAGTGCTGGTCCGCGGTGGCAGTGGCGACTGGCGTGGTGCAAGCATTCGCTGGCGCAACCAGCGCCAGAGCGTGGAGCTGATCGACGCCCGCCCCCTGCCGGCTGAACCGCGCCGGCGTCTGCTGCCGCTGTCTGAACTGACGCTTAACAGCGGCTTCAACCGCACCCTGCAACTGAAATTGAGCGGGAACATCGCGGCCTGCGAACTGCAGCCACACAGCGACGTGCAGCGTCGTACCGGTGAGGCCGAGCTGCTGCTGGACGGCCCGGCCAAGGCCGGAAAACCCGATGGCAGAAAATGAATCGAACAACCCCTCGCCCGCCAGCGGCAAGCCCCTGGCACTGTGGCTGCTGCGGCTCGCCTGGCCGCTGCCGGGCGCACTCAGCGGGGCTTACGTCGGGTTCCATCTGTACTTCCGACAGCCGGGGCTCAATACCGATTCCTTTGCGCCGCTTTTCCTGGCCGGCCTGTGGGCGTTCGGCGGCATGCTGTCTGGCGCCCTGTGCAGCGTGATTGCCGGCGGGTTGCTCGAACTTGCCCTGCGCCGCGTGTTGCCCGCCCGGCCGTTGCTCGCAGGCAGCCTCGCCATTGTTTGCCTGATCGGCCTGTGTCTTGCGTTGCCTGGCCCGCTCGAAACCCGCCTGCCCGGGCTGTTGTGGCCGGCGCAGCAGGCAGCTTCTTCGCCTTTGTTGCCGCCGTCCCGGCCGTCACCTTGCACCCAAGCACCGCCCGTCGATGGCGCGGCCCGCAAGGCCTGGGAACTGGAATGCCGCTGAGCGGACCGCAGCGCATTCATTGCCGCCAACGGATACCAAGTCGACGCAGATGCACACCATGGCCGCGCCAACCATTCGCAATCCTCAAGGCGCGTTCAACAGCGCCTCGCTGCACGCCTCTGTGCAGCCTCTTGAAAGGCCTGTTTTTGTCATGAATGACGTAGCGCTCAATGGTTGCACGGATTATTCCATGCGCTTGCAAGCACCGATATGGTGTTGCCGCTGCAGGGTCGATGACTTTACCGGCAGCGGACATCGTCGTTGCGGCAGCACTGCGGCTACCGCGTGAAACCAGCCCGCCTGCCATTCTTCTACGGCTGGGCCATCGTCGCGGTGGCCTTTGTCACCATGGCCATCGGGGTCAACGCGCGCACCGCGTTTTCACTGCTGTTCCCGCCGATCATCGACGAATTCGGCTGGAATCGCGGCGTCACCGCCGGCGCGTTTTCGTTCGGCTTTTTGATCGCCGCGGTGCTGAGCCCGCTGTTGGGCCGTCTGATGGACAAGCACGGCCCGCTGGTGATGCTGGAGGCTGGGGTGGCCATCATGGCAGCCGGCCTGCTGCTTTCGGCGCAGGTGCAAACGCCGTGGCAGCTTTATCTGACCATCGGTGTCCTGGTCGGCGGCGGCAGCGTGGCGCTGGGCTATACCGGGCAGTCGCTCTACCTGCCGAACTGGTTCGTGCGGCAGCGCGGCCTGGCGACCAGCATCGCGTTCTCGGGTGTAGGCATCGGCTCGATCGTGCTGTTTCCGTTGGTGCAGGCGCTGATCGTGGAGGCCGGCTGGCGCGCCGCCTGCACCGGCCTGGGCCTCCTGGTGGTGATCGTGCTGGCGCCGCTCAACCTCCTGGTGCGGCGCCGCCCCGAAGACCTGGGCCTGGGAGCGGATGGCGACGCCGTCGTTGCCACCGGTGCCACCGCGCCGGGCCACGCCAATGTGATCGACCATGCCTGGGTGGCGATCGACTGGACGCTCAGGCGCGCGCTCGGCACGGCACGCTTCTGGTGGATCGCCGGCGGTTTTTTCAGCGCCATGTTCGCCTGGTATGCGGTGCAGGTGCACCAGACCAAATACCTGATCGAATCCGGCTTCACGCCGATGTACGCGGCCTGGGCGCTGGGCTTCGTGAGCTTCGCGGCGATACCCGGGCAGATCGCGTTTGGCCACCTGTCGGATCGGATTGGCCGCGAATGGGTGTGGGCGGTCGGCAACCTGGGCTTTGTGTTGTGCTACGCGGCGCTCCTGGCAATGCGCGAATTCCCGCACCCGGCATTGCTGTGGTCGATGGTGGCGGTGCAGGGCTTCCTGGGCTACAGCATCACCTCGGTATTGGGCGGGGTGGTGGCCGAGATTTTTCTGGGGCGCCAGTTCGGCAGCATTTTCGGCACCCTGATGGGCATCGGCCTGATCGGCGGCGCCATCGGGCCCTGGGCCACCGGGGCGCTGCACGACGCCAGCGGCAGTTATACCGTGGCATTCGCCATCTCGATCGGCGCCAGCGTGGTTTCAGCCCTGTGCATCTGGCGCGCCGGCCCGCGCCAGATCCGCGCGGTGGCCGGGCGTATCGGGCGCGCGCGGAACGCCGCTCAGGGCACGTCGCGATAAATCCGCTGCGGCCGGCGTTACGCGATGCGGTCGCTCACGGCCTGCAGAAATTCCTGGCGGAACTGCGCGCTTTGCTCGAAACAGCCGGCGAAGGCCTGGGTACGCACGCGTTCGTCGCCGCGCCGGTCTTCTCCCAGCAACAGGCACAGTTGCTCGGCCTCGATCACGCAGGCCGCACCCCTGGCCTGGCCATGCCTGACCAGGGCTTCGACGATGTCGCGCGTCATCCATTCCTGGTAGGTGAAGCGGTGGCCGATGGCGTCCACCAGGCGCGCGATGCGGCCGAAACCATGCAGCCTGCCTCCCGGGATGTAGGCCACATGGGCGACACCGCGAAACGGCACCAGGTGGTGCGGGCACACGCCGTGAATGGCGATGCCGCGTATCACCACCATGTCTTCGCGCGGGTCGTCGAAACCGCTCCCCAGCACCGTGGCGGGATCGATGTCGTAGCCGCCCAGGAGGCGCTTTTCCCACAGCTCGCGCACGCGGCGCGCCGTCATGCCGGTATGCGCGCAGTCCGACTGCACACCGCAGGCGCGCAGCAAATCGGTGATGGCCTGCTCGAATGCCGGCGCATCGAAACGGCCGGGGCGCGCTATGCCGACGCCGCCCGTGCCTGCCGCGGGATGGTCGTGGTGGTCGCAGTCGGACATGTTGCCTCTCCGGTGTTGGTGTTGCCCGCCGGCGGCGGCGGGCAACACCAACACCGGAGAGGCAACATGGCGCAAAGCTTGTCACGCCCGCCGTCTCGATCTCGCAGGACCGACGCCGCGACGCGCGCGCATGCCTCGTGTTAGGCTTTGAGCAGACGCTTGGTGCGCGCCTGACGACAACGGGGAGACAGATGATGACAGCAATCCTGGGCAGCGGCGCCCACCGTTACCGCGTGGTGGAAGACTGGGCCCGCCTGCCGGAAGGCTGGGAGTTGAAAGATGTGGCGGCCGTCGCGGTGGACAGTGGCGATCAAGTCTACGTGTTCAACCGCGGCGAACACCCGATGATCGTATTCGACCGCGATGGCAACTTCCTGCGCTCCTGGGGCGAAGGCACGTTCCCGCGTGCCCACGGGCTTTTCATCGATGCCGACGACAACCTGTACTGCACCGACGACGGCGGCCATTTCGTACGCAAATGCAGCACCGCCGGCCGCGTGCTGCTGGAAATCGGCGTACCCGGCAAGCCTGCGCCGTTCATGAGCGGCCTGCCGTTCCACCGTTGCACCCACACCGCGCTGTCGCCGGCCGGCGACATCTATGTCAGCGACGGTTACGGCAACGCCCGCGTGCACAAGTATTCACCCGACGGCAAGCTCCTGTTCTCGTGGGGCGAGCCGGGCACCGATCCGGGCCAGTTCAATGTGGCGCACAACATCGCCACCGATAGCCAGGGCTGGGTCTACGTCGCCGACCGCGAAAACCACCGCGTGCAGGTGTTCGACGAAAAAGGCCGCTACGAGACGCAGTGGACCAACATGCACCGCCCTTGCGGGCTGTTTTGCTGCGGCGGCAAGGAGCCGCGCTTCATCATCGGCGAGCTGGGCCCTGCGATGGCCCGGTCAACCGCAACACGCCCAACATCGGGCCGCGCCTTACCATCGTCGACCACCAGGGCAAGACGCTGGCGCGGCTGGGCGGTGAAGCCGGGCCCGGCCTTGCCAGCGGAAAATTTGTCGCGCCGCACGGCCTGGCGGTCGATTCGCGCGGCGACATCTATGTGGGCGAAGTGAGTTACACCGAGTATCCGCGCCTGTTTCCCGACCAAACCGTGCCCTGGCGCATGCGTTCGCTGCAAAAGTTGCAAAAAATGCAATGAAATGGCGGCGGGCGAACGCCCGCCCGGCTTGCCTGCCGGGCCTGCCCGCAAGCCCGGCGCCATGCCGCTTGCGGATTCACCGCGAGTGCCGCTGCCGGCGCAACCGGGCCCCGGTTGGTGCCATGCGTTGGCGCCACGCCGGCGCGGCGCCCCATTTTGGTATAATCGCAGACCTTCTGGAATGTACTGCGCCCACCGACCCACCGATTCGGCACCCGCAAACCGGCAGGGGCGGCGCGCAGCAAACGCGCCAGTTCCCAGACCCAGCATAAGCGTTCACATGTCATCTTCCACTGTCTACTGCTATCACTGCCACGCGCAACATCCGCGCGAGGAAATGCGCCTGGTCGTCTCCAAGAGCGGCAAGCGCTGGCGTTGTATCGCCAGCATCAAGGCGGCGCAAAAGAGCAAGGAAGAGCGCGAAGCTTTCGGCCGCAAGGTTTCCGCCATCAACAAGGCGGAAGCGCAGGCCAAGCTCAAGGCGCGCTCCAACCTGGCCGGGCTCACCGCCCCCTTGAAGTAGCCGTGCCGGGCGCGCAGAGCGCCGCACCAAAACCCATGCCCGAAGGCATTGCGGCAACGCTTTCGGGCGCCACCCGCGTCATTGCCATTGTCGGCGACCCGATCGCACAGGTGAAGTCGCCGGCCGGCGTTACCCGTGCCTTGAATCAATGCGGGCGCGACTGCGTAGTCATCCCGGTGCATGTGGCTGCCGCCGACCTCGATGCTTTCATGCGCGGTGCCGCGGTGGCGCGCAATTTCGACGGCCTGATCGCCACCGTGCCGCACAAATTCGCCGCCTATGCGCATTGCGCCAGCGTAAGCGAGCGTGCCCACCTGCTTGGCGCGGTCAACATCATGCGCCGCAATGCCGACTTGAGCTGGCATGGCGACATGCTTGACGGCTGCGGATTCGTCGATGGCATCCGTGCTGCGGGCTGCCAGTTGCAAGGGGCCCGCGCCCTGCTGGTGGGCGCTGGTGGCGCCGGCAGCGCGATCGCGCTGGCACTGCTCGATGCCGGCGTGGCACAACTGGCGATCCATGACGACGATGCGCAGCGCCGCGACGCCTTGCGCGCAAGGCTGGAAGCGCGCTTTTCCGGTCGCACCTGCCAGGGCTCGCGCGATCCGCGCGGATTTGACCTGGTGGTCAACGCCACCCCGAGTGGCATGCGCGCGGGCGATCGCTTGCCGGTGGATGCCGCCAGGTTCACCCGCGACGTGTTCGTGGCGGACGTGATCACCGCGCCCGCGGTGACCCCGCTCCTGGCTGCGGCGCACCAGACCGGCTGCAATACGGCGACCGGCGGCGCCATGTTCGACGCGGTAGCGCGCCTGATGGTCAGGTTCTTGCTTGATGCAGGAGCCATGGCGCGATAGCCTGAATTGGCTGGCGGCGCCCGACAAAGCCTTCGATTCGAGGTAATCCGCATGATCGACAAACCGAAAATCCTGCGCGGCGCACGGGTGCAGGCCGATGCGCACCAGGCACCGCAGCGGCAGGACATCCTGATCGGCACCGACGGCTGCATCAGCGCCCTGTTGCCGCCCGGCACTGCGGTGGAAGCCTGCGAGCCGCAGGATATCGCGCGCTGGACCATGCTGGCCGCGCATCTCGGTTCCCATGAACTGGCGCGCGCCTTCGACATGGCGAGCGTCAATCCGGCGCGCCTCATGGGGCTCGAAGCCGACTACGGCATCCGCGCGGGCGCACGCGCCGATTTGCTGATCACCGATGCGCCGGATACCGCCGGCCTGGCGGCAGGCGGAGCACTGGCGCGCATGGTGATGGTCGCCGGCCGCGTGGTCGCCGGCGCATAATGCGCGCCAGCGGCGCCGACCCGGCCACCCTCAAGGACCGAATGCAGCACATGCGCGAACCCAACCCCGACCAGCTGGCACTGCATCAGTGGCTCAAGGATCGCGCAACCGCGCCCACCTTCGCCGCCAACCCGATGGCCCGGGCGCTCGGCACCCGGCTACTGGCGCTGGATGCCGACAGCGGCGCGATCCAGCTTGCGTTCGCACCTGAAGGCATCTTCGTGCAGGGTGTGGGCGTGCTGCAAGGCGGTGCGCTTACGGCCATGCTGGATTTCGCGATGGCCTTCTCGCTGCTGGGCGTGCTGCCGCCCAGCCAGGGCTGCACCACCGCGAGCGTCAATGTGTCGTTTCTGCGCGCGGCGCCGCGCGGGCTTTACCTGGCGAGCGGCGAGATCGAGAAGCGCGGGCGCCAGCTGGTGTTCAGCCGCGCCAGCCTGGCCAGCGCCGACGATCCCGACCGGCCGGTGGCAACCGCCACCTCCACTCTGGTGATCATCGGCTGAAGCGCCACGCAACACCGCAGCGCCTCCACCAACACCCTGCGCGAGCAAGGCACCATGCGACCAATCCTTGAAAGCGGCATGCCGCATCCGAGAACGTTGCGGCCTCCGAAATCGAGCGCGTGATCCTGACGGTGCCGGGGGTGCATGAGTGTGCGGTGGTGGCGAAGCGACACCTGATGTTGGACCAAGTGCCGATCGCCTTCGTGCTGCCGACAGCCGATTGCGCGCCGGCCCTGGGCGCGCGCGTACTGGCCGCCTGCACCGCGCAACTGGCCGACTTCAAACATCCGCGCGAGATTCGCGTAGTCGACGCCCTGCCGCGCTCGACGCTGGAGAAAATCGCCAAGGCGGAGTTGCGCAGGCGCTTGGCCGACGAGGCCGCGACCTGAAGCGCGGCTTGCGCCACAGTGCCGCCGCGCGTTGGCGCCGGCAAGCAGGCTTGCGAAGCGGGCAGGTACGCTGCGCGTTGCGCGACAATGCGGGTCCGCTGCAAATCCCGCTCCCTTGGCCGCTCCCTTGGCCGCTCCCTTGACCACCCCCTCTACCCCTTCCGCCGGCAACGGCAGCGCCGCACCCGCCGATCCGCTGCTCTACGCGCCGATCCTGCCGACCCTGGTGCGCTTCGCGTTGCCCAACATGGTGGCGATGCTGGCAACCGCACTGGCAACCGTGGCCGAAACCACCTACGTAGGCAGCCTGGGCACAGCGGCCTTGGCCGGCATGGCACTGGCGTTCCCGATGGTCATGATGCAGCAGATGATGTCGGCCGGCGCCATGGGCGGCGGCGTGTCTTCCGCCATCAGCCGTGCGCTCGGCGCCGGCGACGTCAAGCGCGCCAACGCGCTGGCGGTGCACGCCATGTGGATCGGCATCGCCGCCGGTGTCTTCTTTACCGTGACTTTCCTGACGCTGGGCGAAACGGTCTACGCGCTGCTGGGCGGCAAGGGTGCAGCGCTCAAGCAGGCGATCGCCTATTCCAACATCGCGTTCTGCGGCTCGGTCGGGGTGTGGCTCACCAATACCTTCGCTGCGGTGCTGCGCGGCGCCGGCAACATGCGGGTGCCTTCGGTGACGGTGTTCTCGGTGGCGGCGATCCAGGTGCTGGTGGGCGGCACGCTCGGCCTGGGCCTGGGGCCGTTCCCGAAACTGGGCATGCCGGGCATTGCCGCCGGCCAGTTGTGCGCCTTTACCGGCGGCGCGCTGTTTCTCTACTTCTACCTGCGCTCGGGTCGTGCACGCCTGCGCCTGGCGCCCTCGGCCACACGGCTCGATCGTGCCTTGTTCCGCGATATTCTCAAGGTCGGCGCGGTGGCCCTGCTGTCACCGCTGCAGACCGTGCTCGCGGTGCTGATCCTGACGCGCCTGGTGGCGCATTTCGGGATTGAAACCCTGGCCGGCTACGGCATCGGCGCACGG
>Ga0163147_10004062_pt1 | contig 18888 bp, 12 predicted proteins | sample OliLakLV19MP6G1_FD_148597 | JGI IMG/M metagenome (GOLD analysis project Ga0163147, IMG submission 148597) | Freshwater microbial mat bacterial communities from Lake Vanda, McMurdo Dry Valleys, Antarctica- Oligotrophic Lake LV.19.MP6.G1 | ecosystem: Environmental > Aquatic > Freshwater > Lake >...
TGTTGCAGCAGGATGAACCGGATGATTATGTCATTGCTACGGGTGTAAGTTATCCTTTGGAGGAGTTTGTGCGATCGGCTTTTGTTTCTGCGGGCTTGGATTGGCAGGAACATTTGGTAACTGATGCGAGTCTCTACAGACCGACGGAGATTGCAGTTGGGAATGGAAATCCGGGTAAGGCAAAGGCAAAGTTGGGATGGGAGGCGAAGTATAGGATGCCCGATGTGGTGCGGATGATGGTGGAGGCGAGGATGGTTTGAGGGCAGTTGATGGCTGACTCGCAGGGCGGTTTCTGTTTGGCGATCGATACTTACCGGGAGTATAAATATGTGAACGAGCTGTGGGATAATGGTGAGGCTGTTTGGATGGTGTGGGCATGAGGGAGTGGGAAATGAAGGGGCGATCGCTACCTAGACTCCTTCGATGTAAAAGACGGTAATGATTTGTTGATATATGAAGGATTTGTATAATGACGATAGAACTGATAGGTAGCTTGGTAGAAGCCGGAAATACTGTATTTGATGTAGGGGCGAACATAGGACAGAAAGCAGAATTTTATGTGGCAATGGGTGCAAAAGTAATCTGTTTTGAACCGCAGCCAGATTGTGTCGAAATACTCGCACAAAAATACGGAAACAATCCTAATGTTACTATTGTTAACAAAGGCTTGGCAGAGCTGCCGGGAGAGATGCAGCTTTCTGTGTGCAGTTATGCTAATTACTTGTCAACTTTTTCAAATAAATGGAAAACCGGAAGATTTGCCGACCAGGACTGGAATCAAACAGTGACGGTAGAAGTTACTACTTTAGATGAAATGATTAAAATGTGGGGATGCCCGCATTTTTGTAAAATAGATGTTGAAGGCTTTGAGTATCAAGTATTAAAAGGACTGTCTAGTCCTATATCTTATATATCATTTGAATTTACGATTGAATTTCTGGACGATTCAAATAAATGTATACAACACTTAGAAACCTTGGGATATAGGCTATTTAACTTCGCCAAAGGTAACGAGCCAAATTTAGCACTTTCTGAATGGATTTCTGCGGAAGGTCTGTTAGAGTCTATCAAGTCTTGCGAAGACGGCTTACTTTGGGGAGATATCTACGCAAAATTTGAACGAGAAGCAGCGAACTCTCAAGCTATTTCGCCTCCTACTTTGCGGAAAGAAATCGAAACAACTGGCGAAGCTAGATTGATACAAAACTTGATTGCGAATAAAAATGTAGTGTTCGACGTAGGAGCGAATGCCGGGGATTGGACACAAGAAGTGTTGAATCAAGGGCATGATGTAGAAATTCACCTGTTTGAACCAATCCCTAATGTATATCAAAAACTGCTGCAAAATCTAGCTGAAAAAATCCCTAGTGGCAAAGTCATGCCCTTGAATCTTGCTTTAGGGCAGAAACAAGAAATAAAGACATTTTATCACTACGAAGACCTGTCTGTTTTAAGTACATTTTACCGTAGGGTAGAAGTAGAGAAACAAGGGAATTTTAATCCGCCCAAATCTTTTCCTGTTGTGACAACAACTATCGATATTTACTGCCAGCAGCAAGAAATTAAAAGGATTAATTTTCTCAAAATCGATGTTGAAGGCGGTGAATTAGATGTACTCTATGGAGCCAAGCATTTTCTAGAAACAGGCAGAATAGATTATCTGCAATTTGAATATGGGGGGACTTATCTCGATTCTCAAAAAACATTAAAAGAAGCATTTGAGTATTTACAAAAATTCCGTTACTCAATATTTAAAATATTGCCAAACGGATTAGAGTACAAGCCAAGTTTTGTGCCTGAATATGAAGACTTTGAGTATAGTAATTTCTTGGCAGTAAACGAGCGATTCAAAACAAATGTTTTGGGTGAAGTAACCGACGGTAAACTGGATTTGCTGCAACTTTGCCAAGAACATTCCGTGACACCTCGCGGCGTTGTTCATGTTGGTGCCCATGAAGGCACAGAAATTAGCGCTTACCAACAAATGGGCGTACAAAATATGCTGTTCGTAGAAGCAAACCCAGTTGTGTTCGATCGCTTGCAGGCAAATTTGGCTGCTGTTCCCAATGTGCTAGTAGCGAACTGTGCGATTAGCGATCGCAATGGTACGGTAGATTTGCACGTTACTTCTTTCGATCAAAGCAGTTCTATTTTGCAATTGAAGCACCATCAGGAGATTTATCCCCACATTACAGAAACTCATCAAGTAACGGTACAGTCAAAAACACTTGATACGTTGCTGCAAGAACTAGAGATTAATCCCTCTGACTTTAATATCTTAAATATAGATATCCAAGGGGCAGAACTTTTGGCTTTGCAAGGGTCAATTAACTGGCTGAAATATGTTGAGGTCATTAATACTGAAGTTAATTACGAAGAACTTTATGAAGGTTGTGTTTTAATCGACCAACTTGATGAGTTTTTAGAGGGGCAAGGCTTTCATCGGGTAGCAACAACAACGCCACACCCGTCTTGGGGGGACGCAGTTTATGTGAAAAAACCCGTCATTACTTCATCCGTACTCGGCATGGAGAATATGGGTAGGTTGGGAAATCAAATATTTTTGTATGGGTTCCTGAAAATCTACGCACTGGAACACAATCTCAGGGTAGAAACGCCAGCTTGGATAGGTCAGTATCTATTCGGTCATAGCAACCCGCCGATTTCTGGGCCATTACCTCTAGTTGGAGAGCAATCGCAGCCTTATAAACTTTCGGAGTCTGCAATTCTCACTGCACCGGAACCGTTGAAAAATGTAGACTTTCACGGCTATTTTCAGTTTCATACGCAGTATCACGCGCGACATAAAGAGTATTTTAGCTCGCTGTTCCAGCCTGTACCGGAAGTCGAAGCAAAAATGGCGGAAGCTATGAAACGCTTGCGTGCTAAAGGTAAAACAGTTGTAGGATTGCATTTGCGTCGCGGTGATTACAAAAGTGTTCATACAGTGGTGCCCTATCTGACTATTGCTCCGAGTGGATGGTACAAAGAGTGGCTGAATGGTTTCTGGGAAACTCTCGATGAGCCGGTATTGTTTATCGCTAGCGATGAAATTGAAGATGTAATCGCAGATTTTGCAGAATATCACCCGATAACAGTCAAAGATTTGGGTGTAGAACTGCCGGAAGCACCTTTCTACCCAGATTTTTACATTTTGAGCCAATGCGATGTTTTGGCAATTTCAAATAGCACATTCTCGTTTGCGGCAGCGATGCTGAACGAACGGTGCAAATTTTTCTTCCGTCCCAACTTGCTAAAGCAGAAAATGATTGCGTTCGACCCTTGGAATAGCGAGCCACTGCTGCGCGATAATCCCCATCATTGGCCAGCAGTAGTTTCTCAAAAACCAATAAAATTTTTGAATATTCAGGAAGTGGCATTAATTTCTCCTGAAGACCCAGGGTTGCTGTGGGGATTTAGTATAGATTCTCCAACTTTAGGAACTCAGGTAACTCCCAGTAATATTTGGATTGGGGGTTGGATATTAGGGAAGAAATCTCCGGCCGTTAAAGTTCAGTTAATTCGCGACGATGAAGTTATCCGCGAAATCCCTGTAAATCATCACCGTCCAGATGTAGCAGCAGTTTTTCCGGGAGTACCGTTAGCAGAAAATAGCGGTTATGGGACTGAATGGGAAATAACGGGAACGTTTCCTGAATGTGAGATATCTATCCAGGCAGTGTTAGCCGATGAAACCCGCGTAAAAATAGGAGTCGTCCAGTGGAAAGAAACCATCTCACACACACCCTCACATAATGACCGAGCCAAGTGTGAACTCAGTGTTTGCGCGATTATGAAGGATGAGGCTCCCTACCTAATTGAGTGGTTGGAGTTTCATAAAATAGTAGGGGTTGAGAGATTTTACTTATACAACAATAACAGCACCGACAATACTATAGACATCCTTCAGCCATACCTTAAATCAGGCGAAGTAATTTTACACGATTGGCCAGTAACACCAGGACAAATACCTGCCTACGAACATTGCCTCAGTGCGTACAAAATAGAATCAGATTGGATCGCTTTCATTGATTTAGATGAATTTCTTTTCCCCACCGAAAAGGAGGATTTAAAAGAAGTTTTAAAAGAATTTGATGGGGTAGTAGGTGTCGGAGTTAATCAGTTATTTTTTGGTTCTTCAGGTCACGAAATCAGACCTGAAGGGCTACAAATAGAGCAGTTCACTAAACGAGCAGCAGATAATTTTGACAGTAATAAATATGTCAAAAGCATTGTGCGAACCGAACAAGTCCTTCGCCCTAGCTGCCCTCACTTTTTCATACCAATTAGTAAGGATACGTTTTCGGTTACAGAGAATAGGGAACCGTTAAGCTCTTCTATAGCTGAAAAAACTTCAGTCCAAAAGCTGCGAATCAACCATTACTACACTAAGTCTCAAGAAGAGATGAAGCTGAAATTGATCAGAGGCTGGGCTTGTGGGGTGGAAAATCCTAGGACTTGGCTGCACTGGGAATATCACGATCGCAATGAAGTAGAAGATTTAACGATTCAACGCTTTATTCCCAAGCTGAGGCAGGCTGTTGATTCAGTTATATCTCAATCTCGAATAGCGCAGATATTAACACAATATTGGCATTTGCAATCTAAGCTGTACCAGATGCAAATAGAATTAGAGGAATCTGAAACAAAACTGCACCAAAATGCAGGGGGATTTGAGCAATTTACAACTAAACTGCAACAAGTTCAAGAAGAACTGCAACCAATTAAAGAAGAGCTTGAACTCCGGCAGGTTCAATACCAAAAAACTCAGGAAGAACTCGCACAAACTAAGTCGGAGCTCATCGAAGTTCAGGCTCAACTGCAACAAATGGAGAGCGCAGCGGTTCCCTTAAGTCAACTGGCAGAGTTGTATTTAGCTCAAGGAAAGTTAGAAGACGCGATCGCAGTTTGCGAGCAAGCATTGAAGATTCAACCCAAATTTGCTCCAATTATTAAGATTATGGGGAATATTTGCCAAGCTAAGGGTCAACTGGATGAGGCTAAGTCTTGGTATGTGAAAGCTCTCGAAATTCAGCCTGATTTTGCTGAAGCTTTGGCGAACCTCGGAACAGTTTATGCACAGCAGCAACAGTGGCAAGAGTCGATCGCATCTTACCAAAAAGCGATCGCCATTAAACCCAATTTTGCTGGCGTTTACCGCAACTTGGCTAAAGTCTTCTCCCAACAAGGCAAGCCAGAAGATGCCGCTGATTGCTGGTACGCGGCGCTGATTTTGGAACCGGAAAAAGCAACTGCTGAGGAATATCTCAATTTGGGAAATACGCTACTAGAACAACAGAAATGCGATCGGGCGATCGTATGTTACCGCCGCGCTGTTTACTTAAACCCAAGTTTTGATGCAGCTTATTGCAAATTAGGAGATGTTCTTGCAAAACAGGGACTTGCTGATGAAGCAACCGTCGCTTACGATCGAGCTGACCAACTAAAATCGAGCAATTAAAATTGTGTCTGGTTGTTTAGTAGATTTCAAGGGGGCGGATTTATTGTTATTTATCACTAAATTTCTCTGTTTTCAAACTCCGCCCTCTGTAGCTGCTAAAAATTAGGATTGTAAAGTACGAGGTCGCATTGCTACTAATGCAAAACACGGCCCGTTAACATGATCTAGCTGCTCGAAATTAATTTCGATTTCTGTTAACCCAAAATACTTCAAACAAGATAAGATATCCTCGCGGTTCATCCAGTGGCTGAAGGCGCTGCTACCTCCGCAAAAGCCTGCATAATCTAACGCTACTTGATATTCTTGGCGGTATGCCGTATACTTGAATCCCTCATGCTCAGTCGCTACTTGCGCCGGAAATTTAGGACTGAGATTGGGTTGCTTGTGGATAATATCGCCGTCGTAATAGTGAGTCCAAATAAATACTTGGTCTGATGCTTTGGCAATCAAAGAAATTAGTTCAACGGGATTAGCCATGTGGTAGAGAATACCGCTAGCCAAGCAAACATCAAATTTGTTATGACTTGACCGCAGGTATTCTACACAGTCGCCACACAGGAAATGCGCTTTTTGAAGTCCCATCACTTCTTTGACTATTAAGCATTTGAGGTAGGCTCTGCTGTTGGCTTCAACTGCTGTAATTGAAGCAGCGCCGTGTTTTTCTAGCATATACGTGTGTCCGGCTTCGAGCGGCCCGAGTTCAACAATATGCTTGCTTTCAACTCCGTTAAATTTCTCAATAGCCCAGGCGACGCGGTTGTCTTCAAATAGCGGAACTATTCCTGCTGCTAGGGCAGCACTGCCGGGAAACATAGATGCCCACTCACCTTTAAAAATATCTAGTGCGTTTTGGCTGCTGGGTGCTGACTTGATATAATAATCGAGAACTTCCATAGTTGTGTTTTGCTGCGGGTTAAGTTAGCTTTTTACATATCTAGTTTTTTAGACTGAGATCGAACTTTATTGGAAACTAGAAATCACAACTGTTCGTCACTTATTTTTGGGGCGGCAATTTTTCTGAGAATCGCAATAAGTTCCCCAAAGTTTTCATGTAATAATTCAATTTCAAAACCGTGAGAGAGATTTTTTTGACAGTATGCAAGCAATTCCGGGAAAGTCTCTGCTGTCCAAACGTGAAAATGGATGCTGTAATCTATATCAAGTAAATTCTGCATCCGATCGGCCACCTGTTCTTCAGGAAATTTGTCAACTAGCCTTACGTATTCTTCGTAATGACCTAGCCTAGACCATTCCGGGCCTTCCTTGTAGTCCCGAATTAGATGGTCGAGGGTTGTGAGAGGACGATCGATATCGAATGTATAGCGTTTGTCTGGTACGCCCATGTACACCAGCCCTCCGGGTTTGATAACTCTCAAAAAGTTTTCCAGAGCTCCGATCGGGTTTTGACAGTGCTCTATCATGTGATTGGCGATCGCAAAATCCCAAGAGCGATCGGCTATGGATGACAGAGTTTCCCCATTATCTACAATGTCCGCCTCTACAAGACCAACCGCCCCTAACTCTGGGTACTGCTTTCTCAAATCGCTAACAGACATTCGATCCACGTAATGAACCTTGACGCCTTCAGGGACTTGCAAAGGAGCATGAAGCGCTCCAACTTCTATCCCCTCGCCCTTGAGGTATTGAAAAGCAATGTCTCTCCGTACTTCCTGAAAATCCACGGTTAACCTCTACTATTAATAATTTACTTGATAGATATCGAGTTTAAGCTAATTTGTTCGATCGGACAAGTATAGTCTTTTACTTTGACGCATAGATTGGGCTTGAAGTCAATAGCAGGGGTGGAGTCCGATCGCCCTTTCTAGTTTACCCGATCGCGCGTGTTGGTCGATCGTCCGAGAGCGCGATCGTCTGAGTTTATTTTTGGGATAATATTTATGGTAAATTTAGTGGTTTGGGGCTTGGGGGCGATCGGCCATACATAATACCTGGTTTTGTGGGAAGATCCTCAGAGGGGCGCAAGTCTGATATCCTTGGGAATGCGACGGCTTGAGTGGAGTGAGGGCGATCGGCCAAAACTTACCTCATATAATAAGATGGAATATAAAAGCCCGATCGCCACTGGGTAAATTATTTTTGAGAACTTTTTTGGGCAGATATGATTAACTCCACTACACATGATTTTCTACAATACAAAAAAACCATATAATTATGGAAGCAGAATATCCTACAGCTAATGATTGGTATAAATCTCATCGCCCGGAGTTGAAAATATATCGGGGTGAGTGGATCGCTTATACTAACAAAGGGGTGATTAGTCACGATCGCGATTATGACAAAATGAAGAGTGGTATCGACCCAAGCTTGTCAAGCTTAGATTATGTAATTGAGCGTATATTTGAAAGCGAGTTTGTAGAACCTATCCGCTTTTATCCTGTGAGGATGAGGACATTAAAAGCTCACGATTGGCAACCTAAGTATGAGTTAATAATGAAGTCTCATAACGCAGTGAAAGTTAAAATACTTGTTGATTCTGGCGCTGAACTCAGTTTAATCACCAAGAAATTAGGAAGGGATTTAGGCTGTGCTAAGGGGGAAGGAGAAATTAATAATAAAGCAGAAGGAGTTGGTGGCAGTATTGAATATTTATTACGAGAGGTGGAAATAGAGTTAGATGGTCATATTTTTACTGCGCCTGTTGCTTGGGCGCAAACAGATTTTTGCCAGGAAATACTTTTGGGCAGAGAGGTGGTATTTGATTTGTTTGATATAGAATTTAAGCAAGCTGAGGAAATGATTATTTTTAAGCGGCGATCGCAGTGAATTACCTCGATCGACTTTAAGTTAATTCTGTGTGTTCAGTCCAGTAATGCACTCTAATGCACAAATTGGGCTTTGAGTCAATGGCACGGGGCAAAGCCCGATCGCCCTTTCTAGTTTACCCGATCGCGCGGGGAATGTCGATCGCTCTTTGTTCGATCGCGTGGGAGAGACCGATCGCCCTTTCTAGTTTACCTGATCGCGCCTGTTGGTCGATCGCCTGAGTTCGATCGCCCGTTGCTAATTGGCAATTGTCAAGGCTTCATGCGATCGCGTTTCCTAGTCCAGTGCATTAAAGATGGGACTGTAGCTTAAGTTTCCTCATTAATTAGTTGACGACGTATAATTATACTTAACAATTGAGGTAAATTGACGATGACTCAAATAACTCAAACCAGCCCCAACGAACAAGAGATAATTCTCCAATTAAAAAGTCTATCTCCTGCACAACAACGGGCAGTAATTGATTTGATTGGTGCGTTGCAAGTACCCGCTGCAAGCTCCCAGGACGATAAATCAGAATTAGATGCAAATGACAATATTATTAAGATTAACATCACTCAGGTATTGGGCAAAGATCAACTAAATTTTGAATGGGAAGGTCAAGTGATTTATCCCCTAATTTCCGAAGCCATAGCTCGCAAAAAAACAGTAGTTTTATCTTTTAGGAATGTGAAGCTAGTTACTTGGTCATTTGTCACTAAGGCGATCGGTCAATTATACGAGCATTTTTCTGAAGCGCAAATACAATCATGTTTGCAGTTGATTGATATTAGTGAAGAAGATTTGGAGCTTGTTCATCATGTGATGGAAACGAAAAAGGAATTTTTGATCGATCCTGAAAAATTCCGGCAGCCCATGAGTGACGAACAGTTAAAAAAATTGTGCCAAGAAAACCCAGATAATCCGATACTGCAAGTGTTAGGTATGTTTGAAGACGATCCAAGTTTTGATGAGATGTTGGATTACATTGCTGAGTATCGTCGGGAATTGGATGAGGAGTATTTTCGACAACTTGATGCGGATGAGGCAGGAATTTGATTCTGAGAATATTAGATACAGATCATGTTTCTTTATTGGAAAGAAAGGATACTCTTGTTGTCGATAAGTTTAGCAGATCGCCTGTAGGTGAAACAGCGATAACAATCATTACTTGGGAGGAACAAATGCGTGGTCGTCTGAATGTAATTAGGCAAGCTACTTCCTCAGAACAAAGAATATTAGCTTAGACTAGGCTACTTTCTACGATTCGTTTTTTGCATAATTTTCCGATCGTTAATTTTGATGCAATGGCGGATAACTATTATTTGGAATTACAGTGTCAAAAAATTAGAGTTGGGACACAGGATTTAAGGATAGCATCGATCGCCCTCTCTTGTAATGCGGTTTTAGTCACGCGCAATCGCAGAGATTTTGCTAAAGTGCCTAATTTGATATTAGAGGATTGGACTGTGGCTTAAATTTTATGGTAAACTAGCGCAGGTTTCCGAAATCACAAGCTATATTTTGACTCAACGGTAGCAGGGGGCAGGCCGATCGACCTTTCTAGTTTACCCGATCGCGCGTGTGGGTCGATCGCCCGATAGTGCTATTATGCCGGTGGGGGCGATCGGCTTTACTGAGTTATATCGATAAATTTGATTGTTGTAAGCTGAATTACCTAGCGCTTGGCAGGAGTGGCTTCTCTATACTACCTGGTTTTTTCGGAACATCCTCAAAGGGGGTTACGGTCTGATATCCTTTGGAAGGCAGAGGAGTTAGTCACAATGGATAAATATAAACTGCAACAGATTCAAGTTGGATTAGAGCGATCAAAATCTAGGCTAGAGCAGATTAAGGTCGAATTAGTGTCCGTACAGGATAAACAGCATCCTACGACCCATCGAGTGTCCCCTTCCAACAAACTTCACATCGGCTGCGGCACAGTAAAAATGGATGGTTGGATAAATATAGATGCTAATATCCAGACAGGAGTAACTGACCTACAATTAGACATTACCAAAGGGCTACCTTATGATGACAATTCTTGTAGCTTAATTTACCACGAGCACGTATTGGAGCATTTACGAGTGGAAGCTGCTGTAAACTTTTTACAGGAGTGCAATCGTGTCTTGCAATTTGGGGGGATAATGCGTATAGCAATGCCATCCCTTGAGTTCGTTATCCAAAAATATAATTCTGAGGATTGGCGGAGTGGTCAAGATTGGCTGACGTGGCCTGAATATCAGTTTATTCAAACCAGAGCAGAGATGCTTAACATAGCCTTGCGCTGGTGGGGTCATCAGTACCTATACGATCGAGAGGAGCTATATCGTAGACTACAGGAAGCGGGATTTGAAAAAATTAGGGATGTTGAATGGGGTATGAGCGATGTGTCAGAACTCATAAACCGTGAAACCCGTAAAGATAGCTTGTTGATTTGCGAGGTTCAAAAATAATAAATTTTCTCTTAAAGCAAGAATAGTATGACAAGCCAAGCTCATAAATGGGAAATTTAATATTACTATATAGGAATGTAAAATGAAGCAAATTGACTTGTATTTAGGCGGTGATTTAGGTATTTGGGCATTACAAAATCTATGCCGTGAATCTGTAGCACAAGTATTTAGCGTAGATGAGCAGATCGTTGCTCTATCGAGAAAATATAACTTACAAGTAGAAACATCAAACCCTAATTTAATAAATTTTCAAACATCACACATCGGGTTTTCTATCCACTATCCAAGAATTTTCAGGAGAGAGTTAATTTCAAGATATGACAAAATGTACAATCTTCATCCGGGTTACTTGCCTTGGGGACGAGGATACTATCCTATTTTTTGGGCTTTATGGGAAGATACTCCTGCTGGTGCTACATTGCACGAAATTAATGAGGGCATAGATACGGGTTCAATTGTAGATCAAATTCAAGTAAAATATGATATAGAAGACACTGGTGGTTCTTTATTTCAGCGAATTAGGCAAGCTGAGAAAGAATTATTGATTAAATATTACCCTCAGATAATAGAGGGGAAAACCTTGGTATCGTCAACCCAAGCAGAAGCTGGAACATACCATGATAAAAAAGAGTTATTTCAACTCAAACAACAAGCTAATTGGGAATTAATGAAGGGGCAAAAATTGATAAAATTAATTAGATGCTTAACATTTCCTCCTCATACAGGTCTTGAGATAAGCTTGGGAAATCAAAAATTTGAAATCAGACTTGAAAAACTGGTTAAAGTGTAATGAAAGAGGGAAAAAGTAATTTAAACCAACTAGCTATTTTTGGAGGCACGCCAGCGTTTAGCGAGAAGCTCCATGTCGGTCGTCCCAATATAGGCGATCGCGCCTCCCTCCTCAAACGCATCAATGATATGCTAGACAGGAGATGGCTAACCAACAACGGCCCTTATGTGCAAGAATTAGAAGAGCGAATCAGTAGCTTGCTAGGGGTCAAGCACTGTATCGCCACCTGTAACGGGACAGTAGCGCTGGAACTTGCCATTAGAGCCGCAGGGCTTTGTGGTGAGGTGATTGTACCTTCCTTCACATTCATCGCGACACCTCATGCTCTACAATGGCAAGAGATAACCCCCGTTTTTTGCGATGTAGACCCTCAAACCCACACCCTCAACCCTTGGCGCGTAGAGGAAATGATTACCCCTCGCACCAGTGGTATTATAGGAGTTCATGTATGGGGACAGCCTTGTGATGTAGAAGCCTTAACCGAGATTGCCCGGAAACACAGCCTCAAGCTAATGTTTGATGCTTCCCATGCCTTTGGATGCTCCCACCAAGGGCGCATGATTGGCAACTTTGGCGAAGCTGAAGTCTTCAGTTTCCATGCTACTAAGTTTTTCAATACCTTTGAGGGCGGCGCGATCGTTACTAATAACGACGAACTAGCTGCTAAAATACGTTTGATGAAAAACTTTGGTTTTGCTGGTTATGACAACGTTATCTATATCGGCACTAATGGTAAAATGAGTGAAGTCTCGGCTGCTATGGGATTGACATCTCTGGAAAGTCTCGATGACTTTATTTCTATCAATTATCGTAATTACAAGCAGTATCAGCATGAACTAGCTGGTATTCCTGGCATTTCCTTGTTCACCTACGGAGAAACAGAAAAATGTAATTATCAATACCTTGTAGTAGAAGTTGATAAGTCTATGACTCAAGTCACTCGCGACCAACTGATAGCTGTTCTATCTGCTGAAAATGTGTTAGCTCGTCGGTACTTCTATCCAGGCTGTCATCGGATGGAACCTTATCGATCGTACTTTCCCCATGCGGCACTACTGCTGCCAGACACAGAGAAACTTGTGCAACGGGTGCTGCTGCTGCCTACCGGTACCGCAGTGGGGTTAGGCGAAATCAGCCAAATCTGTGAGATAATCCGGTTAGTCGTTACACATGGTGAAGAAGTCAGAGAAAAATTAGAAAACTTACCTCTTTACTCAATTAGTTAAATTAGGGAAGACAAATATTTGAACGTCTTTATAATCAAGGCTGTTTAATTCGTCCATCTTAATTTATAACAAAAGATGTCTGCAAGTTATTTGAATACAATTGTTTTTAAGGGGAGGAATATAAATCATGCCTAAAGTATCAGTAGTAATGGCTTCCTATAACCATGAGAAGTATGTAGCAGAAACGATTGAAAGTGTTTTAAGCCAGACTTGTCAAGACTTTGAATTTATAATTACCGATGATGGTTCGTCCGATAGAACTGTAGAGGTTATCAAAAAGTTTGCAGATCCACGAATTAAACTATTTTCTTTTTCAAAAAATCAGGGCGCTTGTGTTGCCATGAATAATTGTATAAAAGAGGCAAAAGGCGAATATATAGCAGTTATTAATTCTGATGATGCTTGGATGCCTGAGAAACTGGAAAAGCAGGTTAAATTTTTAGAAGAAAATTCCGATATTGGCGCGGCTTTTACTCATGCACAAATTATCGATGATAACGGAAATGATAGGGGTGAAGGTTCGGATTTTTATACTCAGGTATTTTTGCAATTAAATAAAACTAGATTTCAGTGGCTAAAACATTTCTTTTTTAAGGGAAACTGCTTGTGCCATCCTAGTGTTTTAATTCGCAAGCATTGCTACGATCGCATTGGGTTGTATGACGAGCGATTTGCTCAGTTACCAGACTTTGATTTTTGGATACGGCTCTGTACTAGATATGAAATTTATATCATGCCAGAGAAACTGGTTAGATTTCGTGTCCTTCAAGAAAAAACAAATGTTAGTGCTAATACTCCCAAAAATGTTAGCAGGCATTTTTTGGAATATGCTCAGATTTTAAAGAACTATTTAAATCCTGAAATTTTAGAAAATTTAGTCCAAATATTTGACATTACACCTCGGGTAGATCAAATCGGAATTTCAATGAAGCTAGGTGAAGTAGAGAGCGATACAGCACCATTCTTTCTAGCTATGTTAGCCCAACAAGCTAACTATCCAGCCCATAAATATTTTAGTTTTGATGTCTTGTACCAAATATATAGCAACAAAGACTTAAATCACAAGTTAAGAAAGCAATATTCCTTTGATTTTTCTAACTTAGTTAACTTGGCTTGGGAGCAAGATATTTTTGGTATAGTTGCCCTAGACCAATCTCAGTCGCAATTCCATCAAACTCAAGCAGAATTAGAGCAGTCTCAGTCGCAACTGCATCAAACTCAAGCGGAATTGGAAGAGTCTCATTTGGAACTGCATCAAACTCAGGGGGAATTGAAACAGTCTCATTTGGAACTGCATCAAACTCAGGGGGAATTGAAGCGATCACAGTCCCAACTACACCAAACTCAGGAGGAATTAGAACAATCTCAGTCTCAACTACACCAAACTCAGGAGGAATTAGAACAATCTCAATCTCAACTACACCAAACTCAGGAGGTATTAGAACAATCTCAATCTCAACTACACCAAACTCAGGAGGTATTAGAACAATCTCAATCTCACCTCCATCAAACTCAGGGGGAATTGGAACAGTCTAAGTTGCAACTGCATCGGACTCAGGGGGAATTGGAACAGTCTCAATCTCAACTACACCAAACTCAGGCAGAAGTGAAGCGATCGCAATCTCAACTCCATCAAACTCAGGAGGAATTGGAACAGTCTCAATCTCAACTCCATCAAACTCAGGGGGAATGGGAACAGTCTCAATCTCAACTACACCAAACTCAGGGGGAATTGGAACAGTCTCAATTTCAACTACACCAAACTCAGGGGGAATTGGAACAGTCTCAATCTCAACTCCATCAAACTCAGGAGGAATTGGAACAGTCTCAATCTCAACTCCATCAAACTCAGGAGGAATGGGAACAGTCTCAATCTCAACTCCATCAAACTCAGGAGGAATGGGAACAGTCTCAATCTCAACTACACCAAACTCAGGGGGAATTGGAACAGTCTCAATCTCAACTCCATCAAACTCAGGAGGAATTGGAACAGTCTCAATTTCAACTACACCAAACTCAGGGGGAATTGGAACAGTCTCAATCTCAACTACACCAAACTCAGGGGGAATTGGAACAGTCTCAATTTCAACTACACCAAACTCAGGGGGAATTGGAACAGTCTCAATCTCAACTACACCAAACTCAGGGGGAATTGGAACGATCGCAGTTTCAGCAAACTGTAGCCAGCGATATAGATGGACAAAGCCAGATGCAGTACAAGCTGCTAGAGTGGGAAGCTTGGTATGCCTATCACAATGGCGATCTGACTAAGATGCGAGAGTGCTTGCAGCAATCTTTGAAATATACACCTTTGTCACCGACAGAAACTGTTTTGAAGTGGTTAGAGAGTTTTACTAGATTTTCATCAGAGAAAGGTTACGCATTCGATAGCAACTCCCTAACCTCATCGGAAGATTGGAAACAATTAATCCGGCGGCTCATGAGCATTAAGATCGCACTTTATAAATCACGAGCCTAAAAACTACGAAAGCAAATCTTATTTCTATACTCTAATACTATAGTCAGCTTTGTCTCTAGTTAAATTAGGACTATAACAGGGGTCGTTGTCAATAAACTTTTGCCACCGACTTTTAATAATACTAGCTTCTCGTTGTAAACGAGCTTTCTTTTCAGGCGTATCTTCATAACCTCGGCTTTTTGATTCGTGGTGATCTAAAACTACATGAGGCAAGTAAATATTTCTGTAACCTTTATCAATGATTTTCAGACACAAATCAACATCGTTATATGCGACTTCTAGTGCTTCGTCCAATCCACGCACACTATCAAATACTTCTCGACGACACATCAAACAAGCCCCTGTGACTGCTGAGACGTTATGAATCATTTTCAACCAGCCATAATATCCTACTTCCATCGACGGAAAATGATAATGACCATGCCCAACAAGTCCGCCTAATCCCATTATCAACCCAGCGTGCTGAATAGTGTCATCAGGATATAACAATTTTGCACCAACAGCACCGATCGATTTTCTTTGAACCTGCTCTACCATTGCATCAATCCAATCAACCGAAATTACTTCTGTATCATTATTCAAAAAAAGCAAGTAATCTCCCTTAGATTTACTAACACCATAATTATTAATCTTAGAAAAGTTGAAAGGCACATCAAAACGATAAACATTAAATCTACCAGGTTCCTTCTCTTTCCATTTATCTAAAACCATTTCAGTCTGTGTTTCCTTACTACCATTATCTATTAAAATCACCTCATAATTGGGGTAAATGCTTTTAGTAAACACAGAAGTCAAACATTGATCTAAAACACCGGGCAAATCTCGCGTACAAATAATAATACTGACTAACTTATAGTCGGTTATTTCATAACGCACACTATAATGCCCTAAAAAGTCATAAATCCCTTCAACTTTTCCCTTTTCGCCTCGCCGTTCAATAGCTTCTTGTAAAGCTTTTTGGGCTGCTACATAAGCATAGGGTTTAGCTTGAGTGCCGCTAGCCGCAGAATTATAGTGTAACCGCCAATGGTAAAGCACTTTAGGAATATGATAAATTTTGTCAGTTATCTCTGTAAACCGCAAAACTAGATCGTAATCCTGAGAACCTTCATAACCCACTCTAAAACCACCTATTTTACTAATTAGAGAGCGTCTATAAGTCCCCAAATGACAGACATACATTTGCGATAAAAATAAATCAGGACACCATTCTGGCTTAAAGTATGGCCCTATTAGTTGACCCGCAGGATTTAGCTTATCTTCATCGGAATAAATGAGATCGGCATCAGGATATCTATTCAGCAGCCAAACCACTTCATATAAAGCATCTGGTGTGAGTACATCATCATGGTCTAAAAGTGCAATAAATTCACCTGTTGCTATTTCTAGTGCAGAATTTGAACATAGCGAAATATGACCATTATCGGGTCGGTAAACTACTTTAATTCGAGAATCTTTAGCTGCAAACTCTCCTAAAACAGATTTGACATGAGGAGTAGTAGAATTATCATCAGCAATGCACAATTCCCAATTTGAATAAACCTGACTAAGCACCGAATTAATTGCCTCTCTCAGAAAATCCTCTGGAGTGTTATAGACGGGCATAATGACACTAATTAAAGGCTGATATCTAACCAAACCCAAAGTTTCAGTCATCCGTTTTAAATCGCTTTCTCTAGGGGAGTTTTTCTTTCTCCATCGACTGTATAAATCATCGCTCTCAGGAGTAAAATTAAATATTGTTTTGATAATTTCATGGTCTAAACAAAATTGCCTGGGATCTAATTGCAGTGCCTTTTGATAAGCTATAATTGCCTCATTACGCTGATTTGTTTGATTAAATACTCTCCCCAATTGGTAGTAAGACCAAGCAAAATTACTATCTACTTCAATAGCTTTTTTATACCAATAAATGGCTTGTTCACAGTCCCCTTGAGTTTGAGAAGATTCAGCTAAGTTGTGGTAAGACCAAACAAACTGAGGATTTAGTCGGATTGCTTTTTGGTATGATGCTGTGGACTCATCAAATCGCCCAGATACGCGCAAAACATCACCTAGATTATGATAGCTCCCAAAAAAATCAGGATTGAGAGCGATCGCTTGCTGATAAGCTGTAACTGCTTCATCAAAAAGATTTTTCTTTTGTAATACTTCTCCCAGTTGATGATAAATTTCTCCATGATGTGGGGCCAATTTAATTGCATATTGATAAGCTGTTACAGCTTCTGATAAAAAATTATATTTTACGAAAGACAGACCCAAATGTAGATATGTTTCTAGTTTATTTGGTTGAATTTCTAAAACTTTTTTACAGATTTCTATGTTGTCAAAATTTTCAGGCTTAAGTTCTAATGCTTGACAGTAACAGCTAATTGACTCTTGTAAATATGATTCTGATTCTTCAATAGAATAAGTGGTTTTTGCTATTTGTTGGAGAGCCTCGGCTAAGTGTAAATAAACAACATCCGAATTAGGAGCCAAGTCCAGAGCTTTCCGATACGCAGAAACCGCCTCATCATATCGCCCCAACTGATACAGAGCAAAGCCCAAATGATCCTCTGCCTCCAGGGAATTCGGTTCAATCTCAACAGACTTACGATAAGCCCCTACCGCTTGCTCCCACTTTTGTTGAGCCGACAACGCATCGCCCAAATGCTGGTATACCACTGCTGAGCCAGGAGCAAGCTCAAGAGCAGCTTTATAAGATTCGATCGCCTCATCCCACCGCTGCACGATCGACAAAGTATGCCCCAAATAGTGATGGACGATCGCCGAACCCGGTTCCAACTCAGCCGCCCGCGAGTAAGATGCGATCGCCTCCTCCCACTTACCCTGTGCAGCTAAAGCCGTTCCCAACTTATAATGAGGCCAATGCAAATCAGGCTGCAACTGAATCGCCTTTCGGTAATAATCCACGGCTTCTGCTAATTCATTCTTGCCCTGCAAAGCCTCTGCCAACTTCAGATACAATTCTGTTTCACCCGGATTAAGCTCGATCGCCCTTTGCAAGCACTCAATACCTTCGTTAACCCGTCCCTGCCTTGCCAAAGCCTCCCACAAATTTTGGTAAGGCAAAGCCGATTCCGAGTCAAGGTCGATCGCATGACGCAAACAACTGATAGATTCATCCAATTGACCTTGCAAGCACAAAGCCTTCCCCAAACTATTATGAAACTCGTAGAAATCGGGATAGAGTTCCACAGCTTTGCGGTACGCTGTCACCGCTGCATCAAGATTGCCCTGCTGTTCCAAAACCTCCCCTAAATTGTGCCAAGACCAAGCCGAATTAGGGTTGAGTTCGCAGGCGCTGCGGTAACTTTTCTCCGCCGCATCCCACTGCCCCAGTTTCGCCAAAACTTCACCTAAATTGTGGTGATACCAGGAAAAATCAGGGTTGAGTTCAGTGCAGCGACGGTAGGCGGCGGCAGCTTCCTCTAATTTACCCGACTGTTTAAATAGGTTGCCCCGGTTGAAGTAGCTTGAAGCAGTTTCTTCGTGCACTTGTAATGAGTTATTCATAGCTTTGTACCGTAGATTTCGTTTTTTTAGCTTGGTCTAGCAAGGTTGATCGGCGGGGTGGGGGCGGGTTTATTTAACCTGTCTGTACCCAGGGCGGGCACGGGGGCACCCATTAGTGTCAACTTAAGCCGAAAGCCCGCCAGTCATCTTGTTCACCCGCCAGTCCGCCAGGGGTTGAAACCCCTGTCTAATAG